>Ga0181595_10004147_pt1 | contig 13495 bp, 9 predicted proteins | sample 041ome_7_FD_145604 | JGI IMG/M metagenome (GOLD analysis project Ga0181595, IMG submission 145604) | Coastal salt marsh microbial communities from the Groves Creek Marsh, Skidaway Island, Georgia - 041401AS metaG (spades assembly) | ecosystem: Environmental > Aquatic > Marine > Intertidal zone >...
TTTTTGCCCATTGTGCATTGTTCATCAGTATTCACCTTTAGATTAAGTGAAAGATCTGATCGGAAAGCGTGCGGAGAGTTCAAAAAATCCCCCAGTAAAAACCGGGGGATTTGTGTATAAGAGACAGCCGCCATGGCGGGTTTTTTATCGCTGTTTTTGGTGTTAATGCCAGCTTTGGTCTGAGTTTGTGGCAAGGCTTAGCTTAAAGTCATTAATATGACACTTTTATGACATTTTTATTTAAAACAAGTTTAATTTAATTTGTTTTTAATCAGTAGCTTATGGTTAAAATAAATAATTTTATCACCTTCATTAAACTGTAACAAAAATCTGCTAGACAGGCCGATTTTTGCTGTCTATAGTTCAAGCAAGTTCACAGGTGAGGGCAGGCAGATGAAAAAATCCATTCCAACCATAATCGCAGTCGCCGCCGCTTTGGCATTAACCGGCTGTTCGACCTTAGATACTAACCGTTATACCTACCAACTGGATGAAGAGCGGATGAAGCAGGCGCCGGCATTAACCCGTACTGCTGCACATACCGGCCATGTTGTCTGGGTTAACCCACCGCAAAAGCGGGTTAAAGCTGAGCAAAAATAACAGGCAGGTACAAGGTTAAGTTGTAAAAAAGGCCCGCATTGTGCGGGCCTTTGTCTTGTGCTCAGAGTGTGGTTAGTACTTATAGGAAAAGCTTAATGAGTAAGTCTGGCCTTCAGTACGCTGCTGCAGGATTTCACCTTGTTGAAGAATTTCGACCTGCTCATCCAGTAAGTTCTTTAACCCAAGCTTCACCGTCATATTGTCCAGCGGACTGTAGCTGTAGGTAAAGTCCAGCGAGTGGAACGGCTGCTCAAAGGCATCGTCTTTCTGGTTTACCCCGGCAAAGGCAATGCGCTTGCCAAAGACGTTATAGGTCAGGGTCGCGTTGTGCTTGTCATCATCCGAGTCAAAGCCCAGCTGGAAGTTAACCACATATTTAGAGTGACCACTTAAGCGCCGCTCCAGGTTGGTCAGGTTAGCGCCCGGGAAGCGTTGGATCTGGATTTCTGAGTCGCTTAACGTCAGGTTACCGGCAACGAAGAAATTATTGGCAAGACTGCCAAAATCGCCGCTAAACATATCGAGCTGTTGTAAAAACTCCGCTTCGATACCATAGACTTTACCGCTTTCTGCGTTACGGAATGACATCAGCAAGTTACCGTCAGAGCCAGACAGTTCAATGGCTTCGATCGGATTATCCAGCTTCTTGTAGAAAGCACCGATACTGTAGTTGCTGTTATCGTAATACCACTCTAAGCGTGCATCGACGCTGTCGATATCAGTACTTTGCAAACCGGCAAAACCTGTGACCTTAAAGTCGGTCAGCGGGTCAACATACAGCACCGGTGTCACTTCCCGTAAGTCCGGGCGGATCACGGTCTGGCTGTAACCAAAGCGGGCTTGCAGCTCGTCATTGATAAACCAGGTTAGTGATAGTGCCGGGTAGAAGCCATCCTCCAGCAACGCCGACTCTGCCGGGTTGGCCGAGACTTCACCACGGGCATTTAACGGCAACGAGATTTGTTTAAAGTCCTCATAGCGTACACCCAGGTTTAAGCGCCACTGATAATCATAATTGATTTCCAGCGCGGCATAACCTGCATCCAGCATCTGTGCGGCCAGATAATCATCTGCCTGAGTGGTAACGTTTGAGACCTGGAAGCCATTAGCCGGGTTCAGAATATTGGCATCGGAGAAAATCTCTGAGAAGCTGCCGCTTAATTGCTGCAGGCTATAACCAACAGTATTGAAGTTAAACAAGTTAGTGCTGGCATCACGGCTGCGCTCAAAATAGGAATAGCCACCGCTCAGTACCATTTCGGCTTTGCCGAGGCTCAGTGGTAATTTGGCGTTCCAGCTACCGTTTTGCGTTTCGTCCTGCATATCGCCAAAGCTGTAGTTCACTGCATTTTGATTACGACGCAGGAAGCGGAACAAACTGTCATCAGCCTGCCGTTCGTTCAGATAACGGAACTCGACTTCAGAGGGCGCATAACGACGGGCTTTGGCATCGGTAAATTGCCAATCTACTGCTAAGTCAGACAAAAACGGGAAATTATGCCGGCCACGTAACTGATTGCTCAGCATAGTGCGCTCTTCGTAGCGGATGCTGGTGTCGGTATTAAAGCGGTTCGTTTCATTGATGGTTTCAATGGAGTCACCGGTTTTAATTTTGATTTCGTCCTTGGTATCCAGCAGATAGATGGTTGAACTTTCCAGCCGGTGGTCGACACCCAGCTCTAAACCGAAGTTCAGCATACCAGACAGTTTGACCTGATGCTCAGTACCACGGATATCATCGTAACGATTTAACGGCACCAGATTGTCGCCGGAAACGGAGAAATAGCGTTCTTTCTCTTCAATGTTCTGAGTTGAACGGTCATAGCTAACACCGGTCATCATACCAAAGACGACGTTTTTGCTGAGTTCAAACCGCTCACCATAAGACAGACTGCCATCAAAATCCGGCTTAATACTGGTTTCGCGCAGATCGAGATCCCGGTTAAAGCTCAGGCCCAGCTCGCGCAAAATGGTGTTGGCCTGCGCCAGAGTACCAGCATTCAGACCGCCCAGGCTTTCAGCGATATTAATTTGTGAGATGGTGCCATATTGCTGCAGCGCATTTGCCAACACCGGGCTGATACCACGGGTGCCATCATCACGACCACGCCAGTCATCACTACCGCCGGCATAATCGACGCCTTTGTCACTGTTCAGGCTGTTATAGCCAGTGCCAACAGACAGGTTAAAGCTACGTTGTAACGGAATGGTCGCGGTACGGATATTCACATTACCACCGCCAAAGGCTGCCGGTAGCTCCGGAGAATAGGCTTTTTGTACCACTAAACTTTCAATAATACCGGCTGGAAACATATCCAGCGGAATCACGTTCCGGGTCGGATCCGGGCTCGGTACCATAGCACCGTTTAACAAGGTGCTGGAGTAGCGTTCACCCAAGCCGCGGACATAAATAAACTTGTCGTTCACCAGTGTTAAACCGGTAACCCGACGTAGCGCAGTGGCGGCATTACTGTCGCCGGCGCGGGAGATTTGTTCCATGCCGAGTAATTCGGCGACATAAGGTTGCTCGCGGCGCTCAGCGGCAGCGGAGGCGGCTGAGCTTAGCAGGCGGCCCGACACGGCAATGCGCTCCAACTCTTCATCAGTAGGAGCCGGCGCGGTGTCCTGAGCGAGGGTAGAAAAAGAAACCAGGGCGGTGGCGGTCGCCAGGGCCAGCATTACGCTGCGGCCAACCCGGTTAATGGTAAAACTTGGCATGCTGCTCATCTGAACGTTGTCCTGTAAGCTTATTTTCTGCAACAACGCCGGTGTACTACCGGCTTCAGGTCAAAAAAAGGGGCTGCTGCAGCCTGGCTGCAGCAGCACTCTGACTTAACGCTCTAAGCCAACGGTCCAGCCGCGGGTCCAGTCCTGACCTTCTTTAACCGCGCCGATAAAATCGACATCTTCAAAGAAGCTATTCACGGTTGACAGCGCTTTTGGCTGGGTAGTGTCGATAGTGAACACGCCATTTAATACTGCACTCATACCCGCTGCGGTACTGTTACCTTCTTGCGCCAGGAACCACTGTTCTACGGTAGTATTGGCATCGACGGTGCCGCGGAACGGCTCACTACAAGCGATCACTGAGTGAGTCATTTGCAACTCACCACTGGCTGCCAGAGCGCGGGACTCGTTCGATTCAATCTCTAAGCATTCACCCATGCCGGTTGGGCCGGTAATAATAAAGTTGTGCAGCTTGGCGTTAGTACCCGCACGCAGCAGAACACCCTCAGAATCATCATCACCGTCAAAGGTGTTACCAATAATGGTCATGTTGGCGATAATCGGGTTAGAGATTGGCAGGGCACCAAAGTTACCTGATTGGTTATCGGCTTCGATACCACGGTTGGCTTTCGCGCCGTCAGTAGCGTGTTGTACCAGCACAAACTGCATATTACCGCGCCAGCCATCAGCCCAATCCAGAGAGTCATCACCGTTGGCGGTTAACACCACGTTTTTACAGCTGACCGCACCACCGAAGAACTCCACGCCGTCATCAACGTTTTGGTGTACCTGGATGTTTGAACACTGAGTACCTGAACCGACACCAGCAAAGGTGATACCGTTCAGCTCGTTATCCGGAATAACTTCAAAGCCGGCATGTTTTACTACTACATAGTTCAGCACACCACTGTTATCTTCCCAGTTAGCACCGCCGTATGGACCAGCATCACCCTCGGCTTCTACCCGGCAGTTAGCCAGATCGTTCTGATCACACTTATTCGTTGGTGCATTACCCAGTAACACCAAACCACCCCACTGACCAGCAGCTGTCGGTGAGCCGATCACGTCCTGTACTGACGTCATCACGATTGGGTTAGCGGCGGTGCCGTTAGCATTAATTTTCGAACCGCGGGTAATCACCAGGAAATCAGCACCTGACTTACCATAGATCCGTACGCCCGGCTCAATATTCAGAGTGGCATTATTCTGGTTGTCCTGGCCGATACGTACCCGACCGCTTAACACATAGTCAGCACCGGCTTGCAGCGTAATACTGGTGGTAATATCACCCGTCAGCTGACAGTTAATACGGCCAGTCAGGCTGGCGACTTCAGTGGTGCCAGTCGGGCAGGCTGCCAGGTCGTTATCTGGATGCAGGCCAAAGGTCCAGCCAACCGTCCAGTCATTTTCGCCATCAAAGGCACCGATATAGTCAACGTCATCAAACCAAGGGTCGATAAAGTTAGACACATTGAGGCCATTGCCCAGCGCCGGTGAGTTCGGTGCCGGAATATAACCGCCTAATAAGGCATCGGCCACGATATTGCCTGGTTGTGCGCGGAACCATTGTTCTGCATTGAAGGTGCTGTTACCTGAACCATCAACGGTGTCTTTGAATGGCTCGGCACAATCGATAATTGAATGTTCAAAACGGATCTGACCACCTTTCGCATTGGCGACTGATTCATCTGAGTTAATCTCAAAACATTCACCCATACCCGCCGGGCCGGTAATAATGGTGTTGTAGATTTCACCGGCAGTACCAGCGCGCAGCAGGATACCTTCAGAATCATCGTCACCGTCAAAGTTATTACCAATAATGGTCATATTGGCAATGCGCGGGTTAGAAATTGGCTCAGCGGTAAAGTTACCAGATTGGTTATCTGCCTCGATACCGCGGTTAGCTTTGGTATCGTTAGGGTTATGGCGGATTAAGATATGTTGGGCTCTGCCGGTCCAGCCATCAGCCCAATCCAGTGAATCGTCACGGTTGCCGGTTAAGACGACATATTTAGCGTCAACGGTACCACCAAAAAACTCAACACCGTCATCCAGGTTATTATGCACCTGAATATATTCTACGCGGGTGCCTGAACCGACACCGGCAAAGGTAATGCCGTTTAATTCGTTGTCCGGGATAACTTCAAAGCCGGCATATTTCACCTGTACATAACGCAGCGCACCGCTGTTATCTTCCGGGTTATTACCGCCATAAGGGCCCGCTTCACCTTCGGCTTCTACCTGGCAACTGGCCAGGGCGGCAGGGTCACATTTATTGGTTGGGGCATTACCCAGAATAACGACGCCACCCCATTCGCCAAAGGAGTTTTCATCCGATAAGCCCAGCATGTCGTTGACAGAGGTAAAGACGATTGGCTCGCTACGGGTACCAATAGCCTGAATTTTTGAACCACGGGCGATAACCAGATAGTCAGCACCGCTTTTACCAAACACCTGCGTACCCGGCTCGATGGTCAGGGTAGCGCTGTTGGCATTATCATTACCGACAGTCACCTTGCCACTTAACGCCCAGGCAATGTCTTTGGTCAGGCGGGTATCTGCAGTGATAGTGCCTGTGACTTCACACACTGGCTTCGCTACACCAGCCAGGCTGGCGCCTTGGGTAGCAAAAGATGGACAAGCACTGACTGGTGGGGGGGTAGTACCGCCGCCTGAGCCACCATTGTTACCACCACTATTACCGCCTGTATTGGTGTTTACCACCAGATCGCCGCCACAGCCGGCCAGCATTAAAGCCGAAGCCACAGCACTTAATTTCAGGAAGTTGCGTAACGCCATTACCATCTCTCCGTTGGATTTAAAGTTTATCGGGTCAGTGTTAACTCGGTGGCTGTAAACTAAAGCAGGGCTGTGACGCTTTTATTACAATTGGCTGCACTGATGTCAGTACCTGCCGCCAGACCAGTAAAAATGGGCTTAGCGGCGCTGGCTGCAATAAAAAATTCATCCAACTGTCATTTTTCAGTGGGTTGATGGGAATTCTGGCTGGCGTGATAACTGCTGTTATTTTTCATAAAACTGTCATAATTTAAGAAGATACTAGGTCGCAACCCGATTAGCTGGAACTCAGGTAGGATAAGATGTCGTCACGAAGAATATTGGTGGTAGAGGATGAAGCACCAATCCGCGATATGTTGTGCTTTGTATTAGAACAAAACGGTTATCAGGCTGCGACCGCTGCTGACTACAACAGCGCGTTGAATATGTTGGCTGAACCCTATCCGGATCTGGTGTTGCTGGACTGGATGCTACCCGGTGGTAGTGGTATTCAGATTGCCAAAAAAATGAAACAACACGAGATCACCCGCAATATTCCGATTATTATGATCACGGCACGTGGTGAAGAGGAAGACAAAGTGCGTGGTTTGGAAGTCGGTGCTGATGATTATGTGACTAAACCTTTTTCGCCAAAAGAGTTAATGGCACGCATCAAAGCGGTGATCCGCCGCGTTGCACCGACCAGCCTCGATGATGTGATTGAAGTACAGGGCTTAAAACTGGATCCGGTATCACATCGGGTGTCAGCGGAAGAGCAACCACTGGATATGGGACCGACCGAGTTCCGGTTACTGCATTTCTTTATGACCCACCCGGAGCGGGTTTACAGCCGGGAGCAGTTACTGGACCATGTCTGGGGCACCAATGTTTATGTCGAGGATCGGACCGTTGATGTACATATCCGCCGCTTACGTAAAGCCATTTCGCCGACCGGGCACGACCGTCTGGTCCAAACGGTGCGTGGCTCTGGCTACCGTTTTTCGGCGAAGTAACGGCTGATGCGCCTGCTGCTGTCGAAAAAACGGCTGGCCAGCAAGGCGCTGCTCTACTATGGGCTAACGGCCTTTGTCGGCTGGATGTTCGGCCAGGTACTGCTATTTTTATTGCTGCTGAGCCTGGGGCACCTGCTGTGGCAATATAAACATATTTTTCTGCTTGATAAGTGGTTATGGCGCGATCGCAAGTTAACCCCACCCGCCGGTGATGGCAGCTGGCAGCAAATCTTCGATGGGATTTACTTTCAACAACGTCGTGAGCGCCGTAAACGCAAAGAGCTACGCACTCTGGTGCGGCGCTTTCGTGATGGCGCCGAAGCGTTGCCAGAAGCGGTAGTGGTATTAAACGAAGACTGGAGCATTATCTGGTGTAACAAGCTGGCACAGTTGCTGGTCGGGTTGCGTTGGCCGAGTGACGAAGGTCAGCGTATTGATAACCTGATCCGCTCACCGGAATTTCATCATTATCTGAAACAACAAAACTTTCAGCAGCCGTTGGAAGTGATGTCGCCCACGTCATCCAGTGTGATGCTGGAATGTAAGATGATGCCTTATGGCAAAGCACAATTTTTGTTGATAGTGCGCGATATCACCCAGCTTAAACAGTTAGAGCAAATCCGCAAAGACTTTGTCGCCAACGTCTCGCATGAGCTGCGCACGCCACTGACGGTATTGCAGGGCTACCTGGAAGTCATGGACGGTGAACAGCAACCGCCGGCTGTCATCTGGCAAAAAGCGCACGGCGTGATGTTGGAGCAAACCCGGCGCATGGATAGCCTGGTGCAACAGTTACTAACCTTATCGCGAATTGAAGCCGCAGCGCGGGTGCAATTTGATCAGGAGGTGGATGTGCCGGCCATGTTGCAGCTGATTGCGACGGAAGCGGAAACCCTGAATCGGGATAAGCAGCACAAATTACACTTTTCGATCGACGCCACGCTGAAAGTCACCGGTGCGCCGGATGAGCTGCGTAGCGCTTTCTCGAATCTGGTGACGAATGCGATTAAATATACGCCGGCCGGTGGCGAAATCGAGGTCAGCTGGCAGCGCGATGGTCAGCGCGCCCTCTTTACCGTTACCGATAACGGTGACGGGATCGCAGCGCATCACGTTAAACGCCTGACAGAACGTTTTTACCGGGTCGATCAGGCCAGGGCGCGCAATACCGGCGGCACCGGGCTGGGCTTGTCGATCGTCAAACACGTATTATCCCGGCATAACAGCCAATTATTGATTTTCTCTGAGCCGGGGAAAGGCAGTAGCTTCTCTTTTGCCTTACCACCAGAATTGGTGATAGGCGTGCAGACACCGAAGAAGCGTGCCAAGTTTAAAGTGAAATAATGCCGGGACCTGTTACTTAGAGCGGACTGAGCGCGGGCAAATCGCGATAGCCAGCAATAATTTGGTCGCGCCGAAAACAATCCAGGCTGTGATCATTGACCATACCACAGGCCTGCATATGGGCGTAAATAATGGTCGAGCCGACAAATTTAAAACCACGCCGCTGTAAGTCTTTACTAAAGGCGTCCGAGATGTCAGTGCGCGCCGGATAGTCACTGAGTTGCTGGCGCTGATTCAGCAGCGGCTGGCCATTGACGAACTGCCACTGATAACGGGCAAAGCTGCCAAACTCTTGTTGTACCTCTAAAAAGCGTGCTGCATTATTCACCGCAGCCCGAACTTTGAGTTGGTTACGGATAATGCCAGGGTTTTGCAGCAGGCTCTGGATTTTAGCCTCGTCGAACATTGCGACTTGCACCGGGTCAAACCCGGCGAACGCCTGCCGGTAATTCAGGCGCTTTTTTAACACCGTATACCAGCTTAAACCGGCTTGCGCCGCTTCCAGAGTCAGATATTCAAATAACTTGCGGTCATCAAATACCGGCACGCCCCATTCCTCGTCGTGGTAAGCGACATAGTCGGCTTTGCTTTGATCCAGCCAGGGACAGCGACACATCAGGATGCCAGCTCGGTAAAAACTGCACCATCGGGCAGATCCTGCAAAGTCGGGATCTCCAGTTTAAAAGCAATTTTCTTCAGAATTTTCTGCTCTTGCAGTAAGTCGGCGGCCAGCACGCTTTGCAGTTGCAACCATTCCGGAGCCAGTTGTAACTGCAGATATTGTACCTTGGCGGTTGCGGTTAGAGGTGGTAGAAAATCATCGCGGCGTTTTTGATTTAACAACACAGCCAAGCGTAACAATACCAACAAGTTAATCACCTTCGGCAACTCATACAGGCTGAAATAGGGGATTTCATCAGCACGAATTTTACGGCGGTGAAAGCGCACCAGACAGGCCAGCAAACTTTGTTGCTCCTGATTGAAGCCCGGCAGGTTAGCGTTTTGCAAAATGTAAGCCGAGTGTTTTTGTACCCCGGATGAGTTAATATGCAGGCCGATTTCATACACGGTTGCGGCAAAACCGAGCAGCAGGGCATCTTCGTCATCCAGTTGCCAGCTATCGCGCACCAGCGCCAACAGTGCCAGCGCCGTTCCCTTCACCCGATTGGCTTGGGCCTGGTCGATATCATAGCGCTGCAGCAAGCTGTACATAGTTTGTTCGCGAATATCCAGATGTTGCATCCGATCACTCATCTCATACAGCACGCCTTCACGCAGTGCGGCGTCAACATAGACCAATTGTTCAATTTGCAGCATCTGAAAGGCGGCAATCAGAATACTTAGACCCGAGCAGAGCAGTAGCTTGCGGTCATCGGTGAGGCCGGTGAGTTCCAGTTCTGCACTGTTGTCAAAGTTAAGCAGGTAATCGCGTAATTGCAATAAATGACATAACTCAACCGGCCCGTTGGTCCAGCCAAAGTTGACCACAATATCTCGCAGTGTTTTGATGGTGCCCGAGGTACCGACGACTTGCTGCCAACCCGTAGCCCGGAAGCTGCTGATAATCGGCTCCAGTTCCTGCTCGGCCTGAATAATGGCCTTATTAAAGCGCCGGGCACTAATTTTCCCTCCCGGAAAATGGCTCTTCGCGTAGCTGACGCAGCCCATATTGCGACTGCTCAGCCGCAGTGGCTGGGCGCCGTCGCCGATGGCAAACTCGGTACTGCCACCGCCGATATCGATGACCAGCCGCTTGCCGCTAAAGTGCTCAAAATGGGCGACGCCCTGATAGATAAAACGGGCTTCTTCCTGACCGGAAATCACTTCAATCGGAAACGGAAATAAGGTTTTTGCCCGTCGTAAAAACGTGGCGGCATTTTTGGCGCGACGCAAGGTATAGGTGGCAATCACTCGCACGGACTGTGGCGCGAAAGGCTGCAGGGTATCGGCAAATTGCCGCAGCACATTCAAGCCGCGTTCGATAGCTTCTTCACTTAGTACCAAGTCTTCGTTTAAGCCTTCGGCCAATTGGACTTTCTGTTTTTCCCGATGCAGCAGTTGGATGTCGCCCTTGACGATTCGGGCGATCACCATGTGAAAGCTGTTCGAGCCCAAATCAACTGCGGCGATATAAGGGCTGGTGGTGCTGGTTGATTCAGTTATGCTCAAAATTCCGGTTCAGTCTGTTGCAGTAACAGCTGGCTTTGGGCGGCAAAGAATTCATAGATACTTTGCTGCGAGCGGATATTCCGCTTATTGCCACGCTTTACATAGGGGTTACTCTGTTTAGCGTCAATCATACGGGCTTTGACATTATCCCGCCACTGGATATCCAGAGTGGTAATGATTGTTTGCTTAATTTTTGCGTCCAAAATGGGCACGCCAACCTCAACCCGCTGGTCAATATTACGCGTCATCCAGTCGGCTGAGGATAAGTATAAGTCAGTATCTCCGCCATTATGAAATACATACACCCGGGCATGCTCGAGAAAACGGTCCAGAATACTGATCACTTTAATATTCTGGCTCTTGCCCGGAAGGCCGGGTACCAGGGTACACATCCCACGAATAATCATCCGGATCTTGACACCGGCCTGACTGGCTTTATACAACAATTGCACAACTTCTTCGTCGACAAGGTTGTTTACTTTCAGGAAAATCTCCGCTTTACGGCCACTCACGGCGAAGTCTATTTCACGCTGAATTAACTGCAGCAATTTCGGCCGGCTCCAGGTGGGCGACACAATTAAATGATGAAATTGAAATAGCCGGTATGAGTATTGAATAAATTCAAAAACCTGTTCAATTTCAGCGGTGATTTCTGGATGGCAGGTAAACAGGCTCATATCGGTATAAATACGGGCCGTTTTTTCGTTAAAGTTACCGCTGCCGATATGGCCATAACGCACTGGCTTGCCTTTTTCCTGTCGCGTGATCAGGCAAATCTTCGAGTGAATTTTTAACGTAGTCTGGCCAAAAATGACTTCGATACCAGACTCAGTCATCTTCCTCGCCCAGTTGATATTGTTTTCTTCATCAAAACGCGCTTTTAATTCGACCACAACGGTAACTTTTTTACCATTACGTACCGCATCCAGCAGCGAATGGATAACCCGCGAATGTTTGGCTACCCGGTACATGGTGATTTTTATATGCGTCACCTTAGGGTCGAATGATGCCTGCCGCACCCACTCGGTAAAATAGCCAAAGCTATGATAAGGGTAATACAGCATAATATCGGCATTACGAATGGCATCAAAAGTAGTGGGATGGGCTTCAAATTCCGGACTGGGCAATGGCGGTAGCGGCGGAAATTCCATACTCTGGTGCCCCAGGTTGGGAAAACCGATAAAGTCTTTAAAGTTGCGGTAGCGGCTACCGGCAATTAACGCATCCATCGAGCCGGTGCCAAGCTGTTTAGTCAGCACTTTTAACATTTGCTCCGGCATAGCAGCATCATAGACCAAGCGCGTCGGTTCTGATTTCAGGCGCTGGCGGATCCCTTTGGACATTTTATCAATCAAGCTCTGATCCAGCGTATCGCTGATATTGTACTCAGCATCGCGGGTCAGCTTGAGCGAGAAGGCACAGATTTGGTCAAATTCAAAAAAGCCCTGAAATAAATCGCCAATACAGTGATTAATAATATCGTCCAGTAGCAAAATCTGCCGGCGGTAATGACCGTTCTTCTTCCGGGTATTCAGATTTAGCGGCAGCTCAATAAAACGCGATACTTCATCTGTGGGTACCTGCACTATGGCATATTCCGGTTTATTACTGCCGGTCATTTCCACCATCAGATAGGTCGTATTATCTTCAAGGATCTTACTGAGCGAGGCATCAGTGCTGGACAGAATGATTGGTGAGATATGCTTTTTAACTTCATTTTTAAAAAAGCTTTTTACCCAGCTCGATTGCAACTCAGTCAGTTTACTGTCGTCAATCAGCTCAATATTGTGCTTGCGCAGCTCTAACTGAATATCCAGGTAAATTTTGTTGAACTGCTTGCCCAGCTGCAACACCTGGTTTTGAATTTCAATCAGCAGCAGCTCAGCATCTTCGTGTTCATAGGTTTGATATTTTTTCAGCAGAATACGGCGTTTCACATCGGCAACCCGCACCCGGAAAAATTCATCCAGGTTGTTAGAATAAATACCGAGAAATCTCAGCCGTTCAATGGGTGGGTTGCGGGTATCGGCGGCTTCCTGTAACACCCGGCCATTAAAGGCCAACCAACTGAGTTCTCTTGGAAATAATGGATACTCAGAGGGCTGGGCCGGGGTGTGCTGCTGTTCCATGAATTTGCTCCTGCTTACTGCTTGCAAAGCACTCTATGTCAGTTTTGTGACAAAGCGATGACAGTGCCGTACGAGGGTACTGTGGGTCCTGGTTATTCTAGATCGACAATAATATCGGTGGCGATAGCCTCGAGTGCGGCAGTAACATCATCCCGCTTTAATCCCGCTGGCAATTGCACGGTCGCTTCGGCATGAAATAACGGCGAGCCCCAGTTCGGCGCGCTTTGTTTGCTGCTTTCAAAGGCAATAATATTGGCACCTTTGTGGCTTAATACCGTCGAGAGTTCGCGCACTATGCCGGGACGGTCGTTGCCGGTAATGACAAAGCGTAATTGCTGCTGCTTATCCAGCTGGCTGTCTTCACCTGGCTGCACCCGGATATCTAAATCTTTCACCTGGCCAAGCGCCTGGGTCAGATCAGCCAGGTCAGGCTCAGCAACTTCAATTTGTACTATACCGGCAAAATAGCCAGCTAAGTGACTTAAATTACTGGCCATCCAGTTACCACGATGTTCATTGATTACCCGCGATAATTGCTCAACGAGGCCAGCTTTATCTTTACCGATAATGGTTAACACCAACTGCTTCATGCGAACTCCTGTATTAGGCAGGGCGGGAACATACTTTGTTTGAAAATCAACCAAACAATATTTCTGCCCTAAATTTGTCGTCCCAATAGGCTCGTTGTCTTTTTCCTGCCACGCTGTCTTTCAGCGGGTGAGCCTTGATAAGATT
>Ga0181595_10004152_pt1 | contig 13481 bp, 10 predicted proteins | sample 041ome_7_FD_145604 | JGI IMG/M metagenome (GOLD analysis project Ga0181595, IMG submission 145604) | Coastal salt marsh microbial communities from the Groves Creek Marsh, Skidaway Island, Georgia - 041401AS metaG (spades assembly) | ecosystem: Environmental > Aquatic > Marine > Intertidal zone...
ATGATTGCGGCACAGAAAATCAGCGCTATCGATATGACAATCACCATTTGGCGACAAATAGAAAAAAATATCAGAAAATCGCTATTTTTCGCCAAATATATGTATTTTTAGGTTTCATTACTGTACTATATCATATATGTCTCGTGTTATGAATTGACCGGTTGCCCGGCCAAGGATCCAATCGTGCACAAATAGCGCTGCGTTAAGATAGACCTGTTACAAGGTGCGCGTAGCATTGTTTTGGCAAAACAGAACTTAAGGTTCGCTGAAAAAAAATTAGGAGCATCATGATGTTTCAACGCATATTGGCGATAGTTGCCGCAACATTCTTATTCGCAGCTTGTGAAACGGCCTCAGAGGTCGGTGGTGACAGCGCCTCGACCAGTTCGGCGAGTTCGGCTTCATCTGCATCATCATCTGCTTCGGCCGCAAAGACCGAAGCTGACAAGCTGGCTGAAGTTGGTAATACGGTTTATTTTGATTTTGACAGCTCCGAGCTGTCTGAAAACGCGCAAATGACTTTGAACAGGCAGGCCGCATTTTTGAATGTGAACCCAACCCTGGTCATTGTTGTTGAGGGTCATGCTGATGAGCGCGGTACCCGTGAATACAACCTTGCGCTGGGTGATCGGCGTGCGACAGCGGTGCGCGATTATCTGCTGGCCAAGGGGTTGAATTCGGCGCGGGTGCGCACCGTATCATACGGCAAAGAACGCCCAGCAGTTGAAGGCTCGACAGAAGCTGCATGGGAAAAGAACAGACGTGCAGCAACTGTGCTGAACTAATCCTGTTTGAAACAACAAAAAGAGGGGCGGGTGGCTCCTCTTTTTTTTTGCCTAATTTATGCCTAAAATAGCTGTTACTGCTTGGTAACTGCCGTGTCATTGCTAGGATTTATCTACCATGAACAAACGCTTCTTTATTGTTTTGGCATTTATTGTCGCGCTTCCCGGTCTGGCTAGCGCCCAATCATCGACCGACGAGACGGTGATCGAAAATGCCAGTGCGTTGCTTACACGGCATCAACAACGCATGGATATTCTGGAAGCTGGTTTAAAAGATGTCCGTGGGATCATCGAGAATGATCTGCGTGAAATTAAAATGAAGGTCGAACAGATGCAAAGCAGCAGTTCTGAGGCCGGCACATCGCAGACCGCGGATCTCAAAGCATTGCGCGATCAAATGGAAAAGCTGGGCGACATGCTGGCGATGACCAATCGTCGTATGGAACGCACTCTTGAAATCACCTCAGACACCGAGTTTCGTTTACTGCGGCTGGAAAAGCGCATGCAGACATTGCTCACGCTTGGTGGTGATGACGCCGCTGCGGCGTTGGTGCAGCAGGACACAATCGGCGCTGGCGAGGCGGCAGCTGTGCAGATGTCGCGTGACCTTGATACCGGCATTTCAAGCTGGTCGGTTGCGGAAGACTCGTTAAATGACGCGCTGGCAAATGTTGAGGGGGATAATGCCACCAGTGAGGCAAGCGCAGTTGACGAAAATGCCGGATCAGCCGATACCGGTTCAGCCGATACCGAATCAGCCGACACCGCGTCAGCCGACACCGGATCATTAGATGCCGGATCAGCCGATACAGCGCTTGCTGCGGACGAAAACGCCATCCCCGCGAATGCTGAATCAACCGGTGAAACCGCGCCGACACAGCCCGAAGTGTTGCCGGCTGTCAGCCCGGAAGAGCAATATCGCTTTGCACTGGGACGCGCTTTGCAGAATGATCTGGAAACGGCAGAGCTGGCATTTGCTGAATTCCGGACTTTTAACCAAGGTCACGCGCGGCAGGCGGATTCTATTTTCTGGCTTGGCCGGGTGCAATTTATGCGTGGCGAATTTGAAAAGGCGGCGATGACTTTTTCTGAATTCAATAGCGCCTATCCGGGTGATGCCCGTCTTGTTGATACGACCATGTGGATTGCCGAGTCAGTGTCGCATTTCGCACCGCCGGAACAGGCTTGTGAAATTTATGCGTCATTGCCGCAGCTCATTGACACGCCACCGGATACATTTCTGGCGCAATTGTCCAAACTGAGCGATGACGCAAACTGCGCCGAGTAGCCGTTTAGCCGCTTATGATGCCGCTTTTGCGCGGGATATGCAGGCGTTGCAGCTTGCCAACAGCAGCGTTTTTATAACCGCATTATCCGGTGGGCCAGACAGTTCGGCGCTGGCCTGTCTTGCCGATCGTTACGCGCGATCATGTGGCGCCGCGCATCAGGCCATTATTGTCAATCATAACATCCGCAGTGATGCCACCGACGAGGCCGAGCGTGTCCGCCAACGCATGCAAGCTCGCGCGATTGCGACGCAGATTGTGACGGTACAGGACAAGGCACCATCAACCGGCATTCAGGAATGGGCCCGGCATCAGCGGTTTGCCGCCCTGACAAAACAGGCACGACAACAGCGGGCTGTCTTGCTTTTTGCGCACCATCAGGCGGATCAGGCAGAAACCGTGCTGATGCGGCTTGCCCGCGGCTCTGGCATTGCCGGGCTGGCAGGTATGCGCGGCCTGACGTATCGTGACGCGGTGCCGGTGGCGCGGCCGCTGCTGAACTGGTCGGCCGATCAGTTGCGCGATGTGCTGGCTTTGCTTGGCTGTGACTTTGAAGATGATCCAAGCAACCGAAATTATGATTTTGAGCGGGTTCGGCTGCGGCGCTTTTTGCGCAAAAGCGCGGCCTGTGGGTTTCCGACAATCGCGACGGCACAGCGTCTGGGGCAGGCCATGGCGGCAATATCCGACCATTGTGCGGCGGTAAGTACACCGATCTGGGAGGCCGCGACAGATTTGTTGCCAAGCGGGCATGCGGTTATCGATATGCGCCGCTTGCAAAAGCTGCCCGATTCAATGTGGCAGTATCATGCGCGCCGCCTGATCCGGCAGGTAGGCGGTAATCGCTATGGGGTGTCTGCGCGTGCGCTTGACAGGTTGCGCGCACGGGTGCTGGCGGCGCAGAATAGCACCCTTGGCGGCTGTCAGTTCGTCCGCTCGATGCAGCCGGGTGAAACCGCGCGGTTTTATGTGGTGCGTGAAATTGGCCGTGTTCCGCAGGAATGCGACGTGGCGGCTGGTGATGATGTTATTTTTGCCGGTTGTTGGCGGTTACGCACAGCATTTTCCGGAAAGCTGCTCAATGCCGGCACAGCACTGCAGCTCAAGCGCACCACAACAGCCGCGCCGCCACCCGATGCGATTGCCGCTTTGCCGTATATCGTCAGGCGCGTAATTCCTGTTCTCTATACCCTTGACGGCGGCCTTATTTATCCCCAATTAGAAGGGGTAAAATCATGCGTCACTTCGACAGACAGAGTGTTGTCAGCACAGTTTTTGGGGCGGTAGATCGTTTTACAGACAACAAGATGTAATTGACAGGACAGTGATGTGAATAATCTGGCACGCAACATAATTATCTGGCTGATTTTTGGCGCCGCGCTTATCGGCCTTTTTAACCTTTTCCAGAGCCCGTCATCGGGTCAGCCGGCCAACCAGCTCGCTTACTCAGATTTCGTCGCTGAAGTGGAAGCCCAGCAGATTGACGAGGTGTTGATTGAAGGGCGCAATCTGCGCGGGGAAAGTAAAAATGGCCGGGTCATCACCAGTGTGATGCCGGAAGGTGCCAATATTGTTGCCGTGCTGGATGCCAATGATGTGCGAATCGTTGCAAGCCCGGAAAATAGCGGCATGCCGAGTTTCTTCTCGATTCTACTGTCCTGGTTCCCGATGCTGTTGTTCATTGGCATATGGATTTTCTTCATGCGACAGATGCAGGGTGGATCACGCGGTGCAATGGGGTTTGGGAAATCCCGGGCAAAGCTGCTTACCGAGCATCAGGGGCGCGTGACTTTCGAAGATGTTGCCGGCATTGATGAGGCCAAAACCGAGCTTGAAGAAGTTGTTGAATTTCTGAAAGATCCGGGCAAGTTCCAGCGACTTGGCGGCAAAATTCCAAAAGGTGTGTTGCTTGTTGGTCCTCCTGGTACCGGTAAGACATTGCTGGCCCGCGCCATTGCTGGCGAGGCTAATGTGCCGTTCTTTACCATCTCCGGCTCGGATTTTGTTGAGATGTTCGTTGGTGTTGGTGCCAGCCGTGTGCGCGATATGTTTGAACAGGGCAAGAAAAATGCCCCATGTATCATCTTTATCGATGAAATTGACGCGGTCGGGCGGCATCGCGGCGCTGGTCTTGGCGGCGGTAATGACGAACGCGAACAAACGCTCAACCAGATGCTGGTCGAGATGGATGGCTTCGAAGCGAATGAAGGGGTGATTCTGATTGCCGCAACCAACCGGCCTGATGTGCTGGATCCGGCATTGCTGCGTCCCGGCCGTTTTGACCGTCAGGTTGTTGTGCCGAACCCGGACGTGATGGGCCGCGAAAAAATTCTCAAGGTGCATATGCGCAAGACGCCTCTCGCCGAGGGTGTTGAGCCGCGCGTTATCGCCCGTGGCACCCCCGGCTTTTCCGGTGCTGATCTGGCCAATCTGGTGAATGAAGCCGCATTGCTGGCAGCGCGAAAAGGCCGCCGCACCGTCTCTATGGCTGAATTCGAAGAAGCCAAAGACAAGGTTATGCTGGGATCAGAGCGTCGCTCGATGGTGATGACCGATGAAGAAAAACGCCTGACAGCCTATCATGAAGCCGGTCACGCTGTGGTTGCGCTGCATTGTCCGGCGTCTGACCCTATCCACAAGGCAACGATCATCCCGCGCGGCCGCGCATTGGGCATGGTGATGCGGTTGCCCGAAGGCGACCGGATCTCGCTGGCGCGTGACAAAATCTATGCGGATCTGCGGGTTGCCTGTGGCGGTCGTATTGCCGAAGATTTAATCTTTGGCGTCGACAAGGTCACAACCGGTGCCTCATCTGACATTCGTATGGCGACCGATATGGCGCGGCGGATGGTGACCGAATGGGGCATGTCCGACAAGCTGGGATTCCTCGCCTATAGTGCAGATGAACAGGAAGTGTTTTTGGGTCGGTCGGTGTCACAGCAAAAAAACATGGCTGATGCCACCGCCTCGATTATTGATGCTGAGGTGCGGCGCATTGTTGATGAAGCCTATGATGCCGCAACCAAAATCCTCAAAAAATATAATGTTGAGCTGGAACGGTTGGCACAGGGGCTGCTTGAATATGAAACGCTTGATGGTGAAGAAATCAAAATCATCGTTGAGGGCGGCACGCTGGTTCGCAAAGACGCAGACGACACCCCGGTTAAGCCTGGACCGGTGCGCAAATCACGCACTGGTCTGCCGGGTACCGGGCGGCCGAAAAAGCCCGGTGGCGAACCTGCCTAAGACCCGTTAGATGCAGGGCAGACCTAAATTGACCAAAACCACACAGGCGGCACCAATGGTGCCGCCTTTTGCTGTGCCCACATGGGTGCGGCCGGTCATCGGTGCCGCTGGTGATGCAACCGTGCCGATTGCCGCCGGATGGGCAACAGCGCATCACTTTGACGTGGTAACGCGCAATTCTGACGATCACTATCAGATCACCCGCATGTCCGAAGATGCCGTCATTGAACAGGCCGATGACCGCAACAAAGCCGCAGCATGGCTTGATCAACTCTATGCTGCACGCGCTGAATTTGCCGGTCTGGACATGTCAAAGCCGCATCTGATGGGGGTGATTAACACAACGCCGGACAGTTTTTCTGATGGTGGCGCGCATCTGGCACCGGCGAAAGCGATGGCCAGCGGCATGGCGATGTGGCAGGCCGGCGCATCGATTATTGATGTTGGCGGTGAGTCAACAAGGCCCGGCGCTGCACCGATTACCCGCAATCAGGAATTGGCGCGGGTGTTACCGCCGATAACCGGGCTGGCGCAACAGAATGTGCGGATTTCTATTGATACACGCCATGGCGATGTTATGACCCGCGCCTGTGCGGCTGGTGCCGGTATCATTAATGATGTCGAAGCCTTGCGGCGTGACGGGGCGGTGGAAGCGGCGGTGGCCAGCAATGTTCCGGTCATCATCATGCATATGCAAGGCCAGCCCGAGACCATGCAGCAGGCCCCCGAATACGGCTTTGCACCGATCGAGATTTACCAGTTTTTAGAAGAGCGCATACAGGCGCTTATGGCGGCTGGCATAGCCAAATCGCATATTGCAATTGATCCGGGTTTCGGCTTTGGCAAGACCGTCGCGCATAATCTGCAAATTGTGAACTGGCTGGCCATGTTTCATGGGCTGGGTGTGCCATTGCTGTTTGGTGCCAGCCGCAAATCGACAATCGCCATATTATCACAGGGTGAACCGGCTGATCAGCGTCTGCCCGGATCACTGGTTCTGGCAATGGCGGCCTATCGACAAGGGGCGCAGATGCTGCGTGTCCATGATGTTGCAGAAACCGCCCAGGCATTAGCCGTTGAACAGGCATTAGCCAGCGACCAGGCCATAGCCGGCGAACAGGCCAAAGAGCAGAATTGAGAGTAACGTTTCTGCGCTTGTGAACTGGTGGCAAGCTATTCTAGATTAACCAATAGGGTCGATGATGCCGCCATGGGTGGTGTTGTCAGTGTAAAAAGGGGCTTTTATGGCAGGGTTGTTTGGGACAGATGGGGTGCGCGCCCGTATTAATACCGGCTCGATGACTGCCGAAGCCGTTGTGCGGCTGGCGCTGGCGGCGGGTCGCTGGTTTGCCGATCGTAATCCGGGGATAAAACATGCCCGCCCGAAAGTCGTGATCGGCAAGGATACAAGATTATCCGGCTATATGATTGAGGCGGCGATGGTGGCCGGTTTTACCTCAATCGGTCTGGATTGTCGCTTGCTTGGGCCTATTCCAACGCCTGCTGTGGCGCATTTAACGCGGTCTTTGCGGGCCGAACTTGGGGTGATGATATCGGCGAGCCATAACCCGCACCATGATAATGGCATCAAATTATTTGGCCCGGATGGTTATAAGCTTGATGATGCCATCGAGGCTGAAATTTCGGCGCTGGCGGCTGGCTCAATCGCCTTGGCCGAGCCAAACCAGCTTGGCCGCGCCCGGCGCATGCTCGATTCGGTTGGACGTTATGTCGAATTTGCCAAATCTACCTTGCCCGGCCGGATGCGCCTGGATGGTCTGAAGATCGTTGTCGATTGTGCGAATGGGGCGGCCTACCGCACCGCGCCTGATACGCTTTACGAGCTTGGCGCCGAGGTGATCCCGCTGGCGGTAAGCCCGGATGGTTTCAACATCAATGATGGCTGCGGCGCGGTATACCCGCAGATGATGGCCGCTGCGGTGGTCGAGCATGGGGCAGATGCCGGCATTTGCCTTGACGGTGATGCCGACCGTTTGATTTTGGCTGATGAAACCGGGGCGATTATTGATGGTGACCAGATTTTGGGGCGGCTGGCGCTGTCGCTGCACCAAAAAGGCACGCTGAGCGGTGATGCGGTGGTTGGCACGGTGATGAGCAATCGCGGTCTTGAAATGCGCCTGCGCGAGGCGGGTCTGACCTTGCATCGCACCAATGTTGGCGACCGGTATATTTTGGAAAAGATGCGCGCTGACGGATATAATCTGGGTGGTGAACCGTCCGGCCATATTTTGATGACACATCTGGCACGGGCTGGCGATGGTCTGCTGGCAGCCTTGCAAATGCTGGCGTTGATGCAGCAGGCAGAACAACCAGCCAGCAGTTTTTTTCACTGTTTTTCGCCCAGCCCGCAACGTCTGGAAAATCTGCGGGACATCGATCCGCAAATTTTGCATGACACAAAATTACAGGCTGATCTGACCGCTATTGAGGCTGAGATGAATGGCGCGGGTCGGATTCTGGTGCGTCCATCCGGCACCGAGTCTCTGGTTCGGGTTATGGTTGAAGCTGATAGTGACGCGCTTGTGGCCCGGGCAATCGATGCAATAATTTTGCGCATCAAACAGGCTGCCGATTAAAATTATTTAAAAACAGTCTATTAACCCATGGTAATATATTTCACCTGATCATTTTTTGGTCGGTTGACATCAATTGAGGTTTTTGCGAAGCATGATGCGGGCCGTCACCCCCCAACGGGTGGCAACATGTGACCGCGAGGATGTTATGACACCGCCAATCAAGCCGGCCATGCGGCCAGCCTTGCCGTTTTTTTCATCTGGGCCGACAACCAAACGTCCCGGCTGGTCGCCAAATATTCTCAGCGATGCTGTCCTTGGCAGGTCACATCGATCAAAAGCTGCAAAATCAAAAATCACCGAAACGATGCAACTGGCGCGCGAAATATTGCAGATGCCGGATGATTACTTGATTGGCATTGTGCCGGGATCAGATACCGGTGCTGTTGAGATCGCCTTATGGTCGATGCTTGGCGCGCGCGGCGTCGATGTGTTGGCTTGGGAATCTTTTGGCAAAGATTGGGTGAATGATATTGTCGGCCAGTTGCGGCTTGACGATGTTACCCTGCATCAGGCGCCCTATGGGCAGTTGCCCGATCTGGCCGCGGTCAATTTTGCCAATGATGTTGTGCTGACATGGAACGGCACCACATCCGGCGTGAAACTGCCCGATGGCGACTGGATTGCTGATGACCGCGAGGGTCTTGTGATTGCCGATGCGACCTCGGCCTGTTTTGCCATGCAGTTGCCATGGACAAAGCTAGATGTCGTGACCTTTAGTTTTCAAAAAGCCATCGGCGGTGAGGGCGCGCATGGGGTGATGATATTGTCGCCACGTGCGGTGGAACGGTTGAATCTTTATACACCGCCCTGGCCCATTCCAAAATTATTCCGCCTGACCAAAAATGGCGCCTTCAACGCGTCTATTTTCAATGGCAATACGATCAACACGCCGTCAATGCTGGTGATCGAAGATGCGCTTGATGCGTTATTATGGGCGCAGTCAATTGGTGGTTTGCCAGCCCTGATTGATCGGTCAGAGGCGTGTTTGGCGGCCATCCGCCGGTGGGTGGATGCATCGTCTATATTTGGCTTTCTGGCCGAGCATCCGGCTACGATATCGAATACAAGCGTGACTCTGTCGATCATTGATCCGTGGTTTGTTGCGCTTGACGCGGCGCAAAAGGCGGGTTTTGCCGCGGCGTTGGCAGCGCGTCTGGATGCCGAAGGCGTTGGCTATGATCTGGGCTCATATCGTGATGCCCCGGCTGGCTTGCGGATCTGGGCCGGGCCAATGGTTGATGCCAGCGATGTTGAAGCATTACTGCCTTGGATTGATTGGGCCTATGCCGCCCAACGTGCCGAAATGGGCTGATGAATAATGCTTTGAAGCATATCTAGCCCGGCCAAACCGGTCGATGTGATCACCTAGCCTTTTAAAAAAAAGGAATGAAACCCGATGCCAAAAGTACTGATAAGCGATAAATTAAGCCAGAATGCAGTCGATGTGTTTGCCGCGCATGGCGTTGATGCCGATGTCAAAACAGGCCTGTCAGCAGAAGAATTGCAGGCCATCATTGGGGCGTATGACGGGTTGGCAATCCGCTCGGCCACCAAGGTCACCGAGGCGGTTCTCGCCGCTGCTGACAATTTGAAAGTTGTCGGGCGCGCTGGTATCGGTGTCGATAATGTGGACATCGCCGCCGCCACCAAACGTGGTGTGGTGGTGATGAATACGCCGTATGGCAATGCCGTTACAACCGCCGAACATGCGATTGCCATGATGCTGGCATTGGCCCGCCAAATTCCGCAGGCGTCACAGTCGACGAAAGCCGGAAAATGGGAAAAATCCCGCTTTATGGGGACTGAATTGACCGGCAAATGTCTTGGCCTTGTGGGTTGTGGAAATATTGGCTCGATTGTCGCCGACCGGGCGCAGGGGTTGCGCATGCGGGTGGTGGGGTATGATCCCTATCTGTCCGAGGAAAATGCAAAACGGATGGGTGTTGAAAAAGTCGATCTTGATGAGTTGTTGCGGCGGGCTGATTTTATCAGCATTCATACGCCGATGACCGCAGCAACCCGCAATATCATCGGTGCGGACGCGCTTAACAAAACAAAACAAGGCGTGCGGATCATCAATTGTGCGCGAGGCGGTCTTGTCGATGAGCTGGCATTGGCGGCGGCGCTACAAACTGGCCATGTGGCCGGTGCGGCGCTTGATGTGTTTATGCAGGAACCGGCGACCGATAATATTCTGTTTGATTTCGATGCTGTCGTGGCCACGCCGCATCTGGGCGCCAGTACCGTCGAGGCACAGGAAAAAGTGGCGGTGCAGGTGGCTGAACAGATGGCTGAATATCTGACCACCGGTGCGTTGACGAACGCATTGAATATCGCGTCGGTCTCGGCGGAAGAGGCGCCGGTTCTCAAACCCTATATGGATCTTGGCAGCCGCCTTGGCGGGTTTTTAGGACAGGTAAGCGCGACCGGTTTGAAATCTGTTGTGATAGAGCTTGATGGCCGCGCCGCCAAACTGAATGCCGACCCGATCACCGCCGCGACATTGGCCGGGTTGCTGGGGCCAAATATGGAATCAGTCAATATGGTGAATGCCGCAGATGTGGCGTCAAGTAACGGTATTTCGGTCTCGACAATACGCCATGACCGGCAATGCGATTATGAAACATTGCTGCGCGTCACGATCATGTATGGAGATGACGAACGCACCATTGCCGGCACCCTTATTGGTGGCAACAAGCCGCGCATTGTCGAAGTGCAATCGATTGCGGTCGAGTCCGATTTTCCGCAAAATCTGCTTTATCTTCGCAATTATGACAGCCCCGGTTTTATTGGTGATCTGGGATCATTATGTGGCCAACATGGGTTGAATATCGCGACGTTCCACCTTGGTCGCCGCGATGTTGGCGGCGAGGCCGTTGCCCTTGTGGAAATTGATGGCACGGTGCCAGATGAGGTGCTAGACGAAATCAAAGCCCTGAGTCAGGTGGTGCGTGCGGATATTTTGCAATTTTCGCAACTGCATTAGGCGGGTCTCCTGCATTGCTTTTTATCCCGCGCTTCTGTTATAAACAGCGCCGTGTTCAATCTTTGCCAGCCGGCCAGTTCAGGCCAAAAGCAACAGTTGTGACGTCAATTACAAAAACGGCGTTGATCCCCATATGATAAAGGTAACGGAATGGCGAATGTAGCGGTTATTGGCGCCCAATGGGGTGATGAGGGCAAAGGTAAAATTGTTGACTGGCTGTCGAGCCGCGCCGATGTCGTGGTGCGGTTTCAGGGCGGCCATAACGCGGGTCATACGCTGGTCATTGAAGGTGTTGAATATAAATTATCATTGCTGCCGTCAGGTATTGTGCGGCCTGGCAAAATGTCGGTGATTGGCAATGGTGTGGTGATTGACCCGGCGCATTTGCTCAAGGAAATAGAATTACTGCGCTCGCAAGGCGCCAGCATTACCCCGGAAACATTTTTGGTGTCTGAATCGGCGGCGCTTATCCTGCCGGTGCATCAGGCTGTTGACGCGGCGCGTGAAGCGTTACGCGGCGAACAGAAAATTGGCACCACCGGACGCGGCATTGGCCCGGCTTATGAAGATAAAGTGGCCCGCCGCGCCGTTCGGCTTGCTGATCTGGCGTCTGCATCGGCGCTTGCTGACAAGCTTGATGCCTTGGTTGCGCATCACAATGTATGGTTGAAAGCGGCTGACCAGCCTTTGGCCGATGCCAAGGCGATGGGTGCCGAGTTGATGGCGATGCGTGACCAGCTTTTAGCTTTTTCCGGGCAGAGCTGGCGGTATCTGGCCGATGCACGGGCGGCGAATAAGCGTATTTTGTTTGAAGGGGCCCAGGGAGTCATGCTCGATATTGATCACGGCACCTATCCGTTTGTCACCTCCAGCAACACCGTTGCCGGGCAGGCGGCAACAGGCGCCGGTATCGGCCCAACCGATATCGGCTTTGTGCTTGGCATTACCAAAGCCTATACAACCCGCGTTGGCAGCGGCCCGTTTCCGACCGAAGATTTTGGTGCGGATGGCACGCGTATGGGCGAACGCGGCCGCGAATTTGGCACGGTAACAGGCCGCAAACGGCGGTGTGGCTGGTTTGATGCTGTGATGGTCAGGCAGGCCGGACATGTTGCCGGGATCAGCGGCATGGCGCTGACCAAGCTGGATGTGCTGGATGGATTTGATATTTTGAAGATTTGTATTGGTTATCAGGTCGATGGCAGTGACGAAATTCTTGATTATTTCCCCTCGGATATGGGGGCGCAGGCAGCCTGCAAGCCGGTTTATGAAGAAATGCCCGGCTGGCAGGATAGCACCTACGGCGCCCGCAGCTGGGCTGATTTACCGGCGAATGCGGTGAAATATATCCGGCGTGTTGAGGAACTGACCAAAATGCCGGTCACATTGCTGTCAACAAGCCCGGAACGCGATGACACGATCCTTGTGAAAGACCCGTTTGAGGGCTGATCAGCCGGCCGTGACCATCCGGTTTTAGGCGTTAACAGGGCCCGTTCTAGGCCTCGACATGCGGCAGCAATTTCAACGCAGCCGCTTTATCGCGCACGGCCTTTTGTAGCTTTTCAAATGCCCGGACTTCGATCTGCCGGATGCGCTCGCGGCTGATATTGAACTCGGTGGCAAGATCCTCAAGCGTCAATGGTGGTTCTGACAGACGCCGCGCCGCCAGAATACGCTGTTCGCGCGGGTTCAAACCCTGCATGGCGTCAAGCATCAGATTTTTCCGTGCATCATATTCTTCATGATCGGCAAAGGTTGCTTCCTGATCCGGGCTGTCATCCTGCAACCAGTCCTGCCATTCGCCGCCACCTTCGCCATCACGGCTCAGCGGCACATTGAGCGACCGGTCATTGCCAGCCATGCGCTGGTTCATCGACATCACTTCATCTTCGGTCACATTTAATTGCGTGGCGATTTGCGTGACCTGTTCCGGTTTCAGATCACCATCGTCAATGGCTTGTATCTGGCCTTTAATCCGGCGCAGATTGAAAAACAGCTTTTTTTGGCCGGCGGTTGTGCCAATTTTGACCAAAGACCATGACCGCAAAATATATTCCTGGATCGCTGCTTTGATCCACCACATCGCATATGTGGCAAGGCGAAAGCCTTTTTCCGGCTCAAATTTTTTGACCGCATGCATCATCCCCAGATTGCCCTCTGAAATCAGATCAGCAACCGGCAGCCCATAGCCGCGATAGCCCATGGCAATCTTTGCCACAAGCCGCAGATGGCTGGTCACCAGCTGGTGCGCGGCGGCGACATCGCCTTTCTCTTTCCATGCTTTTGCCAGCATATATTCTTCGTTCGGCTCGAGCATCGGAAAGGCGCGGATCTGATCCAGATAGCGCGACAGGTTGCCGTCCGGGCTAATCGCTGGAAACATTGATCTGGCGGCCATGACATGGTCTCCTCAATTTCTTAAAAACTGTGCCTGACGGCAGTGCTATTTGGTTAGTTTCGATAAAATCATGAAAAAGCGGCAGGAAAAAGGCTGGTTCTAGCAAAACTCTTTTTCAATATTTCTGAAAAATGCACAGATTGACCAGATTTCCACAAAGATTGCACGCAACTTTACAGATTA
>Ga0181595_10004153_pt1 | contig 13480 bp, 15 predicted proteins | sample 041ome_7_FD_145604 | JGI IMG/M metagenome (GOLD analysis project Ga0181595, IMG submission 145604) | Coastal salt marsh microbial communities from the Groves Creek Marsh, Skidaway Island, Georgia - 041401AS metaG (spades assembly) | ecosystem: Environmental > Aquatic > Marine > Intertidal zone...
CGAATATCTTTTATACTCATTCCTGAATTTGCCATAACAGAAGATGAAAAAAGCGCTATTAATGTAAGTGAAAGTAAATTTGTTTTCATAAATACTCCATATAATTTCTTATATAGACATAATTTTAAATAAAAAGTTTTTATTATTTTTTTAAGAATTGTAAAGAATATAATTATTATTAATTCAAACTAGGTTTTTTTTCCTAAATACTCATGCCAAATTCGCAAGCTACCTTGTTCGTTTGTTAAAATATGGACTATGAATAATTGGGTTAATTGGGTTATCTTTGGTTGTCTAGCAATAGTTATATTTATGTACGTAGTTAAACTTGCTTATAGCTAATGAGTAAGGATTACGAAGAGTTTATGGAAAATTCTATTGCTAAATCTTCTGATTTAGTAAATGAAGAAATGCAAGTAACAATAGATGTAAGTATGTATCCCAATAAAGAAGATTTTATTCCACCTATAAAGGGTTTTATAAAAACTATTAATACTTATAGCAATCTGAAAATAACGACTTTTCCTACTAGTACTGTTGTTCAAGGTGAATATCATCATGCAATGAATTCAGTTAAAGAGACTATTTTAGTTTGTCAGCAAGAATTTAATAATGCTGTATACGTAATGAAAGTTATACCTAATTATAAAGCTTTAGACTAAATCTTATATGATTTATCAAACCTTATATCTAATCATCTCAGCATCAGCTCTTGTTTATTTTGCTAAATTTGATCATTACGGTCTTTATATAGCAATAGCCTTATTTTGGGTAATTTCTGCTTTCTATAAACCTTTAACTTCAATTGGTATTTTGAGCATTGTTATTTTTATGGCTGGTTTTGCATTGATGAGAATTATTAATATAGCTGCCAGTGGAATTCCTAGCTCATATTATTTAATAATTTTATTAGGTGAAATATTAATAATGCTTATTGGATTATTTTTAGTAAAATCTTTTTAGCTATGAAGTATAAGCAATATAGCCAAAACCAATAAGACCAACTACAGCACCAATTGTTAGTATCATTAATATAATTTTTAACGATTTTAAAACGATATCAATTAACTGATTCATATAAGCTAGATAGATTTTTTCTTATAGATTATTGTTAAGGCTAATAGAGTTGGTAAAGTACCCAAAATAATTTCACCAACGTAAATCTGATTGTAAGATGTGCCGTGAGCATAAATAGCAATTAAGTTGAATAATGCTGCTCCGTAATAAATAATTCCTGCTGAGAAAAACCATGCTGGATTTAAGGTAATTACTCCTAAGATTGAAAAAATAAATGTTGCAACAAAAAATGAGGTGAAATCTCTCAATAAAGCGTTCTGAGCGCTATCTGATAAATCAGAAAGGATAAAACCAAAATTAGCTGCAGCAGCGCTTGGTGTAAATACCCAGCTTAAAACAAGGCCTAATAGAATATAGGCATAGAATATTCCAAAAAATCTTACAGCAAATGTATATGATCTTTGTGTAGATATAAGATTGTAGAAAAAATAACCTCCAAAAAATCCAGCTATCCAGTGAAATATTTTTCCAATAAATGATCGGTTGCCACCTAAAAGTTGAGTTTGAAATAGCAGCTCTACCATTAAAATTAATGCAACACCAATCGCAGCTGCACCGGCTAGTGCATAGAGATTGTTTCCACCATATTTTGTAAATCGTGATAACAAACCTGCCACTGTAAAAGCTATAGCAAAAGCTATTGTAAAAACAGCAAATAAAGGAAAACCTAGTCTTTGAAAATCAAAAAGAATAACTTCTAAGGAGGTTATAAAAGTTACAGGCATATCAACAGAAGATAGCCATATAAGATTTGATATAGAAGTTATTGGAGTAACTAGCATTACTGTAAATAATGCTGTCGATAGTACTGCAAATAGATATTTGGATAGCTTCATTATTCTTTTGGTAATACTTTAATTAATTTTCCACCAGGTCCATCTGTGAGAAGATAGATAAATCCAGCTGGAGAGATTTCAATATTTCTTAATCTTTCATTTAAATCAGAAAATAAACTTTCTTGTTTATCTGCACCATTTACAAAAGTTACTTTTTTAACATCTTTTGATACTAAGGCTGTTACTAAGAATGTATCTGTAAATTCAGGATATAAAGTATCTTCGTAGTAAACCATATCAGAAGGTGCAATAGATGGGGTCCAATGAAGTAAAGGTTGTTCCATGCCCTCTTTTTCTGTAAAAGGACTTATAACTGCCCCTGAATAATCAATGCCATATGTAATTGCAGGCCAACCATAATTAAGTGATGGTTTGATGAGGTTCATTTCATCTCCACCTTTTGGCCCATGCTCATTTTCATAGATATCACCTGAGCGGGTAACAATAAGTCCTTGCATGTTTCTATGACCATAAGAATATATTTCTGGTAAAGCTCCCATAATATTGATAAATGGGTTATCAGATGGAACTGATCCATCAGTATTTATTCTTATAATTTTTCCAAAATGATTATCTAAATATTGAGCTTTTTCTCTATGATCAAACCCATCACCACTATTAAGTAACAAAGTTCCGTCTTGCATAAAAGCTATTTTTGCTCCTAAATGTACTGATGTTCTTCTGGGTGCAATGGCTTCAAAAATAACTTTTTGATTTTCTAACCTGTTATTCTTTAGCTCTGCAGAAGATAGGAATAATGTAGATTTATTGTTCTTATTCTTTGCAGAATAACTTAAGTAAATTCTATTATTTGACTGAAATTCTGGATCAAGAATTACTTCTGAAAGTCCTCCTTGGCTCGCATAATGTACGCTTGGTATATTTGCTATATTTGTAATTGATTTATCTGATAAATTTAGAATCTTTAAATTACCAGGTAGTTCTGTAAATAAAATGGTATTTTCATCAATAAAGACCATACTCCAGGCATCATCTAAATTTTTAACAATCGTTTCATACTTATAACTAGCGAATGAAATATTAGATAAAAATAATAAAGATAAAAAAATTCTTAGACTCATGTTTCCCCTTTTTAAAATATCTATATTTTTAGAAACCTACTATTAATCTAATCAATACAACAGGAATCAGTAAAGATAAAATTAATAGTAATAAAAATTTAGATTTTGTCATATATACATAATTTTACATACATGTAAGCAATTTCACACAATAAATCATATAAAATAACAGTCATGGATTACTCTACTTATTTAATAGGAAATCTAATATTTATAGCCTTGCTTTACTGGGTTGTAAAAAATAAAAATAATTGGTAATCCAAGTATTAATAAATATAATTTTTAGGCTAGCGAAGAATGGAAACTGTTTTAATTTATTCGATAATCTCTCTATTTATTGGCGGCATCATGTGGTCGTTTGAAGGTAGTAAATTTACTGAACATGGTCAAAACATGAGCATGCTAATATTTTTTAAATTTAGTAAATGGTTTTTTGTGATACTAGGTTTTGCTATACCAATAGCTTTTTAAGATTTAGTTAAGTTTTTATTTGGATCATAAAAAGGTTTATTTACAACAACTGCATTAAATTCACTATTGCCATCATTAACAATTAGTTTCTGATTTAAATTTGAGTAATCTATATCAACAATTGCTAAAGCAATATTTTGCTCAAGACGAGGTGAATAAACAGCTGAAGTTATTTTCCCAACTACTTTATTATCACATTTAAGACTCCAGAATCTCGTATTGGGTCCATTCATACGTTTATTATCTAGGTATAGTCCAACTTGCTTGCTTTTAATGCCGTCATTTTTTATTTTAATAAGGGCATTCTTACCAATAAAATCAAAATCATTATCTAGATCAATAAACTTATCCATGCCAAGTTCTAAAGGGTTTGTATTGATGGTCATATCAGCATGATAGGAGAGCATGCCTCCTTCAATTCTTCTTATTGTAGAGGTATGGCCTGGTTTTAAGCCCATAGGCTCTCCAACCTTCATAATATGCTCATAAAGCTCATTGCCAATTTTTGAGTCGGTTAAAAAAATTTCATAACCTAATTCACTGGACCAACCTGTTCTAGAGATAATTAAATCAGTATTATCAAATCTAAATTCCTTAAACCAATAATATTTTAAGTCTGATATTTGTTCTCCAAATATTTTAATCATAATATCTCTTGATTTAGGGCCTTGGAGTTGAAGCGGAGATACATCAGGTTCAGATATCTCAATATTATAATCACCATTAGCTGCTAAACCTTGAGCCCAAAAGAGAATGTCACTATCTGCAAGAGAAAACCAGTATTTATCTTCACTTACTTTTAATAAAATTGGGTCGTTTAGAACACCGCCGTTTTGATTCACCAATATGACATACTTACACTGACCTACTTTCATGTTCGATACATCTCTCGGTGTCATCATCTGGACAAATTTACTAGCATCAGGTCCTTTGACTTGTACTTGTCTTTCAACAGCTACATCACAAAGAATCGCATCATTTATTAAATTCCAAAAATTTTGCTCTGGATTACCGAAATCTCTTGGAATATACATGTGGTTGTAAACAGAAAAATCTTTCGCTCCCCACTTAACCGTGGCATCAAAAAAAGGACTTTTTCTAATTTGTGTCCCGAAACCAAAATCTTCCATTTTTTTTGCTCCCCATAATGAAATATACATTTACGTTAATACTCTTTTATAGATTATTCAATTTATTTTTTTAGGTGATAAGATTAGTAAATGAGATCAATAATATGCACTTTCTTAATAATTTTTAGTTTCAATGTTTATGCTGAATTTGATACTAAATGTTCAGTCCTAATAACAAAACGACTTCAATCATCAGAAGATGCCTATAAAGATGCTTTAATTAAAATTAATTCTTGTAATAAGTATGATATTTTGTCGGTAACAAGCTTTCTTGAAGAGCCAATAAGCAAAGTATACATAACAGATCTAATACAAACTTACTGCATGTTTGATCATCAAATCATTACTTTAATAGATACTAATACAAGCAATATGAGTTGTGTTCACAGAGGCCTAGCTCGTACTGAGAGAAAATTTAATACAGTTCAATAATTATTGTTACGTAATGTTAACAATAAGTTTCAAACCCTTAATATAAAAGTCTTACAAATCCAGTTTAATTTATATCGGAAGTACTCCTCGATGCATAATCAATACTTTCATTGATAGCAGGTTTTCCCCTGAACCTGCTATCAAAATTTTAGATATAAAGATTACATCCCATAAGAACTAGGACGATAATAGATGGAAGCCATATTAGAGGTCTTATCATTTTATATTGGTATAGATTTAATATTGCACCAAGTAAATAAGCTATTCTTAAAACTAACCATGTTTGGGCGAGTATAAGATTATCCACATCCAACATTACCGATAGAATAGCCAAAGCTAAAAAAATTGGCATTGATTCAGTAAGATTATTTAATGAAACATTTACTCTTTGAGATATTTGAGTGATATTTGATGTATCACCTTTAGTATACGTCCATTCTACAAAAGGCACTTTGTGTAAGGAAAAAGACATCTTTAAAAATAAATTTACTATATAGAAAAATATTGAGCATATTATTAAGTTTGTCATAATGACACTCCTTTAAATTATAAATAGTTATTTTAAACTGAATTATTAAAAATTTAGATTATTTTTTAATGCGTCTAAATAATTTTCATAATTTTTCCAATAATCTAAGCCACTAGTATAAATTGGTTGTCTTACTTGTTCCGCGCTGGGGGTTTTTACAGATCTTTTTGTTTTATAAAATTCAACACAACCTTGCTCAAAAGGAAGATTGCAATAATTTAATATATCCTTAACAGAAGTTTCAATATCAGCAACAACATCTTCGTATTTTATAGATAATATTGAACCTGGAAGAACAGAGTTCCAGTGATCCATTAATTCAACATATCCATTATAATAAGTTGCTAAATCATTAAAGTCATATGTAAATTCTTGACCCTCTGCAAATAACTGCTTATAACAAGAAAAACAACAACTCATAGAATTTCTTCTTATATCAATGATTTTCGCATTTGGAAGGATTAATTTAATTAAACCAATATGTCTAAAATTGTTTGGCATTTTATCAATAAAATATTCCTTACCAGTTCTAAAAACTTTAGCGTCATCTATATATTTAGCACCAAGATTTTTTAAATCAGGAGATGACATACTAAGCAAGATATCAGGATATTTAGAATCTTTATTTTGAACTCGTCTTTGATTAAGCTTATGTGCTATAGATATAATGTTAGGTAGTTCATGAGTGCCCTCAACCATAGAATGAGATGCTAATATTTGTTCAATCAATGTTGAACCCGCTCTTGGCAAACCAAGCACAAATATCGGTTCACTGGATTCGTAACCCCAATCACCTTTTATTTGAAATAAATCACTACTGCAGACTATTTTTTGATTTTCACATTCTGCAATGTAATCTTCAGCATTAAACATTGATTTACTTTTCATAAAATCGTTGCCTTTTTTATAATGATCAAAAGATAAATTAAATTCTTGATTATCTTCATAGGCCTTACCTAAAGCAAAATGCATATATGTTTTTTCAGAATCTGGGAGATTGTCATCCTTAACCATGTCGTTTAAATTCTTTATTTCTGCATTTGTGAATTTATAAGTTTTTAAATTAGCTAAGCTCCAATATGCATCTCCAAAATATTTATCTTTTGCATAGGCTTCTTGATATGAATCTATAGCTTTAGGTATATCACCAGAAGTTTTATATAAATGTCCTTTAGAAAGCAATATATCTGTATTGTTGGGTTCAATTTTCAAGACTTGGTCGTATAGTTCCAAAGATTCATCATATTTATCAGTTCGAAAAAGTGATGTTGCTAATATTTTTTTTGCATTAATGTTTGATGGATTATCATTATAGAAATCTCTTGCATTTTTAAGAGCTTCTCCATATTTTTGTCTTTTTATTAATATAGAAATATAGTCAAATTTTACTTGAGTATTTTCTGGATCAAAAAGTAGGGAACTTTCAAGTAAAAACTCTGCATCGTCATATATGTATAAATCTGTTCCAATTTTAGCTAGCAACCTCATTGCCTCTGTATGATGAGGATGTTGAATTAAAAAATTTCTACATAAAGCATCGGCTTTAGCTAATTTTTTTTCATGAATAAAGCTTAAAACTGATTTAAGTTCTGGTTCAAGATTTTTTAAATATATAACATTCTCTTGAGCGTATTCAATTAATGATTGTTTAATATTTTGATCTCGGTGGGCCAATATTCCCAACCAAGACGCTTGTAAAGATGGATTATGTCTTACAGCTCTCAGATAAGATTTTAATGACATTGTTTTATTTCCATCTTTGAAATAAACATGTCCAAATTCCTGATATGCCCTTCCATATTCAGGAGCAATCTGAATTAACTGATCTAGAGATGTAAGTGCTTTTTGGGAATCATCTAGATAACGATAACAAACTGCAGAAAGGTAAAAATAATCTTTGTTTGAAATGTTTAATCTATTATTGTTGATATAGTTAAGGGCTTCAGTAAATTTCTTAGTTTTTATAAGATTTTCAGCATGTTTAAATGTTGTAATTTTCATATTATAAAAAAAAAGGCCAGTTAAAAACTGGCCTTTATTTTAAGTTTATATTAAAACTTATACGACATTCTTACTCCAATATTTTTTGGTCTATTGGTAGTGATTCTTGGAATATCATCCTGATCATTGAAATACAATTGTGCTCTTTCGTCTGTCAAGTTTCTTGCAAAAACTTCAAGATCAGTCGAACCAATTTTAATACCCCATGCCATATCAAGAATAGTATATTCTTTTTGGGCATAACGTTTATCCATTTCAAGCGAACTAAAGGAATCATCGGCATACTTCATGCCAACCCAAAAATATGCAGCATTACCTCTTGGAATATTATAATCATTCCTTACTCTAATGTTGTATTGAAGTTCAGGTGATAATGGTAACTGACTACCAGCTGGTGCAATTTCAATGATTTGAGCCTTTAGTTTAGTGATCTCAGTATCATTCATTGTTATAGCACCTGAAACTGTTAGGTTGTCAGTTGGATACCATAAAATGTCGGCTTCAAATCCGCTTACTGATGCATCAGCAGCATTCTCTATAAAAGTAAGAATGGATATATTATTTGGATCAAATCTTGATGTTTGAATATCAGTCCAATCAACATCATAGTAAGTAGCATTTAGTCTCAAAGTACCATCAAGAAGAACAGTTTTAACACCAACTTCTGAATTAATGGTGTCATCTGACTGATATGTTAAAGGTACGTCTGGGAATGCAGGATTTTTAGATGGTAGAAGACCTCCCCTATTAAACCCACCAGGTCTATATCCTTCAGATCTAGTCAAGTACCATAAAGTATCTTCATCAGGTTTATAGCTTAGAGTTACTTTTGTTATTGTATCCGATATATTTAGCTTTTCGGTACCATGAGGAGCTGCATCATAATTACGTCCATTTGCAACATTAGAACCTCTGTATCCAAATTTAGACTGACCTCTAAAGTCCACATCTAAATCATACTTTCTAGCACCAAATGTAACATCTAACATCTCGTTTAATGGATATGTAACTTCAGCAAAGAAAGCGGTTTGCTCTTCAGTTCTCAATATATCGTTAAAGAATCTATACTGAGATGGTCTAGCTTCGGGATTAGAAGACCATGCTCCTGGTAATGGAGAGTTGTCTATGTAACCACCATAAGTTCCGTTGTTGGCAGGCTCAGAAAGTGTTCCAAGGTAACCGTAATCATTTTGAGTTTCTAAGTCTGATTCATCTATGAAAACACCAGCAGTAAATGAAATTGGAGAGTCAAATAATTCATTGCTTGAAACTCTAAATTCATGAGTGGTTCTTTCATTATGGTCTAAAAGATCTACTTGAACTGTAGCTGATCCACAACTTGTATAGTCATATGCGTTACACACATAATAAGGCAACCATGCACCTACATTGGCATAACCGCTGTAATCTACAGTTTGAGAAGAATCTCTTTCTAGATATGCACCGGTATATAAAGCATCTAACATTCCCAATCTACCTTCTAATGTTATAGCAGTTTGTGAGAAAGAATCGTCCAGTGTATCTTCAATAAATCTTTGTACTTTTAAATCACCTAGTTCAGGATCATAGTCAAAGACACCATCAGCAGTTATATCTTGATCTATATGTGTAACTAGAAGATCCCAGTCCTCAGCAATAGTGCTTGCAGATGAAAGTCTAAACCCTTCATAAGTGGAATCATTGAAGTTATCTTCTACTAAATCATCATTATTATCTACTACAAATGTGGCGCCAGATGATGGGAAAGAGCCTCGACCCTGACCACTCCAAGTTCCGGAAACATTATCTATATAACCGCCTTTTTTACTATTATAGAAAACACCTCTAATAGCCCAAGTATCTGTAGCTAAAGGAACATTAAAATACATATCATAAGACGTACTCATATCACCATTTGAAGTATCAAATACTGATGCATTAAAGCCTCCCTCAGTAGTATTAAATTTAGGTTTATTGGTAATCATTCTTACAGTACCAGCTTGTGAGCTAGCTCCATATAGAGTACCTTGTGGTCCAGGCAACACCTCTATTCTTTCCATATCAGCAACGTATACGTCAAGGTTTCTTCCAGGTACTTGTAAGGGTTGTTCATCTAAATATAAAGCAACATTTGGAGAAGAACCCTGTGCGGCAGATAAAAATACATTTACTGGATCAACTGCCATGCCTCTAATATAAATAGTTGACTGTCCAGGACCTCTTCCAGCTGATGTAACATTCGGTAAATATTCAATATATTCATCAAAGTTTGTAACATTGAGCTCATTGAGAGTTTCCTCAGTTAAAGCTGTAACAGTTACGGGAATATCAGAAGCGCTTTCGTCTTTCTTGGTTGCTGTAACAACAACATCTTCAATTTGTCTTTCTTGAGATTCAGCACTTTGAGGAGCTAAAGCTGCAATAGCACCAAAAAAGGTAAGAGAAAACTTATTAAAAATGACATTAAAATTTTTCTTTACTTTTTCTAAATTAAACATAATTAATTTCCTTTAGTAAGTTAAAGAAATTGCAAATAAACAATTAAGCAGGATTCCCCTAGTTTTTCCCCCAGAGAAGTTTAGCTTTGTTTATAGACCAGCAATTTCAGTAAATCGGTCTTCCTAACTATCATAACACCTTAAATAAAGTATGCAAATTTAAATGATTATTTCATTACCTAGAAAAAAAAACATATTTATGTTTCACTTAAATCAAATAATATAAAAAAATTTAATGAATAGCTTAAATAAACCCAGATTTCTTCTTTCAGTTTTATTATTATCTACGATTACTATAATTGTTTTTACAAACCTTGAAGCTTCATCAAAATTTTTTAGTAGTACTCAGCTTGCTATATCTGAATCACTGGGATGGTTCATAATACTTACAGCGAATGGTTTTGTAGTATTTTCAACCTATTTAATATTTACTAGATATAAGAATATCAGATTAGGTGGATTAAATGCTGTTCCTGCTTACTCCTATTCTAATTGGATAGCAATGCTTTTTAGTGCAGGTTTGGGTATTGGTCTTTTATTTTACGGTGTAGCTGAGCCAATTGGGAATTTAAATGATTACCCTGAAATGACTGACGATCTTTCGTATAACGCTGGTAAAGCAATGAGTTTAACCAATTTACATTGGGGTCTACATGGTTGGGCAGTTTATTCAGCTTTAGGTTTGTGTTTTGCATTTGCATCGTATAACAAGAAAAAAGCATTTAGAGTTAGTTCTCTTTTAGGTACCTCCGTAGAAGAGAATAAACCTCTTGCAGCTATAATTGATATTATCGCAATTCTAACAACAATTATTGGCATCGCAACATCTCTTGGCTTGGGGGCATCCCAAATCAATGGAGGCCTTAATTACGTTTTTAATATTGAAATTAATGAATTTATTATCATCATACTTATAACTTTTTTAGGTCTTCTTAGTGTATGTCTGGGCTTAGATGCGGGAATTAAACGTTTATCTCAAATTAATATGTTTATAGCTGTATTTTTAGTTCTTGCAGTTCTATTAATAGGTCCTACTGTATTTATTCTTAATGCAATGGTTCAAAATGCAGGTTTATACATAAATGAAATTATAAGACTTTCAACTTGGACTGAAGCTTATAATAATTCAATATATCAAAATGGCTATACTTTATTCTATTTTACTTGGTGGTTTGCATGGGCACCATTTGTTTCATTATTTATTGCTAGAATTTCCTATGGAAGGACTATTAAAGAATTTATCGTTGGCGTTCTTTTTGTTCCGTCTTTAATAGTTTTTATATGGATGGGAGTTTTTGGTAATTCGGCAATGTATTTACTTGTCAATGATATTTCAGATATAGCAGGAGCTGTAAGTAATAACGCTAGTACTGCGTTGTTTGTGCTTTATAATTCTATGAATTTTTCATTTGCCTTATCTTTAATTTCTTTAATCTTGATTGTTACATTTTTTGTTACATCGTCTGATTCGGGTGCGCTTGTAGCCTCAATGCTATCCTCGAAAAAAGGAGCAGAAATTGATGGTGATTCTCCATTGGTATCTAGAATTACATGGGCAATACTTCTAGGAGTTGTAGCTGCTGTTTTATTAAAAGCTGGAGGGTTAGGAGCCTTACAAACTGCAGTTGTAATTTTTGGAATACCTTTTTCTATTATTACATGTTTTGCTTGCAGAGAACTTTATAGGTCGCTAGAAGATGAGCTAAATAATTAATTTATTTCATCATCTAATTTTTCAAGCTCTTCATGGCTCATATCATCTTCGAATATTAATTGTTCATTAGTGTTATCACTCTTTCTTAATTTTTTTCCAACAATTAAGGCAACAACAACTAATATTAAAATTAAACCAATTTGATATAACATACGTGATTCCTATATATAATTATTTAGTCTTTATAATATAACTACATATGAATGCATTAGACAATATATTAAATAGAGTTTCAGCTAGATCATTAACAGAGCCTCACCCTACTAAAGATGAAATGAATAAAGTTTTTAAAGGAGCATTACGTGCACCTGATCATGCTTGGTTAAGACCTAGTAGCTTTATTCAAGTCACTGGAGAAGGAATTGATAAGTTATCAGAAATATTTGAAGAATATGCAAAAACCGTTCCTGACATAAAACATGAAATAATTTCAAAATATAAAAATGCGCCATATAGAGCGCCGATGATAGTTATTTTAGTTAATTCAATTAAGGAACATCCTAAGGTGCCCGAAATAGAACAAAAACTATCTACAGCTGCATCTGCACAAAACATTCTACTATCATTAAATGCTCTTGGTTATTCAGCAATTTGGAGAACTGGTAAATTAGCATTTAACCCATTTGTAGCATCAAAACTCAATCTTAAAGCCAATCAAGAAATTCTAGGTTATATATATGTAGGAACAGCAGATGGGGCTAATAAAAAAATACCCGAATTAGATATTAAAGATTTTGTAAGTTATTTATAAGTTATTTGTTTTATAAATATATGCTGCGGTAAACGCCATGCATGTAAATATTAATTCAGAAATCAATGATGCAAGAGCTATTTCAGTTTCATAATTAATAGCTGTAAGTACATTAAAAATTCCTGCAATCAAAAAGATAAGTCCAGCACTAAATATCCATTGATATTGTTTAGTAATAAATGAAAGAATAGACATTATTGATGTACCAAGAAAAAATGCAGTAAAGTCCCTAACTTGAGTATTTCTTGCATCCCCCTCCATATAAACCATGCTTAAAGATTGAGCAGCTGATTCAGGTGAAAAAATCCATTGAGCAGAAATGATACCAAGAACAGTTGCAAGAAGTATTGATAATGTATTGGCTATTTTCATAATAATATTTTTTCTACGTTTGGTAAGTTATTGTGAATGATTTCATTATTATTGCAAACTACATTATGGGCATCAGTTTCATTCTTAAAAGAAACTGAGAATCTAGGCTCACCATCAATTAAATGAAGTGCACAATATCCTTCGATTGCGATACACTCATCAATGTTTTTAGTTTCTAAACTCTCTTTAACAAATGGTATTCTTTCTGGTTCTTCATCATAGTGAGGGCAACAGACACCTTTTACAAAACCAAGACAAGGAATGATTGCTTGGAAGTCTTTGAATGAATCAGTAATTCCCTTTTCAAACCAACATATAGCACCAGCACTAACACCGCTCATGATGATATTATTCTCATATGCATTTTTTAAAATAGAATCTAATTCCCATTCTCTCCAAACAGCCAGCATACTTTTAGTATTACCTCCACCAACGTAAATTATATCTTGAGATAAAATATGTGACTCTAGATCGATTGTTCTTTTGAAGAAATCAATGTGAGATGTTACGCAATCTAAAGAGTCAAAAGCCTTATAAAAATTATCAATATAACCTTGATCATCACCTGTAGCTGTTGGAATAAAACAAATTTTTGGTTTTGATTTGTT
>Ga0181595_10004154_pt1 | contig 13476 bp, 11 predicted proteins | sample 041ome_7_FD_145604 | JGI IMG/M metagenome (GOLD analysis project Ga0181595, IMG submission 145604) | Coastal salt marsh microbial communities from the Groves Creek Marsh, Skidaway Island, Georgia - 041401AS metaG (spades assembly) | ecosystem: Environmental > Aquatic > Marine > Intertidal zone...
TTCTCTTTTTTCTCGTTTTTTCTTTCTCTCTCTCTCCAACACAAAAAGTTCGTAGAAGAAACGCAAGCTTTGTTTTTTAACGTCGTATAAACAAGAAGAAGAAGAAGAAGAAGAAGAAGAAGAAGAAGAGGGACAAACGACATGGAGGAAGAAGAGGAGGAGGAGAAGAAGAAGAACGCAGAGGACGATTCTTCTTCTTCTTCTTCTTCTTCTTCGCCTCGCGATGACGACGACGCCGCTCATTCTTTCGAAGAGGAGCGACGGGTGGCGTCTCTCGTCGCGGAGACGTCCTATTTGACGAGCGTTTTGAACGCCGCTCCTTTTTGTTCCTCTTCTTCGGACGGAGACGCGACGACGTCGTCGTCTTCGGACTCTTATTATTCTTATTATTACGATTTCGGGTTGACGTCTGCGGTGTACTCGTTGTTCGGGTACGCGAGCGAAGATGCGGTCGTCGCGAACAACAACAACAACAACAACAGCAACAACGGAGGAAGAAGCGGCGGGAACAAGAACAGCAGCGCGATGGAAAAAGAGAGCAAACTTTTACTCGATGAGAAACACATCGAACAGACGCTGTTGAAGAATCACGGGGTGATTAAGAAAACGCTGCCGGAGGTATCGCCGACAGATTTTGAGAAGTATTTGAGAGCGATACGGACGTCGTACGCGAGATTCGTGGCGACGAGAGCGATGGCAAAGAAGAATAAGAATGGTAATAATATTAAAGCAGGAGGAGGAGGAGGAGGAGGAGGAACGGTGTCGAAGTCGTCGTCGGTCGGGTCGGCGTTGGCGGATGACTTCGAGGAACAAATGCACAGACAGAATCAACTTTTGAGCTCGGTGCCGTCCATTTTCTTCCGAGAAGAGTTTGATTTAACGTCCAGAGAAGCGTTCGAGGAGATTTTACCTTGTTTAGCGAGCGATTTAGGAGAGAGTGGAGAAAATAGTAACACGGACAACGACAACGTCGCGAATAGCGCGGTGTTGGCGCAAGAGCAGCTCGAGCACTACTCAGATCTGGTAGAGAGCGTGATTATGAAACGAGTTGGGGATCGCGCGGAGGTGTTTTTGGATGCCATGGCGAAAACGAGAAAGTTACAGGAGACGATAGAGGAGACAAAGAAATCAGTCGTCGATTTGCGGACGAATAATCGGAGGAGTTTTAGAAGAGCGGCGCATTCCACGGCGAAAGTGAAAGAGACGTCGAGAAGGAGGGATAACATTTTAAGATTGGCGGAAACTTTGAAAGATATCGAAAACATTCGGCAAACAAAGTTAGACGTGGACGTGCTGTTAGAATCCGGAGAATATTCAGAGTGTTTAGAAGCGATCGACGAGTGCGAGAGAAGTTTGAGAAGGGCGATAGAAGCGGCGACGAAAAAGGACAGCGAAGAAGCAGAAGTAGAGGAAGACAAAGAATCGTCGATGTCTTCTGCGGATAAGAAAATTACGAATAGCAATAGTGGTAAAAGTAACGCGGGAACGACGACATCAAACGTCTTTTCGTGTTTCAGTCATCTTCCGAAAGATTTAGAGATCGCAAAGAGAAAATGCACGGGTGCGATCACCGCGGAGTTGTGTTCTCGAGCTCGAGTCGAGTCGAACGTAGTCGACGATGAAATCGCGAATGTAGTCAAGAATGGTATCGACGATCAGATAAAAGATAACGAGGGTAGCTTTGATAAAGACGAGTTCGATCGTGTGTCGGAATCCATCATACCGGCGCTCCGCGGCTTGTTGAGATCGAGTACGGTCGTGCCAACGGTTGACGCCATTTACGCGGTTTCGCGAGAAATCTTGCGCGATTTGAAAAGAGACGTCGAACGCGTGTGCGAAAAAGTTGTCGCGGGTACGGGTGGTAGAACCAACAACAACACCCCTTCAAAAGTCAACAACACCGCTGCCAATGAAAATAAAAACGACGCGGACGACGGTAACATGGAGGATATTTATTTTGCGCTTCAACATTGTTCCTCTGAGAACTACATCCGAACGCTCGATGCCGTGACCAAAATAATGTCGCGCTTACATTTTAAGCGTTCCGAGATAATTCGAGACGTTTTGATGTCGATGTTCACCTCTTCAGTTAACGCATTCGATGATGAAAATGCGAGCGAAAACGTTGGCGACGTGGAAACGCCGAAGAGTGCACAGTCTCCAAAATTTTCTATGGATCTCATCCGGAAAGAAGCTCGCGATGAAGCAAACGAGCGGTTTTCGAGAGATGGCATTTCCAAAGTCGTTTCTGCCATCCGCGAATCATCCAACTCAATCATCGATGGTGGCTCGATGGTTTTCGCCAGACTTCTGAGTTGCCGCAAGCACGTCAACGCAAAACTCGATGCGACTTCGTTCACGAAAATAACGAAAGCTTCGGATGCGTTCATTCGCCTCGCGGAGAATGCAAACAGGAAAAATGGGAAACGATGCGTAGCGTTAAGGTCGCAGGTGCATTCGCAAGCGCGCTTGTTCTTGAACGTAAAACATGCCGCCGAGTTGGACAAATTAAAGACGCTTTTAGAGCAAGAGAGTTGGTCGCAAGCAACGGTGCCGGCACATTTTCAAGAGCTTTTGGATCGATTGTCCGCGGTGGCATCTTCAACGGAAGAGGATAAAAGTAAGGATAGCAACGCCGCCACCCCTAGTGAAAGCGATAAGAACCAACCGCTACCGACAAAAATCATAGACAAGAATACAAATATCGAACACGTTGCCACGACGACGGCATTGATGCTCATTCGCACGCTGAACGATTACAGCGATATCGCAGAAAGTATTCCCGATTTATCTGCAGATGTCGCTCGTCGCGTCGCTGAATTACTTGGTGCGTTCAACGATGGTGCCTGCGTGCTAGTTCTTGGCGCGCAAGCCATGCAAGGCGCAAATTTGAGATCCATCACAGCGAAACATCTATCGGTGACTCAACAATCGCTCCGATTGTTTCAGTCACTCGCGCCAGTTTTGAAAGTGAGACTTTCAGACATTACGACGACAAAGTTTGGTAGCAGTAGCGATAACCTTGCGGCAGCGGCGGTCGAAGGCAAACCACCATCGAGCGGTAACGAAGACGCGAGGCGTAAACTAGCCTTTGCGAATCTCGACAAAGTCGGACGCGATTTCGAAACGCACTGTGAGCGCATCCATCTGAAGCTCATCGAAATCATTCGAGAACGCTTGCGATTCCATCGCGGTGGGTTACCGCAACTCGCCAAAGCCTGGGAAAACGAACCGATCGAAGATTTCGACAAGGAAGCTTCTCAATTCAGTAAAGGTTTGATGAAAGAGCTCGGGACGCTGTCCAAAGTCGTTCGCAGCATGTTTGAAGAGAATGACCAAAACAGCGTCCTCGGCGTGGTCGCTTTAGAGTTTGACTCCAAGTTAGCCTCCTCCTTAAGAACGGTTTGGCAAGAAAGGAAATCGGTCGGCGGTACCGTCGAAAGACACGTCAAAGCAGATTGCGACGCGTTGCAAGAGTGTTTGCACGGCATAGCTGGTAAATTTGACTCGGAAATTATCGGTCGCGAGTTGAAAGAGTTGGCCGAAGTCGTCGCGGAGTCGATCAAACACAACGACGCGCGTCTGTCCGACGAAGCGAAACTCTTGAAAGCGAAAAAGAAAGCGATGGCAGCTGAAGCCGAATCTCAAACGCCAACAAAATCGCCCACGCCTACAAAGAGTGGCACCAGTGGTACCAACGGCGAAGAAAAGAAGGAAACGGCAGCTCCGGCAGGAGAGGAAGCGCGAGAACCCGTCGAAAGCAAAGACGAAAGCAAAGACGAAAGCAAAGACGAAAACGTCAACGATACCAAAAGCAGCGATTAGTAACACACAATGATATAATAGTAGCATATTAGCGCACTAACAAAACATTACTTCCTACTTTACATCTCGTCCACGAGCTTCTTCAGCTCGCCTTTAATCTTCCTCTGTCGTCTGCGGTTCCCCCAGGTGTCCTCCTCCGCTTTCAACTCGTTCAACTCGTCCAACAGCAGCTCCCGTTTCGTTTTCTCTTTCCCTCCTCCGCCGTCCGCGATGAACTGTTTCGAGACGTTCGCGGCGAACGAGGCGACGCCTATGACCCCAACCGCGCCTAATCCAAACACCGCGATCCCTCCGGTGGATGCTTTGAGTAATCCTCCGACCGCGTCGAACGCGGTGAGTTCCGGCATCTCTTCGCCGTTATTGTTGTTGTTCGTTGCGTTCTTGTTTCCCGAAGAAGTGGAGGAGGAAACATCGCGTCTCGCTGGTTGTTGTCGTCCGACGCCGCCGCGAGTAGAATATAAGGGCTGAAAAGAAAAAGGCGCGCATCTCTTCGACGTCGAGGCGACGGCGCTCATCGCGGCTCTTCGCAACATCTTTTCGTCGTGTGTGTTTTGTGTGTTATATTAGTGAAGAGATTGATTCGCGCTAATAATACGTATGCGTTATGATATTGAATAATTGAAACTAGTAATAAAGCTTTTCCCCTTTAGTATTAAGCGGCGGCGGCATCCACGGCTTGCCTCAACACGTCCATGGCACCTTTCACGTCCTCCGCGCCAAACACAGAACTCCCGGCGACGATGACGTTTGCGCCCGCGCTCGCAGCCGCTTCGATGGTCGAAGCGCTCAAACCGCCGTCGACTTGAATATCCATCTCCGGATACTTCTCGCGCAACTGTTTCACTTTCGGCATCATCTCTGGGTTAAACTTTTGCCCTCCAAATCCAGGTTCTACGGTCATCACTAAGAGCATGTCCACGAAATTCTCATCCGCGAGCGCGTACACCGCCTCCGCGCTCGTTTTCGGTTTCATCGCGACGCCAACTTTCATGCCTACTTTTTTGATGGCTTCGCACAAGCCGATGGCCTCGTCGATGTTGGCGCACGTTTCGATGTGAAACGTAAACATGTCGCACCCAGCTTTTTTCATCGGTTCTATGTATTCTTTCGGATTCGTCACCATCAAGTGGACGTCGAAATACGCGTTCGGGAAGTGTTTGTTCAAGCTTTCGATGACTGGAGCGCCGAACGAAAGGTTCGGGACGAAATGTCCATCCATCACGTCCAAGTGCAACCAATCGGCACCGAGGGAGAGGACTTTCTCGGATTCCGATTGCATGTTGGCGAAATCGCACGCCAGTAAAGACGGGGAGATGATAGCTTTAGGCATATTTGCGCGCGTGTTTTTAAGAGAGAGAGAGAGAGAGAGAGAGAGAGAGAGAGAGAACTGTGTGTGCTGCGCGACGTTGGTGTGACAACTTTCGAAAAATGATTTTAAAATCGTGACGTGACTATTACTACTGATTTACTATATTACATTCGCGAGCGCTACTTACGGCTACAAATACTACTCAATAAACTACCTCGTTTTCCTAGAGTCGTCTTTTTCTTTCATCAAACGACGTTTTGGTTCCTGGTTAGAAAATCTGGATCTCGTCTGAACTTGGTCGTAAACTTGACGAACCAGTTATCGAAGACGTTCCTCGGAACGACCAAGTGTTCCGTCTCGTTTCCGGTGGTAAAGCTCTTCAAAAAGTTCCACAAATCTAAAGCGACGCGCTGCGCGAACAACTCTTTACTCCCGCTAATCTTCGCGTCTTTTGAAAGGCACTCATCGAGCGGTTCCAAGGAAACGCCAATCGACGCGTCTTCGTAAAAAGCGCCCGTGCGCGGGTCGATTGGCCACGTCAAGTTGAACGTGTTCGACGGTTCCGATAACGTCACGCACCCTCGGTATTCCCATAAATTGTTATTCTCGCTCTCGTGCATCCCCGGTCGTTCGCTTCCTTTCACGTACAACGCGAGTGCCGTCGACTGATCCAGAACTGTGTTTGTGCAATGATTTAAAGTATCATTAAGTAAAGAAAAAAAATGTCAGAAAGCGCGCGTATTTTCTAACGAGAGAAGAAAAGAAGAAATTGGAAACGAATGGAAACCGGTTTCGATTTCACCTGAAGCCGTCGTCGTCGTCGCTTTGGACGACGACAGAAACAAGAAGAAGAACCAAAAAAGTCTCGACAAACAAAGCGATTCTTTTTCTTTTTCTCTCTCTCACGTACCGTTCGCTCCGTTGACGCACAAGCAGCACTCTTTAATCTCCGAGTATCCCGTGCCGACAAAGTTGGATAAATTTAACGTCCAATGCGTGGCGTCTGCGCGTTGAAATTGGCTCGACGGTATTGGAAAGGAGCGCTTGATGAAGACGACGCAAAACGGTTCCGGCGGGACGTATCGTTCTATCTGACCTCCCGGTTCTTGGATGAAGGACGCGTGATGATGGCTCATTTTTTTTTTGTTGTCATAAAAAGTTTGAAGAATGGAGAAGAAGAAGAGGACGACGACGACGAAAACAACGGCGATGACAACACAGCGGTTGGATATTATTATAATAGTATTACACACGACTCATCGATAAAGCAGCGGATACAGCATAGCAGTCGCGCAAAGAAAGTCAACACGCACCAAGACAACACAAACATATCATTGAATCCTCTCGAAAAACAACACGCTCAAATCCATCGCGCCGCAATCCTTCGCCTTTGGCACGTCCGCCTCGGGCGGCAAAAGCGAGACTTCGCCGTGGCGCGCGACGGGCGCCACCGCGCTCTTATCGTTCGTCTTCCTATCCGTCATCAGTCGCATTTGACCTCTGATCATTTCTATTTTCCCGCTTTTCAGGTGGTATATTTCGTTTGGTTTTAGCGTTTCGGCTGTGTTTGTGTGATTGTGTGGAGGAAACGTGTGAGATGATAAAGAACAGCAGTTGAAAATAAATATCTCACACCCCTCTTTCGCCCGGTCGTGGTGCGTTGTTGTTGCACAAAAATCAAATCAAATCGATCGCGCATTTCCAAAAAGTGCGGAACGAATTAAAAGAGAGAGAGAGAGAGACAGAGAGAGAGAGAGAGAGAGAAGAAGAAGAACGCGACAAAAGAACAAACCTTCTCTCTTATCGCTACATCTAAACGTAATCTTCGCCGACGCGTCGCCGACCAAGAACTCTTTCTGTTGTTGTTTCACCGCTGTTGTCGAAGATTCCTCTTTTTCGTCCGCTGATGAATTCACCTCAACGAGCGCTCGAAAATACGCGTCTCCGATCCAACCGGGGCGCAAATCTGATATTTTGGTCGGTTGGACGAGCGTCGCTGTCGTCGTCGAAGAATCTCGTTGTTCTCGTCGACGCGGTGCCGTCATTTTTTTTTACGCTTCTTCTCTCTGAACGCGCGCGCGCGTTCGATCGCGCAATTCTTCTCTTCCCAAGTAAAGACAAGAGTTTTGGAAAAAGGAAATTTTTCCCCACCAATATATTTAGGGTTTCAATCTTCAATCTTTCTTTTTTACTTTTTCGTGGTCGAAAAACGACGTCGTCGTCGTCTCTCGTCAAAAAAAAAAAAGAGACATGCACAAGGCGTTACGACACGCGCTCGGCAGAGCGACTGCGACGACGACGACTTCCACGACGACTTCTCGAGCGTGGACGTCGCTCGCCGCGAAGAAGAAGACGACGTTTTATTATTCTCCTCCTCCTTCTCGCACCGCACCTGTTTATCGTCGCGTTTCATCGTTGCGCGCGATGTCTTCTTCATCTTCGTCGTCGTCGTCGTCGACAAAAATGTACGACTTGAAACTTTTGTTCGACGGCGAGTGCCCGCTGTGCGTCAGAGAGGTGGACTTTTTGAAGTCTAGGAACGAGAAAGGATTGATTAATTTCGTCGACTTGGCGGATCCTTCGTATTCCGCGGAGGAGAACGGCGGGATCGATTACGAAACCGGGATGGCGACTATCCATGGAATTTATAAAGGCGAGATTATGACTGGAGTGGAGGTATTCGAGAAGGCGTACTCGTGCGTAGGATTGGGTTGGGTGTATAGTTTTACGAAAGTCCCGGCGTTGTTGAACGCGGCGAACAAAGTGTACGACGTTTGGGCGAAGTATCGATTGGAAATAACCGGACGACCGAGCTTGGGAGACGTGTTGAAGGCGAGGAAGATGCGCGTGGAAGAGAAGTCTTGCGCGGAGGCGACGGAGGGCGAGTGTAACATCTGAGAAAAGTCAAATATCCGCGTAGTTATGTTTTGAGCGCGTTTGTATGTCTGAGCTGTATATTATAGTGAATTATATATATGTGAATTATGCATATATATATATTTATATTATGTTGTGCGTTATGCTGCTGCGGCTTCTTTCGCCGCACGCGCCGCGGCTTTGGCCGCTTTTTCCGCTGCTTTCTTCTCCGCCGCCGCTTTGATTTTCGCCGCTTTCTTGAGCGCTGATTTAGAACCTTCCGTCGGGGCATCTTGTTGCATTCTCTCTTTGCGTATTCGCAACCAATCTTCGCTTTTCGGTGCGCCAATCGCGCACCCTTCCTCGTTTTCTGTCGCGCCTTCTAATTTCATTTTTTCTTCCAACGCTTTGCACAAGTCGTCGTCGTCGCCGGAATCCCCCGCTACTTTTTTCTCCCACTTACCAAACTCCTTCTCCTCGTACTCTCGAAACAAATCTAAAAACACTTTCGGCGTCTTCTTTGGGTTGAAGTATAAATCTAAAACCTCGTCCGTCACTAACGCCCTTCTTTTCTGATGCTCCTCCACCATCGGCGTCAACACGTCCACTAAAATCTGTTTAATCTCTCCGGTTAACATTTCTCCGCTTCCGTACTTCTCTCCTATCTCTTTCAATTTCTCGTCGTCTTCTAAGAAGAAGTTCAACCACTTCCACGGCACATCCACGTCCAAATTCGCTCCGTGCTCTCTTTGTTCCTCGATCGTCGCGCCGCCGCCACTGAACGCGTGCTTGTTAATCTTATTCTTAATCTCTTTCGCGGTATCGGTGACGTAAATGGCGCTCGTCGGATCGCTCGCGGACATCTTCCCGCTCTCGCCTTTCAACGCCGGGAAAAACCGACTCTCCACGAGCGCTGGCTTATACCCGCCAATTCTATGCGATACATCTCGCGTCATTCTAAAGTACGGATCCTGATCAATCGCGCACGGAATCAAACACTTCAACGATTTCTTGTTCATCCCAAACATGTGAGGAAAGCAATCCGGGAAACTCGGCGCCGCTTGCACGGGAGGGAACCCAATCTGCCCAATGTTCGAATCTCCGGTAAACCCAAAAATCCCTTTCGCCTGGTTAAACGTCACGCACTTGGCAATCTTGACCATGTTCACGTAAAAACTCGGGCACATGTAGCTCGCGTCTGCGAATATAAACGTCGTCTCTGGATTAAATCCGCACGCGACGATATCCTTCGCGTTCTCTCTCGCCAACCGTCGGCAATCTTCCAGCTGTAAATCCTTCCACAAAAACTTCTCGTCGTCCGTCAGCTGAATCACCAGCGGGACTTTAAACGCGTCTTGCAGCCACTTCGTGAATTGAAACGGCACCAAATGTCCCAAGTGTAAACTCTCGCTCGAAGGCCCTCTCCCGGTGTACAGATAAAACTTTTCCCCTTTCTCGTACGCGGTGACGATTTCATCCAACTCCCGGTGCGCAAAAAACAACCCTCTCCGCAAAAACGGATGCGCCTTCGTCTTCGTGCACCTCTCGATTCGAGAGATTAACTCTTCGGAGATTTCCGAGCACCCAAACTCTTTCACCAGTTTTTGGTAATCGATTTTTCCATCGGCTCCGCCGGAGACGTCCCACGGGGTCACCACTTGTTCTTGTTCTTCTTTGCCTTCTTCTTCTTTTGTCATCTTAAAAATCTGAGACACGAGGAACAACAACAACGCTACGGCAGCGAGAGACCTCCTTGGGGTGGTGGTGGATTACGTGTGCGTGTGCGTGTGTTATGAAAAACGCTTTGGATAATAAAAGACGCTCTGCTTTGACGAAAAAATCGGGGCAATTTTTCCCCAACTTACTTTACTTAACTTCAGACAAAAGAAGCACGCGCGCGCGGACCGGCGACGCACCAACCCCAACAAAGAAAAGAGAGAGAGAGAGAGAGAGAGAGAGAGACGCGGGGCTGAGCGTTATAATACTAGTTTCTTTTTCTTCTCTCTCTCTCTCTCTCTCTCTGTTTTATTATATCAATCGATAAAAACACAACATCATGTCGTCTCTTTTGTTCAAACGCGCCATGGGCGCCGCTTTCGCCAAAGTCTCCGGCGTGACCCCGTTCCCGCGCGCGAAACCACCCGCGAAATCGCAAACCCGCGTCGGCGTCGTCTCCTCGTCCAAGATGGAAAAGACCGTCTCCGTGGTCGTCGAACGGTTGGTGAAACACCCGAGATGGAAAAAATACGTACGAAAACGGAAAAAGTACAAGATGCACCACGAGGCGAACTATAAAGGGAACGAGCAGAATTGGTTGAAGCCCGGAGACGTGGTGAAGATGGTGCAAACGAGACCGAAATCAAAGACGAAGTTTTGGGAACTGTACGCGAGCGCGGGAGGGTTGCTGAAGAAAGCGAGGGTGTTCGACGCGGAAGCGGTGAACGAGAAAGTGAGAGAGAGGAAATTGGAGGAGAGAGCGGCGAGGAGAAAGACGGAGAGAGGCTTCGCCGCCTCCGGTGGAGTGGAGGAGTAAAAAAAGAGAGCGGAGTGTTAGTAGAGCGATGGATTTTTTATAGCGCGGAGGTAGCATGTAATATTGCAAGTACATCTTAATATAATAGTATTTTACACTCTCTTCTGATTGTCGTTGTCATCAGTATCATCATCATCATCATCATCATCATCATCATCATCAACAACCACCATCGTTTTAAAATCATCGGGGCGCGGAGAAGGAGGACACCCAAGAAGAATAGTAACCGACAACGTCGGCTCTTTCGCTCATGGAAATCGGCACCAACGCGACGATCAAAGCATTCTCTTCGTCCCACTCTTCTCGTTCAACCACTCCAACCTTGCGGAATTCTCCAATCAACTTACCGCTCTCACTGAAAGGAACCCGAAGTTCGACTCTTCGTAAAGTTTTCTCCGCCAAGACGGATTCTAAGCCCTTGCGCAATTCATCTAAACCTTCGCCCGTGCGAGCGGAGACGATGAAGACTTTGTTACTCTTGTTCTCCGAGTTGATTCTCTTCGCGGCCTCTTCGACGTCTTGTCGTTGGTCCTCCGATAAGTTGTCCAGTTTGTTCCAAACGGAAATTTGGGTGGGCATTTCAAACGCGGAGGCTCCATCTTTCTCGCTTCGTTCGCGAAGCAAAACTTCCAAGGTTTCATCCACCGCCGCCATCTGCGCCGTGGCCAACTCGCTCGAAATATCGATGACGTGCAAGACTAAATTCGCCTCTGCGACTTCCTCTAACGTCGCTCGAAACGCAGCCACGAGTTGCGTCGGTAACTTTTGAATGAATCCAACCGTATCGACGACGCGACAGTTCCCGCCAGACGGTAAGTTTAATCGACGCGTGAGCGGGTCGAGCGTGTGAAAGAGTTCATCTTGAACCCTGGCGTGATCGTCGCCGCATAACGCATTCATCAAGCTTGACTTTCCAGCGTTGGTATAACCGGCTAACGCAATAGTCGGTGCGATCGGTGCTCCGTTCTTATCTCTGTTTTGGTCTCGTCTCTGATCGCGAGACGTTTTCACGGCGCGCAATTTTTTTCTCAACTGAGAGATTTTGTCCTTCAACAAACGCTTATCGATTTCAATTTGTTTCTCGCCCATACCTTTTACGTTACCACTCCCAGATTGACGCTCCAAGTGCGTCCATAACTTAGTGATTCTCGGTAATTGGTATTCTAATTGGCCGATTTCTACTTGCATGGCGCCTTCGGCCGTTCTCGCGCGTTGAGAGAAGATGTCCAAAATCAATGCCGTTCTGTCGCAGACGCGGAGCTTGTCGCCCAAGGCTTTCTCGATGTTTACGCCTTGCTTCGGGGTTAATTCGTCGTCAAAAACGACTAAATCGGCAAATTGTTTGCGTTTGAAGGTAAAGATTCCATCGTCCTCCTCCTCGTCGTCGAAATAATCATCGTCGCTGTAGTCCTTGTAATACATTTCAAACAAACTCCCAGAGCTGTCGTCCTCGTCTTCCTCCCATTCCTCGTCCTCGTCTTCACTTTCGTCCCAATCAAAACTCCCATCGTCGTCGTCTTCGTCGTCGTCGTCGTCGTCGTCGAAATCATATTCTCCTTTCCCATTCAACTTCATCTTTTTCCCTTCCGCGACGTTCGGACTTTCCACGCCGCACACCTCTCTCAATTCGCTGATTTTCCCTCTTCCTAAAAACGTTCTCGCGTTTGGCGTTTTCAAATTCTGCGTCACTCTCCCTACCACCACCAACCCAGCCGCATCGCACAACCTCTCCAGCTCGCTCAAAGAATCGTCCACAGAGAAAGTCGCGTTTGCGTTTTTCTCGCTTTTCTTCTCGCCTTTCTTCCCGACGCCGACGACTACGCATCGCAGCGGTTGCGACCGCGTCTCCCAGTAATCTCGCGAGTCGTCGTCGTGCTTCTTCTTCTTGCTGTTATCGTAATCGCTCTCTCCGTATCTGCCGCTGCTGCTATTGCTACCGCGAAAGGTGGAAGAAGATGCCATCATCGACGACGAAGAGTACGATTCAACGCCCAAACCGTATTCTCTCTCGATGATTTCCTCCCACGTCAAATTTTCGTATTCCAACTCTTTATCCATCTTCTTCTTCTTCTCCTTTGTTTTTTGTGTCGCGGTCGCGCTTCCTCGTTCTTCCGGCGTCGTCTTCGATGTCACGGTCGGTTTTGTCAGAGACCCGGCCGCGCCTCTTTCTCCTTCTTTCCTCCTCGTCGTCGTTTCGGTGGTCGTCCACTCGCCGTCGTCCGCTAAAAACACGTCTTCTTCTTCTTCTTCTTCTTCTTCTTCTCCATCGCGTCGCTGCTGGCGTTGAACAAAGTTCTCATCGCTCGTCTTCGCGGAGGTGGACGTTTTGGAAAAAGAACCACCCCCCGGACGACGACGACGAAGACGACGACGACCATCGAGGGGGCCAGAAAACGACGACGACGACGACGTCCTCCTCCTCGTCGAGGAGGCCGACGAGAGAAGAAACGCCGCGCCCCCCTCGCGCGCACACGCGCAGGACGAAAACATCATCATTTTTTGTGACGACTTGACGAGTAGTGAGCTCCGTGTTTTTTCCCCAGACTTTGAAAAAAGAAGAAGTGACGTGACATGACATGCGAGATCTCGCGAGAAAAAAAATATACACATACACACATAGATCTCTTTCCGCGCGCGCGGCTGGTGAACAACTTCTCGTTCTTTGTACGGACGAGAGCGCAAATTGTTGGCATCATGTCGTCGACGACGCGCCCGTGGGAACGACGGATCGGGAAGAGAGACGTGTCGTTGCTGTGGGATGTGATCGTGAATGACGACGATATTTGTTTCGAGCACATTTTGCCGAGATTGAATCGAAACGAGGTGAAGTTTTTGTACGGAGTGAATGCGGAGACGAGAGCTTTGATTAAGAGATCATCTCGCGAGAGAGAGTTGAAATGGAGTTTCAGAGTGAGCGAAATGTTGTCGATATCTACTTTGGAAATCGCGTGGA
>Ga0181595_10004158_pt1 | contig 13463 bp, 12 predicted proteins | sample 041ome_7_FD_145604 | JGI IMG/M metagenome (GOLD analysis project Ga0181595, IMG submission 145604) | Coastal salt marsh microbial communities from the Groves Creek Marsh, Skidaway Island, Georgia - 041401AS metaG (spades assembly) | ecosystem: Environmental > Aquatic > Marine > Intertidal zone...
AAAACGGTTTCCAGCGCTTGGCTAATATGCATAAAAAAAGCCTACAGAGTTCATTCTGTAGGCCTTTATATACCAACTACTGGATCGGTCAACCGATCTGAAAAGCTATTAACTGATCGGCATTAGCAATTAAGCGGTTTTTTATTGGTTACTGTGCTTAGTGTTTCGCACTTAAAACTTAGCACTTAAGCCTTGCGCCAGCTGGTAACACCGTTTTTATCTTCCAGCACTATCCCCAGCGCTGTCAGCTCGGCGCGGGCTGCATCGGCTGCCGCCCAATCTTTCGCAGCACGAGCGGCGTTACGTTTCGCTATTAAGGCTTCAATTTGTCCCACTTCATCATCCGAAGCGCCGGATTTTAAGAAGGCTTCAGCATCACCCTGTAAAATCCCCAGCACGCCGGCCAGAGTTTGTAACACCGCAGCTAACTCAGCGGCTTTGGCCGGCTCAGTGGTTTTAAAGCGGTTTACTTCGCGCGCCAGTTCAAATAACACTGGTAAGGCTTCAGGGGTATTAAAATCATCATCCATCGCCGCTTTAAAGCGCGCGACATAGTCATTATTTAAATCGACCTGAGTTGCCGGCGTAATATCCCGCAGCGCATTATATAACCGTCCCAGCGCCGCATGTGCCTGCTCTAGATTCTCTTTTGAGTAATTCAGCTGACTTCGGTACTGGCTGGATAATAAGAAGTAACGTACCGCCTCGGCATTGTACTGCGCCAGCACTTCTTTGACGGTAAAGAAATTACCCAGCGATTTGGACATCTTCTCTTTATCAACCTGCACCATACCGGTATGGATCCAGGTATTAACGTATTTATGGCCATGGGCACAGGTCGACTGGGCAATCTCATTTTCGTGATGTGGAAACTGTAAGTCTGAACCGCCGCCATGAATATCAAAATGTGCGCCTAAATGTTTGGCACTCATGGCCGAACACTCGATATGCCAGCCTGGCCGGCCATTGCCCCATGGTGATTGCCAGTAAGGCTCACCCGGCTTGGCCATTTTCCACAGCACAAAGTCCAGCGGATCGTCTTTGCTGTCCGAGACCTCTACCCGGGCACCGGCTTGCAGCATTTCCAGATTCTGCTGACTCAGCTCACCGTAGGCCTGGTATTTGCTGACATCAAACAGCACATCACCATCTTTGGCGATATAGGCATAGCCTTTATCCAGCAGCTGCTGCACCATCAGGATAATCTCCTGCATATGGCCGGTAACCGTCGGCTCAATATCCGCCGGCAGCAAGCCCAGCGCGTTAAAATCGGCATGCATCGCCTGGGTAAATCGCGCCGTTAAGGCATCACAGCTTTCGCCATTTTCCGCCGCACGTTTAATGATTTTATCGTCAACATCAGTGATATTACGCACATAGGTCACATCATAGCCGCAAAAGCGTAAATAACGGTTAATCACATCGAAAGCGACATAGGTACGGGCGTGGCCAACATGACAGTAATCGTAGATAGTAATACCGCAGACATATAAGCCCACTTTGCCCGGCGTAATAGGGGTAAAGACTTCTTTTTGACGGCTTAACGTATTGTAAATCTGCAGCATGCTGTCCTCATAATGGCTGGCCCGGTAAAAAGGGAGCTAGTGTAACATTGCCGGACAAGGCCCGCTATCCTTGCTTTGTTTATCACGGCGGCTGCGCTAGAATAGGCGCACTTTAACCTGACAGGACCCTTTACTATGGTTAGCTTACACACCAATTTTGGCGTAATTAAACTGCAACTGTTCGCCGACAAGGCCCCCGTTACTGTTGAGAACTTTTTAAGCTATGTAAAAGATGGCTTTTTCGACGGTACCATTTTTCACCGCGTCATTGACGGCTTTATGATCCAGGGCGGCGGCTTTACTCCGGATATGGATCAAAAGGAAACCAAAGCGCCGATTAAAAACGAAGCCAACAATAAGGTTTCGAATAAAAAAGGCACTATTGCGATGGCCCGTACCAGCGATCCGCACTCGGCCACCTGCCAGTTCTTTATCAATGTTGCCGATAACAACTTCCTCGATTTCAGCTCAGAGAGCTCGCAAGGCTGGGGTTACTGTGTATTTGGTGAGGTGATCGAAGGTATGGATGTAATTGATAAAATCCGTAAAGTGCGTACCGGTCGTTTTGCCGGCCATGCTGATGTACCAGTAGAGCCGGTCGTGATCGAGCACGCTGAGCTGCATAGCGCTTAAGCGGTATTTACGCTGATGGCGTATACGCTTTTTATTGCCGATCTTCATCTGGCAGCGGACAGGCCTGATATTACTCAGGCCTTTTTGCATTTCCTCGCTGCTGAAACGCAGCAAGCCGATGCGCTCTATATTCTCGGTGATTTATTTGAAGTCTGGATTGGTGATGACAATCCGGAGCCATTACTGACAGAGGTAGCAGCTGCACTGCAGTCGGTCAGTGAGCAGCTGCCGGTATTCTTTATTCACGGCAACCGTGATTTTCTGCTAAAAGCACGTTACGCCAAGCAAGCCGGCATGACCCTATTGCCGCAGCAGCAGGTGATTGATCTCTATGGTACCCCTACGCTGATTATGCATGGCGATAGCCTCTGCACCCTGGATCTGGCCTATCAGAAATTCCGCCGCTGGTGGGATCAACCCTGGTGGCAGACGCTGATGTTGTCGTTACCACTTAGCATACGACAGCGGATTGCCCGTAAAGCCCGCGAGAAAAGTGCCAAAGCGAAAGCGCAATATCTGCGACAAGATGCCGCGACTATTATGGACGTGACACCAGAAGAAGTGCCAAAAGTGATGGCGCAATTTGGCGTGCAGAAACTGATCCATGGCCATACCCACAGACCGGCAGTACATCAGCTACAAGTTAATGGTCAGGCAGCAGAGCGTTATGTGCTGGGTGACTGGTACACACAAAGCAGCTATCTGAAAGTCAGCCCTGAACAGTGGCAACTGGTATTTGATCCGCTGCCCGCGATCTCCTGATTAGTCTCAGGCGATCGCCTGCAGGCTTGCGGCCGGTACCCCACTATGGAACTTAAAATCCGTATCCGGGCTTAAAATCAGCTCGGCTTCAACTTCGGCAAAAAACGCCACCCGCGCGCTGATATCGCTACCGGCAATCTGCTGAGCCAGGCTAAGGTAATCCTGATAATGGCGCGCTTCCGAGCGCAGTAGCGAAATATAAAAATCACCAATTGCAGCAGGCAATAAAGGCGCTAAGCGGGCGAAACGCTCACAGGAACGCGCTTCGATAAAGGCCCCACAAATCAGTTTGTCGACCAGCGCATTTGGCTCAAAGGTACTGACATGCCTGAGCAAGCCTTTGGCGTAACGGCTGGAGGTGATTTTGTCGTACGGCACGCCAAACTGCTGCATCATTTCCAGCACCTGATAAAAATGGTGTAGCTCTTCTTTAATCAGCAACACCATCTTATCGATCAGTTCCTGACCGTAAGCCGAATTGGCTTTTGGCAGCATCGACTTTTTCAGCTTATGCTCAGCCAGTTGCTGCCAGTCACCGAGCTGGCGATAGGTGAAGTCTTCGTATGGCTTTAGCCATTGCAACAAAGCTTCAGCGCTTTGCTCATCTACCGCATAGCGACGAATTAAAAACATCGCTGATTGCGCCGCCTTAAGCTCACAAATCAGATGATCCGTTAGTAACACCGGCAAGGATTCAGCTTTCGCTGCCTGCTGCAACCAGGCGTCTGGCGTGCTGCATCGCAAAAAATGGTTAATCGGTTCCAGTAAGCTTTGATATTCGGTAGTTAGCATCGGCACGTCGCTTGAAAAAACAGGCGCAGATTATAACCAAAGCCGTCCCGCCCTGCCAGCAACGGCGTGGCTATGAAATAGTGGTTAAATTGTCAACAGCACACTTGACTAACCCCCTGCCATAAACCATAACTTATATACGGGCAACTGCGTTATTGTCCGGACAAGGGTGCTGTTTTGCAGTAATAAGGATAATAATTATGATTCTAAACCATTTATGGGGCTTGTATGCCCACCCGAAAGAAGAGTGGCATACCATTGATGCCAGACACGAAAGCTTCCGCTACAGCATGATGCATATCCTGCTGGTTGCACTGATCCCATCTATTTGTGCCTACTATTCGGCAGTACACTTAGGTTGGAGCATCGGCGTTGGCGAAAAAATCTTTTTAACCGCTGAAAGTGCCCGCCTGATGGCAGTGGCAATGTATATCGCCTTAATCGCCGGCGTCTTTGCGTTGGGATTGTTGGCTCACTGGATGGCTCATACCTTTGGTGCCGAACCAACCTATACCCAAACGCTGGAACTGGCGTCCTATACTTCAACACCGCTGTTTATGGTTGGTTTAGCTGCCCTGTATCCAGAACTGTGGTTTGTGATGATGGTCGGTTTAGCCGGTTTAGCCTACTCAGTTTATTTGCTCTATGTCGGCGTACCGATTCTGATGCATATTCCGGAAGAGCGCGGCTTTATCTACGCTAGCTCAGTGGTGACCTGCGGTCTGGTATTGCTGGTTGTCGTACTGGCGTCTACCGCCATCTTGTGGAGCTCGGGTTATGGCCCGGCTTTTACACACTAATAAAGAAAAATTCCAGCTAAGACAAGGTAAAAAAACGGCTGCCAGTGGCAGCCGTTTTTGTTTGCTTCATCACTAAATCAACCTTCGTTATAGGTTTCCAGATGTGAGGCCATCGACATGACTGAAGCAACTTTAGCATCATCGCTGCGCATCTGATCCAGGCGATTTAAATAATGCTGGTCAATATCATTGGTCACATAATGGCCATCAAATACCGAGGTCTCAAAGCGTTTGATTTCTGAATTCTCACTGCGCACCGCAGCAATCAGATCCGGTAACGATTGGAAAATCAGGCCATCAGCACCGATGATCTGACAAATACTGTCAACATCATGGCCATGTGCGATCAGCTCGTTGGCGGATGGCATATCGATACCATAGACGTTGGGGAAACGGATTTCTGGCGCTGCAGAGGCGAAGTATACTTTTTTCGCACCGGCTTCCCGCGCCATTTCGATGATCTGGCCAGAGGTAGTACCGCGGACGATAGAGTCGTCTACCAGTAACACATTCTTACCTTTAAACTCCTGCCAAATCGCATTCAGTTTACGCTTCACCGATTTCTTGCGCTGTGTTTGCCCCGGCATAATAAAGGTGCGGCCGATATAGCGGTTTTTCACAAAACCCTGGCGGTAAGGTAAACCAAGCACACTGGCAATTTCCAGAGCGGCATCATTACTGGTTTCCGGGATCGGAATGACTACATCGATATCCAGATGCGACCACTCGCGTTTAATTTTCTCACCCAGATATTTCCCCATCGCCACGCGCGAGGCATAAACCGAAATATTATCCATCGTCGAATCCGGCCGTGCGAAATACACATATTCAAAAATACAGGGGGTATAGCTTGGATTCTCGGAACATTGCTGGCTATGTAACTCGCCCTGTTCAGTGATATAAACCGCTTCGCCAGGGGATATATCGCGCAGTACGGTAAAACCGTCCGCATCCAGTGCAACGCTCTCTGACGCCACCATATACTCGGTACCAGCGGCAGTCTCGCGTTTTCCCATTACCAAAGGCCGAATACCATTAGGATCGCGAAAGGCAATTAAACCATGACCAATCACCAGCGCAACCGCAGCATAGCCACCACGAACCTTGCGATGCACACTGGCAATAGCTTTAAAAATCTGTTCAGGATCCAGCTGCATACTGCTTTGAATTGCCAGCTCGTGCGCCAGCACATTTAGCAACACTTCCGAATCCGAGGTGGTATTCACATGACGGCGCGCCAATCGGAAAATTTCATCTTTCAGTTCATGCGCATTGGTCAGGTTACCATTGTGCGCCAGCGCAATACCAAAGGGGCTGTTGACATAAAACGGCTGAGCTTCGGCAGTACTGGACGATCCTGCCGTTGGGTAACGGACATGACCGATGCCAATATTGCCGGCCAGCCGCTGCATATGCCGGGTTTCGAACACATCCTTAACCAGGCCATTCGCCTTGCGTAAGCGCAAGGTATTATTATCCACCGTAACAATACCGGCTGCATCCTGACCTCGGTGTTGTAACACTGTCAGGCCGTCATATAACGCCTGATTGACCGGATACTTACCTACGATACCAACAATACCACACATTGATTTGTCCTCGCCGGCTAGGGCTTTTGCATAAAACTGGAATGGTTTTGCAAATACTCAAAAAACCATTCAATGATAAAACTGAATTCTGGAATAAGCGTTGACTGCCGCCACCAGTCACTGCTGGCAGCAGGCGTAAAGGCGTCGGCAAAAAATAAGATAGCACTGACCACCAGCACACCACGCAGAGCACCAAAGACCAAACCCAATAGCCGGTCTGTGCCCGACAATCCGGTTGATTGCACCAGTTTACTCACCACGTAATTAATCAAGGCCCCCAGGATCAGGGAACTAATAAACAAAATCGCAATGGCAGAGGCATTACGGATAGTGGGTTCAGAAATATTGGTAAAAAGGCTGGCAAGGTGCGGATAGTAGGAGCTGGCAATAAAAAAAGCGGCGATCCAGACGGTCAACGAAATGGCTTCTTTAACGAAACCCCGGACCAGACTTATCACAGCCGACAGGGCAATGACCGCCAAAATGGTGAAATCAATCCAACTCATTTGCTACCAAAGGATGCTTAATGACGGCGCGCATTTTAGCAAGGGCGCCGAGCAATAGCTAATTATTTTCGGTAGGTTGGTAATTGCTAATTACCAAGCGCTCCACTCCGGTTAGTTGGCGCAACTTGGGTAAGCCCTGTTCCAGCTTCTCACGGCGAATTTCTGGCCCGACAAAGACACTGGTTAACGCCTGGCCGTTGCTGTTGGTAATATTACGGGTAAAGGTCGCAAAACCTTCCTGCCGCAATTTCGTGACCAACGCATTAGCATTTTGACTGTTGCTAAAACTCCCTACCCGCACTACCCAGGCAGCCTGGCCAAGTTCTGGCGAGCTGGCTACCGGTGCCGGCGATACGGCAGGCGCAGCGGTATTGGTTGGCGTTTCAGCTTCAGCCCCCACTGTGACGCTGGCAAACTGCTGCGAAGGCAGTTCTGACGCTGCGGTGGTGGGTTGCTGATCTAATGGCTGTTCATCCACCTCTGCAGGAGTTGCACTCGCTTCGGCTTGTTGTAAATTTGCTTCGTCAAAAGGTGTAACCTGTTGTACGCCCTGAAATTCTGGCCGCTCAGGTATCACCCTAAAATCGTCTTTCACCACTTGCTTCTGGCCATCCAGCAGGTCTGGTAAAAAAATAATCGCCAGCATCAGTAAAATACTGGTTCCCAGTAACCGATGCTTAAATGTTGCGCTCATTATTCCTCCTGCGGCAACGCCAGTATGCCCGCTACTGTGACAAAAGATCCGAACACCACCACTAAATCCTGCTGTGCTGCCGTGGCTAACACCTGACGATACGCCTCGGCCAGCTCAGGATGCTGCACCGCCCGGGCTGCTGGCGCAACGCCTTGCAGCGCCTCTGCTAGCAATGAACTGCTCGCACCACGCACGCCAGGTAGGCTGACAAGATGCCACTCATCAACACAAGTCGTCAAGGGCAGCAGTGCCTGAGTCAGATCTTTGTCCTTGAGCATCCCGACCAGCGCATAGACGCGCCGATAGCCCGGTTTCAGTCGTTGCAGCTGTGCGGCGAGATAAGCGGCGGACTGCGGGTTATGTGCAACGTCTAACAATACTGCTGGCTGTTGCCGTAACCATTGCATTCGCCCGGGTAAACACAAGCGGGAGATCTCTTGTTGCAACAGTTCACTATCTGGCAAAACCTCCAGCTGCTCCAACACCGTCAAACTGGTCGCGACATTTTGCATTGGCACCTGCGGCAGTGGTAACTGATGACGTTGCTGCCGCAGCCCCTGCCACTGCCAACCGTCAGCCGTTTGCTGATAGTGATAATCCCGGTTTAGCTGCAACAGCTTTGCGCCGGTGCTCTCGGCCACTGCAGCGATGCTTTGCGGCGGTTGTAAATCACCACAGACAGCAATTTTTGCCGGGCGAAATACGCCGGCTTTTTCGCGGCCGATAGTTTCACGGTCCGGCCCCAAAAACGCCTGATGGTCCAGATCCACCGTCGTTACCACACTAATGTCCGGCTCGACAATATTGGTCGCATCCAGCCGGCCACCCAAGCCAACCTCTATCAGACAAAAATCCGGCTGCTCGGCCCGCAGAATCGCAAAGGCGACCAGGGTAGTAAATTCAAAATACGTCAGCGGGATATCTTGCCGTAATTGCTCAACCAGTTGAAACGCCTCAACCCAGGCGTTATCTGCAACATCCTGGCCGTTAAGCCGCAAGCGTTCGTTAAAACGTAACAAGTGTGGTGAACTATAGACGCCAACCCGGTATCCCTGCACCAGCAGCAGCTGTTCCAGGGTGCGGGCAGTGGTCCCTTTACCGTTAGTACCGGCAATCAGCACGACTTTCCCTGGCAAAGCAGCCAAATTACCGCGACGGGCTACGTCGCTAACCCGCTGCAGGCCCAGTTCAATTTTCTCGATAGGATGGCTTTGTTCAATATAACGAAGCCAATCGGCCAGAGTGCGGCACGATTGGCTGGTCAAAGGCTGGACAGACATAACTCTCCGGAATGCGTTACTCCGACTGCGGAGCAGGTAATTGCATAAACTTAGCAACAAGTCTGGCAATTGTATCGCGCATTTTCCGGCGGTCAACGATCATATCAATGGCACCATGCTCTAACAGGAATTCACTGCGCTGGAACCCTTCCGGTAGCTTCTCACGTACTGTCTGTTCGATAACCCGTGGGCCGGCAAAACCAATCAGGGCTTTCGGTTCACCGATATTAATATCGCCCAGCATTGCCAAACTAGCAGACACACCGCCCATGGTCGGGTCGGTTAACACAGAAATATACGGCAGCCCCTGCTCACTCATCCGGGCCAGCGCAGCACTGGTTTTGGCCATTTGCATTAGCGAGAACAGCGCTTCCTGCATCCGGGCACCACCACTGGCCGAAAAACAGACAAAAGGGATCTTGTGCTTTAACGCGTACTCGACACCGGCAACGAATTTGGCACCGACTACCGACGCCATTGAGCCGCCCATAAATTCAAACTCAAAGGCCGCTGCAACCACTGGCATTCCTTTAAGGGTACCGTGCATTACCACCATGGCATCTTTTTCATTGGTATCTTTCTGTGCTGCAACAATCCGATCTTTGTAACGTTTACTGTCTTTAAACTTCAGTAAATCTTGTGGCTCAAGCTCGGCAGCTAATTCAGTCGTCGATTGATGATCAAAGAAATTTAACAAGCGGCTGCGTGCCGATACTCGCATATGGTGATCGCATTTCGGGCAGACGCCAAGATTACGATCCAGGTCGGCTTTATATAACACTGCATCGCAAGAGGTACATTTGGTCCAAACGCCTTCAGGAATATTGCGGCGACCTGAAGATGACGTTCTGGGCAGGATCTTCTCTAACCAACTCATAGCCTTTTCCTAATTTGTGATTGCCGGCTAACCGCAGTTAGCTGAGCATAAAATACGCGAAAACCATCGAAATGGCGAAAATGCGGCTATTAAAACACAAAGTACCCAGCGCAGAATACAGAAAACTGGTCTTAAGAGTATGCCGGCAAGCGTCATCGTCAGGTTGGCGGTAAAAATAACGGCCCTAATGCGACCTGAGGAATAGCGTAAGGTTCCGGATAATCGACTTCTACCAGATAGAGGCCTCCGGCTTTAGCGGTCGCTGCAGCGAGCGTGCGATCCCGACTGGCCAGCAGCTCTGCCAGCCACTCTGTTGGCTTACGCCCCATACCAATCTCCAGCAAGCTACCGGTGATATTGCGCACCATATGATGTAAAAAGGCGTTGGCCTTGATATCCAATACAATATAGTCACCAAAGCGCTCAATCCGCAGATGGTGGACATTACGAAACGGCGTTTTCGATTGGCATTGAATGGCACGAAAGGCACTAAAATCCTGTTCACCCAACAAGGCGGGCGCCGCCCGCTGCATCAGGCTGATATCCAACTGCTGGTGATAATGACTCAGACCAGAACGTAGAATAGCTGGCCGATATTTATGGTTATAAATAACATAGCGGTACCGCCGTGCCGTCGCACTGAACCTGGCGTGGAAATCATCCGGCACCACTTTCGCCCAGCGCACCGCAATTTGATCCGGTAACTGCGCATTCGTGCCCATCACCCAGGCTTTCTCGTCTCTTACCGCATCCGTATCAAAGTGTACCACCTGGCCTGTAGCATGTACGCCGGCGTCAGTGCGGCCGGCACAAAATAACTCTACCGGGTGGTTTGCTACCCTCGCCAGCGCAGTTTCCAGCTCCTGCTGTACACTATTGACTTCGCGCTGACGCTGCCAGCCAAAAAAGCTGGTCCCATCGTATTCAATTCCTAAGGCTATCCGCATCTTGGCCCCTTTTCTCAGTTGGGGCTAGTATACCGCAGCCAAACTCTGTTACCTACTCTGGTCTTAGCGTTCGGACTTCATCTTTAACATGATCCGGCGCGTCCGAGGTTAAAATTTCATCGATCAGTAAATTAGCACTTTCCGGTTCATCCATCTCGATATAAGCACGCACCAGATCCAGCTTAGCCGCAAAACCATTGTCTTCCTGATCAACGTCCATTTTCGTGTGTTCACCGATAATATCAGCAAACTCATCCAGCCCAACATCCACATTTAACTGCTCAAACCGGCTGTCATCGTTATCACCCTGTTCCAGCGCGGACAACAAATTATCAATTTCGACAAAATCAGCGTCTGAGACCCCTGTCCCAGTCGTGTCAGCTGGCGAATCCGATTGTTCATCAGCAGCAGCTAACTCAAGGTCCGGTTCCGCCTCCAGATCCTGTGCCGGCTCAAACTCATCTGTGGCAACGGCAGCCTCAGTTTGGGCGAGTTCATCAAGTAAATCGTCAAACTGACTGTCTTCTAAATCGGATAAATTAAACGCTTCTGGTGTTAACTCAACACTTTCGTCAATACTATCCCGCTCGGAATCCGGCTCAGTAGTTAAGGTCTCCAGCTGACGTGACAACACTTCCAGCTGTTGCTCATTTTCCGGATCAAAATCACTTAAATCGAGTTCAGGGTAATCTTCCAGCATTTGGCTGGGGTTCTCGACCGCCAGTGTCGCCTCGGTTGGCAGCACGACCGAACTGTCATCCGCCACCGCCAGATCCAGATTAACGCCAGTCTCGGCGTCCGCTTCGTTTAACTCAGCAAAGTCGAACTCAGGCAGGGCTTCGGTTATCTCGTCAGCTTCTGGCGCTAATGGCTCGGTTTGCGCCATGTCGTCTGCAGCAAGCTCGCTTGGCAGCAAATCATCGTTCAGTGATTCTGCACTGCCCTCAGTAGCAATATCTGCTTCCACGTCAAATACAGCATCACCATCAACGCCGGCTTCAGCATCCAATGCCGCTTCTGCTTCTTCAGCAGCTCGGGTCTGCTCCGCTGCTTGTACCAAAATGTCATCCAGTTCATCCTGCAGCCGGGCTTCATCTTCGGTAATTAATTCCTCATCATCCTGCTCCGGAAAATCGCCCTCTGCGGCCAGCTGCTCGGCAAAGGCCTCCAGTTCAGAGCTGTCAAACTTGGTATCCGTTGCAGTTGACTCTTGCAGCTCCTGCGCCCAATCTGCCTCAAGATTATCGGTCGCCACCTCAGTATCGGCTGGCACAGGCATCTCGCTTAGTTCGGTCGGTGCCACAGTCTGATCATTGCGCGGTGTCGCTTCGTCTACCGGCCAATCCAGCTCTATTTCTTCCAACAGATTATCGATATCGTCCTGACTGTCTAAACTAGCGTTTTCGACCTCTGGTTGTGGCTGTGGCATCAGCGAAGCCGCTTCAGCTTGTTCAGGATCGGCCAGTTCAATCACTTCTTCTGCTTCGTCTTCAACGTCTAGCAATGAGGCCAGATCGGTATCAGACAAAATATTATCAGCATCAAAACTCAGTTCATCACTGTCAGGTAACATCAGGTCATCTGCAGTATCGGTGGTTATTTGAGTATCATCATCAAGCGAGAAATCCAGTGACTCATCCTGCGGCACGTCGAGTAACTCTGATTTCAGTGGATCGGCGTTATCAAAATCATCCAGTAAGATATCGTCGCTAAAGTCAGGCAGATCGTCGTCACCCAGATTCTTCGTCACAGCACCGGCTTTAGCCGTTGCCGGGGTTTCAAAGGCATCATCGAGCAAGCTGTCGTCGAGCGTAAATAAGCTATCGTCAAAATCCTGACTATTATCCAGCGGAGGCACCGGCGACTGATATCCCACAGGCGCAACAGGCTCTTTGGTCGCGGCGGCAACTACCTGCTCAGTTTTCTGGCCACGTTTTCTAATCCACACCATGACACCGAACAATGCCAGCAACGCTGGTGTAATGGCCGCTAACACCCAACTCAGCGGATTATTCAACAACTGGGCCAGCTGATTTTCGCTGGCAGCTAAGCGAGCAGCTTCCTCAGCTTGCCGCCGTGCTTCCTGTTCAGCCAAGATTTGTTGTTGCTGCTGTAATAGCTGGTTAAGTTGCTGTTGTAATTCACTGTCTTCGGCCAGCTGGTTTTTCAGCCCCTCTAACTCCTGCTGTACCCGGCCCAATGAACTACGCAGTTGCTCGTTTTCGCGTGCAATACCTTCAATCAGTTGCATCGAGCTCTGATAGTTATCTTTTAAGGCGTTCAACTCAGCCAATGTCTGCTGCTGAACCTGATTCGGCTTAGTCGTCTGTTCACGGGCTCTGGCGCGAGCTTCTGCCTCACGACGGGTCCGCTCCGCCCACGCCTGATCATCCAGTTCGGCTTTACGTCTGGCTTGCTCGGCATCGACACTGCGAATTTCCCGTAAATCTGGCAGAATTAAGATCGCGCCCGGCCGTAAATGATTAAAGTTAGCATCGTTAAAGGCGCCCGGGTTTTTCAGAAACAGCGCGTACATCACCTGATAGGTGGTCACGCTATCATTGGGTTTAACCTGCTCGGCGATCCGCCATAGGGTATCGCTGGCCGTCAATGGACCAAACTGTTGCTGGATAAAGGCATTATCACTGCTTTTCGGGCCACGGATCTGCGTCGGCGCACTTTGTGAGAACGCAAACGTCGAAAAATTGACAAGTAGCAATACGAATAAAATACGAACGGGCATCAGTTTTCCTTAGCCGAGCAACCAGACTCACGTCATTAAGCCAAACTTTATTTCAGAGCTATGCAAACAGTGTTCCATCATTCTCAAAGTCAGCCCGCCAACTATAATGCAGATGCCGGAAACTGACCAGAGGCGCAGCGGCAGCCACAATCGGCATAGGGGAGATCATATTATCTGATCTACCCCTGCCACACCACCCGGCATGCGGGTCCGCACCGGGCGGTTCGAGAAGTTGAGGTCATGAGAGTCTTATAAGTCCTTGTTTGTCAAAGTAG
>Ga0181595_10004165_pt1 | contig 13450 bp, 10 predicted proteins | sample 041ome_7_FD_145604 | JGI IMG/M metagenome (GOLD analysis project Ga0181595, IMG submission 145604) | Coastal salt marsh microbial communities from the Groves Creek Marsh, Skidaway Island, Georgia - 041401AS metaG (spades assembly) | ecosystem: Environmental > Aquatic > Marine > Intertidal zone...
CATCATCGCTTGCCGACGCCCTTCCATTTCGCCACGGGTGAGGTCATCTGGGTTGGTACCGTCGTAGCCCAAAAGGTGTACGAGGTTCATGTAAGTCAGGTCACCCGAGTCGTAGAGTGCTCCCCACGTACCGGAAATCGTATCGAGATTTTTGGGAATCAAGCCTTCTTTGCGCGCTCGCTCAAAAGGCTTGCGCAAGAAAGGTGAGAACATCTGATCTTCTTTTCCAGTGGTTTCGATAGTCCACTGCCCATAGGCCCAGTCAGCGTAGGTATGAGGCTCGGCTTTGACATGATCGATAAACCGCTGTTTGTCGACGCCACTCAAAGAAAACATCACAGAAGCGCCAATCATTTCCTCTTTAGGCTGCTTAATGGTTGGTGCGCCAGCGCGGTGTGCGACGTCCGCATCACCTGTCGCATCCACCACCCGCGAGGCGATAATGGCTTCTCTACCGGCCTTACTCTCGACGATCGCTCCAGTGATGCGATTGCCCTCCATGATGGGCGCAACGAAGAGGCGGTGTAGCATCGGGGTAATGCCCGCTTCACTCACGAGGTCGTCGGCTACTGCTTTGAATGCTTCACCGTCAATGGCGTGGCTTTGGGATTGCGGTTCGGCGACCGAGGCTCCTGCGGCTTTGGCGCGTTCCTCAAATTCGATGCCAATACCCTCGCTATCAACAGTTGCTTCGTGGCGGTACCAAGCAAAACCCTCTACGCCAACGGCCGTGATATTGCCGCCAAAGCATCCGAAGCGTTCGAGAAGGGTAACCTCAACGCCTGCCCTTGCGGCCGCAAGCGCCGCAGCGAGCCCCGCTGGGCCGCTGCCAATCACCAGTACATCAGTCTGGTGGATGACATCAATTTCTCTTGCGGGCTCAAAAATCTTCATGGTGTTGTCTCGGCGGATCGTTATAAGAATAGTTAAGCTGGAGGACGCCACTCGGCGCACGCATCCACTAGCCTCATGGGTCAAGGGTACACCTAAGAAGCTATTTCGGGGTTTCCGAATAGTGCCTGTTGTTCCTAAGGTGTTATCAGCGCTAACGACGAGTTTGTGGAGTGCGTGTTACGGCGAACGGTGACTTCGCAATCTAATAGCGCTGCAACGGCCTAAGAACTCGTTTCGAAAATACGTTACCCTCGTGTTTCATGATAAGAATAATTTGGGATGAAGCCATGGCGCCAGCGGTAGATCGCGTTAACTTTTTTCTAACCTTAGCTGTCATGTTGGGACTAGCGATACCTCTGTTGGTGTTTCCTGAAGCGAGCGCCTTAGCGTTGCAGACGGCGTATGACTGGATTGCGAGTACCTTCGGCTGGCTCTACATTCTCACAGCAATCTCGGCGTTTGCTGCGGTCATCTACATCGGGCTGGGGCCGCACGCTAAAGTCACTTTAGGCAAAGAAAAACCTGAATTCAGCACCCTGAGCTGGGGAGCGATGTTATTTGCTGCGGGCATTGGTGCTGGGATGATGTACTGGAGTGCCGTCGAGTGGGCCTTCTATGTCGATTCGCCCCCGTTTGGTGCTGAACCTCGATCACCCGAAGCCTACGTGTGGGCATCCTCCTTTGGTCTACATCATTGGGGACTCGTTGCTTGGTCGTTCTACTGTCTGCCAACGCTCGCTATTGCCTACCCCTACTATGCGCGAGGGGTATCCAAACTAAAGTACAGCATTTCTGCTCCGCACTTTATCAAAGGTGGTGAGTCGTCACTTGGTGCGCGCCTCATGGATAGTTTTTTCATGATTGCTTTGGTTGGCGGTATTGGCAGTTCGTTAGGCTTCTCAACCCCCCTGATCGCGGCTCTCATATCAAGGCTCACGGGGATACCTATTAGCTTTGGTATGGAGCTTGTTGTGGTAGCTGTGTGTGTGGCTATGTTTGGCACCAGTGTCTGGCTCGGTCTAACCCGCGGTATCAAGCGGTTGAGCGATTTCAATATGATCCTCGGCTTTGTTCTTTTGGCAGCTGTCCTAGTGGCAAGCGATACTGTTTTTCTGCTCCGAATGGCGATTAACTCGATTGGCCATACATTGCAAAACACGCTAGCCATGATGTTCTGGACTGACCCCATCAATAACACGGGCTTCATCGAAGACTGGACCATTTTCTACTGGGCGTGGTGGTTGGCCTATGGTCCATTCATCGGTATTTTTGTTACCCGTATCTCCAAGGGCCGGTCATTGCGCGAGGTGGTGTTTGGGATGTTGGGCATGGGCTCGATGGGTGTTTGGCTGTTCTACCTCATCATTGGTAACCACAGTCTCGGACTCCAGTTAAGTGGGGAGGTGGATGTCCTAGGCATCATGATGGAGTCTGATGGTAATCAAGCTATTATCGCGGGGCTCGACGTGTTGCCTGGCGCCGCGCTGTTCATCGTAGCCTTCATTTTTCTGACCAGCATTTTCACGGCAACGACTTATGACAGTGCGTCCTACGTGCTGTCCGCCAGTGCGACGAAATCGTTAAAGCCGTCAGAGGATCCTGCGCGATGGCACCGTGTTTTCTGGGCCTGTGCGATCGCAATTTTACCCATTGGCCTCATGTACGCAGGTGGTCTTAAAACGGCGCAGACGGTTGTCCTGGTGGTATCGCTACCACTGGTATTTACCTTCTGGCTATCCGGCATCTCCTTGCTAAGATCACTCAAGGAAGATCATGGTGGCGTTCAGGGTAATTCAGCCACCTAATGGTTTGGGCGCGGTATTCGCTTATGGGTACATAGCGATGCGGGAGTGGCTATGAGTGATCAGCCAGTAGCAATCGTTACCGGCGGTGCGTCGGGTATTGGACTGGGGATTGCCTACGCACTGATCGCTGAGGGTTACGATGTATTTTTGCTTGATAATGATCGGAGCCGCGTCGATGACTATAACGCCAGCGATCCGCTATCACGCGCACGATTATGTGATGTGTCTCACGCTACGGCAGTCGCTGCAGCGGTCGATGGTGTACTTCAGGAGGCCCGCAGGATCGACCTGCTGGTGAACAATGCTGGGATCTCGGGACCAACAGCGCCCGTCGAGGCAGTCGACCCATTGGAGTGGCAGGAGACGTTAGACGTTGGCTTGACTGGCGCCTTTAACCTCACGAGGTCAGTCGCGCCGGTAATGAAGGCAGCATCATCGGGTGCGATTATCAATATTGCCTCGAACGCAGGCCTCATGGGCTGCCCTAATCGATCGCCCTACGTGGCCGCTAAGTGGGGCTTGATCGGGCTTACGAAGTCCTGGGCGATGGAGCTGGGGCCTTACAATGTGCGAGTGAACGCGCTGTGTCCTGCAAGTGTTGATGGCCCGCGGATAGAGGCCGTCATGGCGCGTGATGCAAAGGAGCGCGGCGTATCGATCGATGACATTCGACGGAGTTACGAGCGTCAAAGCTCGCTCCAAGGTTTCACGCGAGTTGAAGATATCGCCTCGATGGTGTGCTACCTAGCCAGTGACGCAGGTATACGAGTTTCGGGCCAGGCCATTGGGCTCGATGGCCATACCGAGACCTTAGGTAACGCCCTTGGCAACCCCTAGTTTCGTAGCTGCTTTGCGACCTCCAATCAGTGACTTGCCGCTCACTAGAGGCGTGCTTCGATTCTTTGCCGTGTTCCTAATCACGGTTCTCACCAGCTGTGATTCTGCGAAACAACCTCCCATAGTTGAGATAGCCGGCACTCGTTACCTTGGGCTTGACCAGGACGCGGGGGTACAGGCATTTCTGGGTATTCCATTTGCCGAACCACCGGTTAATGCGCTGCGCTGGGAGCGACCTGTGCCCATTGAAAGCTCGTTAGGCGAGGTGGATGCAACTCATTTCATGCCCGCGTGTATGCAAACTGGGAGCGGTCTCGCGTGGTATCACGGCATGATGTCGCGTGTCGGTGTTGATCCAAGCCTAATGGCAGGTCCTAAGTATTCGGAGGACTGCCTCTATCTGAATATATGGACTGACGGCGACTATTCTGAGCCAAAGCCAGTGCTGGTCTTTATTCACGGTGGCTCGAACACCGGGGGTTGGAGCTACGAGCCTAACTATCACGGCAATGCCCTTGCTAAGAGAGGGGTGGTGGTGGTTACGGTGGCGTATCGACTGGGTGTATTGGGCTGGCTGAGTCATCCGGATATGGCCATTCAGAACCCGGGCTTACACGACCTTATCGTCGCGCTTGAGTGGGTGAACCGAAACATAACGGCATTTGGTGGCGACCCCAGCCGTATTGTTGTATCTGGCGAATCGGCGGGGGCGGACAATGCGCTGCATTTGGCGCTGGCGCCTGCTATGCGAGGCAAGATCGCGGGGGTGATTCATCAAAGCGCTGGCTGGTCAGTGACGAGTACGCTCAGACCGGAGGATGGCTTCGCTTTAGGTGAATCATTGGTAGCCCATCACTTCGGTACAGACGGCACTTTTACCGACTTGAAGCGTATACCTGCTGCTGAACTGCTGGATTCGCAGCTTGACCTATTCAGTGAACATTACTTTAGTCCCATTCCAGACCCTGAGACCTTGCCCGTACCGCTTGAAGATGCCTTGGTAGGTGAGGCATTTCCGGCGCTGAATCTTATTCTCGGGTCAAACGGCAATGAGTCCTTGATGTACATCCCCGAGGGTGCAGTTCTGACGGATTATCTGGAAGGCTATTTTCCCCGAGAAACCTGGGATGACATCAAGGTTAAGCTCGGCGCCGACCTGTCAGAGCTCCCACAAATGGATCGATTGCGATCCGCCGTCCAATATACTTGCCCCAGCCTTGCGCTTGCAAAAGCGGCGCAGGCCGCGGGGGGGGCGGCCTTCGTCTATCGTTTTGATCGGGTGCGGGAGGGTTTTGATGCCATTGGCGCCTATCATGGCGCAGAGCTCCCCTATGTTTTTGACACCCACGACGCATGGTTACCCACTGATGAAGTTGACCAAAAGATTACCCATGCTTTGGTTGACTACTGGGTGGCGTTTGTAACGGATGGCTCGCCCAATGAATCCCAGTCTGGTGGCCTAGAAGCCGGTCGCCTGTTCTGGCCTCCTTGGACCCAAACACAACAGGCGCTTGTCATCTCTGACGAGGTCTCTACTCGAACGCATCCCGATGCAGCGCTGTGTGATTTTCTTCGTACGGTTCAAGTCTCTAGCGCGCGTCATTGAGTCGAAGTAATAAAGGCTACAAGTGCGTTGACCTCCCGGTCGGTCAGTTGTTCTGCGTAGGCTGGCATGGCACCTACTCCCTGCGCGATAGCGGTTCGAATGCGACGGGCGTCGGGTCTGAGTTCATCAAGATTCGGACCAATAACACCTCTCGCGCCAGCAGCCTCCAGGCTGTGACAAACACCACAGGGTGGGCTTGCGGTCTCTACGAATAAGCGCTTTCCCAAACTGTCTTCTTGGTTAGTCTTGCCAACATGCTTAGCGGACACGCTCGCGGCAACTGTAACACCCATGTCGATTGGAGAGACGACAGGGCGTTTCGCGCTCACCGCATTTCCCACAACTTCCACGGCCAACGCATGATCGCGCCAGCCGTTGTGTCCATAGCCTCGGTGATTGGCAGGGAAATACTCGGGTTGACTATCGCCTGCGCTATCAGTTGCCTTACTAACAAGTAAGTACTCGCCCTCTGACAGATCGGCCTCGATTGAAAACGTCCGCCAGGCATTGGGTCCAAGGTCAGGGCCGTACAAGCTCGCGCGCTGCCAGCTCGAACCACCGTCGGTCGAGACGTCGACATGATCAATGCCGCGCTCCCCTGAAAATGCGACGCCAAAGAGCTGATGTGTACCCGGGGCTAATGCCTCACCACTCGCCCCTGGTCCGTTGAGCCAAGACTTGACCGGCATACGGTACATCGACGGGTGACTCGCATTTCCGCGCTCGCCAAGAGCCCGCATCCGGTAGCCCGATTGCTGGATCTTGTTACTCGACTCGTCGAACGAGGCTTCGACGCGTCTCACCCATTTGACGTTATTCACGCCGAAGTAGCCCGGTACAAGCAGTCGTAGGGGGCCACCATGCACAAGGGGTAAGGGTTCGCCGTTCATCTCCCATACCAACAAGCAGTCATCGAGCCCTTTATCTATTGGCACCGACCGTTCGACAGCGACAGCGCTCGGTTCGATCCCCTGGGGTAAGGGTTCGCCACCGGTGGCGGTGATAAAGCGCGCCTCACTTTGGACACCGCCTATATGTTCAAAGACAGTGGAGAGTTTGACACCGGTCCACAGCGCGCACCCGGCAGCCCCAACTCCCCAGGGTGAGCCGGAGGGCGAGTGAGCAAAAAACGCGCGGCCATTACCCGAGCACTGGAGCACGCTACCGATGGTGGTGGTTGGCAATGCTTTGAGCTCAGCGAGGCTAAAGGTTTTCGACCGCTCAGCGCCTTCAATTGACACGGTCCAGCGGTCTGGGTCAGCGACAATCTCCGCCTCTGGCATGGGCAGATTATTGCGCACAAAAAATTGCGAAATAGCGGTTATGGGTCCCTGTCCGTAGGCGCTCCGGCGAGTCTCTAATGCCAGTGGTAAGTCGTTGTGCTCGATGAAGTCACGCGATGCTTTGTTGGCCGGAAGTAGCCGCTTTATTGCAGACAGGGATACCTGCGGCAATAGAACAACACTAGCTGCCAGCGCCTTTAGGACTCGTCGCCGTGACGGTGTTTTCCAAGTCGTGGACATAGTTTCTGCTCGCAATCCTTTTGTTAACTTGCGCGCCTGGGGTCAGAGCTTGTGTTCGTGCGTTACTGCAACAGAGCCCAAACGATGACGCCCAACGTCAATAAAATCAATGCTCGGTGCATGACAATACTTTGTTCAAAGGCACGACTCATCATGACGCCCAACCCACACCAAACAATGGCAAAAAACACCTGCGCAAGCAGAAAACTGAGGGGGACAACGATCAGACGCTCCCCAGTTGATTCAAAGTTGTCGGCAAACTGTGTGATGGCAAGCGTGGCCATCATCCAGGTCTTTGGACTGAGCGGGTGGACAACGCTACCCGAGAGAAACGTAAAGCTTGCGCTCGAGCTACCGGGTGCAGGCGGCGTCCAATTCCGAAGTGCCAAGTAGGCCATATAGGCTGCGGAGCCATAGACAAACAGAGTAGCGATGGTGGGGTTTGCCTCAAGTAAACCCATCAGTCCCAGTCCCAGAGCGATGTTGAGTGCGAGCTTTCCTGCGGTCAGACCCGCAATAAACGGCAAGGTACGAGCCAAGCCCTGCTGTGCGCCGGCCGCCATCAGCAGCATATTGGCGGGTCCGGGTGTGGACACCATAAGGATGATGAACATCCACAGCGACACGTATTGATTGATCAGGTCCACGGCGATGACCGACTCGTTGCCTAGCGGGGGCGCAGGATACGACAGATCGCTTGCTTAGGTCAGTAAACCCAGACGCCTGCAGGCATGAGGATGTGCTACTGTCGAAAAAAATAATAGAGGTAGTGCAATGGATCTGTCATACGGTCGTGAGTACGACGCCTTCCGTGAGGAAGTGAAGTCGTTCATTCGTTCCCACAAGCACAAACAACCTAAACCGGGTGACGGTATTAAAAGCCAAGCCCTGCGTGACTGGCAAAGTCTTCTTATAGAGCACGGTTATCACAGTCGAACCATAGCCAGCGAATACGGTGGGTATGGTGCAGAGCCCGACATCATCAAGTCGCGCATCATTGCAGAGGAATTTGGCGCCGAGCGGGTGCATCGCGGTTTTAACGGGCAGGGCGTTACCATGCTCACGCCGGTCTTGCTTGAGATGGGTACTGAAGAGCAAAAAAAGGCGTTTGTTGAACCCACAATTAAGGCGGAGATGATCTGGTGTCAGGGTTACTCAGAACCCGGTGCTGGAAGTGATTTAGCGAGTCTTACGACCAGGGCAGAGCTCGATGGCGACGAGTGGGTTATCAATGGGCAAAAGATCTGGACCAGTACCGCACACCATGCGGACTGGATATTTTGTTTGGTGCGAACGGAACCCGACGCACCAAAGCACCTCGGTATCTCGTTCTTACTGTTCCGCATGGATACGCCAGGGATCGAAATTCGACCGTTGGTGGATATGACAGGCGACGCCAATTTTAACGAGGTCTTTTTCACTGACGTTCGTGTGCCGAAGCATCAAATTGTTGGGGAGCGCGGGCAGGGCTGGCAGGTGGCAAACGCGATCTTGGGTCACGAGCGAGGTTCTCTCGCCACGCCAGATGCTGCAATGAATCGCCTTAACGGCGTAAAACGCTTGATGCGAGAAGAGAGTGTCAACGGCGAAGCCATCATCGATAACCCGGTCTTTCGCGATCGACTCCTAAAGCTCGAGGGGCGCGTGCTCGCCATGCAATATAACGATATGCGCCTGCTGTCCGCCAAGATCAACAAGAATCAAGACGTGCGACTAGCCAGCATGATCGTGAAGCTCATCGGTACCGAATTGCGCCACGAAATTGAATGTCTTGGCATCGATGTTATGGGGGAGATCGGGCTCAGTTACGGTGATAACCCGCATGTACGAGGTCAAGGTTCATGGCAATACCAGTACATGTTTTACCTTGGGTTGATCATCGGTGGAGGAACCTCGCAAATACAGAAGAACATCATTAGCGAGCGCGGACTTGGCATGCCCAAAGAACCGAAGTTTCCCGCCGCTGGCGCGAAGTAAGAGGAGGGATTAACAAATGGAATTTGGGTTATCACAGGATCAAGTTCTCCTCGATGACAGTGTCAGAAAGTATCTATCATCTGAGGTGTCTATCGATGTCGTGAGAAGGATTGCGTCAGGCGAGCAATCGGACGCTGACATTTGGCGGGGTCTCGCGGACATGGGCTTGGCGGGTATCATCATTCCTGAAGCGCAGGGTGGTGCCGAGCTCGGCATGCTTGACGCGGTAGCACTTGCGGAGGCCTTGGGATACGCCGCCTGCCCAGGACCTTTCTTGAGTACGGCTGTTATGTCAGCGCATTTGCTTAATCAGGCTGGTGCGACAGATCCTCTCTCCGGTATGGCGAGCGATGCTTACCGAGTAGGGATTGCTTTTAGCGACTTTGTTGGAAGCAGAAAAGGCGCGGTGTCGGTGTCGGACTCCAAGCTGGGCGGTCAGAGCCTGTATGCTCTGGATGCCGCAGCAGATGCCTATTTAGTCGCCCTGTCAGACGGGCGTGTTTTTATGGTGGAGAGCGAGCACGTCGAACGCAAGGCGCTTACTACGATTGATGCCACTCGTGGCGTTTGTGAACTTCGTTTTGATCAGACGCCCGCCTGCCTTGTAACGGACGACGCACGGTTGGTGCGCGATACGATCTACCGTGGACGCGCTGTTCAGGCGGCGGATACTCTCGGTGCGGCGCAATATATGCTCGATCAGGCCGTCGCCTATTCCCTAGATCGAAAGCAATTCAATCGAGCGATAGGCTCTTTCCAAGCTGTGAAGCATATGTGCGCCGAGATGGCCTCGCAGTTGGAGCCCTGTCGCGCCTTTGTTTGGTATGCCGGCCATGCGTTCGATGAGTCGACGGAAGATGCGGCTACTACAGCCTGTCATGCCAAGGCACACCTCTCAGAGGTTGGGCAGTTTGTCGCGAAAACGAGTACTGAAGTACACGGAGGTATGGGCTTTACTGATCTTGTTGGTTTGCATTACTGGTTCAAGCGGATTGGCTTTAACCGACAACTCTTGGGTTCGCCTGAGGCAGTTCGTCATGAAGTGGCCGTATTGCAAGGGCTCTGCGAGGTCTAGATAGTATTCTCATCTGAGAGCTTTTTGTTGATGCAAAAAGGTTAATAGCCTAGAGGTAATCGAAATGTCCGGCGAAGTTAACTTGAAGAATAAAAACTGCCAGAACAGACGCAGGAACGAAAAGAACACGAAAACCCGGCTCAAGCTGATTGGCATCTCGATGCTTGCTGCGCTGGTATCGCAGCTTGCGGCTTGCGGAGATAGAAGCGAAGAGGCTGTTGGTACAGGCCTAAAAATAAAGCAGCTCACCGAGGGCCAGGTGACTGGAATTGCCTCGCCGTATGACGAATCGATCACGGTCTACCGTGGACTCCCTTACGCAGCCCCACCTGTTGATGACTTACGCTGGCGGGCACCCGCGGCGCCGGTTGCTTGGACAGGTATTAGATCGGCAGATACCTTCGCTGACAGTTGTCACCAACCCCGCCATTCCTCAAGTTTTGTCTGGCGTCGCGAGGATTTCTCTGTTTCGGAAGATTGTCTCTACCTCAACGTTTGGTCACCTGAGAGTGCGGGTAAAAAGCCCGTTATGGTGTGGTTTCACGGTGGCTCGCATGTCAGCGGGCAGGGTCATAGTTTAATTTTTGATGGCACCACGCTCGCTCAGCAGGACGTGGTGGTCGTAACGATCAACTACCGCTTGGGTCCGTTAGGTTTCTTAGCTCACCCTTGGCTATCTGATGAGGTCTCCACCGAAACTGGAGCGGGCACGTCTGGTAACTACGGGCTGATGGACAAAATTGCCGCACTTGCCTGGGTGCGCCGCAACATTGAGGCGCTCGGCGGTGATCCAAGTAACGTCACTATATTTGGTCAATCCGCGGGCTCTCAAAGCGTGTGCTCGCTGATGACCGCGCCGGCCGCGCAAGGACTGTTTCACAAAGCTATCGGCCAGTCTGCGGCCTGTGTAAACCCCCTAACCAAGGCAGATGCTAATGGCTACCAGCGCGGTCAAGCGCTAGTCGATGCTTTGGGCGCTTCCTCCATTGAAGCCCTTAGAGGTGCCGAGCCCGATGCGCTGCTGACCGCGATGACAGCATCGGATTGGGAGTCGGACAGCCGCATTGTTGTCGACGGCAATGTGCTGCCAAAGTGGCCCGACGAGGCCTTTGCGGCGCAAGAGCAAAGCAAAATACCGCTCATGCTGGGCTTTCTTGCTAATGAAGGGTACGAACTTTTTCCGGTAAATACCGCGTTAACGGAGTCTGAGCTACAAGGGTTTTTGGCTTATGTGGCGGGTGAGCGCGCCGATGAACTCGCGGCGCAGTACGATGCGGAAAACATGACTCCAGGCGAATTACGGCACGCGATCTCTACCGATTTGTTCATGGCTTACGGTATGAGACGGTGGGCGTCCTACCAAGCAGACAGCGGCTTGGATACGTTTTTCTATTTTATGGATCACGTGCCCCCGGCGTTTCATATTTACATGCCCGATCAGCCGTTCTTGGCGCTTGAAAATGGGCCGCGAGGTGGGGGTGCATACCACTCTGGTGATTTGGCATACGTCTTTGGCACGCTTGATAAAGTGGGGTATGACTGGAACGACGCTGACCGTAGAGTCTCAGAGCAGTTAGTGCATCACTGGACCCAATTCGCCAAGACAGGGAACCCCAATGCGATGGGTACGTCAGAGTGGCCGGCATTCAACACCGAAGATCTTCACACACGAGTTATCAACGACGCGCCGACAACAGTGAATGGCGTTCGAAATTCCATCATTTCCATTTTCAATGATGCCCATTGAGGTTTTCGTTCTTGGTTTGATGCTACGTTCTTAGAGTAAATTATGGCGGCGCCTTGGCTTCACTGCTTCAGGCGACTGTGTTGAAACATGAGGCTGTCTTTATGAGAAAACTACTAGCTACAACATCGATCGCATTCACGCTTTTAGGCTGTGGTGTTTCAAGTGACTCGGAGACCACTAAAACAGCGGAGCTTGCTGTCGCAACTCCGGATCTGGTCTCCCTGACCTTACCCGTTATCAGTAACCAACTCGCCGAGGGCAAGCTTTCTTCGGTCGAACTCGTTCAAGCGTACCTCGATCGGATTGAGGCGATCGATCGAGCAGGTCCCACACTAAATGCGATTATATCGATCAACGACCAGGCTTTGACCCTAGCAAAAGAAAGTGATGCGAGACGCGAGTTGGGGCAGGCGTTCAGCCCGCTCGATGGTGTTCCTGTGTTACTTAAAGATAATATCGAGTCGAAGGACGAACTGGCGACAACAGCAGGCTCTACCGCTCTACTGGATAACCTGACGGGGCGTGATAGCCCATTGGTGGCTGCGTTACGAGATTCTGGCGCTATTATTCTAGGGAAAACCAACTTGAGCCAGTGGGCGAACTTCCGTTCCTCGCACTCGGTCTCTGGGTGGTCGTCTGTGGGCGGCTTGGTGAAGAATCCTCACGTGTTGGATCGACAAGCCTGTGGATCAAGCTCCGGGTCAGGGGCGGCTGCCGCTGCAAGTCTTGCAGCCGCAACGGTGGGCACTGAAACGAATGGGTCGATTATTTGCCCGTCTCAAGTGAACGGCGTGGTAGGCCTCAAGCCCACACACGGCCTTCTCTCTACAGATTTCATCGTGCCTATTTCGGCCACCCAAGACACGGCAGGACCAATAACTAAATCTGTTGGTGGCGCTGCACTTTTGCTCGATGGAATGACGAGGTGGACGAATGCTTACTTCGAATCTCTCGACCCCTCTTTAGTCCAAGGCATGCGGATTGGCGTTTTGGATTTTGCTCGCAACGACAGCCCCAGACTGAACGCACAGTTCGACGCTGCAATCGCTCGAATGGAAGCCGCAGGAGCGGAGATAGTCAGGATTACAGATCATGAAACACCGCCGGAGTACTGGAAAGCGTCTCGTCTGGTATTGGAGTCAGAATTCAAAGCGTATCTGGACGCCTACCTTTCTGGGTCGCCTGCCGATATTCCCGTCCGGAGCCTTGCGAATGTAGTGGCTTTTAATGAAGAGAATGCGGCTGTCGAGCAGGCAATTTTCGGGCAAGACATCATGGAATCGTCATTAGAGGCACCGTCACTTGATAGTGACGAATACCGAGAAGCGTTAGCGTTGATTCGCTTAGTGACGCGCGAAAACGGGATCGACGCACTTCTTGAAAAGTACAATGTTCAGGTCCTTATGGGACCCAGTGGGCCTGTGTCGCCCAGAGCTGATGTGGTGAACGGTGATGTTTGGCCGGCTTGGGCGGGTGCGGGGTCGATGGCCGCGGTCAGTGGTTATCCGAATCTGACAGTTCCCGTGGGAACAATCGCCGGAGTGCCGGTGGGTGTCTCGTTCATGGGTGGCCGTGACCAAGATTCTTTGTTGCTGTCAGTTGGGTTGGCGTTTGAGCAGGCGGGGAGCGGGTCTCCACGTCCAGGCTTCAAGCTCACCGTTTCTGCGGGTGAAATGACGGCGCTGTAGCCGTTCTCCCTCATGCTCGATTCGCGACTCAAGGGGTTTTTGCCGGCGATATTGCTCTCCACCTTGCTAATGGGATCGAGCTTTCCGTCGGCCGCAGTCTTATTGGTCAGTGGCGCAGATGCGCTATCTTTGGTGTCCATGCGATTCTTAATAGCATCGCTTGCAGCATGGGCTATGGTCGGGTTATTCCGCAACACCGGCGAACCTCTTGTGCCTTGGCGAGTCGCTGCGCTTATCGGTTTTTTTCAAACCTTTGGTGTGATGGCGCCTGTACACGTTGCGCTCGGCTCTGAAGCCC
>Ga0181595_10004173_pt1 | contig 13439 bp, 8 predicted proteins | sample 041ome_7_FD_145604 | JGI IMG/M metagenome (GOLD analysis project Ga0181595, IMG submission 145604) | Coastal salt marsh microbial communities from the Groves Creek Marsh, Skidaway Island, Georgia - 041401AS metaG (spades assembly) | ecosystem: Environmental > Aquatic > Marine > Intertidal zone >...
CGACGACGGGGAAAAGTCTGCCAGAAACAACACCGGCGGCGATGATGATGTCGTCGCGTTTTTGGATGCCGGATTTACGTTTACCATCGCGCTCGGAGACGATGAAAGACGACGACGAGAGGAGGAAGATGATGATGATGAAAAGAACATCTCTGAGAGAGAACGAGCGGTACAACCGCCAGTTATTGTGCTGGTGGTTTCGTACTGTTTCGACATTTCGAACGCAAAAGTTCGCGAGAGACTCGAGAGTGGTTTTAGAAAAGAGGAGAAGAGCGAAGACGACGACGACGACGACGGAGAGAAGGCGTTCGTGTTCGAGCTCGCCGAGCTGACGACGAATGTGAACGACGATGAGAAAGAAATACGCGTGCGCGTGGAGAGCGAAAAGCTGCAAAAAATACTCGACGCGACGCCGAAGCGCGTGCAAGAAAACGTGGCGTGCGTCTTAGTCGAGATGTTTTCCGAGCGGCGAGAAGAGGAAGAAAGCGCTCCCACCGGGAAAAGAATAAGAACAGACGCGATGACGGTGATTGCGAAACACACGAGAGACGAGGCGACCGGACGGTTGAAGCGGACGTTCGTGAACCCTTTTCTCGATTGAAAATGTGTGAGAAGGAATGTGTTGCGCTTGTAAGAGCGCGAGCGCGTTGGCAAATTTTTCGTGCGAGCGAGAAAAGTCAAAATATGACTCTACATTTTCAAGCCGAAGAACAACGACGCGGAGAGAAAGGGACAAATCATCCAGTTCATAGCGACGATGATAAAGTCTTCGTCAGTTGACGGTTCGAATATTTCTCGCGTCGTTGTTTCGGATGGGAACGACATTCGCAAAGCGAGTCCGCGCGACGACGACGACGAAGAAGACGATGACGAAGACCATGATTCTATTTATAGACGCGGTCGTTACCGAGGCGAAAAATCAAAACCGACGCTGATGAAAATGGTATTAGATTGCATCTCGTGTAAGACGTGCGTCTGCCTAGTGTGTGTGCTCATGTTGATTTTAATCGCCGTGACGATAGGGAAGAGCGCGTTGCAGAAACAATCGTCGAATGCGAGGCACGCCGGTGTCGACGAGTTTGGCAGAAAAATTGACGAAGACGGAAACGTCGTCTATAGGGGAAGGAGAGCGATGATGGGCATAGCGGGCGGCAATGACGACATCAGCTTTTACTCTTATCCAAAATGGATCGTAAACCACTGCGGTTGGTTGCTCTACGTGTTCGCGCTTGCGTACACGCTTCTCGGTTTCCGAGTTCTTTGCGGAGGTACGAGCGACGAGAAAGAAAACGCCTTTCTAAAAAAAGCCTTGGACGCCGTCGCGTTCGATTTGACGTTTTGGTTGCCGAGGAAAATCAACGATTCGTGGATTTTTGACGGACCCGAACAAGAAATTGACGTACAGAAATACGAGGAAGAGCAATATTTACCGCACGAGAAATCGAACAGCTGCTCTCGAGTGTCGTTGATCTTATTCTTTTCGGTTTTGTTTTCATTCGCGAATCCTTCCACGTTTCGAGGGTATCCGTATTTAGGGGTTTCGATGGTTTTCGGCGTCGGGTTGTACAACTTTACCATAGTTCCCGCGATGATGCTTTTTAAGATGAGGAAGGAAAGAGAAAAGACGACGAGGAAAGATGACGACGACAAAGACGAGAACACAACGACGGTCTTCTTGTGGTCCCGAGAAATCGTATCGTCGCAGTATTCGATGTCGAATTTGACCAGAGATTTTTGCTTTTACGTTTTAGCCATGCTCACGCTCGCGCTCTTCGTGGTCAGAGACGCGACGAGTGTTGTCGACGACGAAGTGAGCAGCGCGAACGACAGCAATAACGTTGAGTTTGGTTTCACCGAGGAGAACATGACGAACGTCTACTCGCTCGGATGGCGATGCGGCGTCTGGATGGGTGAAATCTACGCCACATACGTCGTCTTTCGCAGGATTTGGGTCCTCGTGGGCATCTATCACATTCGTTGGAAGAAAGGAAGAGAAGAGAAGCGAGCGGAGAGAGAACAAAAGACGGAAAAGAACAAAAATATATCGTCAAGAGCAGCGGTAGAAAAAGTAAAGAACGCCGAGGCGGCACCCTCGTCCTTGTCTTTGTCTATCGCGAGAGATCTTGCGTCTGCGAAGGAAGCGCGCGCTCCTTCTCCTCCACTTCCCGTCGCTTCAACTGAGACGAGACGACTCTCGTCTTCTGTCTCCTTAGAGCCGCCGCCACCGATACTCGTCACCGCGAGAGGAGAAGACGATGCGGTGCGAGTTACCTCGCCGCGACTGAAGGAGCCGCCGTCGGTATCATTCGTGGACGAAGAAAAGGAGGAAGAAGAAAAGTCCTTCGAAGAGGAGAGGGAAGAGGAAGCGAGAGATGAAGACAAGGTAGAAGCCGCCGCTCCCAAATTATTTGTCGACGACGACGACGACGACGACGACGACGACGAGGTAACACGTAACGAACAGGAAGCCGAACGCGTCGCAAAAGAAAACCCACCTTTGGCAGCACCCTCGAGAGAGTCTTTCATCGAGCTTTCGTTCGCGAGAAAGCAGCTGTTGAAAATCGAACGCGTACTCTCGAAGCCTTGGACATTTCTCTTCAAGTTGACTATTCCGTCGTGCCCGGAGCGCAAATTACGCGCCAACGAAATCAACGATGAGAATGATAAAAGTACAACAAACGCGTTACCAAGTTTCTACTACGACAACGACGACGACATCAGCGATTTCGATTGGCTCTCTGACTCTTCGTACGATTCTGTGACGGACATAGACGTAAAAATTGAACGAAAAAAGTGCAAGCGAAGAGTGTTGTCGATTGCGTGCGGCACGACGTGGCTCGCTATTTTATCGTACGCGATGGTTGAGTTTGTCACTCACTTGTGCAACATCTTCGTTCAAGAGCACGGCGAGCAGTTGTCGTTACTTTTCGACGGTAATGGTGGGCAGGGGATAATCAACAGCAGCATCAGTAAAGGGTCGTTCGAGAGTTTTATCGGAAGCGTCGTGCTCTCGTTCTTGCTTTCGCAAAGCGCAGACGTGCATGGCTCATATTTCTTAGACGCACTCAAAGCGAAAGAAACCGCTGCAACTCCCGGGAACGACGTTATATTTCGCGTCGCGCTCTTTGATACCTTATTTAATATTGGCATGCCTTTCTGTTTAGTTTTAGCGTTTTACAAAAAAGGCGATTACAACATGGAAGCGCCTCGAAATCAAACGATGAACGCAGCGTTCTTCGCAGCAGTAGGCGCGGCGACGATATATTACGTCGTCGCGAGAATATCGATGAAAATGGTAGTCAGCAAGGGAGGCGGTGTTTCTTCTGCGTTAGAGTTAATTCTAGCGTGGATGTTCGTCTTTGCATACTTTGTCGCGATTGGTGCGATTGCTGCGGTTACGTTCACGAATGTGATATGATTCATGTCTACTAAGGTTATCTTTATTTCAAGACTCTTTTCATTCTCTCACTTCTCTTTTTTTTCCTTACCAGTTTACACATCTTTTAGTACAAATCTATTTTTTCCGCCTCGCCTTTTCCGTCTGACAACACTATCGTCTCAGCCTCTACGTACATGTCGTCGTTTCGATCGATCCAATCGCTCGCAGGCAAAGCCATTTTTTCGATTATCTTCAACACGCAATCGTTCGTCAAGTCGCCTAAATTCGTTTCCTCTCTCGCTCGACGCTTCTTATTTGAATTTGTTTTTTGAATCCTGTGGGCGCATAAGAGTAGCGTCAACGCCGCATCTTGAAAATCCGTGGAAAACATGGAGTTGTGCCATTGCATTTTGCGCGTGCGCCCAGACAGAAATTTTAAACGTCGATTAGAACTGCGAAAGATGGTCATAGGAGACCACCCGCGCTCGCATCGGAATATTTCCAAAGTCGTTGGTGTGGTAACGAAAAAGATGTCTGGGTACGTGTTGTTGAAACCAGATGCTGGAGGTGGACCAACGGCGGAAAGTCCGGTGATGTAGTTTCTCTCAAACGGCGCCGAGATGGTTTGAATGCAGTTCTTCAAATTGAAATACTTGCTCGCGGGATCTTCCAGAGAGGATCCACTCGGAAAGCTTTGATCATAGTTGACAAACATGATGTCAATCTCATCTACGCCTATCACGGAGCCTTCGCTGCAGTTTTCCATCCCAGTGAACATTGAGTCTGGGATAGCAATTTCATAAAACATCAGGCGCGTGTCATGTGTCCAATCTATCGGCAACAGTTTTCGACTCATACTTTGCTCGTTGTCAAGCTCTTCCCTCTTGTAAGAACGGTATATGTTCAAACCAAGTGACCAATTCGGTTTCAATTTCTTTGAATTTAATGGTGTTGACAATGGCACCGAGAATGAATGAAAATTGAGCGTATCTTTATTAACGGTAGTAACGTAAACTCGCTCGTACGGTTTTCGATACCAATTCGGATCTGGCTCAACACCATTCAAAAGCTTTTCACCGTTTGATTTGTAGAAAGCTCGGGATTCGCCGACATTCTTTCCAACATTCTTTTCAATCGTTTCTCTTACATTTTGTTCAAAAGCTTTTCGTCTACCATTGATGTAACCGCCAAACTTCTCAAACTTTGACAAGTCGATACAGTGCGCGCCAGAGGAGCCAAATTGTTTATTACCTCGTTCCGCAACCATCAAGATATCATCGTTGGATGGTGAAAAAGCCAGAGGTAGCAGAGGCAAATGGAAACCGTTAAATTTTACGAGTGGGTTGATCATGAGCGCGTGCATGACTCGAAATGGTCTCGTTTCCGTAGGATAATCGAAGCACTCTAATTCCAAGACATCCGAAGGTTGTTCCACCCGCCATACGGATAAACATTTCCGATTATCAGACGTCGCGGCTAAATACTTACCGTTCGGAGAAAATGCTACATATTGACACGATGTTCTGATGAGTTTTTTGCGGTACCACTCTTCTCGAGCACTTCGCCGCCAATATTCATGCCAATATTCATCTCCCCATGTTTCGGATAAATCCTCTGGTCTGAACACGAGCGGCGTGTGATGATACGCGAGTTCCGAGAATGGATCTGTCATCACGTCCACTCTGTTTAGGCGAAACTCTGGATTACCGCTGCATTCTCTCCAAGACGTTGCGTTGTTGGTATCTAACCACGCCGCGTGCTTGTATGTTCTTTCTTTGAACCATTTTGGCTGCTTTTTGTCGGATAACTGAAACTCCTTTACGTCCGAGTGTTGTGATCTCGGATGAAACGTCTCCTTGATCGAATCGAACGACGAAGAGTAGCCAAAAATTTCGTTTCCGATGACTGGAATAATCGTCGAGTCCGTGGCGACGGCTATATATTTCCCGCTCGGGTGCGACACAGCGCAATTCACCGGCGCGCCTACGAAAAATGCATCCAGTTTTGTAATCTTGTGCGTCTCTGCCAGTCTGAACTGTTCTAATCTGGTCAGCGTATTATTACTCGCGTTGTCGCCGAGCTGGCGAAGGCGCTTCTCTCTCTTCTCAGCTTTTTCCGCTAGCGTCTTCGCGTCGAATTTTTCAACCGCTAAAACATAAACGTGACCGTCGTTGCTGGATAAAAGTAACACGCGTCTCGTCTCGAAATGATGCTTCGCTTCTTCGATGTACTCTTTCCTAAACTGTTCTTCATCGAACGAAGACGACGGTTGATTTCTCTTTGCTTTGCTGCTTTCTTTCGTCACGGCTTTCGCTTTCCTTTTCTCGTATTCTTCTATGTATTCCTCTTTCAATCGCGTGTGCGTGCCCCAACGAATGCAATTCGCCTGTTCAGCAACATCGGAGGAGTTTGAATCTAGCACAGGATCGATTAATCGTCCATCGTGAGTTTCTCTTTCGTCGTGTGGGAACCCGATATTCTCGATCGCGAGAAACGCGAATCTCTCTTGCTTCTGACTGTTGCGCGGACCGTCGGGGATTATGCTTCCGTGACCATCACACGGCATATCTTCTTGATTTAGTGAATATACGGCGACATTCGCGGACCCTTCCGAAAGTCCGCCTCTCATGCTATGATCGTGGACGCCGCAAATCGCAACCATTTTCATCTCCGGACACACTGACGCGCTGTAAATCTTGAACGGCAACTTATCCGTTTCGTCTAGCACGGTTTTCGTGCATCTCTTCTTATCCCCGATGGCTTTCATCGCTCTCATTTTAGTCGTACCTAACAAAATTACCTCGCTCGCGTACGGCAAGGCGTTGGATTTCAGATCTGGATCCGCGCAACTCATAGGAATTGGACACACCGCGTCTGCGCCTTGCTTATGAACCATCGCAGTTGCAATCTTGCCAGACGCCATGAGCGTATCTACGACTCTTCGCACCATTCTGCTTCTCCTTCCAAAGTACAACCTCTTATGTTTGGCGGAGGAGAATGAGTCTATGTTTGCGTCATCGTCGTCATCGTCTTCCATGACGCTCGGCCCAGAAGAAGAAGTTTCGCTCTCGTCCGGATCGTAATCTCTATCCTCTTCCTCGTCGTCGTCCTCGTCTTTGTCCTCTCCGTGTACTTTTATTGTCTCCTCTTGCGCCGTCGCGTTCTTCCTTTCTCCGCTGTTGTTTTCCCGTGCCGCCTTTACATTCCCGGATTTCGCTTTCGCCTCGTATTCATCTCTTACCTTGATTCTTTGTGCAATTCTAGTCGACGACGCCGGGTAAATCTCTTTCTCTTTTTCTTCTAACGTTTCCTTTTCCTCCTCCTCTTCCTCCGATGAAGACGACGACGATGGCTCCTCTTCTTCTTCCTCCTCCTCCTCGTCCGACTCCCAACTCGACGAAGAATAGTCCGAATATTCGCCACCCATCAACACGTCGTAATCATCCTCGTGATCATGATGATGGTGCGCGTGATGTTCCAGCATCTGCCCCGCATCGAACGTTTGTTGCATCTCTTGTATGATACCTGCCACGTCCGCCGGCGTCGGCGGGTGTCCCGTTTCCTCTTCTATTTGCATAAAGTGTTGCATAATCGCCTGCTGAAACTCCGGGAGCGCGTTCGCCGGGAGGAACGCCGGATGGTGGTGGATGTCATCCTCATCAAAATCGTCTTCGTAATCGTAATCGACGCCTAAACCGTGCGCTTCGTCGGACATTTCATTCACAAAATCTGAATTCGATGGGTCCGACGCGCCGTCGTACGTTTCGTCCAACTCTGAGTCGTACTCTGAATCGTACTCTGAATCGTACTCTTCTTCTATTTGTTCTTCTTCGCTGTTATCATCGTCCTCTTCGTTTGCCGCTCGTTCGGAAGAAGTCGACATGCGTGGCAAAGTTTATTACAGTTAAAATGGAGCATTTTCAAGCGGGGAAAAGCTCGACAAAAAACAAGCGCGCGTGCGTGTAAAATCATTATTACTAACAAGAAAGACATCACGAATGAGCGAACGTAAAAACAACGACAACAAACAGCAACGAAGAACAACACGCGACGGACGCGATCAACAAGCACCTGAACCAAATTTCCTCGGAAATCGCGCACAGAGTGCACCCGAACGTTGATTTCTTCGAAGGCCATTTACACGCGGTGAAGGAAAGCTCCGAGTTGACGATTGCAAAACTCGAGGAGGTGAAGATGTTTTTGAACAAGTGCGGCGGCGCTTTGAAAACATCGTCCCCGTCTCTCGCATCGGAAAAAGACATACGAATGATTTCGGAACGGTTGGAACGAGATTTTGCGTTCGTGGATTCCGCGGAGGCGACGTTGAAGACGATCGACGAGAGAGTTTCCGAGTTGGAGAGAGAGATTTGGGAGAGCGAGAAAGCTTTGCTGAGAGACGCGGTGGAGACGAAAGTGGGGGCGTTGCGAGAGAATTTCGGGAGAATGTTTAGCGGAATTTCGTCCTCGTTCGGGGGTGGTGGTGGTGGCAGCGGCGAAGGAGGAGGAGGAGATGCGACGACGACGAACCGCGAGTCGTCTTCTTCGGTCGATTTCGAAGACGCGGAGAAGTTGCGGAGAGAAGTCACGAAGACGAAGGATACTAAAGACGAGAAGAATAAGAAGCAGACGTTAGAGACTAGCGCGAAAGAAAAAGACGACGATAATGACAACAACAACAACAACAACAACAACAACGACGGGTACTATTTCGGCGACGACGACGAAATGGGACAAGTCTCGCCGCAGAAGAAAGAGACGACGGGCGGTTTGTTCGGAAACTTCTTCAATAAATCTTCTTCTTCTTCGACGACAACGACGAAGCAATAACAGTTCATTAAGCAGCAGCAGTTTAAAAGTCATAGCAATATATATAGGAGTACTAGTAGGAGTAGGAGTAGGAGCAGCAGCAGTAGCAGCGTTAAAGAGTAAAGTTAAAGAAATAGTAATATATAGTAGTACACGGGTTAAGTCTAATCGATAGCGCACATCAAGATGAAGAAGCAGAAGAGGAAGGCAGTTTGAACAAACCGACTTTATATTTGCTCAGATATTGCATCACTCTTTTCCTTTCCTTGACGCTCATCCCAAGCTTCTTCCCCAACTGCCCGTTCATTCTGCTCTCCAGCTGCTCCATGTCTGGAAAGTGCTCCAACCATTTCTCAGCGTCGACTTCGCCTTTGTGTTTGCGAGCGACGGCGGCAAAGAAAGAGGCCACTCTCGGGTCGTCGCCGCCGCCGTCGTTCGATTCAGCATCGTTATCATTCTCTGTTGTCGTTGTTGTTGAAGCACTGCTGCTGCTGCTGCTGCTGCTGCTGCTAAAAAAGTTGTTTTTCCCCGCACCAAGTGGTCTTTGTAAAAACGCAGAAGCGTACTTTGAACAAGACGCTTCCTCTAGATGATGTTGTAGTTGTTGTTGCTGTCGTCGCACGACTCGAAGAGAGAGCAAAGACGAAAACGCTCTTCGACTCATTGTGATGTGTGCGTTGATGTTGTGTGTATCTTTCTTTCTTTGTTTCTCGTGCGAGCTTGCGTGTGCGGCTCTTTTAAAGTGACGGACGCGAGAGAAAGTGTGTTTACACACTTTTTGTTGAAGGGAACAATAAAACAAGTAATACAATGATATATACAGTTGTTGTTATTGAAAAAAACTACTATTTGTTCTTAAACCTATCCTTCTTCTTCCTCTTCCTGTGTTTGTGCTTGTTCATGGCTTTCTTTCGCTTTCGTTTGACGCTGTCGGCTCGGAAAATGTGACGACGAGAGAGCGCGTCTTCGTCTTTGTCGACGTCCGAGACTACGATTTCGGGCACCAGAGCGAGTTGTTGCCGGTGCTCCTCGCGAAACGAGTACACGTGGTCCATGATGTTTTGCAACGAGTCCAGTTTATTGTTCATTTTCCTCTTGTCCTCGTCCGTGGCGTCGTTTTCTTCGCGCAAGGCGTCCAGTAAATCTTGGATGGACTCGAGTTTCGCTTCCATTTCGTCTTCGTCCGCGTCCGAGTAGTACGGATCCACGCCTCCTTCCGTCGCGGTTTTGACCGCGCGCACGTAATTGAGATACGCAGCTAAATCCGAATCATCTTCGTCATCTTCTTCTTCTCGTTGTCTTTGTTGTTGTTGTTGTTGTTCGGCTAACATGGCTGCTCGAGCGCTCTTCTTGAGCATCCCGAGCACCGCTTCGTCCTCCAACGCCTCCTCCAACGCGTCGTCTTCGTCCTCGTCCTCCTCCTCTTCTGCTTCCTCGACGGCAGCGGCTGCAGCGGCCGCGCTTCTAAACATCCTCCTCTTCTCTTCCTCTTTCGTTTTCACCAGAAACTCGTTCCCGGTCCAGCACTCTCGCGCGTCCATTTTTTCCAGGCGTTTGAGACCGAGCGTTCGTTTCCACTTTCGCCAAGTTTCTTCCTTTTCCACCCCCAAAACCTTCTCTTTTTCTTTCGACGACGAGGACGACGAAGCTTCCATCAAACGCCGCTGAATCTCTCGTCGATACTGGGACGTCGATCTTCTTCCGTTCGTTTTAGTCGCCCCAGGCGCTCCCGCGGTTAAAGACGATGCCTTTTGTCTTCTTCTCTCTTCTTCTTCTGTTTCTTCTTCTTCGTTCTTCTTCTTTTCCCTCGTCGTCAGGGCTGATCTTTCCCAACCCGTCGAAGACGAAGACGAAGACGAAGAAGAGGTGGACCACGTCGAAAAAAAAGCGCGGTCATCAGTCGCCGTGGTGCTACTACTAGAATGCAGCGAAAGTACCTCTCGCAAACAACGGCGCGCCAACAACAACGCCCCTCCTTTTCTGCTTCCCGTCGTCGTCCTCGCGAGCATCTTCTTTTATTCTTCTTCTTCTTCCTCTTCGCGCGCGTGTTGTGCGCAGTGATGAATCGCGCACAAATTTTTCCCCAAAAACTTCTCTCTTCCAGAAAAAAAAAAGACCAAAAAACATAAAAGAAATTCGTCTCGTCTCGTTCGTTTAAAACTCACTTTTGTCTCTCTTTTGCCACACAACAAAGAAACAACACACGCACCAACCGCGCTCTTCTTCTTCTTCTCTGTTATCTACCATCGCAGCAGCACTGCGTAGGAACAGCGCGCGTTTAATTTTCTCTCTTACTCTCTTACTCTCTTTGTGAATCCGCGGCGCGTTGGAATATACACACACAGTAAAAGGGAAGATGTCGGCTGCTTCGGCTGCTGCTGCTGCTCCTGCGGGGTTTAAAAAACATCTCAGAGGAGGAACGCGCTCTTCTTCTTCTTCTTCTTCTTCTTCTTCTTTGTTCTCGTCGAGGAACAAGAAAACGAACAGAAGAGAACAAAAACGGCACAGAGACGTCACGCGAGCGTGCGGGATCATCGGGGTGATGACGCACGAGAACAAAGTTTCCGCGGAGTTGTACGAAGGTTTACTCATGTTGCAACACCGAGGGCAGGACTCGGCGGGGATGGTCACGTCGGACGGGAGTCGATTTAAAGAGAAAAAAGACAACGGATTGGTGAAAGACGTGTTCGATAAGAGAACGATGAACTATTTAGACGGGAACATTGGGTTAGGACACGTGAGGTATCCGACGCAAGGCGGTTTATCCGCGACGGAGGCGCAGCCGTTTTTCGTCAACTCGCCGCTCGGGATTTATTTAATCCACAACGGGAACTTGACCAACACGGACGAACTGCGATTGAGACATTTGAACGCGAGACACATGAGAACGAATTCGGATTCGGAGGTTTTGTTGAACGTTTTCGCGGAAGATTTACAGAGAGAAATTAATTTGCATCCGCTGAGAGACCCGAACGTGCAAATGTTTGACGCGGTGACGCAAACGATGCAAAAATTAAGAGGTTCGTATTCGGTGATTTCTTTGGTGAACGACGTCGGTTTGTTCGCGTTCAGAGACCCGAACGGGATTCGTCCGTTGGTTTTAGGTCAAAGAGTGAACAAAGATGGGAAGGACGAGTGGTGCGTGGCGTCGGAAGACGCGGCGTTTGGACCGCTCGGGTTTAAATTCGTCCGAGACGTGAACCCGGGGGAAGCGATCATCATCACCAACGACGGGAAGATGGTGTCCAGGCAATGCGTGGCTGGGGACGCGTGTCCGTGCATTTTCGAATACATTTACTTGGCCAGACCAGATTCGACCATGAATGGTATTTCGGTGTATGAATTCCAATTGGATTTAGGTCGAAGATTGGCGCAACACATCACCGAACGAGGGTGGGACATCGACGTCGTGGTTCCCGTTCCGGATGGGAGTCGCCCGTCTGCGATTGAAATTGCCAGCGCGTTGAATTTGCCGTACCGCGAAGGTTTAGTCAAAAACCGATACGTTGGAAGAACGTTCATTATGCCGGATCAAAGAACGAGAGAGTTATCGGTGCGACGAAAATTGAACGCCATGCGATCGGTATTCAACGGGCAAAAAGTTTTGTTGGTGGACGATTCGATCGTTCGCGGGACGACGATGAACCAAATCGTAAACATGGTTCGCGACGCCGGGGCGACGAAAGTGTATTTGGCCTCGTCTGCGCCCCCGGTGCGACATCCGAACGTGTACGGCGTCGACATGCCCTCTCGCGAAGAGTTTGTCGCGCACAACCGAACGGAAGAGGAAGTGTGCGAAGTCTTAGCCGCGGACGGGTTGATTTACCAAACCGTGGAGGATTTGTTGCAAGCCGGTAAGACGATGAATCCGAATATCAGTCGATTCGACGCGTCTTGCTTCAATGGCGACTACATCACCGGCGACATCGACGAAGAGTATTTGGACGATTTATTAGCCGATCGAGGCGCGGGCAAAGTCGGCGCGGTGAAAAGTCGATAGAGAAAGTGAAAGCGAAAGAGAGAGAGGAAGAAAGAGAGGAAGAAAGAGAAACATGTGCGATTAAACACAAATCCTTTTGCGTTTATTATAATATACTATCTATATGAATTATCATCACTCACGTGCGTGCGTTTCTCGTTACGTGTTGATGTGTGAGCACATCGAACGTTGTTTATCCGCTTTCAAATTTATTTATCTTCTCCAAGACCTGGAGCACGTCCTCCGCTCTCGATCTCGTAAACGCGCCGCCTCTCTCCATTTCGATGTACTCCACGATTCCATCTTTAATAATCATCGCGTATCGTCTACTTCTTATTCCTAAACCTTTATCCATCAAATCGAGTTCGCATCCTAACTTTCTCGTAAAGTCGCCGCTGCCGTCGCCGCACATGAGAACGGGCGCCGCGCCGACCGCTTTACCCCACGCGTCCATCACGAACGCGTCGTTCACAGACACGCACGCGATTAAATCACACCCGGCCGATTTCATTTCCGCGGCTAGATCGATAAATCCAGGTAAGTGTTTATTGGTACAAGTGGGTAAAAACGCCCCGGGCACCGCGAATATCACGATGGTCTTCCCTTTCGCGCACAACTGCGTCGCGGTCTCGATCGACTGCAAATTGCCTTCGTGGTCGAAATATTGCAACGAAGAGTTTGGAATCGCATCGCCTTTCTTAATCAAAGGATAGTATTTGGTGGTGCTGTTGTACTTGTTCGTCGATTGTTCTTGCTCGTTGTTCGGGTGGACGACCGCTTTTACGTCGCACGCAAAGTTTCCGCGTCTGTTGTTGTTGTTGTTGTTGTTGTTGTTGTTGTTCGCAGAAGCACGAGAGGAGGAGAAAAAGAGCTTCGCCGTCGGTAATCGTTTTTCCCCACGAACAACGTTTACGATTCCTCTTCTTCTTCTAGCAGTGGCTCCTTCTGATCGTCGGCCGGTGAAACTGGCGCTCGAACCAGTGCTCGCTCTTCTCGAGTCGATGTTGTTGTTGCGATTATAACTCAACGTCGCGCTCGCGCCGCCGCCGACGAGAGCGGCGGCAGAAGCAGAAGCGCACGACGCCGACATCTTTTTTTTTGTGTTTTTTGTGAGAAGAAGTGCGTCTCAAAAACAAAAGAAAACAGGGGGGAGACGAGGAATAGGGTTTAAAACCCTAAACAAACCGAACCCTAAATTTTTCCAACACCTTCCGCGCGGCCATTATAAAATTGGTGTGTTTGTTACACCCCCACAGAGAGAGAGAGAGAGAGAGA
>Ga0181595_10004175_pt1 | contig 13438 bp, 7 predicted proteins | sample 041ome_7_FD_145604 | JGI IMG/M metagenome (GOLD analysis project Ga0181595, IMG submission 145604) | Coastal salt marsh microbial communities from the Groves Creek Marsh, Skidaway Island, Georgia - 041401AS metaG (spades assembly) | ecosystem: Environmental > Aquatic > Marine > Intertidal zone >...
TCTTTCTCTTCTCGAACGACGGCACCACCTCCGAGGGGTGGTGGGGATGTGAGGCCATTTTCGTGGCCTCGACATTGAGTGTAGGGCTTCCTCACCATAGTTTTAGGGTTTTCGTGAAAAAAAAAACGCTTTCCAGTCTTTTTTTTCACATGTGTGATCTCACTGAGATCAAAAACATCAGAACATCTAGACGACGACTTTGGGTGTTGTCGAGAGCGCGTAAATGACTTTGATCGAGGAGAATAATCAGAAGAAGGAAGTCTCAAATAATCCGTACGATGTTTTAGGCATCAGTCGAACGAGTTCTTCGGAGAAAGCGAGGAAAGTGTTCCTGGAGAAGTGTAAACGTTTACATCCGGACAAAAGAAGAGAGGAGGAGGAGGAAAACAACGCATCGTTCGAGAGGATGAAAGCGGCGTATGAGAAGATACTCGAGCGAGAGAAAGAAGAGAAGAGAGAAAAAGAGGGAGAAGAACAACGAGAGGAGGAGGTTTTGGAGGTGAACGATATCGAGTGCGGGCGCGTGGCGTTTCAGGAGAAAAAGTTTGACACCGCGATTGAGTTTTTCCAGAAAGCTTTGAGTTCGTCGTCGCATGTGGAAAAGGCGAGAATTCACGCGAATTTATCCGCGTGCTATCTGAAAACGAACAAATTTAAGTCGGCGTTAGAGCACGCGGACGCGAGTTTCGAGGTGTCCAAGAAGACGTTTCCGAAGGCGTTGTTTCGTCGCGCGGAGGCGTTGGAGAAGATGAGAGAGTATCCGCGCGCGAGAGAGGCGTTGGATCAAATGTTAAGGATGGACGCGACGTTCGTGGACGAGGTGCATCCGAAATTGCGAGAGCTGGCGGTGAAAGAGAGAGAGTACGAGAAAAAGTTGGCAAAGAGCGAACGCGAGAAGGAGAAGAGGAAGGAGAGAGGGAGAATGGAAGGGCAGCAACCGGGGACGATGCCGAAATGGGAGATTTCAAAGACGACGGCGCCGAGAGGAATGGATGATATTGATGCCGAAGAGGAGGAGACAAACGACGAACGCGGCGTAGAAAAAGAAGAAGAAGAAGAAGAAGAGTTGTACGAGAAACCTATGATTGACGGCATGGGATTGGAAGCGATTGAACAGATGATGACGTTGGCCCAAATTAAACGCGAGGAGGCAAAAGCGATGGAGTACTCTGACGATCCGGCATCTCTTGCACCAAAGGAGGAGAAGAAGAACGCGAGTAAAGACTTCAATTTTAAACGGTGCAAGATGTGTGGGAACGTTTGTAATGTCAGGATGATGTCCTGCTCATCGTGCTGTTTGTCTCTCGCGGACGCCTCGAGCTTCACGCCGGTGTACAATCTCCCAAAAGTTGCCTCGGGCGAGAACGGCGACGGAATGGAAGAGAACGACGACGAAGATGACGACGATAAGGACGCGTACGCATCTTCTTCGAGCGATGAGGACGACGAGGAGGACAACGACGAGATGATACGTCAAGTACTTCCGTCGGTAGCGGCGACATCGGAGAAGCAAAAGAAGAGTCTCGAGGCGCTCGCGCGCAGACGCAACGAACGACAACAACAACAACAACAGTATCAACCGATAACCAACGAAGTCAAAAGCAAGGATGCTGCATCATCATCTTTATGGTGGTGGCAAACGGACCCAATGTTTGCACCATATCTCGGTGGAGCTCCCGAACATAAGAGAGGATACGATCCATCGTTACAGAGCGCTTACGACGAACTGAAAATCCCGCTCGGCTCGGGCGAATCGCGAGTCCGCGACGCGTACTTGAACCAAATAATGGCGCGTCACCCAGACGCGGCCGGTTCGAAAAAAAAGCTTTTAAAAGCACAACAAGCGTACGAAACTATCGCGAAAGATTTCTGGAGGCACGATTCCGGATGCGCGAGTATGCGCAAAAAAATTGACCAAGCGCTCAAAAATACGACGACGGAAACGCAATCGTACGATCCAACTAAGAGGACCATCTTTGTTTCTCTCCGCGTCTACCGCGATTTAGAAGCCCAGCACACGCTTCGCTCTTTATTCGAAAATGCCAAGGACCCATCGCGCGTGTTCGTCGGCATTTGTTGGCAATACAAAACGGAAACGACCACAGAAGTCTCCTCGAAAACCGGCGAACGCGAACGGTGCGTCTGCCGCTTGCACTACGCGGTCAATCGCATAACCGCAAAAGCGGAGGAAGAAGTGGCTAAGATGAAAGGCGAACAAGATCCAGAAAAGTATTTAACGGTGGACGTGAGAAAAGTACAGTTGGAAGTGCAAGAATACGAAGACGAGAAGGAGAAGAAGGCGCACAACGCGCGCGCTATTTTCGACGGCGTAAAAAACGAGAAGGAAAAGGAATGGTTGGAAAACGTGAGAGAAACGCACGTGAACTGGGATTCGTCGGATGGGCCGTGCTATTCGAGACACTTAGCCGATCGATTGTGGGGTGGCGAATCGCATATTTTATACGTCGACGCGAAAACGGCATTCGACGCCGATTGGGACGAAACGTTGTTTCGCGAGTTGGAAGAAGCGGAAAAGGATAACGAAGCAGACCACGACAATGATAATAACGGTGTCGTCTTAACCGCACATCCATTAGGGTACGATCTGGAAACTTCCCCCGTTTTGAATCCGGAAACGTACGAGACGGATCACCACGTGTTCATATACGGCAAAAGAATTTTTCCGTCGAAAGAGGAAAGAAACGCTCCGGCTATGCTCACCGCGCACGCGTTCGGGAAACATTTCCCGCACTTTTTCGCGTCCAAGTTACATGCGAAACCAGAGAGGTCGTTAAAATCACCATTCGTGTCGAATTTGTTCACGTTTGGTCCGAGTGAGGCGTTCATTCGAGACTGTCCGTCGGATGTGCACGCGCCGTTTTTGTATTTAGGCGAAGAAGTGTCTACGTCTATCAAGTTGTTTACCAAAAATTGGGACGCGAGAACACCTCCAATCGTGCCGCTTTTACACTGTCACGATCCGCAACACAGACGCGAGTCTTTTCTAGAAGACAGACGCAAAGGTCGTTTGTTATACGCGAGCATTTACGACGCCGGATACGGGACACCTCAAGCGGTCAATCGACGAACGCGGTTGAACGAGTACTCCTGCCGGCGTATTTTTCAAATCGTGTGCGACGGCGCAGTTTCAGAAGACGCCGCCGGCGGGAAGGTTATCGTACGCGATGACGATAAGTTTAACATCGGAAATGGAAGACGCGCGAAAGAGTTCGAATCATTTTCGGGCGTGTCCATTCGCGAAAAGCGCATCACCGAACGCGCGAAAACAGCCGGATTAGAGCGCGAAAAATTCGAGAAGAACGAGAAACGTAAGTGTAAGTTTCTCGTACCGATAAAAACGATCAGCGGGACATCGCAGGTAAAAGAGTTTTTATACGCGAGCGCCGTGAACGATGCCTTCTAACGATAAATCGTGTTTGTTATGTGCCTGTACAAATCCACATCCGTCGTGTAGAAAGAATAATAACAATAACAATAAATAAGCAACATTAACACCGAATCAACACTACTTCTACAGCAATTTTTTTCTACGTAGACGAGGCCTGCTTCTTCACGCCTCCTTCTTCTTCTTATTCCCGCCGCTAACTACTTTCCAAAACGCGCCCATAATCATAAACCACCAGTACACGTTCAACATCGCCGGCACTGGCACGGTAAAGAACGCGAACGGCAACTGCCACCTCGGCACATTCTCTGCGAACCAATCCGCTTTCGCCATCGAGCGAACGTGATCCAACAAAGGCCACATCCTCACCCAAAAGTACACCCCGACGAAATTCAACTGCACGATAACCCCGTAAATGGTATCTAAAATCCCCATCCCAATGCATACAGTTCTCAACCCCATCGCGGCTTGACTCAACTCCGACCTCACGCCCCACGCGACGAAATACTCAAACGTCCCGTACCGAGTCGCCACCGGCCACATCAACAGCGGCAACACGTGGTGCATGATGTAAATCATATACTGTCGTCTCCCGTGCGCTCGGAGCATGTTCTTCCGATCGAAAATAGTCAACAACAAGAAATCATACATCAAATACCCGCACGACGCCGCCGTCGCGAGCACTGTCGTTCGTCTAAACGTCACCGCCTTTCCTCCTAAAACTCCTCCTTTCGTCAACAGGTTCAAAAATCCGCCAAACAGTCCTCCTCCTCTCGTGGTGGTTTCCAAGCGTCTCCCGACGTCAAATTTCCCGTTCTTTTTCATCGCGGACGGAAATCGTTCTAAACTTCCCCTGACGACTTGCCCGGCGAGTAAGCCGTTCAAAATTTGGTTCGGCGCGTGCACCACTTGCGCCCGTCGGTGTTTCGCGAGTTTCTCCCATTTCTTTTCGCCGAAAAGATACTTCGGGAAGATCAACGCGCTCATCAGATGTAAAAGTTCGTGCGTCAGAAACGAGAGGAAGGCGAGGGAAAAGAAATATCGCAGGATTGTTTCTTCCGTGTACTCGTGCGCGAGCACGTACGATTTTAAACACTTCATAACATTCATCATCATCGCGAGACTGAAGTGCGCGCGCGTTTGTATAGTACTCCGCGCGAAGAGGAAGGCGTCAAAGTCGTATTCCGCAAAGCGCGTGTTGTTCAAACTTTACGCGCGCGAGAGAAAAGGGGATTGAACTGCAGAAGAGAGCGAGAGACAGAAGAGAGAAGAAAAAAATATTCCAAAAAGGAGCGAAAGTGTTTAGGGTTTATTTGTTACCCTAAATACTGGCGACAAAAAGCAAACACCAAAATCTTCTTCTTCAGAGAAGAACGAGGACGCGAAAGGCTTCGTTCTTCTCTTTGTACATCTCTCGTGGTCTTCTTCTTACAAGACGAGGAAAAGAGGAAAACCACCGGCTGAAATAACGATGAAATGACGAGATGAAAGCGTCGTCAATGTCGATATCGTTTGCTTTTTCTGAGCGCTCTTCCCCCTCGGTTCTTCTTCTTTATTTCTGGAGAAGAGGAGGAGGAAAAGAGAGAAGGATTCGAACGAACGCGCATCGCCCGCAAAAGATGAGAAGAATTTCGAATACGATGACGACGACGACTTCGTCTTCTTCGTGCGAAGACGAAAAGGAGGAAAAGGGGGAAAAGAGCTCGGAGAGCAGTTTTAGGAAAAAGAAAAGGAGGGCGAACAAAACGAAGGGACCGCACGCGGCGACGAGAGAGGAAAAGAAAGCCGGCAAATTTGCCAGAGAATATGTCGCTGGTGTGAGTCACGGTAGTGCTGATGGGAAGAGTGCGAAGAGAGACGACGATATCGCGTTCGCGTTGGACACACACAACCGAAGGATTTTATACGTGGCCAGACGGACGAGCGATATACAAAGTTCCACGTTCAACTTAATATGCGGGTTAAGAGAACTCGCGTTTGAAGCGAAGGAGAGTGGACGGGAAAAGAGGAACTACGGGGACGCGAAGTGCAGAGAGAGGATGTTCGTCGTGCGTAAAGGCGGTGGTCGCGAGGACGATACGCGTTGTTTGGAAGAAGAGGCGGAGAAGAAAACGAAGGTTTTGACGTTGTCTGAATTTGATCGAGCGGTTGTGAAAGTTGGTCACTCTAAGGTGTGCGTCATACAGGAGGAAGAGATGGAGGAGGTGGAAAACGAAAATGACGACGAGGGAAGAGAAGGCGTTGGATACGAGTGCGTGGACGTGACGGAGTTTAGCGAAAGAGCGTTGATGCGAGGCAAACTCGAATCAGATAGAATGATTGAAGATGAGTTCGGGAGAGCGGAAGATGCGCAAAATTCTTCATATCCAAGCGACGCGGATGCGTTCTTCGTTCGATTTTCAAACAGAAGCCAAGAAGAATCGAAAGGAGAGGAAGAAGAGGAAAAAGAAGAGCGCTTCGAGCGCGCCTCTCACAGAAACGTCGTCGCCGCGCTTCGAGACGACGCGACCGGTAAAATCATATCCTTGGCTAAAAACACAAACGGAGGAAACAAAATCTTGCACGCTGAGATGAACTTGCTCTTGAACCACGAGAAAACCAGGACGAAGAAAACGCTCCTCGTCACTTTGCAGTGCTGCCGAATGTGCGCGGCGTTATCGCAGCGCTACGCAAACGAGTTGAGCGAAGTTGTTTATTTACGCGCGGATACAGGTCCGTTGGCGAAAATGACCGCGCTGCAAATCTGCGAGGAAGGAAAGCTGCGCGAGAGAAAACACGCAGAGTGAAATAGAATTTGATGAATTGTTATAAAGGCGCGAGCGCTTTACTCGTATTGTGTAGGTATTGAAGTCCTTCTCTTTGCCTCATAAGAAACCATGCTCCTGCGCGTGAATCATCATCGCGCCATCGATATTAAAAACAAGAAGGACGATGATTTCAAAAAGAAACCGAGCAAAAAAGCTCTCGTCGTAAAAGGCTTTCGTTTTGGTGCGTCTCGTTCTTTTTCTTCCTTAAACTCGTCGTCATCGCGCGCATCCGATTTATCCACTTTTAGGGAAACTTGCGCGGAAGAGGATGACGATCGAAGAAGAAGAAGACAAAAGAGAACAAAAACCACGAACTCTTTCCTCCTCTTCGTGAACGCAATGTTCTTAAACGCAGAACCCGCATTTGCGAGAGAGATTTTAACCGCCACGGGTGAAGTCTTCCAAGGCGGGCCGACGGCGCCGGAAGGATTCGATTCCGGGGCGAACTTTGTGGTTGTTTTCGTGACTGTGCTTCTCGCTGGATACGGGATGGTGACGTCGTTTGAAAATCAAGCGGAAACGACGGAAGCGGCGACGTTAGATCGAGTGAGTAAGCAGAAGGAGTACATGGAGAAGTACGCGGGGAAGAGTGGGCGTTTGGGGATGGTTTCTTCGTCGATAATGAGCGATGATGGTGATGACGACACGAAGAGCGAGGAGGACGGTGCGAAAGTTTTGGAGGCGCGAGGATGCGTCGGCGTGGTAAAGGTCCTCTCCGAAGAGACGTGCAGAGAGCTGTTGGAACACATCAACTCCGCAATCGCGAAAGATTCCGAGGACAGAACCAACCCAAACTTTGGAAACGTGTATTCGCGGAAAAATAGGTTTGATTACAAGTTGGATTTGAAACAGCCGACGGTGCGCAAAGCGGTCAAGGAGGCGAGCGCGAATTTGAGACAGATCCTCGCGAAAACGTGCGGGAATAGAAAGATAGGCGGGACGAGTTCCGACGAAAACCAAATTGAACTTCTAGAACTCGCCGCTTTAGTCTCGGATCCGCAAAGTTCCAGACAACCGGTTCACCCGGATACGAACTACCGCCAAAACCTCTGCGCCGTGACCACCTTCATCGCCTTGCAAGACGTCTCCGAAGCCATGGGTCCTACCTTATTCATCCCGGAAACGAACACGTTAGAGGCGCACAAATCTTTCCAAGAGAACTTAGAACTCGGAGGTCCAACCTTGTTAAAACCAAACGTCAAAGCGTTGCTTAAAACCGGCGATGGTTCCGTCTTTGACTCGCGACTGTTACACTGCGGTACCGAAAACGTCAGCGAGAGTAGACGGGTGTTGTTTTACATCACCTACGGGCCCAAAAACGCCGAGAATCCAAACCGAGGGTTCAGCACTATTCGAGAGGAATTTCGGGGGAGGTACACTTTAGAGGACGTGTGCGCGTAATATAGACGTTTAGCAGAGAGAAAGAGAGAGTTGTGATTTGTAGTATATAGATTTGAGCTTCGCGTCGCTCGATTTTTCCTCCTCACAAGTTTGCACCATGCGTTCGCCTTTAAAGACGAATACCAACAAGAATAAAAAGTTTCTCGCAAAGTCACCACCATTACCACCACCAGGTGTGCGTCACGACGACGACAAAAGTAGTATCAATAAACAACCTCTCTCCTCGGTCGAATTGAGGTACTTAGACTACTTGAAACGCGAGCTACGCGTCGATTTGCGCGGGTGTACGATTGGATACTTTCGAAACAGAAACGGAGGAACCGTTTTCGGCGGCGGCAATGAAAGCACCACGAGTCAGTCTTCGAGATACTACCGAGGGTGCGTGGCGACGGAGGATATTAAAGAGGGCGCAGTTATTGTGTCCGTACCGGACGATTCGGTTTTATTGGCGGAAAGTTTGTCCGCGTGCGCGTCGGCGGTCGTGGAGTTGAATTTAAGGGACTGTCAGAAGGTTGTTAAGGAAACGGAGGCGTATGGGCGTCATCGCGGAATGGTGGAGGAAGGGGAAGAAGAAGAAGAAGAAGAAGAAGAAGAAGAGAGAACGGATAACGGCGAACCGAGGTTACAGCGAGAAGCTTTAGTGGTCGCGGTAACGTGTGAATTAGCGTTAGGTAAAGAGTCTAAATACTACCCGTACTTGGCGACGATGCCGAGAGTCGAAAAATTTTCCGATTGTTTGCTCTCGTGGACGGAAGCCCAGAAGGAACGTCTCAGAGGGACGGATTGCTGGACGAGGTTTAAATCGTACGCAGACGAGGAGAGCAAAGAGGTGCCGTCTCTGACCCAGTTACACTTTGAGGAGGTCGCGAGACCGTTTTTTGAGGCCATCGCGAACGGCAAAGGGAAGGTTCCGAAGACGTTGAGAGAGGCGATTGGGCAATTATTGAAGAACGAGAAGAGGAATAAAGAGAGAGAGGTGAACGTGGAGATGATGATGTCGAGTGAAGACGACGACGATGATCGCGGGAACGTGAATAATAATAATAATAATAACACTAGCAAGAAACGAAAAATGATGAAGAACGATAACATGAATAAGAATAGCGAGGATGATAGCGAAGACGAAGAAGACATCTCGTCTTCGAAACCGGCATCGAACGCGTCGGAGGCGTCCCATAGTCATTCGCTCGCGCGTTTGTATCGAGATGCGGTAAACATAGTCGCCTCGTATTCATTTACTCTCGGTGAAGATGAAACGGAAACACAAGCGTTAGTGCCATTTTGGGACATGCTAAACCATGCGCATCCGGCTTTAGCCTCGGTAAAGCTCTCCCACGACGCTTCTACCAATCGCTTGAACATGATTGCAGTTCGCGACATTCGCAAAGGTGACGAAATCTTTAATACTTACGGCGAATTATCCGATGGTGAATTGTTGCGTCGGTACGGGTTCCTACCCACCTCCAGCCGTAACCCGCACAATTCGGTTACGATATCTTTCAAAGAGCTCTTCGCGGCGTGCGATAAAGTCTACGGATTTGAGAATCCACGATTTGTGAGAAAGAAAGTCTTCGAGCTAACTAACGAAGGTACAACGAGTCGATTTAAGGTGCACCCGAACGGTCGGCCGTCGCGAAAGCTGATTGCAATCGCTGACGCCATATTCTCGGTCGAAGAAGACGATACCGACGAAGAAGAAGAAGAAGAAGAAGCGTTCGAACTCGAAAAGAAAGACACCCGCGCCAACGAGATCACCGAAGCGTTAAACCTCGTCGCCATCCGCGCACTCACTCCAGGCAAACGCTACCCGACCGCTCGACGCGAAGCGTTCAAATCCATCCAAACGTTACTCGACCACGAGTCGAGAGCGAAACCGAGCCAAGTCAACTTTCGGGAAAACCGCGTCGATCGAAGACGCGTGACGATGGCTTTACGGGTCCGTCTGAGCGAACTTAAAACGTTCTCCATGCTCAGGAAATGGTTGAGAATGGGTAGAATGAAGAAATGGTTGTTGTAATACTGTTACTTAATAATGAAACGATCGCGCGAAGACCGAAAAGTCTTCATCCATTTTCACCACATTTTCATAAAATCCTCCTCACTTCTACATTGTGTCACACGCGTATTTTAACTCTTCATATATATCATGTTTTTCATCGAGTGAGAGAGCTCTTCCTATGATAAGAATGGCAGAGGAGGAAGAACAGGAGGGAAAGAATCCACCTTCAGTCCTCCTCGTGGAGGCCATCTCGGCGGACGACAAAGACGACGCGTCGATGATGCAAATGATGATGACGACGAACGTGTGCGCGTACATTTCCTACTCCTACGCTAAAGTCATTAACTTCGCGGCGCGAGCCGTGCAAACGTGGGACCCACCACTCGACGACGACGCGTCGATGATTGAAGGGAAGAGCAAGGATGATGATGAGGTGCCGATGACGGAGCGACAAAAGGCGAGAGGGAAGGCGTGTTTAGGAGGAGGGCTGATTTCGGTGGTGGTGATTGCTTTGTGCGGGTTGGTGGTCCATCGCGGAGGAGGAGGAGGAAGACCTGGGACGGACGGAAGGATGTACTACTACGGGGGGTCTTCGTCGTACGAATCTGAAGTATCGAGCGGCGCGTCCGGTGGTTGGTTGGAGCAAGCGAGGGCGTTCTTGAGCAACGCGACTGGGGTGGAGGCGATGTTAGGGACGACGGATAACGAACACATGTTTCCTACGATATTGGAGGAGATACACGAAGACGCGTCGGCGTGCGACGCCAGAATTCGAGCGGCGCAAGTTCCGTATTTTTATAATCGACACTGCGCGTATCTGGGACGTTTAACGTCCGCCAACGCCGGCGAGGAGAGAAGGGATGCTTTGTTTGAACATTTAGCGAGAGATTTAGAGAGCCGATTCGCGAGGAATTACATCGCGTTTCTCGCGGAAACGAACGCGTATCGCTTGCGAGGCATGGGGAAGACCGATTGGGGGGTGGATGAAGACGCCGAGGAGAAATTAGGGATGTTTCCTTCTTTAATAAGAGAGGCGTTGGAGGAAGACGAGGAGAAGAAAGCTTCGGGGATACTCGCAGAGGAAAGCGTGGAGGAAAAGATCGAAGAGGCCGTCGTAGATACGTTAGCAAATAGCGAAGAGAAGAGAAGGAGCAGGAGAGCGTTGCTCGGTAGAAGTAGAAAACGCGCGCAATCCCGCATGTCGAAACATTCCGCCCATTTAAGGGACCTCGTTCGCATCGGGAACAACAATCATCTCGTCATATTAGCAATTGGAGCGAAAGAAGCGCCATTCGCGTTAGCCGCGGCGAGAGCGCTTCGGAAAAACGCTGTCCCGGGAGTGGCGAGAATATTCGAAGGCTCGCCGGAACAATTCTTCGCGTTGGAGCAAATGAAACTGGCTTTGCCGAACGTAAAGGATGCGAAACGATTGCGATTAGTCTCGAGTTTTGTCGGGAAGGCGAGGAAAACGAAGCAAGTGAGCAAAAAGGAAGTGTTTGGCTCAATCGGTGAAGCCGATTGGGGGCGGACGCAATATTTTGGTTCCGGTTTAGACGAAGAAGGAAAGCGAAAAGGCACGAAAATTGAGCTGTTACAACTGTCGCCTCGAGAAGCGATGGTAGGTGGCATTCCGATCATCTTATCCGCTGCGGACGAGCTACAGAGCGGTGTTCTCGATGGTTTGAGCGCGACTGGCGCTTTAGGCGACGGTATGCCTTCGGTGATCATCATGCGCGCGCACGCGTTGGGATTTGCCCCGGAGTTTAGTCAAAGATTTCCGTATTTCGTGTATGCCATCGCTCCTGGAACGCAACCGGACGAGGAAGAGAACAAGGACGAACCAGAATCGATAGAATTGTTTCGAGTGGATCATTTAGTGTGGTCGAAAGAGCTCGCGAACGTGGCCAAGCAAAGACGCGTTTTATTAGTCGCGTTTGCCAAAGATCGGTTCGAACCGTTTCGAAAGTGGGCAAACGATAGAGGTTTGTTCGCGTGCGGCGATTGCAACACGGGGACGTGTGACGTGACGACTAGAAGCCAAGAAGACTCGAAATGTGCGGAACTTGAGAGTCAGAAAGGCATGGACCAATGGGCCGAAGAGCTGAGGCAGTTGGTGAGAATGCGTGAAATAGGCTTTTAATGCTATTTACGCTTGTGTGCTTTGCAATAGTTTAATTGATTAGAAATCATCGATTGAGATCATCGGCGGATCTACGCAGGTGAATTTCCCGCTCATCCCGTACGTGCCCGCTCTCCGAACGATCCAAATCTTTGTAATCGCTTCAACATTTATCGTTCCGTTTATGCGCACAAACTCTTCGTTAATATTTCCATCGTTCTCGTCGTCGTCATCGTCGTCGTCGTCGTCGTCTTCTTCTTCTTCTTTTTCTTCTTCTGTATCATCTCCTTCTTTCGTATTAGTATTAGTATTAGTATTAGTATTATCATTACTTTCATTCACCTTCTCGTCGACGTTCTCCTGATGTTCGCCCCGGTCTTCTTCCTCGCTCGTGCTCTCGTTCTCAACTTTATTCCTATACTCGTCCAAAACAATCTCCACGTCTCCATTGAGCCGTTCCGTTCTTAACTGCACGATGTAAAAAAATCCTTCCTCGTCTTTGTGACACTCGTTCAATTTTTTCTTCATCGCTCTCAGCGAAGAACACGCTTCCGTGCTGCCAATCTGTGCAAACTCCTTCGAAACGTACGTTTTTTTCTTCCTCCGATTTTCATGTTGCTTACTTTTCGACCACAACGAAGAAGAACTCACACTGCTGTCCGCGTTCTCCGTCAGCGGCAGTTGCGAGTGAAAATACTGCGCCTCGCACGCGTGATACAACGCCGTCCCTTCCTCGCGCTCCGCGAGTCGCTTTGCCACTTTTTCTGGATCAGCGGACTCCTCCTCTTCCCCGGGGGGGTGCAAATCTAAATCATCTAAATCGTGCGGCGCGGAATACACGCCAGGAAACGCGCAATAGCGGCGATAGAGTTCGTCGTTGCACAAACCGACGACGTCGGAGGCGTCTAATCTTTGCATATTTATTATATTAGTAGTGCTGCGAGAGGTATGCGCTGTGAAAGTAAGTGCAGTTGTATTTAAGTGTTTTGACTTTTTTTTCAAGTGGTAAAATGAAGCGTTACGAGTGAAAAGAAAGGAAAAAATTGGACATCATCACGCTTTAGAGCGCATATCGATGGAGTTTTTATGCGACAAAGATGGACGACGATTATGCGCACTTTCATTCTACGTGTAATACTTTGACTTCTCTTTTTTACTACATCATTTTTCTTTCTAAGAATCAATCACTTTTTGCTATGCATGTATACGTTTATATTACCCTAACATTTTCAAACACCTGGTTTCCGAGTGAATCTGATTACACTTCCTGCAACAAAATCTCATGCCGCAACGCGAGCACGTGTACGGGCTCGGAAATCCGCACACGGAGCAAAACTTTCTCGGCGCGCCGCTACTCGGCGGCCCAGCCGCGATGGACGTGTACGTAGGTATCCCGACCGGCGCTCGGTCTAACGCGTTCGCCTCTAACAGTTGATTGAACGTCCTCAGCGCTTTCGCCGATAACGCTTTACTCGAATCCCCGCCGGCTCCACGCGTCGCTCTCCCACCACCCTTCGCATTTGACCCCCCTCCTTCGCCTCCTCCTTTCTTTTTCTTCTTCGACGCCGGAACAATCTTCGTCATCGCCCCGTCCAACTTCGGTTCCTCGACCACGAACTCCTCGTCCATAGTGTCGCCTCCTCCTCCTTCGTCGTCGTCCGGTAACGCGTCCCGTTCTAACGCGTCTAACCTTGCAGAAATCGCCG
>Ga0181595_10004179_pt1 | contig 13435 bp, 15 predicted proteins | sample 041ome_7_FD_145604 | JGI IMG/M metagenome (GOLD analysis project Ga0181595, IMG submission 145604) | Coastal salt marsh microbial communities from the Groves Creek Marsh, Skidaway Island, Georgia - 041401AS metaG (spades assembly) | ecosystem: Environmental > Aquatic > Marine > Intertidal zone...
GCACTGGCATTTTTAGGACAACATTGCCAACGCCAGAATGTGAAGCGAGACCAAATAAGTGGCATATTTAAGCTGCTTAATAATACAAGTAAATCATTGAGTTAGGTCGCTAAGGTCATACGTATGATGTTTGGTTAAGTCATAGCGGCAGTTAATGCGTGTTTTAACCGTAGCGTCAAAACTATTTTGATAACACGCCTGCCAGCCGGCAGGCGAATTTTTGCATTATCAGATATTTTAAATAACGCAATAACTAAAGGGTATGAACGACCTGGTTGGTTTTACTATCGATAATGCGGACAAAACCGTTGGGATACTTGGCTTTTTGTTTAAAGGCTTCGTTAAAAGCACTAGATTCAGAGTAACCAGAACCAACACTGGTCCAGGCTGAGCCTGGTGTAGATTTACGTTGCACCGAGTATGACATGGTAAAGCTCCTTGTGATTGAGGAAGCTTTACTCTAGCAAAGTGTCGCGTCACTCTAGTGACGCCTATTGATAGTTTGCTAAGGTTTTTTTCAATTCTTCAAGCATTTCCTGCCTTAAGCTTGCTGGCGCTATAACTTCGACTTCTGCACCGAAGCTACGCAACCACTCTTTAAACTTGCGCCCTATCAGCACTCTTGCTGTGACTTCCAGTTCAAAGTAATCGGCAGCCGCTGATGGTCGGTGGCATTTTGAGCCGGTATAACGGACTAATATCTGTTCGTTGGCCAGTTTCATTTGCGCCAGATGCCCACCGCTTTGGTAGAAACGAAGTTTAACCTCTTCTAGTTTGTCGTCCGGGTTGGCAAAGACCGCGATACCCTTTTCTTCGCAAAATTGCTGAAAACTCTGAGTCTCAGAAAAACCATCGAACAACCCGGCTTCATCAGACGTTATTTCAGCACTGTCGATCCGATATAACGCCAGCGTCCGATAATTACGTTCGCCTTTTTTGTTGCCCACCACATAGGTTGTTAAGCCCTTAAACATCAAGCCCCATGGCAGAAAAATGAGCTCAGATTCTTTACCAGAGCTATTCTCATATTTAAGTTGCAGGTAATGTTGTTGCGCCAGACTTTGATATACCGCTGTAACTACCTGCTCCTTTTCCGGTGCTGGCAATAGCAGCGTATCGGGTGCAATATAAATCTTACCCAATACGCTATCTAAGGTGTTCAACCAAGCATGGTCGTTAGCGTTTAGCTCAAAACGTTGCGCTTGCGACAGCCGCTGTTTTAACAGCTGTAATACCGTTTCAGGCTTAACTTTATGAAAATCCTTATACAGTTCTGCATTTTTATCGATACTGTATAAACGTGTATTGGCATCTTTTTTTATTTGTAAACCAAACTTAGCAACAAGCTTTTCCTGCTTAAATAAATCCTGAAAAGCACGCTGGATTTTTCGCCTTACTGCAGGTTGGTTGCTATACCCTTTATGCTGAATAAATTCGCTAACCGTCTTATCTTGCCCGGCATTGGCAAGTAAATACGTTAAAATATCGAATCGCACTGTATCACGGTTTTCTTCAACTTTTTCGACAAGTGTTTGTTCTGCGTGCTTAGTTTGCGGCATTATCATCTCGCTGAAAGAATTTCGTTATGGCTAGTGCCAGATAGTGTTTAAAGGCCAGGTGAGCTTGTTCTGTCATGTCCTGCTCGTCGATCCGGCAAAACACCATGCCTGGATAGTCAGGCAGGTAAAATGCACTGACCCCGGGTAACGCCCTAAGCTGCCTGGCTACAGCTTCAGGTTGGTCAATGGCAAAACGGATCCGAATTCCGATTTCGTCCCGCGCGTAAAGGACAAAGGCCGCGGCCATCGGATTACCGGCATAAGCAACGCTATCCCCATCACTATGCAACAAGACCGGTATTTCTGGTGAGGCGTTGAGAACCAGATTACAAAACTGTTCAAAGGTCATAATTTTTAGTTTCAGAAGAGGGTATGCAAGCTAGCGGATTAAAGCTAAACCAACTTACCCCGATGCGTTGCAGCAGTTTAGGTGGTGCTATTGTATCCTCTAACAGCCAGATCAGCGGATATGAAACACCTCGTAGAGTACTCTGTAAACGTTCAAATAACGCGCTATGCTCGGGCGCCTCTAACATGGAAAGTAAGTTAGCTGCACCGGAAATCAGCAGTGCCTGATGTTTTCTACTGAGTAGCGCTAAGATCTGACAAAGTTTTAAAATCATATACGGCAAATGATGGCAGTTTGCGGCCAGCAATGGCCATTGCAGGTTAACAACCTCAAGCCCTAGCTTCTCAAGGCTGAAAGTAACAAGCGGCACTATAGGTACCTTTGCCGGACTTTGCAGCACAAGCTGCGTACCAAATTGCCGGTTTTCAAAGCTGCTGTTGAACTGCACCTTTAATAACCAGGCCGCCATAGTTAGTGCAGGACTGCGCTTTATAACTACGGTGGGAACCCGCTCCAGATAAAATAATTTGCTTGTTAAGTTTTGCTCAAAGGGAAAGGGTTCGTTACATATACGAGACAGCAGCGCACGGTTGATGTACAGTTGCTGCAACAGCCCTCCCTCGCCACTCCAGTTAAAGCGTAAAAAACCAGCCCGCACTAACCAGCTATCTGTGCTTAATAACGGCATGACTAAATTTTCTGGTTCATCCAAAACGGTACATAACATTTTAACAGCCGAACTTGCCGTCGTTGCTGCGGCCAGATCCAGATAAAATTTTAACAGTGGGCTTTGCGTGGCTAAGGCTGCAAATACCAAAAAATTGCGCTCCAGAGTACAGATAGGCGCCAGCCAATTTAGTAAATACAAGTTTGAATATAACGGGCCGCCTATCGCTTCGGGATCGGCTACGGTTTCCAGCGCTGAGAGCTGTGCTTGTAAGTAACGTTGCAATTGCGTAGCATCGTCTGTTGGTATGGCCGTATTTTGGTAACCAGCATGAAGCCATGCTACAGCCGCTTTACCATTGTCCGATATCAATAGCGCTTTAAGATCGATATGGTTAAGTAACAGACGAGTAACCCAGAGTTGTTCGATAACGCGAGGCTGATAGGAAAGTTTGGCTGGCATGGCATGGTAACTCGTTGCACGATTTACCGACAGTATAGCTCGTCAATGCGTCAAAATATGTCGTGTTAATTTTAAAGCGTTATTTTTGCTCCAGACGCTATGGGACGATTCTGGCTTAGGAATGTAACGGGTTTAAGGCATCGGCGAGCAACTAATATGCGGGTTTATTAACGCTAACGTCTTTTTACACGGTAAACCCTTGCAGCGCTGCGTAAAAAAGCTGCAGTCACACAAAAGCGCATTGCATTTCATACCGAAATCATTATGATACGCCCTACGTCGGTACGTAGCGCAGCTTGGTAGCGCACTGTCATGGGGTGTCAGGGGTCGTGGGTTCAAATCCCGCCGTACCGACCATTTAAATGCCTGTTGTAAAACAGGTTTTTTTGTTTTTAAATACAGTAGACGTCCAGACCGCCCCAAATCCACCCCAATATACAGTATTTGAGTTTAAACGCATTCTACCGATAGTTTTCTGGCAAATAACGTCTCTGCACTTTCTCAATCAATCTAATGTAAATAGCCGTAACCAAAACCTGTTACCCAGCCGCTTAGTCACTATTTTTGGTTACAGTCCGCAGCCTTGGTATGTCCGTTAATTTCCTGTATAAAGAAAGTCAAACTAATCCCAATTCGGATAGTGGTCGTGTTTCATTTGAACTCAACGAGTTGAACACTGTCTGAATCGCTTTAATGACTATTTGTTTACCTTTTTTCTTTCAAGGAGTCTGCATGTTGAAATCTACCCTACTGAAATCCGTTAGCACCGCTGCCTTATTATTGGCCTCGTTATCCGCCTTTGCTACCCCTTTTACCCAGGCACCACTGCCTTATGCGGCCAATGCGCTGGAGCCGGTAATTGATGCCAAGACCATGGAAATTCACCATGGCCGTCATCATTTGGCGTATGTGAATAACCTCAATGCGCAAGTCGAAAATTTTCCAAAGCTGGCAGAGTTGAGTTTAGAGCAAATGATGCAGCAGATGTCATCCTTTAATGCAGCAGTGCGTAATAATGGTGGTGGACATTATAACCATCAGCTGTTTTGGCAGTTAATGGCGCCTGTTGGTCAGGGCGGCACACCTTCAGTTGCTTTAACTGCAGCTATTGAACGTGACTTTGGCTCATTGGATGCAATGAAAACGGCCTTTAATCAGGCAGCGGCCAGCCGCTTTGGCTCGGGTTGGGCCTGGGTAATTGTTAATACAGACGGTAAGTTACAGGTAACGTCAACACCGAATCAGGATAACCCGCTGATGGATCTAGTAGAAGAGCGCGGTACGCCGATTCTGGCGCTGGATGTGTGGGAACATGCCTATTACCTGGCCTATCAGAATCGTCGTGGCGATTACAGCCAGGCCTGGTGGCAGCTGGTCAACTGGAATAAAGTGAACCAGTTGTTCGAGCAAGCCAGCACTAAGTAACAGCCAAGCAAAGTTGCATTACCAAAGGCCGCCGTGCTTTGTACACTGCGGCCTTTTCGTATCTGACTAAAAGAGCATCTGATGGCACTTAAAACCACTGTTTATAAAGTCCAACTGAAAATAGTTAGGCTCTGCACTGCCCTTGCAGCTTAGTAAAATCCACTGCTACAGCAGCGGCTAAGTCGGGTATGTTAAGCAACCACCCAACACCACAACAAAAAATACCACTGCTTCCGACTCCAGCATGATTACGTACCAGAGTCAGGCCTTCGATGCTGAATTTAGCTGAAATTTTATGGCTTTGTGGTTAAAAGGAATTACTAGGAAGCAGATTGCGTTGTTCCAGCGCCGAAATCAATTGCATCGCAAAATTTTCTAACAACGGCGTAAAGTTAGCTGCGCTATTAAGTGCATCCGCCAATAGCTGCAAGTCTTCTATATACTCATGCACCATTTTGTTTCGCAGTTGTCGGGCCAATAACCAATTTTCAGCAGATTCTAACCAACCAAAACGCTCCGCCTTGTTTAGATTATCCAAGACCGGGCCCTTGTGCTCCCCCAATGCAGCCAAGGTAGCCGGCAACAACTTATCACCTAGGTTGTCTTGTAACCTGGCAAAACGGCTGGCAAAAGCATCAAGTTGTTCGGAAAATGCTGGATCAGTATCCAGTTGCTGCAAACGCTCGGGTGTGAGTGGCGCATTAAATAAGCGTTGCAAGGTCACTGCGAGTTGTTTCCGCTCCTTGTCGATAACACGAATTAGAAAAGCCAGGCGTAACTGTTCATCAGATAGTGTGGTCATAGCGGTATACCCTTTGCCGCAATCTGGTGAATTGCTGAGCGTTGCAAATTTGGCGCTTGTAATAACACATCAATTTTTTGTATGCCGATACGCTGTATTATTTTAGCTTCCAGGCGGGCAGCAACTAAAGCGGGCTGATTGATTTCATTAGTACTGCTTACCAGTAAGTCAATATCCCCGCCCCGAACGTCATCGCGTTGCCGCGAACCAAATAACGTCACTGTCGCCTGACTGCCAAGCTCTGCAGATACCACGGCTTTAATTTGCATAATTTGTTGTTCAGTCAAACGCATAGTGCCCCACTCCCAGAGGTTTTAGTATATACCAAAGCGAAGGAGGAACAACCATTTGGGGCAGATTACATAGCAACTCCCCAAAGCGCCTCAGGTTGAATGATTAAAGCACCACTGAGCGCATTGCCAAAGGCCGCTCTGCTTTGTACACTGCGGCCTTTTCCTATCTGACTAAAAGAGCATCTGATGGCACTTAAAGCCACTGTTTACAAAGTTCAGCTGCAAATTGCTGATATGGATCGGCATTATTATGCAGACCACAGCCTGACGCTGGCACAGCACCCGTCGGAAAATAACGAGCGCATGATGGTACGCTTACTGGCCTTTGCGCTGAATGCCAGTGACACCCTGCAATTTACCAAAGGGCTAAGCAGTGAAAGCGACGAAGCCGAGCTGTGGGATCTGGCGCTGGATGGCACCGTTAACTTGTGGGTCGAGTTTGGTCAGGCCGACGAAAAATGGCTGAAAAAGGCCTGTAGCCGGGCCAAACACGTGCATTTATATTGCTATGGTGGCCGGGTGGTACCGATTTGGTGGCAGGCGAATCAAAATGCACTTAGCCGCTATCAGCAACTGTCAATTTGGGACCTTCCGGAGCAAAGCGTGCAGCAGATGGCCACGTTGGTACAGCGCAGTATGAACCTGCAATGTAATATCAGCGAAGGCCAAATCTGGCTATCGGATGACAGCCAGAGTGTGCTGATTGAACCTGTGCTGCTAAAAGCCGCCGGCCGTTAAGCCCGGTGTTTTTCCTGAATGTGAAACTGTGAGCTAACTGGCGATCACCTTGTTATTCTGATACGCTCTTGTTATCTCAAAACTTAATTTATTCAGACTGATGACTAACTCTGAGCCGATAGTATCCCGGATTACGCAGCTCGCAAAACAAAACGCGGATATTGGGGCTATCTGGTTATATGGCTCAAGAGTACAAGGAAGAGCCAGGCCAGACAGTGATTATGATCTCGCTGTTGCCTTTAATGATTTCGCACTCGATAACTTAGCGCGCTACAATCGTCCCCACTGTCTGGCACTTGATTGGGCCGCAGAGCTCGCCCTATCTGAAGCGAAAATATCTATCGTCGACATCAACCAAGCACCGATTTATTTGGCGTATCAGATTATTGATACCGGACAACTGATATATAGCGATGGTAGTGCAAGAGCATGGCAAGAAATAACGCGGATTAATAGCTTATTTGAGTATCAACAAAGAGAAGCAAGTCATGAGGTTTGAAGATGCCGGCTTAAAACTTTATTTAACTGAAGCCGCCAAACATAAACAAGACTACTGCCAACAATTAGACGAATTGCGTGCAGACTTAGCCCAGGGGGAATTACGCCGGCGTGACTACCTGGCTATAGAACGTTTATTACAACTGCTAACAGAATTGAGTATTGGCCTGGCCAAGCATTGTCTAAAAAGATATCAGCAACACAGTTCTGTCGACGCCTATCAAACTTTCTCACAGCTACATCAGCACGGCATGATTACGGCTGACGAATTGTCAGAATGGCGCCAGATTATTGGGATGCGAAACGGATTAGTACACGATTACTTAAATATTGATGTCAACATTGTGCGTTTGATTGTCGCGCAAGGGCGTTATCACACCCTTGCAGACTTTTGTGACAAAGCAATCCGATTTTTACGATAATGCTATTGTTAACGCATACACCGAATATCGTTATCTTCTGACTCAAGCCAGTCGCGGATCAGATACTGCGGCGCCGGCCTGTTGCTGATTGGCAGCATGAAAAGCCAGTAAGGCCGGATAATCTTCCAGATCCAATAATTCGCGGAATATCACCCAATCCAGTAAGCAATACAGTGCTATCGCCGGATATTGCCAGTTGGCAAATTCCTGATTAGCGGCCTGCTGCTCCAGCACAAACATCGAGGCGGCAATACGCTCTTTCTGCGCATTAAAGAACAGCCGATCTTCATTAGTATTCAGACCGCTGCGGGTACATAAAAATAGCGAGACCAGCGAATCATTGACTGCATTAATCAGCGTGAGCTGATTTTCCTGATACCAACTTAATGCTGTCAGGCCCATTTTGGTGGCCAGATAACGGTAGATCACATTAGAATCGAAGATAATCTCGTCATTATCCTGCAACATCGGGATCTTTAACGTTGGGTTCAGCGCTAATAACTTCTGCCGATCCGCCTCGGCAAAAATATTCATATTGATAAACTGATGTGGTGTTTCAGCCAGCAGCAGCCGGATCCGTCTTACATAGGGTGAAGTCTGTGAACCGTATAGTTGCATTGCTATCGCTCCCGGTTGGTCAAATCATTGTCAGAAAATCGAATAATGCTACGCCAAACGGCGTTAAATATCGAAAATAGCTGCCAGCGGCATTGCCAAGCTATGCAGCTTTATTGCATAATCATCCCGCTTCATTTTGCTTTATATTAAGCTTGCTGCCCACGTTTTTGCGTGGGCTTTTTCTTTTTGGCGCGGTCGATTGTTACAACGCTGTCTTATCATCCTGACTAATACGACTGGCGACTGCCCCGCTCTGCTCTTTATATTTGGCATCGCTGCGCTTGTTATAAGGCTTATCCGCTGGTCCCGTCATCAGTTCAAAATTCAGGGCGCCAATTTTCATATTGGGCCTTAGCGCCAGCGGCAACTTACCACTGTTAAAAAACTCCAGTACGATATTGCCCGACCAGCCCGGATCAATTCGATGCGCGGTCACATGCACCATTAAGCCTAAACGGGCTAAAGAAGAGCGCCCGTCCAGCCAGCCGACGATATCTGCCGGCAGCGTTACCGACTCCAGCGTAATACCCAGCGCCAGCTCGGCCGGGTGCAAAATAAAGACACCATCGTCCTCCAGTACAATTTCATCGCTCATTACCGCATTTAAGGCAGCATCGACTTCAGCACGGGGGCCACTTAAATCGATAAAGGGTGCGGTATGCGCCTGAAATACCCGAAATTTATGGCCAAGCCGAATATCAACACTGACACCACTAATCATTTCGGCATCCGGTGCCGGACTGATGCGGATTTTTCCCTCGGCCAGATAGGCCGCTATATCGCGGTCACATAATCTCATTGCTAGTCGTCCGTTATAATAATTTCTACGCGCTCGCTGCCGGCACCACTAAGTTGCCATAGTAAAGCGCTACTAATGTGTTGATAATATTCCAGCAAAGTGGCATCCCCGGCGCTGAGTGCGATACCACTATCGGCTTGTTCCCGCAGCGCAGCTTGCAGCGGTAACTGGCCTAGTACCGGCACCTGATAGCGCTCGGCCAGCTTTAACCCCCCTTCGCTACCAAATACATCATCGCTGGCGCCGCAGCTGGGGCAGATATAAAAACTCATATTCTCAATCAGGCCCAGAAGAGGGATTTTCACCTGTTGAAACATGGTAATGGCCTTGCGGGCATCGGCCAGCGCCAGATCCTGAGGTGTAGTCACCACCATAGCACCCGTTACCGGCAGCTTTTGCGAAATGGTGAGCTGAATATCACCAGTACCGGGTGGCATATCCACCAGCAGGATATCCAATTCCGGCCACAGGGTTTCATTCAGTAACTGCAATAACGCCTGGCTGGCCATCGGGCCGCGCCAGACTGACGCCTGCTCCGGGTCAACCAAAAAGCCAATCGATTGCAAACAGACACCATGCGCCTGTAGCGGATGCATTAATTTATTATCCGGTGACGTGACTTTCTCACCGGTTAAACCAAATAGCGTGGGTACCGATGGCCCATAAATATCGGCATCTAACAGGCCGGTGCGCACGCCCATTGCTGCCAGTGCCATCGCGAGGTTAGCGGAGGTGGTAGATTTGCCGACCCCGCCCTTACCCGATGCCACCAGAACTATGGTTTTAATCGATTTAAAAGCAGCGGGTCTGGCTCTTAAAGCTTCAATAACGCCGCTTGGCTCATTCGCGCTCGGCGCGGGCTGATCTTTAGCCTGAGTTTTCTTTTTTAGCCAGTTAAACATGGTCACTCCGTTAAAAGGCTTTTTTGTAAACTAATCGCTTTTGTTGACAAATCGTTGGGAAACGCCGCTTGTGCGGATGCGATTTAATGCCGGTTATAGTATCATTAGTTCATATCTTTTCAGTTATTTATTCTCAAGAGCAATCGTCAATGTCGAGCCGGAAAATTCTGATCACCAGTGCGTTACCTTATGCCAATGGCCCTATTCACCTTGGACACCTGCTGGAATATATTCAAACCGATATCTGGTCACGGTTTCAGAAAGCCCGCGGCCACCAGTGTTACTACGTTTGTGCTGATGATGCGCACGGCACCCCTATTATGCTGAAAGCGCAGCAACAAGGCATCACGCCGGAGCAGATGATTGCGCAAACCAAAATAGAGCATATGGCTGATTTTGCCGGCTTTGGTATCGCCTTTGATCATTATCACTCCACGCACAGTGACGAAAACCGTTACTTTGCCAACCTGATTTACCAGCGTTTAAATGACGGCGGCTATATCAAGCGCGATACCATCAGCCAGCTGTACGATCCGCAAAAAGAAATGTTTCTACCGGATCGCTTTGTTAAGGGTGATTGCCCGAAATGCGGCGCATTAGACCAAAACGGTGATAGCTGCGATGTCTGCGGTGCAACCTACAGCCCCACCGAAGTAAAGAACCCGCGCTCGGTCGTATCCGGTGCCACGCCAATTCTGAAAGACAGTGAACACTACTTCTTTGATTTACCGGCCTTTGCCCAGATGCTGCAGGACTGGACCCGTAGCGGTGCCTTGCAAGATGAAATGGCTAACAAACTGCAGGAATGGTTTAAAGATGGCCTGCAGCGCTGGGACATCAGCCGCGATGCGCCTTATTTTGGCTTTGAAATTCCGGGCGCACCAGGCAAGTTCTTTTATGTATGGCTGGATGCGCCTATTGGCTACCTGGCCAGCTTTAAACACCTGTGTGAAACAGCCGGTATCGATTTTGACAGCTACTGGGCGCCGGATTCTGACGCCGAGGTCTATCATTTTATCGGTAAAGATATTATCTACTTCCATAGCCTGTTCTGGCCGGCGATGCTGCACGGCGCCGGTTTCCGCAAACCCAATGCCATCTTCGCCCATGGTTTTGTCACGGTAAATGGCGCCAAGATGTCCAAGTCACGTGGTACCTTTATCAAGGCCCGTACCTATCTGGATAATCTGGACCCGGAATATCTGCGCTATTACTTCGCCTCTAAGCTAACCAGCGGCATTACCGATCTTGACTTAAATCTGGAAGACTTTACCCAGAAGGTCAACGCCGATCTGGTGGGTAAAGTCGTGAATATCGCCAGTCGCTGCGCCGGTTTTATCAGTAAGCGCTTTGACGGCAAGCTTTCCGCCAGCCTGAGTGAGCCGGAGCTGTTCGCCGACTTTATTAACGCTGGGGACAGCATTGCGCAAAGCTATGAGCAGCGTGAATTTGCCAGGGCCATCCGCGATATTATGGCGCTGGCTGATAAAGCCAATCAGTATATCGATGCCAAGGCGCCCTGGGTGCTGGTAAAAGATGACAGCAAGCAGCAGGAAGCGCATGACGTCTGCTCAATGGGCCTGAATCTGTTCCGCGTGTTAATGCATTATTTAAAGCCGGTGTTGCCGAAAATGGCCAGCGACAGCGAAGCCTTTTTAAATACTGAACTGCTTTGGGCGAATTACCGTGAGCCACTGTTAAACCATGCGATTAACCCTTTTAAAGCACTGATGCAGCGCGTCGATCCGCTAAAAGTGCAAGCCATGATTGATGCTTCAAAAGAGAACTTACAACCTACTGCTGAGCCGGTTACAGTCGCTAAAGCTGAAGCAGCTAAGGCTGAGGTTAACGTTGTTAGCGGAAAACGGGAGCCGATTAGCGAGACCATCAGCATTGATGACTTTGCCAAGATTGACTTGCGGGTCGCGACCATTATTGATGCCAAGCCGGTGGAAGGCGCCGACAAACTGGTCCAACTGCAACTGGATATTGGCGGCGGCGAAACCCGGCAGGTATTTGCCGGTATTAAAGCCGCTTACACCCCAGAAAGTTTAATCGGCCGGCAAACAGTGATGGTGGCTAACCTGGCACCGCGCAAAATGCGCTTTGGTTTATCCGAGGGCATGGTACTGGCCGCAGGCCCGGGCGGCAGCGATATCTTCCTGCTGACGCCGGATCAGGGTGCCGCCGCAGGTATGCGCGTTAAATAAAAGACTTTACAGGAGCTTAGGATGGCCTCACCGTTTCGCAGTTTTTCATCGCTGTTTTCCAGCACCCTGATTATGGTGCTGGGCGCCGGCTTGCTAACGACCTATCTGGCGTTATCGCTGGCGCGGGATGGTGTAGAACAACTGTGGATTGGCGCTATGATGTCGGCTTACTACTTTGGGTTGGTGGTCGGCTCAAAGGTTGGCCATAAGCTGATCGCCAGGGTTGGCCATATCCGTACCTTTGTTGCCAGCGCCGGCATTGTTACCGCTTCGGCCTTATGTCATGCGTTAACGGATGTGTTACCAATCTGGCTGTTGCTGCGGCTTATCGTCGGTACCGGTATGATGTGCCAGTATATGGTGCTGGAAAGCTGGCTGAACGAGCAAGCTGATAGTAGTCAGCGTGGCAGTGTTTTTGCCGGCTATATGATTGTCTCCTATTTTGGTATGGTAGCCGGACAAACGGTACTGTCTTTTTTCCCGGAGCTGGGCCTAAAACCGCTGCTGTTAATCGGCATTTGCTATGCGCTCTGTATTGTACCCATTGCGCTGACCCGCCGTATCCACCCGCAGCCGCTGCATCCGGCCCCGCTGAAGATTTTGCCGTTCTGGCGCAAGGTGCCGCAATCACTCACCACCATTTTAATTGCCGGTGGCATTTCCGGCTCGTTTTATGGCTTAGCCCCCGCCTTTGCAGCCGGTTTAGGTATGGGCACAGCCGAAGTTGCCAGCTTTATGTCAGCAACGATTCTGGCCGGATTACTGGCACAGTGGCCAATGGGAAAACTTTCCGATCGCATTCCTCGCAGCAGGTTACTGCGCTTTAACAGCGCCCTGCTCGGTATTCTGGTATTGGCGATTGCACTGCTGCCATTAAAAGGTATCGCCTTGCTGGTAGCCACTTTCTGTTTCGGTATCCTGGCGTTTACGCTGTATCCGCTGGCAACCGCGCTGGCGAATCAAAATATTGAACAACAAGACCGGGTCGCGTTATCCGCAACGATCTTACTGACCTTTGGTATTGGCGCGACGCTGGGACCATTACTGGCCTCTTTTGTGATGCAAATGCTTGGCAATGCCATGTTGTATGGTTATATGGCAGTGTGTTGTCTGATCCTGTTCTTACGTTTAGCAAGGGTTAACTATACCCAGAAAATGGCGCGGCGGTTACTGGCTGAACAACAACCTTCGGACTACCAATTGGCTTCCGGTGATCTGGTATCTTCTCCGCTGGCCGCAGCCTTGGATCCGCGGGTAGATGAGCAACTGGTAAAAGAACAAATGCAGGACGAACAGGTGCCAGAGGCCTTTGTCGATGCGGCGCAAACTGATTCAGGGTCTAGTACCGAGGACGTTATTGAAATTGATTCTGCCACAGCGGACAGTGTTAGCGATGAAAACGACAGTACTATTGCTACAGAGCCGACTGCCGACCAGACACACCCAGCCACTGCTGAAACCACACCGGACAACACCACACCAACAACGACGACTGACAATCAGCGCTCGGATAACGACAGCACGCTAGAGCGCGCTGCCAAAGCCAGTCAGCAAACACCCGGCGTTTAAGCCTGTCTCTTGATCACAAGTCAGCCTCAAGAGACTTTGCTAGGTCATAACCTTCAAGGATGGTTTGTAGTTTGAACCATCCTTGCCACAATACCTTGACCGAGGCCTTGCCGGTTTGTTTT
>Ga0181595_10004204_pt1 | contig 13378 bp, 13 predicted proteins | sample 041ome_7_FD_145604 | JGI IMG/M metagenome (GOLD analysis project Ga0181595, IMG submission 145604) | Coastal salt marsh microbial communities from the Groves Creek Marsh, Skidaway Island, Georgia - 041401AS metaG (spades assembly) | ecosystem: Environmental > Aquatic > Marine > Intertidal zone...
GCTGGACGTAGTACAAAATGCACGTGCTGAAATGGAAAAAATTAAAGCAAGTTTACCTGCAGGCACCACTATTGAACCGGGTTATGACTCTTCACTCTTTATCGCTGAATCGATCAAAGAGGTCTACAACACTTTAGGTATCGCCATGGGTATGGTGGTGTTGGTAATTTTCCTGTTCCTTGGTAATTTACGAGCGACTTTTATCCCGGCTATTACAGTACCAGTGGCTCTTGTCGCCGCTGTGACAGTGCTCTACGCGCTGGATTTCTCCATTAACTTACTGACTTTGCTGGCGATGGTGCTGGCCATAGGTTTAGTGGTTGACGACTCTATAGTGGTGCTAGAAAACATCTACCGTCGTATTGAAGAAGGTGAGCATCCCTTGCTGGCGTCCTATCGCGGCGCCCGTGAAGTAGGTTTTGCGGTCATTGCTACCACTCTAGTGCTGATTGCGGTCTTTGTGCCATTGGTGTTTATGCAAGGTGAACTGGGCAAACTCTTTACCGAATTTGCCCTGGCTGTGGCGGCCGCTGTAGCCTTTTCCGCCATTACAGCCTTAACCCTCTCCCCTATGTTGGCCAGTAAGTTGTTAACCCATAAAAAACGTGAATCCCGTTTCAGTGCCGCTATGCACAAAGGTTTTGCCAAACTTGAAGCGGGTTACACCAATCAGTTGAACTCAGTGATAGCGCGGCGCTGGCCTACCATGGCTGTGCTGGCGATGAGCTTTGTAGCGACTGTACTGCTACTGAAATTAATCCCATCTGAACTTGCACCGCAGGAAGACAGAGGTACATTTTTTGTCAATATGAGTGGCGCTGAAGGTGCAAGTTACGCCAACAACAGCCGTAATATGAGATTGATCGAAGATGTACTGATGCCCTACTACGAAAAAGGCGAGTTTAACCGCTTGCTGATTAGGGTACCGGGCTGGGGCAACTCTGGCGGCGTGGCCATAGTTGGCACCGAAAACTGGAATAACGGCAAAAGACGTACTTCAGAGTTGATGCAGGAAGTCAGCGGTAAACTCAATGCGCTGCCTGATGTCAAAGCCTTCACCTTTATGCGCAGCGGCTTAGGCGGCGGTCGCGGGGGTGGTCGTCCTGTGCAATTTGTTATTCAGGGCAATACCTATCAGGAACTGGTGCAGTGGCGCGATATAGTGCTGGCAAAAGCCGCAGAAAACCCGAAACTGCAAATGCTTGATCATGATTACAAAGAAACTGTGCCTCAGGTACTGGTGGAAATTAACAGCGAAAGAGCTGCAGATTTGGGCATTTCCGTTGGCGCTGTAGGTCAGGCGCTGGAGGCGATGTTAGGTGGTCGCCGCGTTACGACTTTCCTTGACCGCGGTAAAGAATATGATGTGATACTCGAAGGTGAAGACAAAGATTTTGCCAAACCTGGCAGTATCAGCAATGTCTATGTACGGGCTAAGGAATCAGGCAAGCTGATCCCATTGGATAACCTGGTTGTACTGAAAGAAGCAGCGACTACATCCAGCTTAAACCGTTACAACAGAATGCGCAGTATCACTATTACCGCCAATCTGTCGCCTGGGTACAGCCTGGGAGAAGCACTGGAGTTTTTAGAAAAGACAGTGAAAGACAATATTGAAGGCACTGTAGGTATAGACTATAAAGGCGAGTCACTGCTGTTTAAAGAAAGTGGCGAATCTACAGCACTGATATTCGCTTTGGCACTACTTATCACCTTTTTAGTGTTAGCGGCGCAGTTTGAAAGTTTTGTCCACCCTTTTGTCATTATGCTGACGGTGCCGCTTGGTTTAGTTGGTGCTTTGGCCGGTTTATATTTAGCAGGTATGACACTGAATATTTACAGCCAGATTGGCTTAGTGATGCTGATAGGTCTGGTGGCGAAAAACGGTATATTGATCGTTGAATTTGCCAACCAGTTGCGTGATGCCGGTGTAGAGTTTGAAGAGGCGATAAAGCGGGCTTCGGCTTTACGTTTACGCCCTATAGTGATGACTGCCTTTACCACTGTGTTTAGTGCTATTCCACTGATTGTCACGACAGGCCCGGGCTCAGAAAGCCGGATGGTGATAGGTATGGTGATCTTCGCTGGTGTTGGCGTGGCTACCTTGCTGACTATTTATGTAGTGCCAGTGGCCTATATGGTGTTAGCCCGTAATACCGGCTCGCCACAGGCGATCAGTAAAGAGTTGGACCTGCTGGATCAACAGACTCCGGAAAAATTGCCGGAACACTAAAATCTGCTCTACTACCTCATCAGACCCTGCTAGTGCGGGGTCTTTTTTTATTGCCAGCCAAAGACTTACTTATCTGGCTGGATTACAACTTGCTTTGCGGAGTCAAAGCCGGTGTAGTTCGTACCTGATAACGCAGCACAGTTTTGTCAACTTCTCCACGCTGATACAAGGCTTGCCAGCCTTGCTGCAGTTTGACTAACATGGGTTTGGATAAGGCTTTTTTGCTAAAACCAAAATAAACAGGACTTTCATAAACCAACACTAAAGGCTGATAATTTTGCGCGTTTTTATACTGATGCTTTTGCCAGTAATACAGTACTGAATCATCTTCTAAAATTGCATTAACCCGGCCGGCCTCCAGCAAGGCCAATTTGTCCTGAATACTACTGATATTGACCAGTTGTCTTGCGAAAAAAGGATTTTGCTTTAACAGGCTAAATTCTTCACCGTAATAAGCGCCATTGAGCTCAGCAATACGACCCAAGTCAACCTTCTCACTTAAATCCTGCAGCGAAGCTAATTTAGGTAGCTTAGCCGGATTGCCAATCAACCACATAGATTCGATATGATGAGGGCCAATAAAAGCAAAGTCATGCTGCCGGGCTTCGCTGTACGACAAATGGCTGACAAAGTCTAACTGACCAGACTGGATCTTAGCTAAAGCACGCAGCCAGGGAATATTTACGATGATCAAGTCGCAGCCAACCTCTTTTGCCAGTAACTTCGCTAACTCGATGGTCTGCCCTTTCCAATCTTGCTCCTCTAACATCAAATAAGGAGGAAAATTGGTTTCCGCCCCCATACGAAGCGAACAAGCCTGCACTGTATGTGAGCAACATAAAACCACGGCGGCTAATACTGATAACAATACTGCTTGCATCGACAATCCTAAACTAACTTCATACTGAACTACTATTGCACGGCATTAACTGCTTTACCAGACAGGATAAAGTGACAGAGGTAATTATCTTCAGCCCTGGCTTGTTTCTATCTTGTATTCGTTTTACTTTAACAATGTAAATTTTTAGTTTCATTGTTAAAATTAAAGATAGGAAATCCTTAGTATGAATAAAAAGATGCTACTGCCTTGTGTTGTTTTATGTGCATTATTGGTCAGTGCCTCAGTCCTGGCGGCGGATAAAGGAAAGATGGGGTTTTCGCTGGATATAGCGGTTGAAGGTGGCTTTTTTAATCCCACTTTAGAGAGCGTCAAAGTGAAGTCACTTGTTGCTGGCGGGGCGGCAGAAAAAGCCGGCCTGGTGGTGGGCGATCAAATCCTTAAGATTGCCGAATGCGCTATTCCCGGCTGCCCTGCAGATGACGCTAAAGACCTGATGAAAAAAAACAAAGGAGAGTCAGTGAGTTTTTTAATTAAACAAGCGGATGGAACTGAAGTTATAAAAACTATAGTTGCCGAATAACCCCCTGCTTACCCCATAGCATCCAGACATTTCTACTGACGTCTGGCGCACTGCTCTGCTACACTGCGCAGGTTTTGTTGAAGGTGTTCTGCAACAGCTTTTGGCTGCTGTGTTGAACCGAAAAGGGAAACAGGTGTAAATCCTGTACTGTACCCGCAACTGTAAGCCATTCTGCAGTATACAGAGCATGGTGAGTCAGATGTCCTGCCTTCACAAACCTCAGGCGTTACCGGACTTTTATCCCATGAATACGTGAGACAGCAATGTATTGCCTGCCACTCCACTTATTTTGGTTGTCCGTGTTACACACAGTGCGGGCTTACACTGTGCCGGAACTCAGCGGTTATATACTGCATGTCCTGGTCCCTGCCCGCTATTTCATGGAGCTTTTTGTGGACCAGACCCCGGTTGTCAAATTTTTGCAGGTGCAGCTACGCATCAACCAACAGCAGATTTTAACAGGATTGAATTTTGCGATAGAGCAAGGTCAGTTCGTGGCGTTGCTTGGTCCAAATGGTGCCGGTAAAACCAGCTTATTGCGTTTACTGCAGAAAGAATATCAACCCAGTTCAGGCCTGATTACATTGCAAGGTCAGCCATTGTCCGCTTTTACTCAATCTGAGCTAGCGGCAAAAGTGGCACTCGTCAGTCAGTTAGCTGGTCCATTATTTGATTTAACAGTGGCCGACGTGGTGTTGATGGGCTTGATCCCACATAAAGCGTTATGGCACACCAATACAGAACAAGACCTGCAGCAACTCAGGCAAAGTCTGGAACTGGTAGGTTTAGCCATAAAAGAACGTTATTCCTTTGCTCATTTATCAGGCGGCGAACAACAAAGGGTGTTATTAGCCCGCGCCATACTGCAAAAACCTTTGTTGTTGTTGTTGGATGAGCCCACCAATCATCTGGACTTGTATTATCAGCATCAGGTATTGCGTATTGCCAAATCCCTGAATATTACCGTTATTGCCAGCATTCATGATTTAAATCTGGCTTCTCGCTACTGCGACCGTTTATTGCTGCTCAACCAAGGCCAGCTGGTAGCAGACGGTACAGCCGAACAAGTACTGACTCCGCAATTACTGACCGAAGTTTTCCGTATTCCCTGCTTAATAGACAAAAACCCTTTTGGTGATTGTCCGCGGGTCAGTTTTGGCTACAAGGACAGTCTATGAACAAAGTGCTATGTGCTGCCCTGCCACTATCCATTCGATTTTTTCTGGCACTTCTGTTGTTATCTCTGGTCTGCCTGCTGGCTTTAAGTACCGGCACTGTGCAGGTTCCTCTGGATGGATTGCTTGGTCTGGCCCCGCTGGATGCGATGCAATCCACTGTACTTTGGCAATTGCGTTTCCCGCGTTTATTATTGGCTTTATTGGCAGGTGCAGGCTTAGCCCTGTGCGGAGCCTTACTGCAAAACGCCAGCCGAAACCCGCTGGCTGATCCTTATTTATTTGGCATAGTTTCAGGCGCAGCCTTAGGTGCAACCATAGCCACTATTGTGGTTCCAGAGTGGCAACTGCTTACGCCGCTATTCGCTTTTTTTGGCGCTTTGCTGGCTGTTTTTCTGGTGTTGATTATCGGAGCAAGCAGCCGTTGGCAAAGGCTTGAAAGTCTGCTGCTTTGTGGTGTCGCGGTGAGTTTTATGCTCAGCGCTATAACGACGACTCTGTTGTATTTATCTGAACCTTTTGCGGCTAACAGGGTGATGTTCTGGCTGATGGGCAGTTTAAGTCAGGCCAGCCTGACCTATGTGGCTCTGATCAGCCCTCTGGTGTTGTTTACCCTGTTGTTGGGGTTGCTGTATCGCCGTCAGTTAGACGCTTTGGTATTAAGTGATGAAAGCGCCCGCAGCTTAGGTGTCAATGTGCGACCACTGCGTTTAGTTATTTTGCTGCTTTGTGCTGCGGTCAGCGCCGCTATTGTCGCCTGTTGCGGTGGCATAGCTTTTGTCGGGCTAATGATCCCCCATTTGGTTCGCTCCTTATTCGGCTTATCCAGCGTGGCCTTATTGTTAGGCTCTGTCTGGTTAGGTGCGGTATTTTTGGCAGGTGTCGATACCCTATCCCGCAACTTATTGCCGGATCAGGAGTTACCTATAGGCGTGGTCACTTCGGCCATAGGCAGCCTGTTCTTTTTGTCCATGCTATTTAAATACCGTCGCGGTTAAATGGAGTCGCTTGTTATGTGGTTTGAAATTCCGGCTTTAGATAAAAGGGCGACGCCTGCACTGCAGCAACGTATTGATTTAAAAACCAAACCAGCAGGCGCTTTGGGCAAGTTGGAAACTCTGGCGTTACAACTGGCGCTGATCCAAAACAGTAAAAATAAAGGCAAATTATCCATTAATAAGCCTGTGCTGCTGATTTTCGCTGCAGATCACGGCATTAATGCTCATGGCGTCAGCATAGCGCCAAGTGAAGTCACTCAGCAGATGGTGCTTAACTTTTTAGCAGGTGGTGCTGCAGCCAATTGTTTTTGTCGCGCCAATGGTATTGAGCTTTTTGTGGTTGATGCCGGCATGCTTTCGGCTCTGCCTGAAGCAGACGGCTTAATTCAACAGTCGCTGGGACCAGGCACAGCTGATTTCAGTAAAGGCCCGGCTATGGGTCCGGCTCAGGTCGAAGCAGGCCTGGCATTAGGTCGCCATGCCGCCAGACAGCAAATCCTCGCTGGTTGCGATTTATTGCTGCTCGGCGAAATGGGTATCGCCAATACCAGCAGTGCTGCAGCCTTACTCGCAGCAGCCACTGAGTTGCCTATTGAAACTTGTGTCGGTCGTGGCACTGGCATCAGTGACGCACAATTTGAATTAAAACTGGCGTTAATTAAGCAGGCACTGCAGCGACCTTATACCAGGGATCCGCTGGCCATTTTCGCTGAATTTGGTGGTTTTGAACTAGTCCAACTCTGCGGCGCTATCTTAGGGGCAGCAGCTTTGCAAACAGCTGTATTGATAGACGGCTTTATCGTCTCTGTGGCCGCTTTATTAGCCTGTCAGATTGCGCCGAATTGCCGAGACTATTTAATTTTTGCACATCAAGGTGCTGAAGCTGGTCATAAAGCGGTGTTAAAAGCTTTAGATGCCACTGCGCTACTGGATTTAGGTTTGCGTTTAGGTGAAGGTACAGGTGCCGCTTTGGCAGTGCCACTACTGCGGGCCGCTGCCAGTTTTTACAACGACATGGCAAGTTTTGCCGATGCCGGAGTGACACAAGTAGTAGCAGGCGGAGCGCTTGAATGAAAGGCCAACTGCTGAAATGGCCTATCCGGCAATGGCAACTGTTTTGTCTTGCATTGGCGTTTTTCAGCCGTATTCCAGTACCTGCAGCAACACCCTATAGCCCTGAACTGCTGAATCAAAGCAGTCGTTATTTAAGTCTGGTTGGACTGTTACTTGGCGCCTTGCAAGCTCTGGCGCTGCTTGCTACAGCTCAGCTTTTGCCCTTTTCTATCGCAGTATTGCTCAGCTTAATGGCGGGTTTGGTGCTCACTGGTGCTTTTCATGAAGACGGTCTGGCCGACACTGCTGATGGTTTAGGTGGTGGTGTAAGCCTGGAACGCAAACTGGAGATTATGAAAGACAGCAGAGTCGGCACTTATGGTCTGGTTGCGCTGTTATCTGTGTTTCTCATCAAGTGGCAAAGCCTGCTGGCTTTGCAGACGCAAGCCTTTTGGGCTTTAGTGCTGGTGGCCGGATTGTCGCGCGCTACAGCTCTTAGTCTGACCTTTGTATTGCCTTATCAGCAGCTGGACCGAGTCAGTAAAACTAAACCTATAGCAAGCTCATTGCAAAAAAGCGCTTTGGGTTGGATCTGGCTTTTTGTCTTACCCCTTTTGTTTTTTATCCCATTGTCTTTGGTGTTAGCCCTGATCGCTGCTGTCACTTTATGTTTTGCCCTGCTGTTTTTTTACTACCGCAGTCAGTTGCAAGGATACACAGGTGATTTGTTGGGCGCAGCACAGCAATTGACAGAGCTGAGCCTCTATCTGACGTGGCTGATCTGGTGGAGACAGCAGGCATGAGCAAAACACTGATTGTAGGGGGTGCCCGCAGTGGCAAATCCAGTCTGGCAGAGCAAATGGCGAAAAACTCGGAGCAGGTTACCTATATAGCCACTGCGACCGCCTTTGATGCCGAAATGACAAAACGGATCACACTTCACCAGCAACAAAGACCCAAACACTGGCGATTGCTCGAATGCCCTTTGCTGCTCAGCGATGCCTTACAGCAGCTGTCTGGTTCAGGCCAGACAGTGCTGGTAGATTGCTTAACCTTGTGGCTGAATAATCAAATGTATCATTTTCCAGAGCAGGATTTTGCCTTACTTCGTCAGCAGTTAGCAGATGCTGTAAGTCAGTTTGAAGGTCAACTGATACTGGTCAGTAACGAGGTCGGTATGGGACTGGTGCCATTAGGAGAACTGAATCGCCTCTTTGTCGATCAGCAAGGCTGGCTTAATCAACTGCTTGCGACAGTGTGTGATAAGGTGATTTTTGTGGCGGCAGGATTGCCACTTTATTTAAAAAGAGGCTCTGATGCAGCAGATTGATTTAGTGCGTCATGGTCCTGTCGCTGGCCCTGCTGCATTGTACGGCTGGACTGATGTCTGCTTGCAGGAGGAATCACCAAAGTGCCTGTCGTGGCTGTTTATGCAGTCTTATCGGCATATTTTGACTTCGCCTTTACAACGTTGCCGCCAAAGTGCAGAAGCTCAGGCACAACGCTTGCAATTAGAGTTGATAATAGAACCGGACTTCAAAGAAATGAATTTTGGCCTCTGGGACGCTGTCGCTTTTGACGAGCTAAGTCCCTATTGGCCTGGACAACAAAATTTCTGGCAACAGCCATTTGCAGTCACACCGCCTGAAGGAGAATCTTTAACTGCTTTTCAACAGCGGGTGATACGGGCATTTGAGCGACACTGTCAGTATCGGACTGGGCAGGCATTATGGCTGCTGCATGCGGGTGTAATCCGTCTGCTACTAGCTCATTTACTTCATATCGATCTGAGACACAGCCATTGGCTGCAACAGTTATCTGTGGGTTATGGCAGTGTCAGCCGGATCAGTCGCTATAACGAGCAAAGTCCGTGGCAAATTCACTGCATCTCTGCCCCTGGCCTTGCACTTTCAAAACAGGATCCTCAATGACAGACCAAAAACAGCAAAACCATAAAAAACGTCAGCAAAAACTGAAAGAGCAAGTCGATAGCCGTATCGCTGCCGCCACGACAGACAAGGCCTTATTGCTGGTGATCACAGGCAATGGCAAAGGTAAATCTACCGCAGGTTTTGGCACTGTGGCGCGCGCTGTAGGTCATGGTTTAAAAGCCGCAGTAGCGCAGTTTATTAAAGGCACATGGGACTGTGGCGAGCGCAATTTATTAGAACAACACGGTGTAGAGTTTGCAGTGATGAACACAGGTTTTACCTGGGATACACAGGACAGAGAAGCAGATATCGCAGCGGCTGAGCTGGTCTGGGCCAAAGCTGAGCAGTTTTTACAGGACGACAGTATTCAACTGGTCTTGCTGGATGAGCTGACCTATATGGTCAGTTACCACTACATAGATTTAGACAGAGTAGTGGATGCGCTCAATAACAGACCCTCCAGCCAACATGTGGTGATCACAGGCCGTGCTGCTCATCGTACTTTAATTGAGATGGCCGACACCGTCAGCGAAGTACAATCGATTAAACATGCATTCGACGCCGGAATTCAAGTGCAAAAAGGAGTGGACTGGTAATGCGTAGTTATCTGGCTCTGCTGTGTTGTGCTTTAGCTGCCCCCATTAGTCAGGCAGAATCCGCTCAACGTATTGTTGCGCTCTCGCCCCATTTGGTCGAGCAGCTGTATAGCATTGGTGTCGGTGACCGAATTGTCGGCACTACAGACCACGCGGATTATCCGGATGCCGCAAAAAACATTCCTCGGGTGGGCAATTATGCTCAATTGCAGGTCGAAAAAATTCTGGCGTTAAAACCGGATCTGGTGTTGGCCTGGACAGACGGCAATCCACCCGCTGATGTAAATAAGCTGCGCCAATTTGGCCTGCATGTAGTGGACTCAAACCCATTGCAACTGACGGATATCGCCAAAGAGCTACGTATCTTAGGCCAACTGACTGGCGCTGTGGATGCAGCAGAACAACAAGCGTTGTTGATGGAACAAGGCCTCGCCGAGCTACGCCAGACCTACAGTACACAAGCGAAAGTCGTCGTATTTTATGAGTTGTGGCAACAACCGCTTTCCACAGTGGCACAAAAAGCCTGGCCACAGCAGCAATTAGAACTTTGTGGTGCTTCAAACCCTTTTGCTAACGCCATAGGCGATTACCCGCAAGTCAGCCTGGAACATGTGGTCGCCAGTCAGCCGCAACTGATTATTCAGCCGGTATCGGTGAATGAACCAAGAGCACTATTGGACTGGAGCCGCTGGCCTGCCATTCCAGCCGTTAAATATCAACAGTTTAGCCAACCTGACTCCGATTTAGTGCACCGCACCACCAGCAGAATGCTGCAAGGAGTGCGGCAACTTTGCGCCGACATCGACAGGGCGCGGCAATTTTTTGCCAAAAAGTCCTAAAGTTATTAAAAGCATTGCCGATAGCCTGATTAGTCAGAACTATACTGAACTCTATTCAGCCCCCAAGGGAGTGTATTTATGTCATCTGTGAACAGTGTCGGCGCGTCAAATGCTTCAGCCCAGGCCCAAGCTAACAAGGCGGAAAGCAATGAAAAAGCCGAGGAGAAAAAGCTCTCAGGCTACGATGCTTCACGTATGAACAAGCAAAAGCTCAATGCGGCTATTATGGAAAATCAGCTGAAACTGAGCGCAGGCGATGATGATAACTCTATGAAGCTGCTGTATAAAACAGCGCTTGAAGGCATCAACAAGGAACTGGAAGGGGAATTTGGCCCCAATGCCGCTGAAAAAATTAAAAACAGTGGTGTCGATACTTCGCCCCAGACCACCGCAGACCGTATTGTGGGTTTTGCTACGGCCTTTTATCAAAAATACTCAGAACAAAACCCAGACATGCCGGAAGAAGAACGGCTGGATAAATTCCTGGCTCTTGTCGGCGGCGGAGTCGATAAAGGCTTTGAAGATGCCCGCGGTGTTTTAGATGGTTTAGGTGTACTCAATGGTAAAATTGCCGAAGATATTGACAGCACTTATTCGCTGATCCAGGACGGTTTTGCCAAATTTCGTGAAATGATTTTAAACCCGGATAAAACCACAGAAGATCAGGATTTAACTGAATCTGTTGCCGCTAACACCGGCAGCGAACTGCGGTTTTCGGTGAAAGTTTAAGCCCATTCCGCTCAGACGACTCCTGACGTGCTGGTTTCATCTAAGCCGTGAAACTGGCGGTTTTTAAACTGGCCTCGACGCTTTGAGGCCAGTTCTTCTGTTTTATGCAACCAGTTATTGACTGCTGAGGCCTGTTTTTATCAAAAGTGCGGGACTATATTTACTGCCTTCCTCACTGGTCCAAATCTGTTTCTCCTGATCAATACAGATGCCTTCAACCTGTCCTTTGCTGGGTAAGTCTTGAACATCCAGTAATCGCAACTGGTTGTCATAACGGGCAATCTGAGGCTGAAACCCGGCATTGCTTAAATGAGCCCAAATTGATTTTCGTGGGTCCTGATAACCAACTAACCACCACTGCTGTTGGCGGTGATCAAAAACAGCATCTGTCACCAAAAAACCTGGTTTAGCAAAAGGTATAGCTTTACCCAGTTTTTGGCGTTTTAAGGCTGGATCCAATTTATAACGTGCAGGGATTTGGCTGTTCCAGCTTTTACTGATAAGCCACAAAGCGTCTTGTTGATACACCAAAGCTTCAAAATCGAGATCATGTTGGTACGCCTGACGTTTTTCATCAACCGGCAGAATAATCTCAAGCCCTTCGGCCCGATAAGGTTGTTTTAAACCAGACCAGTCCAGAGGTACCTTGTATATAAATAATCTTTGTTTATGGCCCGCATTATTACCTGTATCTGCCAGATACAAAAACTCTCCATCTGAGGTGATCGCCTCCCAGTCACTATTTTTAACAGCCAATTTAAGCTGATTACGAATAAATCCATTACGATCAACACGATACAATACAGGTTTACCGCCTGAATCATTAAAGCTGATGAAGTCTTGCTCAAGGCAAATCAGACCCGAAGTTTCCACCAACTGTGACGGCAAGCTAACAATGGACTGGCCTTCAGTGGGTGCCGTCTGACTCATACTGCAGCCACTGAGCAACAACAATAACACCGCCAGTCCCGACAAAATGCTGTATCTGATTGGATATTCCACACAAACTCTCATTAATTAGGTTCAACAGCCTATTCTTTTTGCACTACCAAGCAGCACTCCCACCAGAAATTCAAGGGCACATCCACCTGGCCTTAATGGGTGTAAAGCTAAATAAAAAGTTCCTTTTGGGCGTCTGCGCACACCGATTAAAAGATGACAAATCGACAGTCGGTCTGCCTGCGCAATGAGTGCTTAGCGGCAGCAATACAAAGCCAGAGCTTTTTGTACATCTAAAATTGAGCCATCTTTATTAAAGGTTTTAGTGATGGGGCTGTCTGTGCTGCTCAGCCAGATATGCAAGTCAGATTCCAGATCAAAATGGCCTTTGGTTTCTGCACTAAAACGCACTATGGAACGGTAAGGCACCGACATAAACTCTTTTTTAGAACCAGTTAAGCCTTGTTTATCCACCAGTATTAAACGTCTGTCGGTAAAGACAATCAGATCGCGGATCACTTTATAGGCTTGTTGCAGCTTTTCGTCCGGCAATAAAATCTGGCTGAATTCAGTTTCAATATCGGCCAAATCAATTTGCCCGGCATTACCTAATAAACCACTAAAAAGTCCCATTTTTATTCCTTGTTAAAGCACTTTATCAAAAGCTGTTTATCTGAGCTTAACCTTGCCCTGCGCTGACAGCAAGGGTTAAAAACTTAAGACTTTGCCATCCCAATTCAGCAGCAAACCACTTTGCTCTGCCTGAAGCTGCAGAGCAACATCTGTCAGATGCTCTGCAGTCTGGGCCGGAGTTTGCAGCTGCCCCGCTGGCAAATTGCGCTGAAAAGGAGCTGACAAAGCAGAGTCTGTAGTACCAGGATGCAGCGTCACCAGAGCTGCTGTTTTATTGCTGCGCTTGAGCTCTATGCTGGCGGTTCTAATCCATTGATTCAGCGCCGCTTTGGCAGAGCGATAACTGTACCAGCCGCCTAACTGGTTATCGCTGATGCTGCCCACTTTGGCACTCAATTGCAGATAGCGAATGCCAGGGGTTTTGGTGAGATAAGACCAGAGTCCTTGCAAGTAAAACACCGGAACTTCCAGATTCAGCAACATAGTTTTACGAAGCAATACGCCAGAGCTTTGACTTAAGCTTTTTTCCGGCGAAAGTTTAAGTTCGCCATCCTGATGCAACCAACCTATGCAGTTAAAAATCAGCCCCACCCGATGCTGTTGTATGACCTCTATAACTGAATGAAAAAAATTCTGATGCAAGGCCCAGTCAGTAGGTTCAGCCAATTCAGGCGCTGTGATCAGCTGAAGCTTTGGATCACTAAAATCCGCTGCAGTGCGGGATAACCAGACCACGGTCAGGCCTTGCTGTAGATAATGTTTTGCCAAGGCAGTGCCAATCGAACTACTGGCACCGATAATAAGCACTGCGCTCATGGAGTCACCTGCTGG
>Ga0181595_10004205_pt1 | contig 13377 bp, 10 predicted proteins | sample 041ome_7_FD_145604 | JGI IMG/M metagenome (GOLD analysis project Ga0181595, IMG submission 145604) | Coastal salt marsh microbial communities from the Groves Creek Marsh, Skidaway Island, Georgia - 041401AS metaG (spades assembly) | ecosystem: Environmental > Aquatic > Marine > Intertidal zone...
GATTCTCAAGGCAGTTGGTGCTGAATTGAACAAGCATCGCTCCGAGATGCTGATCGACATGATGGGGACACAGGGTATTGGCTGGGAAGGCGAAGGCTTCAATGACTGGGAGATCATGCAAACTCGGGGCTGGTTGCGCTCTAAAGCCAACTCTATTGAAGGCGGTACCACTGAAATCAACAAGAACGTGGTTGCCAAAAATGTACTGGGTCTACCCACTAAATAATTCGTGGCTTGAGGCAGCAGCATAGTCGCGCACTCGAGGCCAAGCACCAAGGAAGAACAATGGCTCTAATATTAAATGAAGAACAAATACTGCTGAAAGACAGCGCCAAAGACCTGATATCAGCCGCAGCACCTGTGACCGAATTTCGTGCACTGAGGGATAGCAAAGATGCGCTTGGCTATTCAAAGAACCTCTGGACCCAAATGATTGATATGGGCTGGGCAGGCATCTGTATTCCGGAGGAATTTGGTGGTCTGGATTTTGGCTTTCATGGACTGGGTATTGTCTTGGAAGAGACAGGTCGCACTCTCGCGGCCTCGCCGCTGGTTGCATCCATCCTTGTGAGCGCAACGGCAATCACACTGGGCGGCAACGCTGCGCAAAAGAAGCAACTGTTGCCAAAATTGGCTGAGGGGTCTTTATTGATGACCCTTGCCCTGGACGAAACTTCGCACTTCAGCCCACACCGCATTGAGACTCGCGCAGAGGCTTCTGGCGACGGCTTTAGGATCACCGGCAATAAGGTCTTTGTCCTTGATGGCCACATAGCCGATACCTTCATCGTCGCGGCACGTACCGGCGGTGGCCATCATGACAGGCAAGGCATCACCTTATTTCTCGTAGATCGCGCGACACCGGGCATCACCGTGACTCGAACTCGCATGGTCGATAGTCGTAACGCCGCTAAAATCAGTTTTGCCGATGTTCAGGTTAGCGCTTCAGCCGTGCTGGGTGAGCTGAACAAGGGTGCCGATATCCTTGACCCGGTTCTGGATCGCGCCGCTCTGGGCTTAGCCGCAGAGATGTTGGGTGCGTCGTTAGAAATATTTGAACGCACCCTCGCCTACCTGAAAGAGCGCACCCAGTTTGACACCAAAATTGGCTCCTTTCAGGCACTGCAGCATCGCGCTGTCGACATGTACTGCAACCTTGAGCTATCCAAGTCTATTCTCATTGATGCGCTATCAGCGCTGGACGAGGGTCGCGACGCAGAACTGCCGGTGCTTGCCTCTTCGGCCAAGGCTCAGTTGTGTGAAACCCTGCACCAGATCTCGTCAGAAGGCGTACAGATGCACGGCGGCATAGGCATGACTGACGAACATGAAATCGGCTTCTTCTTAAAGCGAGCTCGAGTCGCAGAAAAAACTTTTGGTGACGCCGGTTATCACTATGATCGGCTGGCAACACTGAACGGCTACTAACCGCTTCCTTATGGCGCAGGGTTCTATGGATAACCTGCGCCAAAATGAACGCCTGTCAGCGTGGCGATTGGCCATACACCAGCCCCAGACCCTGGGACTTATAACCTAACAGGGTCAGCAAGGTATCAGAGGCGGTATCCACGATCGCTGAGTCAAGGGACAGAAACCAGTTCTCCTGGGTTCTATAGATGGGCCGAGTATACCAACCAAATAAGGCGGCTCGACTCTGCTGCGAGGTGTTTTCACCGGTCCTGTGCCACAGACGGCTATCGAGTATCATCATGGTGCCGGCTGGAGCAATCACCGGCATCGCCTCGCTGATGGCGGCCTGGTCAGCATTTGCCGAACGCAGGTGACTGAAGGGCACTATTTGAGTTGCACCATTGGTCTGAGTAAAGTCATCCAGGCACCAGGCCACGTTCATGCCTTGCGCTCTGACTGGCCAGGGTGTCGGCATGAACAATTGGTCGGCATGCAAGGCGCCACCCGTGCCCCCTGGTTGAGTGATATTCGCTGAGATGTTTCCCAATAATGCCGGCCAGCCAAGCACGGCTGTCAGTAGCTCAACGACCTGCGGCATCTGCACCAGATCGCGAAACACCCCATGACGATTCAGAATGTTCCAGACTCGAATATTGGCATCACCATAATCCAGCGCAAATCCCTGGAACCGGCCCTTTTCCCCATCTTCATCGACCGCGGCATAGGTCGCCTGTCGGGCCAGTAGCAGCTGACTCGGCGTCAGCTGATCAGACAATAAAGCCAGACCAAACTTTTCCAGGTCTTGCAGTGCTTGCGCGACACTCTGAGTCGGCGCTGGCATTACCTCTGTCGTCATGACGCTTCTCCTCACCTCATCACTGCTGGCGTTTTCGAAGCGCCTTTTTATCGGGTTTACCAACTGCTGTCTGGGGTATGGCATCTATAAACAGAATGTTCTTTGGCGTCTGAACCGGACCCTTATGCGCCTTAACCAGGGCCATCAGCACTTGCGGATCAACACTGGCGCCTGGCCGCAACACGACCGCCGCCGTAACAGCCTCGCCCCACTTCTCATCGGGTACTCCATAAACAGCAACTTGAGCGACAGCCTCATGGGTCGCTATGACATTCTCTACCTCACTAGGAAACACGTTAAAACCACCGGTGACGATCATGTCCTTTTTACGATCGACTATGCGCCAGAAGCCCCCGGGATCTTTAACGGCGACGTCGCCGGTATGCAGCCAGCCACCGGCCAGAGTCTCCTTATTCTGCTCTTCTCGATCAAGGTAGCCATCCATAACCAGAGGCCCCCTGACACAAATCTCTCCAGGCTCACCATCAGCGACAGGTTGGTTATTATCATCCAGCAATTGCGCATCCACGTAGGGAACAGGTCGACCACAAGAGGCTAGCCTGAGCAAATCACTGGGATCATGTTCTGATCGACGCAACACACAGACCGTCATGGGCGCTTCCGCCTGACCATAAAACTGAAAAAACACAGGCCCAATGCGTTCAATCGCCTCTTTTAGCCTGACGGGCGACATGAGCGAGGCGCCATAAAAAATCGTCTCCAGACTGCTCAGATCATACTGATCGAAATCCGGATGATCCAACAATGCATAGATCATAGTGGGCACCAACATCATGCAGTTGATTCTATACTCTTCAATCGCTTTGAGAACGGCGCCGGGCTCAAAGCTGGGCAGCACGACCATAGAGCCGTGCTTGAGTAACATGGGGGCAAACAAGGAGCCGCCTGCGTGGCTAAGTGGTACGACAGCCAAAATTTTCGGCTCAACAGGCCACTCCCATTCGCTCATCATGATCTGTAGCGCCTGGGCACCGACTCGAGAATTGCTTGGAATGGCTTTGGGCGTACCGGTCGTACCGCCTGAATAAGACAATCGAGTGATTTCGGTGCCAGTCATTTTTGGCGGCACCAGATCGGCTGGATTAAAGTCGCGACTGACAGATTTGAGATTCTCACCCACCTCACTGTCGCCCAAAGATAGGACGGTCTTCAGGCGGTTACTGCGTTGCATCAACTCCTTTGCGCGCCCTTCGAATTTGACCGGATCAAAGATCAACGCCTCGACATTACCGTCTTCAATCGCAAATAAATGATCGTCAGCAGAACCCATCGGGTGCATGGCGACCAGGCAGGCGCCGGCAAAGCCAGTGGCCTGATGTAAAACCAGCACCTCAACTGAGTTACCGGCCAGCAGCGCGACTCGAGTCCCGACACCGACGCCTCGAGAGGTCAGCGCTTGGGCGTAACGCGCCACGGCATTTTGGATATCGGCACCCGTCCAGACGTCTCCACCGGCCATCTGTACCAACGGCCGGTTAGCATCACGCCGTAACGCGTTCATGATGGGTGAAACAGGATGGGCTGCTGGATGGATAAAAGCCGCTTCAGTCATAGTGGTCTCCTGCAGAGCGTAACGGCCCTACTCGGTAAATAGTGGCGTAAATAGGTCGGGATAATTGTTAATGCCACTGGCTCGACCGGTGGCTATGCCCTGAGCAATGGCCTGTGAGCCCTCGTCAACGAAGTTAGGCAGCACATACAGGTCCTGCTGCTGAATCGCTCGATAGACCTGATTGGCGAGCGCCTCCGCCGGCAGGCCGCTATCAACGCTGGCCCGCATGGATGCCTCGAGCGCACTCAGGTTGGGATTATCCAGCCTGGACTTGAGTTCTGCCTGCAGCCCCGCTGGACCGGTTTTTTCCGGAAACATAATCTTTGACTGAATCACACCCGGCATCACCAGTGTGACGCCGATATGGCGAATACCCTCGGCCGCAAGGTCCAAATACAAGGCTTCGGTCAAGGCAACGACGGCATGCTTTGTCATTGAGTAACTGCTAAAACCCGGACTCACCGTGATGCCTGCACCCGATGAGGTCGTGACCACGTGACTGGCTTCGCCATGCTTGATCATCCGCGGCACAAACGCCTTGATACCGTTGATCACAGAGCGCTGATTGACGCCTATGACCCAGTCGTATTCTTCGCTGGAGACTTCCCAGCAGACGCCGGAAGCAAACACACCGGCGTTATTGAACAGTAGATGTACCTTGCCAAAGCGCTGTTCCGCGACATCCGCCAATCTCGTCATTTCGTCCATGTCAGCGACATCGGTTCTCACAGCCAGCACTTCACCCCCGGCTGACAGCTCGGCCTTGGCCGCTCGCAGTGCGTCATCGCGAATGTCGGCAATCACGATTTGGGCGCCTCGCGCCTGAGCACCACGAGCCAGTGCCAAGCCAATACCACTCGCGGCACCGGTGATAACCGCTACTTTGCCAGCCAGATTCAGCATCAGCTAAACCTTTTCCAGAATGTGAATAGCGCAGGCAGTGCCCATGCCAGGGCCGCCACCGACAACATGAGTCAGCCCCAGCCTCGCGCCATTGACTTGGCGCTGGCCTGCATTGCCGCGAAGGTGTGTGGCGACCTCGTATAAGTTGGCAATACCAGTGGCGCCCAATGGGTGACCCTTGGACAGCAGGCCGCCGGAGACATTTACCGGAATGCGGCCGCCCAACTGGGTCGCACCGCTGTCAATCAATGCACCGGCGTCACCCGCGGCACAGATACCCAGGTTTTCGTAGTGCACCAATTCCGCCGTCGCAAAACAATCGTGCAGCTCAATAAGGTGGATATCTTCAGGGCCGATGCCGGCCTGTTCATAGGCGTTACGAGCGGCTACTCGAGTCGCGCCACTAAAATCAGGCATGGCGAGTTGCCGTTCCTCAAAGGGATTACTACTCATTTCCGAGGCGCGAATCCGGACTGCGCGATCACTCAAACCCAACTCGCGCATTTTCTTGGCCGACATCAGTACTGCTGCTGCTGAGCCGTCAACATTGACTGAACACATCAGCTTGGTATTCGGGTAGGCGATCATCTCTGAATTCATCACCGTTTCAATCGGCGTCTCAACTCGGTACATGGATTTGGGGTTCATAGTCGAGTGGAAATGATTTTTCACCGCCACTTGGGCGAACTGGGCGAAGGTTGTGCCATATTTTCTGGTATGTTCCATACCGATATGGGCAAACATGGCTGGCATGGTACCAGAACCTATTATGCCCTCAGTCGAGACGCCTGCCCCGCCACCCAACAAGCCCTTGCCCATCTGCTCCACACCGACGGCCAAGACCGTATCGTAGACGCCGGCCTTGATAGCCATCCAGGCATCTCGAAAAGCGGTCGCGCCAGTTGCGCAGGCATTGGCGACATTGGTCACGGGAATGCCCGTTTGCCCAATTTCCGTTAGCATTCGCTGTCCAACCATGCCGCTGGCCTGGCCCAGGTTACCGCAGAACAAGGCCTGCATGTCCTTGATGCCAAGTCCGGCATCGTCCAATGCCAGTAGCGCAGCCTCGGCCGCCAGACTGGGGACGGTGCGGTCTGGATAGCGTCCAAACTTAATCATGTCGATGCCGACAATATATACATCACTCATAGTCTCAGGCCTCTGCCGCGGGTACGAAAAAGTAGGAGAAATATTGCTTGCCGTCTGCGTTCACAGGATGCGCTTCGCGATAGACAACTGTGACAGGTAAATCATAAAGGTCAGCGTTGGGATCAGGGTCTACATTCAACAGCGTGCCCTTTAGGTGACTGCCATCGTCCAGGTCAACAATGGCATCCACAAAAGGCGTCTTAACGCCAGGAAAACTCCGGTAAACGACGGTAAAGTCATAAAGCCGACCGGTTTCTGCCAATTGGACCGATATCATTCGATCACGGCTGGTGCAGTTGGCACAAACCTGCCTTTCACCCACAAATGTGTGCCCACAAGACTGGCATCTCGAGCCGCAAAGATACGGGCGCTCACCCTCCAGTTTCAAGTAATGCACCAGGGGTTCCAGTGCGGAAAATTTCTCAGTAGTCATAAAGTCAGTCGCTCATTTCCTGTTGAGTTTCTCATCGACACAGCCCCTGCGGTTGATATCGGGTTAAATTTGCCTGGCCAGATAGGCTGCTTCATGTATGGCATTGGCGTAGGACCGCGGCTGCCGCGCATCACCCACCACATGCAGGGTTATATCCTCAGCGCGCAAGGCATTGGCCAGCTCATTCAGTGGTCGACGGCCCTGGCAGATGACGAGGTTGTCTGCCGCCACTGGGTGAACCTCACCTTTCGCATCTGTAAATGCAGCGACATACTGACCCTCCCGTCTGTTCACTGCGGTCAGGGCCATACCTGGTTCATGGATGACGCCCACATGAGCCATGATACCCATGATGGCCCAGACTCTGGAGCCGATATAATTGGTGGGCACGTAGGCCGAAGCCTGATCCAGCAAGCGGACCTTGTGGCCGGCCAGTTTCAGATTGACTGCCAGCTCCGCACCTTCACCAGCGCCCCAGATGATGACTGACTCACCTAGAGTACATCTTCCGTCACGGGCCAACGCAGCATCGATCGTCACGGCAAAGCCGCTGTCCAGGGCCTGCGCCAGGCCGTCGATGGCAGGCAACACTGGCGCTGCACCCGTCGCGATCACAACCACATCAGGGGCTTCGGCCATAATATTCGCCACAGTCGCCGTGGTATTGAGGCGAACTTCCACCTGCCACTTTTCCATCATACGTCGGTGATAATTCGGCTGGTGGCGCAGCATTTTCATATTTTCCAGATGCGAATAATTGCCCGCCCAGTCCATCGCGCCACCCAGAGTTGCAGCCTGTTCCAGCAGCAGTACCTTGTGACCTATCTCGCGCGCTGTAATCGCGTACTCCATTCCGCCGGAACCACCGCCAACTATCAAGACCTTTTGTGGCTTGTTGGTCGGAACTATTCGGTACTCGTCCTCGCGGCCGAACACCGGGTTTTGGGCTGAACCAGCCATACCCTTACCAAATATATTCCCCTGCAACAGCGAGGCGCCTGTATGTGTTGACAGACGAATCTCGTCCTCTCGCCCCCTGAGCATTTTGTTTGGGAAATCCGGGTCATCCAGAGATAGCCGACAAACTCCGGCAAAATCTGCCCCCGCCTCATCGACCATAGTTCGCAGATGCTCAGGTGAGATCAGATTGGCCGAGCCTATGAGCGGCATATCTATATTTCGCTCGATCAGCAAACGTCTTAGCTTGTTGATGTTATCCTTGTTAACTACCTTGGGCGTGTAGAAGGATGGTCCGATAAATTCTGTGGAGTGTATATCAGCTCTGCGACTCGGTGCACCTAACATGGAACCAAAGGTGCAATCTAACGCCGCAATTCCCAGTGCATGCAAACGCGGCGCATAATGTTCCACAAAATATTCAATATCAAAACCGCCCTCGAGGTTTTCATCGCAACACAAGCGCGGAATGATCGGATAGTCTTTGCCGCACAAGGCCTGAGTGCGCTGCAAAATTTCCTCACAAAACAGAAAATGATCCTGATATTTGTCAGTTCGGCCCTGATTGGCGAGCAGCGACAAGTTAGCGTGAGGCAGCGAGCCATGACAAAAATGGAATGAGACAAAATCAAATCCTGCCTCCTTTGCTCGCCTGGCAGCTTGAGCAAAGTCTTCCACCAGCTCCTCATAAACCGAAGTCGGAATAACATCACTGACTGGGTTACCAATAACATACTTATTGCTTGGTCCCCAGGCTACAGTTCCGGGAATCCAGCCTTTGCCCGGCTGCAGTGGCACAGTGGTTCCAAGACCTGGAATCAGCCCACCATAAAACAGCTGAATACCCGCCAGCGAATCATTGTTCTTGATCGCTGCCACCGTGTCACGGAATTCAATCACATAGTCTTCATCGTAGAGCCCCAGCATGCGCTCATTGATGAGACCGTCACGACGAACACAGGTGGCGCCAACAATGGTCGCCGCATAGCCCCCTTTGGCCAGCGAGCCGTACGCGGCTGCCAGACGACGAGTCGCGTAACCTTGAGGATCTGACATATTTAATGTCGTCGGCACATGTATCAGGCGATTCTTAAAGTGCAGGCCGCCGGCGACAAAGGGTTCAAAGATTTTGCTCATGAGTGCTTTCCTGGCTAGTTGCCGCCGCCTGGCCACAATAGCTAAGCCAGACAGAAGATTCTTGCTTTAAGTCGTTTGACTTAGCGTATCATAAGCCCCATGGAAATAAACCCCACAAGTCGCATCGCCGCCAGGGCCATTGACAACGATGCCAGCATCGACACCCGCCGCCTGCTGAAGCAGGTCGCCAGACGCTTGATCGCCGAGAATGGTGTGCGCAATGTGACGGTGCGCCAGATTGCGGAAGCCGCTCGGCAGAAGAACCGCGGTGTGGTCGCCTATTACTTTCGGACCAAAGAAAACCTGCTGGCAGAAATTTTGATCGAAGGTGCTGCGCGAATTGAATCTCGACGTGAGGTTTATCTCGCTGAACTCGAAGCCACCGGCGGCCCCTCGACCCTGCGCGCAGCGGTCGACGCAATAGTTCGGCCATCGGCCGCTTTTTCAGACGAGGATGTGGAGTACGGTAAATATTTCAACCGTTTCCTGATGCAACTGTCACTGAGTAATCCAGTGCTGGTAGACCAGATCCTGCAAAATGGGGGTAACAAGGCTTACCAGCGTTGCCTGGAGCACCTACGCCGCCTGCTGAGTGATTTCAGCCGGCCGCAGCAGAACCGGCGGTTTTTGTTTCTTGGCAACTATGTGTCAACCCTGCTGGCGCAACGTGAAACCATGTTGCTGGATGCCGTGCAGTCCCATCCGACCTGGGCCTCGCCGACTACACTTGACGATATTGTCTGCACCGCCGCAGCACTTCTGGCAGCACCCACTAGCGACTGAATCAACCAGGATTCTATTCGGGATTTACTCAACACAGACCCACCTGGCCAACCGACGCCAGTATCCAGCTCAGTCAGTCAGTGGCGCCGACAGTGAGGCCTATAAAGAAGTCGCGCTTCCTTGATCTGCGCCAAGCACCAGAACACAGGCTAGTGATCTACTGCATTCGCCAAGGTTAGGACAAATATAGGCCGGTGTTTTTGAATTTAACCCGCAAGGACCTGTTCTGCCGTTTTTCCAGTTATTGGATCTTAAGTCGTAAAGCCTGGCGGCTTGCCGGGTTAAAAAGGGTTCAGAAGGGTTCAGAAGGGTAAAAAAGGGTTCCATTAGGTGTCAGATGATGGCTGCGCTGAAGAGTGGGTTTGGGAATTTCGGTGCTAGCGGAAGCAATTTGACGTGCGATCTCAACGAAAATCTTGTGTTTATTTATCTTGACATTGCATGTCATATTAAGCTCTAAATAAAAGAGGCGCCGGGTAGGGATCAAGGATTACGTCTCTAAAGTTGTCGAAGTTTCGTGCTGTTGGCGAAATAAAATGCATATGTCTTTAAAAATTATCATGATTTTTAATAAGGGGATAAATATGTCAATTCGGGTAAAAACGTCCTTGAAGGGCGGCTTTAAACTAGCAGCGGGGTGCGCGCTGGCGAGCACCATGTGGGTTACCAGCACTGCCCATGCTGCCTTGGGGGCGATCGAAGAGGTCGTGGTCACAGCGCAGCGAGTCGAGGAAAGTGTGCAGGATGTACCTATCGCGGTGAGCGCATTCAGCGGCCAAATGATGGAAGACAAGCAAATCCTCAGCCCCTCTGATTTGCAGTTCGCGACACCTAACGTGTCATTTACTGCAACTAACTTCGGCGGCTCAAGCTTTAGTATTCGCGGGATTGGCCGTCTTGTTATCGCCGGGTCTGGCGAAAACGGCGTCTCGATTCACCAAAACCAGATAGCCGTACCCACCAGTTTGACTACGGTTGAGTTTTACGACCTGGAGCGCGTTGAGGTCTTGCGCGGTCCTCAAGGTACCTTGTTTGGTCGCAACGCAACCGGTGGCGCTGTTAACATGGTTACCAAAATGCCGGAGTATGACACTGTCAAGGGTTTCATCGATGGCGAGTACGGTGACTACTCCAACCAACGCTTAAAGGGCGCGATCAACATACCCATTAGTGATAATTTCGCGGTTCGCCTGGCAGGCATGGTGCTAAGCCGGGATGGCTATATCGAGAATACTGCCTATGGCCAGCAGGGTAACTGTGTGACGCCTGGTACAACCCTGGTAGATGCCTATGGCAGTGATCCCGCTAACGCGGCACTACCTAACAAGGCCAATATCCTCTCGGGGACTGTTAACCCAGCCGTACTTACACCCTGTACAATTGACAACATCGACGATGACCTGGATGGACGTGACATCTACACCTATCGTGTCACTGCTTCATGGGACATTAGCGAGGAGGCCAAACTCTGGTTCCAGTACTCCAAATTCAATGAGGATGATGACAAAATCAGAATCACCAACCAGGTCTGCGCAACCAACGACCTGCCAACCGTCGGCTGTGAACCCGACTCGTTCGGCTTTCAGAAACCACACAACGGATCGACAACGGGTGGTCTATTCGGTGGTTTGAATGAGGCTGTACTGTTGGGCACACCCTCGCCTTATAGTGGCTTTGTGAACAACGCCTCAGGCTATAGGCAGCAGCACACGGACTTCGAGCCTTTGTATCAGTACGATGAAGACCTATACACTATGGGCTTTTCCTACGATTTCGAGAAATTTCGCTTCGGCATTCTCGCGGGTCACACCAAGCAAGACTATGTTGCTCGTCAGGATTACCTAATGGACGTCGGTAACGTACTGTTCGCAACTGCAGCAAACCCCAGTGGTCTGTGGCCTACTTCAGACACAGCTGGTTATTACGCCGGCGCTGACTGGACCAGCCCCACCTGCAACTGGAACGACGGCACAGCCGGCATCTTCGGTGGCTGTGTGCACGACTCGGACCAAACTCGGGTTCAGGCCTTTGACCAGAGTGACAGCAGCAGCAAGTATTCTACCGTCGAAATGAAGGTCGAATCAGACCTGGATGGCCGATTCAACTTCATCGTTGGGGTCAATTACTCAGAGTACGAAGGCTATGGCGACTATTACGTCAACGCCAACACCCTTGACCTGGTAGGACTCTATGGAGTGCCGAAACTCGGCTTTCCACCCCTGTATCCCACCATGTATGCCTCGACCAGCAATCCGAATGGCGATGGTAACACCGGCGATTCCTTCGCCTACTTTGGCGAGGTCTACTTTGATGTTACCGACAAGGTTAAGTTAACTGTCGGTCTGCGCCGCAACGACGATCATAAGGAAGTCAGTGACAGCGGCGTGCTTTACAACGCCCTTGATCTTGGCTTGGGCGATCCGAAATGGCTTCGATCTTATCTCGTGGCTTTTGGTCTGCCCGCCTCTGACCTAGACAAGCTCTACTCATCTGCCGCGGACATCACTGCTGCAGAAGCCACAGCTCCCTTCAGCGCTGAACGCCTCGCGATCGCTCAAGCTGTACCACTCGTCCCTGCCTTTAATGAGCAGCGCGTATTAACCGGCAGCCCCAGCTCCGCTGACTTTAAGGCAACAACCGGACGTATCGGTCTCGACTGGCAGATTAATGACGACATGATGGCCTATGCCTTCTTTACCCGCGGCTACAAGCCTGGCGGGTTCAACCCGCCGCAGAACGCGACCTTGGCGACAGAAACCGTGAAGTACATCTTCGATTCCGAGAAGGTTGACGCGTTTGAGATCGGCACCAAGAATACGCTGATGGATGGCACTATGGTCATAAACGGCGCTGCCTTTACCTACAAGTATGAGGGGCTACAAACCACACGAATTCGCAACAATAACTCCATCAACGACAATATTGATGCGAACATTCGTGGTTTAGAGCTTGAACTCTACTGGCAGCCAGAATGGGCACCCTACCTGTCTATCGACGCATCCTATGCCTATCTCGATGCCACCGTGGACGGCTCAACCTCTCTGGATCCTGTGAATCGGACTGCGGGCAATCCCGACTATGTCACCCTGAAGAACATAGATCCGGGTTCAGCGACTGCGGTGAACTATATCGCAAAGGTATCTGATATCACCGATGCCATCGTTCAGGATGCGTACAACACTTCATGTGCGGCAAACAGTGACTTAAACCCTAATGCCGGCACAACCTGCCCTGACGTATTGCCAGGCACGGTTTACACTGGCATAGCGGGCGTGGATCATATTCCCACCTACATGTCACGGAATTTCCTGACGGGTGCCGGCGTCGAAGTTTCAGACGGCCTGAACACGAACCTCGATGGCAACCAGTTACCCAACGCACCAAAGAACAACCTTCACTTGGGTGTCGCCTACACGGTACCTGTGGATGCGCTGGCAGGATCTCTGATCTTCCGTTGGGATTACTCCTGGCGTGATGACCAGTTTGCTCGCGAGTTCAACACAGTTGGCGACCAGATAGATGCCTGGGATCAGCACAACGCCTCGATCATTTACGAAAGCACTGATGGTCACTGGCAAGGACGATTGTGGATGCGAAACGTTCTCGACGACGATAACGTCACCGGTAAGTACCTGACCTCTGACACTTCCGGCTTCTTCAGGAACTACTTCCTGACAGAACCAAGAATTTTTGGAGCATCGGTACGATACAGCTTTGGCGAATAATTAGCCTGAGCACTGCAAAAAACCCGCGGGCGACCGCGGGTTTTTTTTCCTGCTTATTTTCGTCGCGGTCGTTATACCTGCACCTTGGCACCTGACTCGCCTTTATTGGCCCTTGAGGGAGTCAAGCATCAACGCACGCCTTCGCGTTTTAGCTCTCTGCGTAGCGTTTTACCAATTCACGACCCAATGCCATCATATGAACCTGGTCTGGACCTTCGGCCTGCCGACACCCGCGTGCATAGTTGAAATCGGATAGTCTGCGATCAACCCGCCCGCACCAAGTCTCTACATACTAGTCTCTACATACAAGTCTCTGCATACAAGTCTCTGCATACAGGGATCTAGCACACGCTGGGCCATGAGCGGCACTCTGCCACACTGGAAATACACTTCCGCATCTACAGCGATCGCAGCGTTTAAAACCGATCCCTCGCAGGTAACAGGACAGAGC
>Ga0181595_10004210_pt1 | contig 13369 bp, 12 predicted proteins | sample 041ome_7_FD_145604 | JGI IMG/M metagenome (GOLD analysis project Ga0181595, IMG submission 145604) | Coastal salt marsh microbial communities from the Groves Creek Marsh, Skidaway Island, Georgia - 041401AS metaG (spades assembly) | ecosystem: Environmental > Aquatic > Marine > Intertidal zone...
CTATTTAATTTATTATCATAACCTTCAAGTGATCCATCTTTATCAATTGAGGTTAACATAATTTCACCCGCACCATATTCTTGAGCTTTTAAAGCCCATTTTACTGGGTCTAGGCCAGTTGAATATAATCCGCACTTTTTAAAAACTTCATACTTATCTTCTTTTACTTTTTTAACGTCTATTGAAACAACCACACATTGTGTGCCATATTTTTTTGCAACAGAAGTTATAAAATCTGGGTGCTCTAAAGCTTTAGTGTTAATGACTATTTTATCTGCACCACAATGTAATAATTTTGAAAAATCAGAATCAGAACTGACTAGCCCCCCAACAGTTAATGGAACAAAACAACTCTTTGCAAATTTCTTAACCATTTCATAAAACTTTTCACTACTTTTTTTTACTCCTCTTGTGATATCAAGAATAATGACTTCATCAACCAACCAAGAATCTACAAAATTTAAAGTGTAACGATAATCTGGAATAAAATTTTTTGTTCTAAAAAGAACACCGTTATTAAACGTAAGTACTGTAATAAACCTTTTTCTCAACATGATTAAGTCTTTTCAATAAAATTTTTGATAACTTCTAGTCCATAAAACTGGCTTTTTTCAGGATGAAATTGTGTTCCAAATATATTTTGTTGTTGAATCGCAGATACAAATTTAATTCCATGAGAGCATTTAGCAGTTATAATTTTCTCATTTTTACAATTTACATGATAACTATGTACATAGTAAAAAACAGTATCACTAGGTATCCCGTCCCAAAGAACATTATTTCTATATTTTATAAAATTATTCCATCCAACATGTGGAATTCTTATTTTTTTATCCTCTAAGCTAAATCTTTCAACAGATGCATCAATCCAGCCTAGTCCTTTATGATGTCCAAATTCAAAACTTTCTTGGGCGAAAAGCTGGAATCCTAGACAAATACCTAAAATTGGTTTTTTTTTAATATTTACAAATTCATCTAAAGGTTCGAGTAAATTTAAGTTTTTAATATTTCTCATACCATCTGCATATGCGCCTACACCGGGAAGTATTAACTTATCAGAAGTTTTGATTTCTGATGCATCATTGGTTATTATAGCTTCATAACCAATTTTGCAAACAGCGCCCAGAACAGAATGTAAATTTCCAAGCCCATAATCAATAATACTTATTTTCATATCTTATCTATCAAACTCCTCTAAAAAAAATTTTGCTCCCAAAAAAGAAAATAAAAATTTCGATAAACTGTTTGGAAGCTTTTTTTTATTTAAAATTTTTTCAATTTCACTTTTCTTTATAAAATTAAAAATTGGACTATCATCTAGAAGTTGTTCACGATTATCTGAATTAGTTATATCTAGCAAATCTTCAATTGGTGCGTTGAAACCTACTTTTCTTGGACTTTCTAATATGGCATCAGGTAAAATTCCTCTCATCGATTCTCTTAAAACTGATTTAGCTCTACCATTATTTACTAGATATTCAGTTGGTACCTGCAAACTTTTTTCAAACAAATTTCTATCTAAAAATGGTGAACGGTTCTCAATTGAATTATTCATAGCATTTAAATCATCTTCATTTAAAATTACAGGAACAGTTTCATAAAAAAGTTCATTAAGCATTCTCTTTCTCAATAAACTAACTGGATACTCTTTTTCATGAAAAATTTCCAAAATTGGGTTATAAAAATAATTACTAAAATCCTTTCCAGTATAGATGTGATCTCGAAAGTTTGGATTCTTCAAAAACCTATCAGGATCTTGTAAAAGCTGATTTCTAACATAAGGAGCAATATACTTAAGCCAATTTTTTTTTGAATTTTTTAAAAGATCCTTGTTTTTAGAAATAGAGGCTATGTATAGTAAATGATGATCATAATAACCACTAAACAACTCATCTGCAGCTGTTCCTGATATTGATATTTTATACCCATTATCTTTAATCTTATTCATTAGAAACCAATGTACATAATAGGAAATTGTAGCTACAGGAGCATCATGGGCCTTTACAATAGATCTCATATTAGATAAAAAATTTTTTTTAGTTAATGGTATCTGCGTATGTTTGATGCCTAATTCTTTTACAGCAATATTTACTAAGTTTTGTTCTTGATATCTGGAGTCCTCGTTAGCGATAGTAAAACCATGAACATCACAATTTAATATCTTTGAGGCCACAGAGATTAGAGTATTAGAATCAACACCTCCACTCATACAAAAAGCAATTGGTACATCTGATCGAATTCTAAGCTCTACTGCTTTAATAACAGCTTCCCTTGTCATAGATACTGCATCTTTAAAAGATATTTTTTGATTTTCAGTAAGTTGGGGTTTCCAATATTTTTTTGTAGAAATAGAGCCTTTAGAATTAATTGTTAAAAAATTTCCAGATGATAGCTCCTTAACTTCTTGAAAAAATGTTTCTTTTTTTTTGTAGAGTGATTTATAACCATTCGCTAAGCTACTTAGTAAATGATGTTTATTAACTCTAGGCCATTCACCAGCTAAAGTAGCAAGTCCTTTTACCTCAGAGGAAAAATAAAATCCTTCTTTTTTTTTCCAAAAATAAAGTGGTTTTTCACCAAATCTATCACGTGAAAGTATTAGTGTTCCATTTTCTTTATTATACCAAGCAAAAGCCCACATTCCTTCCAATTTATTTAAGGCACCCTGACCCCATTGACAAAGAGCATGAATTAAAACTTCTGTATCACCTTTAGTTTTAAATATATGTCCAAGTTTTTCTAAATTTCTTCGAAGTTCTATGTAGTTATATATTTCACCATTAAAAACTAAAACTGTATTTTGATAACTAAATGGTTGATTTGAGCGTTCATCTAAATCAATAATTGCTAATCGACGATGAATGAAAGCAACATTATTATCTTGAAATTTATGTGAGAAAAACCCCTCACCATCAGGTCCTCTATGTTTTAAGATTTCGCTAGTCTGCTTAAAATTTTCTAGTTTTAGTTTAGAATTGCCAAAATATCCTGCAATACCACACATAATTAAATCATAACTCTTTTGAGTTGAAATAGATCATCAGATAAATTATTGACACCATTTATTGCTGTTGGACAACAAAGAACTCCATTTTTTTTCAACTCATTAATTACATTTTCTGAATAACAATGCTTTAGACCCTCAGGGTAAGAATAATGAATAGGTTTCAAATTGGCTTTATTCTTTAGAAGTGAAAGACTTGTATCAATCTCTTCTTTTAATTGACTTGGATTTAAGTAGCTTAAGATCGAATGTGTGTGACTATGTCCTCCAATTGTAAGCAAATCGCTTTGATTGGCTTTAGACACTTCTTCCCAATTCATTTTTTTATCCAAAGGATCATTAGAAGATTCTATGTTAGAAAAACCTAATTGTTCACACAATATATCTGCAAAAATATTAGGATTACAGTTTGATGAATTTTTTACATAATTTCTTACTAATTTTAAAAAAGAGATTTTACTTTTAACATCTTTTAGGTAAATTTTTTTATTAATCCAATCTAAATTTAGATCTATAGATGCTACATTCTCTACAGCATATTCAATTCTATCAACCCAAGACATTTTATTTTTTTCAATAAATTCTGTAGTAATATAAATTGTGGCTGGTACTTTAAAATCATAAAGTATAGGAGCTGCAACGCTCAAATTATTTTCAAAACCATCATCAAAAGTGATAGCAAAACTTTTTGGTGGTAATTCTTCTTTATTGATGTGATGATTTAATATTTCATCCATAGAAACAGGATTACCATTTTCATTTAGTAATTTAATACATTCAGCAAAAGTATTTGCCTGAATGTGTTTGCCGTTGTAATTTCGCACTTTATGATTTGACTGATGAATAACTCCATGAAATAGAAAAATAACATAATTTTTTTCGCTAAGAATTTTAACTAATTTTTCTGATAAATTTTCGTTTAAATTATTCATTTTTTTAATTTAGTAAAATTTTGAAATTTTTGGACACAAATAGATTTTAATTCTTTGGGCATAGCAGAATAGTAATTCCCTAATTGACGCTGAGGTCTGGATCGAATTGTTCCACTTGAAACTTTCATTTCTATTGCCTTGAGTGTAAGTTTTAAACATATTTCTGTATTAATTTCACGCAACGCATATAAGGGCAAAGAATCTTTAATAGGCAAAATATCTTGATTAACAATCTCGCCTGTATCGAGTTTAATAGAAAGTCTGTGCAAAGTAGTAACCAATGCAGAAAATTCATTTTCATAAATAGCCCAAAGATGACTATCTAATCCTCTATATTTTTCCGGGTCTCCTCCATGAAGATTAAAAATATTGTTTGGATTTATGTCAATAATATAAGATTTTAAAGGTTGTGTACCAAAAACCAAAATAATATCTGAATTATTTTCCATTAAAGCATTCGCTGCTTCATAATCATTTAAATTAGAAAACTTTTGAGTATTTACAACGTCATCTAAATTCGTTTTATTTCCTGCAAACCATTTTTTCAATTCATACTCGTTTCTCTCATCTTCAAAAGGATGATTTACATCAAATAAAGGAACTTTAAACTTTGTAGTTTCACAAAAAACAGTTACATCATTGTAATGCTTAATAAGCTCTCTAACAAAATAAGTATGATGAGGTGTATTTGTTGTAAGAATAGCAATTTTTAAACTCATTTAAAATGACCTTTTTTTATAATCTCACCAATCTTTAAATTTTTAAGTAGTTTTTTTCCTATTATTTTTTTTTCTTCACCAGGAGAAAAACCTTCACCTGGTCTAACCCAAGTTAAATCTGAAATTTTAATTTTCTTTCCAAATTTAAGATTTCGATCTGCTGCGATTGATCTTCGTCCTGAAATTTGCATTTCTAGTTCACAATTTTGTTGTTTTTTTTCCTCTTTACCAAACAATTTTTCAGCTTTCCGTATTCTATCTACAATTAATTTCATTTCCTTTGGATCGGCAGATAATTGATGATCTCTAAAATCTGAGTAATTTTTATTTAATGTAAAATGTTTTTCTACAATTCTTGCTCCAGACATTACCGAAGCAATTGCAGCTTCAGTGCCTATGGTATGATCTGAGTAACCTATCACCGCAGCAGGGAACATTCTCTTTAAATAAATTATTGAAGCTAAATTTGCTTGTTCATTTGGCACTGGATAGCTAGCCACACAATGTAAAAGGGCCAAATTTTTACTTTTTACAACTTTTTGACGCCAAATTTTTATAATTTTATTATAAACTTTTTTTATTGTATTAATATTTGCTACACCAGTAGATACAATCATGGGTTTATTAAAACTTGCTACAGTTTCTATTAATTTATAATAATTATTATCACCCGATGAAATTTTAAAAATTGGCTGAATTTTATTCAAAAATTTTGCACTTCTTAAATCAAATGGTGTTGAAAAAAATATTAACCCTTTTTTTTTTGCAAATTTTGAAAGATCTTTAAATTGCTTGTAGCTAAGTTGAAATTTTCTTAATCTCTTTAGTCTTACTTCATTTTCCGAAGAAACATAATGCTCTGGAATAAATGTTTGAAACTTCACAGCATCAACACCTACTGTAGCAGCTTCGTTAATTAACTTTTTTGCAATCTTAAAACTACCTTCATGATTATTACCAATTTCAGCAACTATAAAAACTTTCTTGCTAGTATCTATATTACCAATTTTCATTTTATAAATTAATTTTAAGTTAAATATTGACCATTTTTAAGCTTTAATTCTGAATTATTATCAATCATGTATTTTTTAATTAATAACGCCTTGTCTTTACAAATAATATATGGGCCCTTACCTTGAATGTAACATATTCTCCCAGGGACACCTTTTAAATCAAATTGAGAAATCTCAGTTTTAAAAATTCTTACTTTTTTTTGTTCTAAAAAAGCCCATGCTCCTGGATAAGGAATTGTTAAAGCTCTCACTAATTGGTTAACTTGAGTTACGTCTAATGTTTTAAAATCTATATGTCCATCATCGTCTTTTCTTTGATGCCAATAAACGGCATTATTAGAATCTTGAGATCTACCACTTAAATTTCCTGTTTTATCAATTTGATCTATTATATTTTTTGTTAGTTCAGGAAATAATTTATTAACCTTGGTATGCAGGTCATTAATATCAGTTGATGCATCTATCAAAATATCTCGTTCTTGAAGAACTTCTCCTGAATCTATTTCTTGATCAAGTTTTATGAGAGAAATTGTTGCTTTTGTTTCACCATTAATAATTTGCCAGTTTAGTGGTGACCCTCCTCTATATTTTGGCAAACGTCCTGCATGAAGATTTATTGTCCCCTTTTCTGGTAAATTTATCAGCTCACTTTTAAAAATAGTTGAGTATCCCGCAACTATGAATAATTTGGGATATAATTTTTTAAGTTTTAGAATTACATCTTTATCATTGACATTTTTAGGTCTTAAACATTTCAAACCAATTTTTTCGATTTCTTTTTGAATTACATCAAAATCTTTATTGGGTGGTATAACAGTTGTCAAAATGCCATGACCAAATGATATCAGTTTTTGAATAACTTTAATTCCTCTTGTACCATTAAAAAAAACTACAATATTTTGCATAAATTTAATTTTTACTAAGGCTCATGTTTAAAAGTTAACTTTGAAATCATACATAGCAACTATCTTTTGTTCAAATAAATTCCTAGTTTTGCAGTAAAACTGTCTTTTAAAAAAATAAATATTTTACTTTTATAAAAATTGTTTTTCTTTAAAATATTTTTTAATATTTTTAATAAATAAGGTGACTCAATAATATTTGAATATAACCAATTATCCGAAATAACTTTATCCAAAACTTACCTCAAATTAATTTTCTGCATTTATTAGTTTTGGATTTTCATTTGTAAATTTTTTGTACCAATCTATGTATTTTGGATAACCTTTTTCTAAAGGCCAGCTAGGATTATAGCCTATTAAGTCTCTAGCTTTATCAACATTTAATGTGCCTCGCTTAGGCATTAGTTTGTCTCTCTCAACATTTTTCACCTCTATATCAGGAAAATATTGTTTAATAATTTCAGCCATATCAGCTATCGAACAAGCTTTACCATATGTTAAGTTGAATACCTGATTAAGAGCGTTTTTATTGCCAATACATCTAGTTACCCCTTCAACTAGATCTGTTATATAAGTAAAATCTAATGCTTCTTTTCCTTTATCAGCCATAATTATTTCCTTGCCAAATAAAGAATTTTCAATGAAGATTTGTCCAACTCTTCTGCTAATACATCTCTCGCCATAAAGTGCCGAAGGCCGAATAATTGTATACGGCAAATCAAAAGTTTGATTGTATCCAATTATAATTTTTTCAGAACCATATTTAAGTGCGCCGTAAATGCCTAAAGGTTCACAATGATTGTTCTCATCCACCTGATCTCCTTTAAAATTACCATATACCATGCTAGATGAAAAAAATATAAATTGTTCAACATTTGAGCTGCTTCTGGCCCAATCAAGTGAATTTTCCAGCGTACGAAAGCTATGATCAAAGGTAGAATATGGATCTTTATTTGATCTATTGGCATGAGATACAGCTGCTAACTGAACTATTATATGAGGTTCAATTTCATTCAATATTCTTGTCATTGCGTGGTAATCTCTTGCGTCTTGAACTTTTATTTTAATTTTTTTAGCTTTTAGTAATTTCGCTCGCTCCATAATTAAAGCGCTAGATAAATCTGGATAAGGCAGATTATCTACATTATCAACTAAAGATAATAAATTATTAACTTGCATACCATCAATTATTGATACATTTGCGCCGAGTGATTGCAGATGAAGAGCTAAATTATGTCCAATGAATCCAGCTCCACCAATAAGAACTATTTTCTTGCCATTTAGATTTTGAACATTATTCATTATATTTTTTTAAAAGTTTCTTTAACTCCACTAGCAATATTTTCCATATCTTCAATATTTAGATGTGGTCCTACAGGCAGTGCTATCATACCGTCACTAATTCGTGCAGCATTTACATAACTATTTTTGTTATATCCATATTTTTCTTTATAATATTTCATTCTAGGAACCGGTTGGGGATAGTAAACACTAGAACCTATACCGATCTCAGCTAGATTATTGATAATTTCTGATCGTTTTATTGCTAAATGATCATCAAGTAAAGCTCCAAGACAATAATGACAACTCTCAAGATATCCGTCAGAAGGTTGTGGTAAAACACGTAAACCTGTAACTTGACTGAGATGTTTCTCTAAAGCTATGAAGTTATTTTTTCTTTTTTTTAAAAATTCAGGAAGTTTATCAATCTGAACTGCTCCGATTGCCGCATGAATTTCACTCATACGATAGTTAAAACCTAAAGCAATAGTATCATATACTCCTGCAATTTTACGCTCTGTATGAGTACGATTTACACCAAATGCTTTTAGTAATTTAAGTTTTTTTGCTAAATCATTATCTCGAAGTATGATCATGCCCCCCTCTGCAGTAGTAAAATGCTTAACAGGATAAAAAGAAAAAACACCAGCATCTCCATGAAGCCCAACATGAACATTATTAATCTTAGCTCCTGGTGCAAGAGCACAGTCTTCAAGTAAAAACAAACCATATTTTTTAGCAATCTTTACTACTTCAGGCATGTCAACTGGCACACCCAGATAATGCACAACAGCAATTGCTTTAGTTTTTGAATTTATTAACTTTTCAATATCTTGAATATTAATATTGCCAGTAGTTTCTTCGGCATCCACGAATACTGGTTTTGCTCCTGTTAATTCTACAGCGTGAGCTGTTGCAATATGAGTCTGGGCTGGCACAATAACCTCATCACCTGGACCATAACCTAATGCAAAATAAATCAAGTGCATTCCTGCAGTGCAGGATGATACACTCACAGCGTTAGGAGCATTTGTAAAACTTGCAAATTTATTTTCAAATTCTGTTGCTACAGGTCCATGAACCAAAATGGAACCATCCATTACTTTCATTACTGCATCTTTTTCCTGATGATCTATCATTGGTTTTCCAAAAGAAATTTTTTTCATAATAAGTGATTATTATATTAGACTAAAAAATTTTTAAAAAAAGTTATAAATATTCTATTAAGACAGTATTTCCTGACTCAACAGCCTGCTCGGCAGCTAAGCATACACTCATCACATCAAATATATCATCCTTGGGAACTAATACATTTTGCTCTGACCCCAAAAGATAATTTACAAAAGAGATGAGTGCTTTGCTTCTAAGTCTTTTAGCTGGGTAAGATGTGTTTTCAATTTTAAATTTTTGATCCGGGTTAGTTGAGTCAATCCATAAAGTTCCCGGATAATCATGAATAAAAGTTGAATTTTCTCCAAAGATTTTTAAAGCATGAAAATGTGGATGAACACCTCCACCATGTGCACTTATTTTAACAGACATCTTATTATCAAATTCTAAAAGCAAAATTACAAAATCGTTAAATTTTTGCTTCGTTCCCTTGACCATAATATTACTTCCTAGAGCTTTAACACTAACTGGTTTTTTTTTAACAATCCATAAAACAAGATCGATCATATGAACAGCAGCTCCATGTATAATTGAGTAATAATTTGCCTCAGCTCTCCAGCCTGAAGTAATCTTTTGTTTACGTCCCCAGAGATAATCAGCTTCTATATGATAAATTTCACCTATTTTGCTAGATTTTACCTCTCCAAGAACTTTTTCAAAAAGAGGACATGTTCTTAACACCATATTTGATGAAATACTCAAATCAGGGAACTTTTTTAGTTTATTATTTATCTCTTTAATCTGATCTTTTTCTAGACAGATCGGTTTTTCAACATAAACATGCTTTTTGTTATCTAAAGCAGTCATTACTTGTTTGTAATGAAATTCATCATAGGAAGCCACGCAAACCAAATCAATATCCGGATCAGACAAAACATCATTATCATTTTGAGTCTGAATTACTTCGTGAAATTCTGAGCCAATCTCAGAAAGTTTGTTTTTGTTAAAATCACAAATTTTAATTAATTCACAATTTGGATGTGCAGCTAAAGTTCTAGCTTGATGCGCTCCAACACCTAAACCAATAACTGCAGATCTAATTTTTTTTTTTAAAATCATAATTTTTAAGAAATAGGAAATATTTTTTCATAGTCTTTTTTTCTTTTTAAATCCCAATTTTCCAGCTTCTTTAAATCATCAGGATTATCAAGTGCTAATTTTAAATTTTTAACCAAAATATTGTTACATAAAATATTACTTATCTTAAAATTTTTATTTTTTTTGTAAAAATATTTTGTAATATGTTCTCGATATTTCTTACCAGTGATTTGTTTTTCTGTTTTCATAAATGTTTTTGTATTTATTAATTCTATGCTCATACCAGTTGGAAAAGTTCTTGGAAGAATATTTGTGACTAAATCTAAATTGTTATTTTTATAAATATTAGCTGCCTCATCAAATAAAAAAGGTAGTAATAATGGGCTATCTCCACATACTCTAAAAAAAGCTTCACATTTAATTTGCTTCAATGTCTTGACAAATCTACTCATCACGTCGTTTCTAGATCCTCGAACTACCTTTAAGCCAAGATGCTTGCCGTAAATTGCTAACGGATTATCTTCATTATCTTTACTTGTTGCTAAAATAATTTTTGGTTTAATTTTAGATTTTTTTATACGTTCTATAACATGATCTAAAACAGTTTTTCCCAAAAAAGGAGCAAGCATTTTTCCAGGGTATCTTTGTGATGTCATCCTACATTGAATAATAGCTACTAAATTCATAAGTATATCAATCTTCCATATATTTTATTTCTCTTTATTCTGCATTTTTCGAAATTGTAAATTTGATTTCAAGAGCTCATTAAAGCTCCCCTTTGCTTTTACCTCTCCATTTTCTATTAAAAAAATATTATCACACTTTTTTACTGTGCTTAAACGATGTGCGATTAATATTACTGTGATATTTTTATCCAAATTGTTTAAAGCATTCATTACTATTTGCTCAGTTATATTATCTAATGCACTAGTCGCTTCATCAAAAATTAACAACTTGGGGCTACGATACAATGCTCTTGCAATACCAATTCTTTGACGCTGACCACCAGAAAGTCTCACCCCGCGTTCTCCTATTATTGTTTGATATTTATCTGGCAATTTATTATTCACAAATTCATGTAAGCTTGCAATTTTAGATGCTTTTTCAATTTGTTGTTGATTGATGTTTTTTTTAGAAATTCCAAAAGCTATATTTGCTTCGATTGTGTCATCTGCAAGATAAATTTGTTGTGGAACATAGCCGATGCAATTTTGCCATGATCTACGATTATGATCATCTATAATTTTTTCGTCCACTTTTAATGTCCCTTTATTTGCTTCAAGAAGCCCTAAAATAATGTCAACAGTAGTAGTTTTTCCACTACCCGTTGAACCAACAATGCCAACTTTACTTCTTACAGGAATATTGAGATTTATATTTTTTAATGCATAGTTTGAAGAATTTGGATAATGATAATGAATCTGATCCAATGAAATTGAATTATTAAATTTTAAAAAGTCTTTTTGTTCAATACTTTTTGAATATTTTAAGTTCTGCAAATCCTTATGAAGCGTATCCAAAGCAGTTCCAGCAAATCGCAATTGAGCTAACGCTACGTATATATTTTGAAGAGCAGGCATTAACCGGTAGCCTGCAAATGTATATAAAGCTATCACAGGAATAGCATTAATAAATGCTCCGCTTTTAGACATGAAATAAAGACTTAAAAGCAACATACCTCCAAAAGCTACTGCTTCTAATGCAAAACGAGGTATTTGACTAATAATTTTAATTGATGCTTGATGTTGGGCAAAAATTTTTGCAGGAATTTCAAAACGATTTGTATATATATTTTCAAGTCCACCTAATTTTATTTCTTTAGATGCACCAAACGCTTCACTTAAAGTTTTAAAACGCTCTTCATTTGCTTCAAACCGTTCTTGTCCAATTTTTTTTATGTAACCCCTTAAAAATATATAAATTAAAAAATAACAACCACCTAGAGTAATCCCAGTTATCAATGTCATCAATGGGTCATTTATAATTAATAAAGTTGTTATGGAAATAACAACTGCACCATGACCAATAAGATTTATCATTGGTTGAATACCATTTCCTATTACTGTTGAGAGTTCAGATAATATTGACTTTCCAAGATTTGCACTATTTTGACTCAAGAACCAACTGTAAGGTTGGTTTAAGTAACCTTCAACTAAACGTTTGCCAATGGCATATTCTCTCATGGTAATAAAAAGTGTTTGAAAATAATTTGTTAGAGCCTTAAACGTTAGAGAAATAATTAATAGTACAAACACAACTAATCCAAGCATAAATATAAACTGATTTTTATTTTCTACACCAAAGATACTTGCTGATTGAAATGCAAAATTAAGCATTGAGTTTGTCTCAATCAAATCAGGATTAGTTAATACCGCCATAAATGGAAGAATGGATGCTACTCCAAGCATATCTAATAAAGCCATTATTATTATCATTATTAACAATAAAGCTGCTTGTTTACGTTCTTTACTTGAAAGCAGGAATAAAATTTTTTTTAGGTTTTTCATTACTTATTCACTTAAAAAAAATTTTTAAAAAATTAGACACATTAATCAGTGGATCACCCTCTGGCCATATAACTTTTTTGAAGCACTCATTGCTTTCAGGACTATTTTTAGAATAATTGTCTATAGCTTCAAATAATTCAATTTCATTATTCATTATAATGTCTTCTGATGCTTTTTCTAGCCACACAAAATTAATATTTTTTTGTGCAATAAAAGATAAAAATAATATTTTTTTATTATTTAAAACTGCTTCAAATATTCCAGAACTTCTCCAAAAAAGAACTATATCACAGTTTTCTACCGCATCTGTCAATGACATTTTTTCATCCCAAACTTCTCTTAAAATTTTAGGTGGCTTCATATTACTCATTCCTCTAACGTGGGGTATTATTTTAAGATTAATATTGTTTTTTAATACAAGTTTCTCCATCAAACTAATCATTCTATTCCAGTCACCTGTATGTTGTTCTGGCGAAGCTAAAACAAGTACTCTTTTATTTTTAAAGTTATTATATTTATTTTTTTTAATATATTTATTTAAAATAGATGACCAATAATTAGAATAACGTAGATTACCAGTTATTATTTTTTTATGTGCAATTTGTTCATTAGCCTGCCATATATTCGATGCTAGAAAAACATCTTCACAAGGAAGAGATGGGTCAGTTTTGGTTGCTGAAATGTTTTTAGATGTGAAGTGGACTGGTCCATGACCTGTTCCTATAATTTTAGATTTTTTGTGCATTTCAGTTAAAAAACTGTTTAGAACTTTCCTGCCCTTATTCCAATGATCAACAAAAACA
>Ga0181595_10004222_pt1 | contig 13344 bp, 13 predicted proteins | sample 041ome_7_FD_145604 | JGI IMG/M metagenome (GOLD analysis project Ga0181595, IMG submission 145604) | Coastal salt marsh microbial communities from the Groves Creek Marsh, Skidaway Island, Georgia - 041401AS metaG (spades assembly) | ecosystem: Environmental > Aquatic > Marine > Intertidal zone...
GCACACCAACTTATCAGTTATCTGTATCGGTAGATGATCATTTAATGAATATTACTCATGTAATACGAGGAGATGATCATAAAATAAATACATTTAAACAAATGCAAATTTTTGAAGCTATGAGTTGGGATAAACCGATTTATGCTCACATACCGCTTATTCACTCAAAGGAGGGTAAAAAATTATCAAAAAGAGATGGCGCTATAACAGTAGCAGACTATCAGAAAATTGGCATTTTACCTGAGAGTCTGAGAAATTATCTTCTTAAACTTGGATGGTCTTATAAAGATAAGGAAATTTTCTCTCTAGAAGAAAGCATTCAATTATTTAACCTTGAAGGCATAGGCAAATCTCCCTCGAAACTCGATATGGAAAGAGTTTTGTCTTTAAATGAAACATATATTAAAAATATAAATGAAGATAAGTTATTTGATTATTTCAAAAATTATATCGCTGAATTCAAAATTAAGATTGATGAAATTTTTCTTAATAAAATTAAAAAAAACTTATCAATCTTCAAAAATAAAGCAAAAACATTGGAAGATATTTTTAATAACTGTAATTTTATATTTAATTTTCAGACAATTGATTATAAAAATATCATAGATGAAAATGCGAAAAAATTAGTTAATGATTTTTATCAAAATATAGCCAATGTAAATGATCAAGATTTCCAAACCTGCAAAGAAATAATAAACGATATTATCAATAAAAATAAAATTAAATTTAAAGATTTTGGTCAGCCTATTCGTTTAGTTTTAACTGGCAGTAAATTTGCCCCATCAATTAATGATATAATACAGTCTTTAGGAATTGATGAAGTCAAAAAAAGGCTCAAATATTATCTTTAAATAGACTTTTTTTAACAAAGCTGATAATAAACAGCATTTTTTATGTCCAAAAAAGCTAAAGTAATTATAAATAATAAAGATTTTGAATTTCCTATTTTAAGTGGTTCAGTAGGACCAGATGTGCTTGATATAGGTAAATTTTATTCTTTAACAGGAAATTTTACTCTTGATCCAGGTTTTACATCAACAGCAAGCTGCGAATCATCTATCACTTATATTGACGGTGAAAAAGGTGAGTGCTTCTACCGTGGCTTCCCCATGGACGAACTTGCAAATAAAAGTTCTTTTCTAGAAGTTGCTTACCTTCTTTGGAATGGCGAATTGCCAACAAAAAATGAATGGTTTGAATATTCAGAAGCAATTAAAACTCACACCATGGTTCACGAACAAATAAAGAGGTTTTTTGATGGATTTAGAAGAGGATCTCATCCAATGGCTATTTTAACATCGGTTGTTGCTGCCTTATCAGCTTTTTATCCTGATTCAATTGATGTAAATGATTTAGAACAAAGACAAATATCAGCAAGACGTATGATTGCTAAAGTTCCAACATTAGCTGCAATGGCATACAAATACTCCATAGGACAACCGTTTATTTATCCTGATAACTCATTAGATTATACTGAAAATTTTTTACAGATGGTATTTGCTGTTCCAGCTGAAAAATATAAAGTTAACAAAGTATTTGCTAAAGCATTAGACAAAATATTTATTTTACATGCAGATCATGAGCAAAATGCCTCAACCTCAACGGTTAGACTTGCGGCTTCATCAGGTGTAAACCCTTTTGCATCTATTTCAACAGGCTTTACCTCTTTATGGGGACCATTACACGGAGGTGCGAACGAAGCAGCATTAAATATGCTTTTAAAAATTGGTGACGTTAAAAATATTCCTGAATATATTAAGAGAGCTAAAGATAAAGATGATCCATTTAAACTAATGGGTTTTGGTCACAGAGTTTATAAAAACTACGATCCAAGAGCTAAAGTAATGCAAAAAACTTGTCATGAAGTGTTGGATGAACTTGGAAAAAAAGATGATAAAATTTTGCAAGTTGCAATAGAGTTAGAAAAAATAGCATTGCAAGATGACTATTTTGTAGAAAAAAAATTATACCCAAATATCGATTTTTACTCAGGAATAACACTAAGCGCCATGGGCTTTCCATCTACAATGTTTACTGCATTATTTGCAGTTGCAAGAACTGCTGGTTGGATTGCGCACTGGAAAGAAATGTACTTAGATGAAAAGAATAGAATTGGACGACCAAGACAACTTTACATAGGTGAAAAGCCCAGACAATTCAGAGAATTAAAAAACAGAAATTAGCAATAACTTTTAACTATATCAGAAATAATTTTATTCGAATTTGCTCTTTTAAATCTTTTCAAAATTTTACTATAACCTGCAACATTTTTTTTTCTAATTTTATCATTCTCTATAAAATCACACACTAAAGATAAAATTTTTTCTACAGTACAGTCATTTTGAATAAGTTCTGGAATAACCTCTTTATTAGCAGCAATGTTAATAATATTGCCATAATTAACATTAACAAAAGGTTTAATCAAAAAATAATTAATTATAGATGTTTTGTATATAGTGATTAATGGACATTTGTTTTTGCAAATATCAAGTGAAATAGTTCCAGACTTTGCAACTGATAATATAGAATTTTTAATATAAAAATTTTTTTTATCCTCATGATATGATACTAAAAATTCAGATTTATTAGATAAATAGGATTTAATTAATTGAACTCTATCTTTAGGAACGGGAAAATGAAAAACATAATTATTATTAAATTTTATATTAATTGCTTGCATAAATTTATTAAAAATTGGCATAAATAATTTTATTTCACTAATTCTACTCCCTGGACACAAGGTAATTAGTTTTTTATTATTTGGTATCAAAAATTTTTTATAAATTATTTTATTTTCAATAAAAGGATGTCCAACAAAAGTATTTTTGATTTTCCATTTGTTAAATATAGAGACCTCAAAAGGAAATAGTAACAACATATGATCAATAAATTTTTTAAATAATTTAGCTCTGCTCTCTCTCCATGCCCAAATAGTTGGAGCAACTAAATGTACAACTTTAATATTGGGAAATTTTTCTTTTATTTTTTTCTCAATGCGAAAAGAAAAATCAGGTGCATCAATAGAAAAAATTACATTTGGTTTGAAAGTCAAAATTGAATTCACAGTAAAATTTATTTTTTTTTTTAAATAAAAAAAATTAATTAATATATCCTTAATACCCATAAATGCGATAGAAGAAGAATCAAACAATAATTTAATATTTTTACTTTTAAGCTTTTCAGATCCAATAGCTAAAATATTATATTTTTTTTTATCAAAATAACTTACAATTTCAGAAGCAAGTTTGTCTCCTGATGCCTCTCCAGTAATAATAAAAATTTTTTTTTTCAATTTATGACTTTAATAAAAAAATTATGCTTTTTAATTAATGAAAAAGATCTTTCTTGATCTAAAAAAATATGTGCATTTTTTTTTAAAACAATACCATTTAAGTTAAGGTCAATGCATTTTTTAACAGTTTTATAGCCAATTGTAGGTAGATCAACACGAAGATCTTGAATTTTTTTTGGCAATTTAATTAAAATACCAGATTGCTTATTTTTGTTTAATTTTTTTAATATTTTTGATGATTTTAACAACATTTGATCCGTGCCCTCAGCAGCTTCAATTGCAACTATAAAACCATTGTTTATTATAACTGATTGCCCAACATCAAATTTTTGATTTAATTTTTCTAATAAATTTTTTCCTTTTTTAATATCTTTTAAATCTTGACTGTTTATTATTTTATTTATTTTAGCATTGTCTATAAAAAGTTCAGGTAGGTATTTGGTACAAGAGACAACTTTCATTTTTTCTTTTTTTAAAATATTAATTACTAAATCTAAAAGATAAGAATCTCCTTTTTTTAAAGCATCTAAAATACTAGGCAAAAATTTTATTATTTTTTTATCAAATCTTAAATCTGCGAAATTTGGTCTTGTCACTTTACCTGCAAGAATTACTTCTTTACATTGATTTTTTTTTAAGATTTGTATTATTGAAGATATTTGAGTAATTGCAAAATTATATTTTTGTTGTTTTTGGTTTTTTTTAGATAAATTTATTACAATATGATTAAATTTTTTGTTTTTTAATTTTTTAACTATTAATTTAGGTAACGATCCATCACCAGCTATAATGCCAATCATTTAATCTGGTATACAAATAAGTTTGTTAATATTTTTTTTTAAAAATTGTTTAGCCTCTAATATAAGAACATTCTCATTATTTTCAAATTTACTATTATTAAAATTTTTACTTTCAATGAATTTTTTATACTCTATTATGGTATTATTATTAAAATTTTTTCTTTTTAAACCTATTAAATTTAAATTTTCATAAGCACACCTATTGCCAGTAACCAATGTATACGGGAGAACGTTTTTATTTACACCGGTCATTCCACCTATCATTGCTCCTTTACCTATATTGCAGAATTGTTGTACAGCAGAATTTCCCCCGATAATGACATCATTTTCAATAATGCAATGTCCAGCAATTGGCACATTATTTGCTACAATTACATTGTCACCAACAAAGCAGTCATGGGCTATATGAGAAGAAATCATTAGTAGACAATTATTTCCTATTTTTGTTACTCTACCCCCGTGCTCTGTTCCTGGGTTAATTGTTACATACTCTCTAATTTTATTATTATTGCCAATTATTAATTTATTTTTTTCACCTTTAAATTTTAAATCTTGAGGATCTGTTCCAATGCTTGCAAAAGGATAGATTATATTTCCTGTTCCAATTGTTGTATCTCCTGAAATATGCACATGAGACATAATTTTGCTATTTTCATTAATGGAAACATTTGGACCTAAATAACAAAAATCTCCGATAGATACATTTTTGCCTATTTTTGCTCCTTCTGAAATAATTGAGCTATTACTTATCTTCATCTCTATCAGCTATAGTAGCCATCCATTCGGCGTCTGCCATTTTTTTATCATCCACTATTGCTACACCTGAATACTTCCAAATTCTTCCTTTAATTTTCTCAACTTTAACATTTAGCAATAATTCACACTCTGGCATTATAGGAGAACGGAATCTAGCTTTATCTATAGTCATTAAAAATACCAGTTTATTTTCAACTTCTTTAGGATCAAGACTATAAGCAGCCAGGGCTGCTGCGGCTTGACCAAATGCCTCAACAATTAAAACCCCAGGAAAAACTGGCGCTCCTGGAAAATGACCATCAAAATAAAACTTATCTTTAGTGACATTTATGTGGCCTGTAGCAGAAACCATTGGAATTATTTTTGTTAATCTATCAACAAGTAACATTGGCTCTCTATGAGGTAATAAATTTTTAATTTCTTCTTTATTTAATTCAGTTTTCATTTCATCATATTTTTTTTTATAAAATCTCTAAATTCCATAGCTGGATATCCCATTACAGTTTTGTTATCATCTATATTCTTTATGACACCAGATTTGCCTCCAATTTTAACGTTATTTCCAATTTTTAAATGACCTGATATACCTGCTTGACCACCAATAATTACATTATTCCCAATGCGTGTACTGCCTGCTATACCTACTTGAGCTGCAATTATACAATACTCACCAATTTCAACATTGTGTGCAATGTGAACTTGATTATCTAAAAAAGTAGATTTGCCGATAATAGTATTGGATATGGAACCTCGATCTATATTACAATTGCTACCAATTTCTACATAGTCTTTCAAAACTACTTTTCCAATATGTGGGACTCTATGAATAGTGTTTTTGTATATTTTAAAACCAAATCCTTTCTTTCCAAGTATTGAACCATCTCCTATATTTACATTATTTCCAATAATTGAATGACTAATAATAACATTACAACCAATAATAACATTGTTCCCAATTATACAATTTTCTTTTATGATCACATTATGACCTATAAAAATATTTTTTCCAAATTTAACATTTTTTTCACAAATGAAATTATTACCAAAGTTAATATTGATAGATTTTTTTTTCAAAATATTTAAGTTTAAATTATCATTTGAAATTTTATCAAAAACACAATCCTTATAAAAGAAATTACTAATTTTTATAAAATCTATATCAGGATTTTGACTAATAATCGGGAAACAATTTTTGGGCACTTGATTTAAATATTTATTAGGAATAACGACAGCAGAGGATTTAGTTTTTTTTAAAAATTTCAAATATTTGTCATGATTACATATGGTTAGGTCCCCGATAGTCGCTAAAAAAATATTTTTAATATTAGATATGAATATATTTTTTTTAATTTTTTTTTTAGATTCAATTAATTTCAAAATGCTCGAAAGTTTTACCTTGTTTTTTTTTAAGGTCATTTGTATATAATAATTAAAAAACAGTTCCCAAATTAAAACTAAACTCTCTGATTTTATCTGTACTTTCTTTCATTATGGGACTAGCATATGTTAAACTTATTGGCCCCAAAGGTGATAACCAATTCAAACCCAAACCTATAGACATTCTAATACTATTAGAATCATCTATAGTTTTGCTGTAATCCACACCCCATAAATTTGCCATATCAAGAAAAATACCAGTAGAGGTATTCCATGTTTCTGGTATAAAATTAGGTATTGTACTTGAAATAGTAGAATTTACACTATAATTACCACCAACATGATCACTACCATCTCTGGGTCCAACACCCCTGGACTTAAAACCTCTTAATGATAGATCGCTTAAATGAAGTCTTTCACTAAACATTATATCTTTATCGTTTAAAGAATTAATTGATCTCAATCTATATTTAATTGAACCATTAAATTTAGGAAATAATTCCTGATGAAAGGAACCAAAAATTGTATTTTGAATAGAGGGTATATCACTTATTAATGCTGACAAGGTTTGTCCAAAACCAATTTCATAACCATCAGTTGGATTTATTGTAGAATTTCGCTTGTCATTGCTTATTGTATAAAAAATTTTTGAACTCAGATATTCACCTTCTCTCTTTTTAATCAAAGAACTAGCATTTTGCTCTGCTTTAAAAGTATCAAATTCTATTGAAGCACCAGGTGAAAAGAAAATATCTTCTAAAGCTTCATATTTAGAATTTATTCTGGTTCCGTAAATTGAATTTTTATATCCCGAAGATTCAGTAAAATCATATTTTGTAGCAAATACGGCTGTAGTTAATGATTTTCCTGATTTGTTGAAATCATTATTAGTATAATTAATGTTTCCCTCAATTTTATCAGTCCCTAGATTTAAATAGCTAGCTAGTTTATTTCCATTACCAAGAAAATTTTTTTCCTGTATTCCGGCATTAATAACAGCTCCATTTGTGCCTGCGCCAGCACCGGCAGATATTTCACCTGTAGGTTTTTCTGTAACTGAAATTTTTAAATTAACAAAAGTATCTTCAATTTCTTTCTCAAAAGATACATTTTTAAAAATATCTAAGTTTTTAAGCTTTAAAAGTGATTTTGTATAATTTTTTTCATTAAAAATATCACCTTCGTTAAAAAAAATATTCCTTCTTATAACAGACTCGTTTGTTAAATCATTACCAACGACTAAAATATTTTTTATCTGATAAAATTTATCTGTCTTGAATAACAATAATTTTAAATTAATTTTATTCTGTTTTTTTTCTTCTGAAATATTATAATTAATATCTAAAAAATTATTATAAAACAAAATATCATCAATTTTTTTCTTTAATTTCTCAATTTTTTTGGTTGAGTAGCTGGAATATAAAGTAGTTTTTGCAATTTTGTAGATATTCTCCTCAATATTTTTTGGTAAAAAAGATTTGGATTTTTCAATTTCAAAACTTCCAAAATCATATTTTGTGCCTTCGTATAAACTGAATATTAAAGAAACAGAAAATTCAGCTTTTTTTTCATAATACGATGCAAGTATTTGAAAGTCATAAAAACCTCTATCAACATAAAAATTTTTTAATTGATTTACATCATAATTCAAAATGTCGGTATTAACTTTGGTTGTTGATGATAAAAACTTCCACCAGCCGTCTACCGAACTTTCGATTACAGATGATAACTCTGAATTTGAAAAAAATTCGTTACCTATAAATTGAATATTTTTAATTTTGGATACTTTGTTTTTATTGATATTATAAATAAGATTTAAAGAATTATCATCGATTTTTGTGTAATCTATTTTAAGAACGACATCATAGAAACCGCGATTTTTAAAATATTCTAAAATTAGGTTGCTATCTCTTTTTAAATTGCCTTCAGAAAAAAAGGAATTTTCTTTGTGAAAAAAAAATTTTTCCAAATCATTCAATTCAGCTTCGCTGACTCCATCTACGTAAAAAAATTTGATAAATGGATTTTCAATCAAATCTATTACTAAATTTTTTTCTTCATACTTGATTTTAACATTGCTAAAAAAGCCAGTTGAAAATAAATCTTTTTGAATTCTATTTAAAAGAATTAAGTCCTGCTCATCTAATTTCTCAGTTAAATTTATATAACTAAGAATTGTATCATTGCTAATACGTTTATTTCCATTTATTTTAATATTTTTTGTTTCTAAAGACGATACTTCAAAAGCAAATAATAAAAAAAAGAATAAAATTAAAATTTTTTTAACATTAGATTTGAACATAATTGTTTTGAATAAGATATAACCTTAAATATATCATTAAAATTTTTTATTTTATTAGTTTTGCAATATCTTAATAACTCCTTATCATCAAAAAGTGTAATAATATTTTTAGATATATCAATAAAAGAGATTTTTTTAACCAAAAATTGCTCTACAAAGAAATCATTAAATACGTTAAACGCAATATGAGCAATATCTCCTAATTTTAAAATAGTGTACCCCAATCTTAAAATAGGAAATTTAGATGGTATACATTCATAAAGCTCAAGATTAATTTTACCACTACTTTCTATAAAATTTTTTATATAAGAATTTTTTTTAATTTTATTAAATATTGTATTTCTGATTGGAATTTTCATATCAGTATTATGAGCAATAAAATCAACAATACCATTATCCAAAATACACAATGCATGAATTTTAGATTGAGGATGAATTTTGATTTTTATTGACTCAAAAGGTATATTATATAAAGTTTTAACTTCTATCATTTCAAAAATTTTATTTACTAATGTTGCAGAATCTATGGAAATTTTTTTTCCCATTTTCCAGGTTGGATGTTTGAGGGCATCTTTTACTGAAACATTCTTTAAATTTTTTTTATTTAAAAAAGGACCTCCTGAAGCAGTAATATAAACTTTATTAATTTTTGTTTTTGAATATTTTTTTAAAAGTAAATCTAAACAATACAATTCTGAGTCAATGGATATTATTTTGCAAAAATTTTTTTTTGCTTGTTTTAAGAGAAATTGACCTCCACATACGATACTTTCTTTATTAGCAATCAATAGTTTTTTAGAAAATTTTAAGAATAAAAATGTAGATTGTAATCCCAAAATACCAGAAATTGCACATACGGTAATATCAATTTTTTTTTTTAATTTAATATCTTTAAAGTTATTAAAAAAATTAATTTTTTTTTTGGAAAATTTTTTTTTTATTTTTAAATAAGTTTTATAATCACTTATTATTACATTTTTTGGATTTAGATTTTTAATTTGTTTTGAAATTCTTAAAAAATTTTTATTGCAAGATAAAATTTCAATTTGAAATAAATTTAAGTTCTCACTAATAGTTTCAATAGTAGATAATCCAATTGAACCTGTCGATCCTAAAATTGCAATTTTAATTTTATAAGACATTTGCTAACTTAAAAATGTAGCCAAAAATTATAACAAATATAAAACCATCTATTCTATCCAGCAAACCTCCATGACCAGGAATTAAATTTGAATAATCTTTAATATTATTTTTTCTTTTTATATATGAAAAAAAAATATCTCCAAACACGCTAACAATACATAAAAATAACTGTGTTAAAAAAATATTAAATCCATATGTAAAATTATATAAAATTTTACTTGGAAAATAAAATGCAATTTGTGATAGAATAATCGATCCTACTAGACCAGAAATTGTTTTATTTGGACTAAATTTTGATAATTTTATACCACCAAATATCTTTCCAAAAAAGTAACCACCTACATCACTTAGCCAAACAATTGAAAAAATCCAAACACATTTGGCAAAATCCTCTATTCCTACTTGTCTTAAGTTATAAATAGAAAAAATAAATATGAATAATAACAACAATAAAAAAATAATAATTATTTTATTTTTAATATTTTTAAAAATTTCATAAATACATGTTAAAAAAATAAAAAATAATAATAAAATAAAAAACAAATCATTTCTATAAATAATATATAAAAAAAAAGGTAATAGTATTATTGAACTAACAAATCTTAAAATAAAATTCTTCATAAAGATCCAAAATTTCTTTTAATTTTACAAAATTTTTTAATAATAGAATTTAAATCAGTAGTATTAAAATCTGGCCACATTTTTTTTAAAAAAAAAAATTCTGTATAGGCCATTTGCCATAGTAAAAAATCACTTAGACGCTTATAGCCACCAGTCCTTATTAAAATTTGAGGATCTGGTACATTTTTAGTAAAAAGATATTTTTCAAATTCTTTTGGTGAAATTTTTTTTATTTTTTTGTTTAGTGTCAAATACTCATTGATAGATCTTGTAATTTCATGTCTGCCACTATAATTAAGCGCAACTATTACGGTAATTAAATTATTTTTATTAGTATTAATTTCTATTTTTTTAATTATTTTTTTTATGTCTGGAGTTAAATTATTAGTATCTCCAATAAACTTAATTTTAATATTTTCTTTAATAAAATTATCAAAATTATCATTGATAAAGTTCTTTAATAAATGAAACAGATAAACTGTTTCTTTTTTTGGTCTTTTCCAATTATCCTTTGAAAATGCGTATAAGGATAGATATTTAATTTTTTTTTTAATACAATTCTTTACTACTGATAGGATATTTTTAGTTCCAATATAATGTCCGTAATTCCTTGGTTTTTTATTTTTTAGTGCCCACCTACCGTTGCCATCCATTATTATGGCAACATGATTTACTTGGGTCATACTTTTAAAATATCTTTTTCTTTAACTAAAATTTTACTATCAACTTCTGCAATAAATTTATCTGTTAATTTTTGTAATTGCTCTGAAAGTTTTATATTGTCATCTTCGCTAATAGATTTTTCTTTTAATAATTTCTTTAAAAAATCCATTCCTTCTCTTCTAATATTTCTTATAGATATTTTTATTTTTTCTGATTGAGCCTTTACTATTTTTATCAATTCTTTTCTTCTCTCTTCTGATAGCTTTGGAACTGGTACTCTAATTAATTGACCGTCTACAGTTGGGTTTATATTTAACTCTGATTCTCTTATGGCTTTTTCAATAAATTTTATATTATTAGCATCCCAAACTTGGACTGTGACCATTTGAGAGTCTGGAACAGAAACTGTTCCAAGCTGATTAATTGGAATCTTTTGCCCGTAAACTTCGACTTTAATCAAATCTAACATTGAGATATGAGCTCTTCCAGTTCTTATAGAAGATAAATCTGAATTCAAACTTCCAATAGTCAAATTCATTTTGGACTCAAACTCTTTTAATTTGATGTCTGTGCTCATAAAAAATAATAAAACTATTTTGACAAACTAGCAACTTCGTTTGCAAAATCATCCTTTTTGATTTCTAAACCTTCGCCAACTTTGAATCTTATAAATTTTTTAATTGTAAAATTTGTACCATTCTCCTTGTTAAATTCTTCTATTGCTTTTTTTACTGATAAATCTGGATTTATTACCCATTTTTGATTTAATAATGTACTTTCTTGAATAACTTTATTTATTTTTCCAATTATAATTTTATCAATCATATCAAGTTTCTTACCCTCGTTAATTAATTGATCTTTAATAATACCTTTTTCTTTTTCAATAAAATCATTATCAATTCCATCATTGTCAAGTGCCATTGGAGAGCTTGCTGCTATATGCATGCAAATTTGATTTGCAAAATTTTTAGACTTTTCACTTTCATCTGATTTGTAATTAATTAAAACACCTAAATTTCCAGATTTGTCAGTTTGTTTATTATGCAGATATGATGCAAACTGATCATTATCATCAATAGTTTCAAATCTTCTAATTTTTAAATTTTCTCCAATCTTGGCAATTAAGCTTGTTAAAAATTCTGAAACATTGTCTTGATCATCATATTTTTTACTTAAAAGTTCATCTAAACTTGAAACTTCTGTAGCTAAATTTGAAACTTTTTCACAAAATTTAATAAATTCATTATTTTTTGATACAAAATCAGTTTCCGAATTAATTTCAATAATTGATGATTTGTTATTAACGATAGCAATTGAAATCAATCCTTCTGTCGCTCCTCTGGATGATTTTTTTGCAGCTTTTGCAATCCCTTTTTTTCTTAAAAACTCTATTGCTAAATCAATATTTTCGTTATTTTCTGATAAAGCAGTTTTGCAATCTTGGATACCAGCGCCTGTTAAATCTCTTAACTCTTTAACTTTTTCTAGAATACTCATTAAAATAATTTAATTTATTGTAGGATTAACTTCTTCATTAACCTCTGCAGAAGTTACATTTTTTTCTTTATCTTCTTGCGCCTCTATTTCAACTTCGGCTTTTTGATCCTTGTCTGGTGCTATATTGGATTGTGCATCTAAAATTGTTTTTTTAGCTAACTCGCAGTATAAATTAATTGATCTTCTTGCATCATCATTTCCCGGTATTGGATAATCAATAAATTCAGGATTAGAATTACTGTCAACTACTGCAACAACTGGTATTCCCAATTTTTTTGCCTCTAGTACTGCCAAAGACTCGATATTTGTGTCTATAATAAAAATCATATCTGGAATTTTTTTCATATTGCTAATTCCACCAAGAGATCTTTCTAATTTATTCTTCTCCATGCTCATTTTAATAAGTTCTTTTTTTGTAAAACCAGTATCCTCTTTTAATAAATCTTCAGTTAATTTTTTTAATCTTTTAATGGATTGGTTAATTGTGTTCCAATTAGTTAACATTCCACCAAGCCATCTATGGTTAACAAAATAATTATTGGTTTCTTTTGCAACATCAGCAATTAATTCTGATGCTTGTTTTTTTGTAGAAACAAATAAAATCTTTCCTCTACTAGAAGTGCATTTGTGCATTTCTAGTAATGCTTTGTTAAGCAATTCTAACGTTTGTGATAAATCAATTATATGTACTGAATTTTTTTCACCAAAAATAAATGGTTTCATTTTTGGGTTCCATCTGAAAGTTTTGTGTCCCAGATGAACGCCAGCTTCTAAAAGGTCTTTTATTGTAACACTTGGTATATTCATATTTTTTTCCGGTTAATCCACCGAAGAAACTACCTTTGCAGGACCGGGGGCTTACGCCATTTTCTTCGTGCGAAATTTACGCTCTT
>Ga0181595_10004223_pt1 | contig 13341 bp, 12 predicted proteins | sample 041ome_7_FD_145604 | JGI IMG/M metagenome (GOLD analysis project Ga0181595, IMG submission 145604) | Coastal salt marsh microbial communities from the Groves Creek Marsh, Skidaway Island, Georgia - 041401AS metaG (spades assembly) | ecosystem: Environmental > Aquatic > Marine > Intertidal zone...
CATACACGGCTTCTGCGTGCATTGTCAGAACTCAGGCGCCCGACTCCATGGCCTTTGCCATTGTTTTACCCAACTCAACGCCCCATTGGTCAAAGGCGTGAATACCCCAAATGGCTGCTTGGCAAAACACTTTGTGCTCGTAAAGGGCGATCAAACTACCGAGGTTGTATGGTGTCAACGCATCCATCCAAATCACGTTACTGGGTACGTTGCCACGGAATTGGCGGTGTGGCGTGAGCCTTGCCACATCGGCCTCAGACATCCCCCCTGCTCGCAGGCTTTCCGCTGTGTCATGGGCATCACGACCGCACGCTAACGCGTGCGCTTGGGCGTTCAGGTTGAGCAGTACCACGCGGTGATGCTCGGCTGCCATCGGTAAACCATGGCTGGGCGTGTCCTCTTGCGTCACACCAATGAAGTCAACGGGTACCGTATGTTGGCCTTGGTGGATGAGTTGGAAATACGCGTGCTGACCGTCAATGCCGAGTCCACCCCACACGATTGGTCCAGTTGCCGTGTCGACGGGTTCACCATCGACACGCGTTGATTTACCGTTTGACTCCATATCCATTTGTTGGATGAAGGATGCGAATTTCTCAAGGCGCCATGCGTAGGGCGAGATGAGGTGGGTCGGGCAGTTCAAGAAATTGCGGTTCCAGACCCCCAGCAGCGCCAAAGCCAGCGGCATATTTTGGTCGACGGGGGCGCTCAGGAAGTGCTGGTCCATGGTCTCGGCACCCGCTAAAAACTCCCGAAACGCCTGTGAGCCAATGCCCATGGCCAACGGTAACCCGATGGCCGACCAAACGGAGTAACGGCCACCGACCCAGTCCCAAAAGCCAAAAATATTTTCTGGCAAAACGCCAAAAGCCGTGGCCTTATCGACTGCGGCAGAGACCGCGGCAACGTGCGCCCCCAGCGCGCGCTCTGGCACGCCACCATCGAGCAACCAGCGTCGTGCCGAGTTAGCCAAGGTCAGGGTTTCTTGGGTGGTAAACGTTTTGGAGGACACGACAACGAGAGTGGTCGCGGGGTTCAGTCCGCGCAGCGTGCTGTACAACGCCCAGGCGTCTGGGTTGGATACGAAATGAACGCGTACGTGCGGACTGGCGTTAGCCGCAAGCGCCTGCGCGGCCATGCGTGGACCCAGGTCGGAGCCGCCGATACCGAGGTTCACCACATCTGTAATGGCTTCGCCGGTATGGCCCTTCGCAGTACCGTTGTAAAACGTATCGGCGAACGCCAACATGCGTTTCAAGACATCCGTGACTTGTGCGCTGATCGCTTGCCCCCACGGTGGCGTGGGCTGGTTCGCGCCGCGAAGCGCCATGTGCAAAACGGCGCGAGCCTCCGTTGCATTGATCGCGTCGCCGCGTGCCATGGCGTGTGCTTGTCCCAGCACATCGGACTCGGTGGCCAACGCTTGCAGCTGCGACCAAATGTGCGTGTCGATGCGTTGACGGGAGAAATCCAAATGCAGATGACCCGCTGACAACTGAAAACGCTCGGCGCGTTGAGGCTCTTTTAAAAGCTCCCGCAGGTGCGCCATCGGTTGGTTGGCGCTCGCTTGCAGCGATTGCCAGGTGGCACGTTGTTGGGGCGGTACGAAAGTAGTCATGACAGGGTAGGTGACGTTTGGTTGATGGTCAGTTACGGTTGAGTTGTGCCGCTTGGTCGGTGGCTTCTTGCGCCAATGCCGTGATGGTCGACCAGTCACCGGTGCGTAGAGCGGTCTCGACGATGTTAACGGGCGTCAGCCAAGAGCCGCCAACCATCGCTACGTTGGGTAGTGCCAAAAATTCATTCATGTTGGCAAGCGAGACACCACCCGTGGGACAGAAGCGCACATCAGACAGCGGGCCACCCATGGCCTTGAGCATGCCAAGTCCGCCGGCTTGCGATGCAGGAAAGAGTTTCATGAGGCTGTAGCCGTGGTCGCGTGCGCGCATCACTTCACCCGGCGTCATGACGCCTGGTACGAAGGGCAGGTTCGCCTTTTGCACGGCTGCAATCAGGCTGTCAGTCATGCCCGGTGACAGTGCAAACGTAGCGCCAGCGTCGACGACTTTGGCCACATCTGCGGTGGTGGTCACGGTGCCGGCACCGACACACATTTGTGGAACGGCCTTCGCTACCGCGGCGATGGCAGGCAATCCCGCAGGGTGGCGCAAGGTGATCTCCATCACATCAATGCCACCAGCCAAAAGGGCGTGTGCCATGGGGACGGCCTGCGCGACATCGGTGATAACGATGACTGGAACGGTCTTGCTTTTGAAGGGTGGGAAAGTCGTCATGGGTGGATTCAGTTGGTGTGGGGGTGGGATGGGCGTCGTCACGTCATCAGGCATCAATCAGGCCTAAAAGAGCGCACAAGCGCCGCTTTCGGCATCGCTTGCGAAGCGGCGGAAGTTGGCAAACAGCTCGCGGCCACTGCCGTGCGCATTTGCTGTTAAGTCGTCTGGGTTGGGCTGTGCCGCCGGGCGGGCATTGAACGTTGCGTCGTCAACCAGCACCTTCAGGGTACCGGCGTTACCGTCTAGTTCAACCAAATCACCGGTTTGGATACGTGCGAGTGGACCACCCGCCAGCGCTTCGGGACTGACATGAATAGCCGCAGGGACTTTGCCTGACGCACCAGACATCCGGCCATCGGTGACCAACGCCACCTTAAAACCTTGATCTTGAAGGATGCCTAAACCGGGCGTGAGTTTGTGTAACTCGGGCATCCCATTGGCGCGCGGACCTTGGAACCGAACGACTGCGACGAAGTCGCGTGCCATCCCGTCGTTCTTGAATAGATCCAACAGTTCTTTTTGGCTTGAAACCACTACAGCGGGTGCGCGCACGATGCGGTGCTCAGGTTTAACAGCCGAGGTTTTGATCACGGCTGTTCCGAGGTTGCCTTTCAGCACCTTCAGCCCACCGTCGGGTGCGAAGGGGTCAGACACGCCGCGCAAGACGGTGGTATCAGCGGACTTCGCAGGAATTTCACGCCACGCAAGCTGCCCTTGGTCCAGCCACGGTTCAACCGCGTAGCGGTGTAAGCCATGCCCCACGATCGTTGCCACATCGTTGTGCAGCAATCCGGCTTGCAGCAACTCACGCATCAAGAAACCCATGCCGCCAGCCGCCGCAAAATGGTTCACATCGGCAGAACCGTTGGGGTAAATCTTGGTCAGCGACGGCACCACGGCCGCCAGATCTGAGAAGTCGTCCCAGTTGATCAAAACGCCTGCTGCGCGCGCCATGGCGACGAGGTGCATGGTGTGGTTGGTCGAGCCGCCGGTCGCCAGTAATCCGACAATGGCGTTGACTAAATTTTTGACGGATGCAACCTGCGCCAGCGTGATGCGCGTTGCGGTTGGTGTTTGTGCCATCGCAACCGCGCGCGCCGTCGCCTCGATGGTCAGGGCGCGTCGAAGGTCAGTACCCGGGTTGACGAACGATGAGCCGGGCAGGTGCAGACCCATGATTTCCATGAGCATCTGGTTCGAGTTGGCGGTACCGTAAAACGTGCAAGTGCCCGCGCCGTGGTAGGCGCCGTCTTCTGCTTTGAGCAGGGCGTCGCGACCGACCAAGCCTTGCGCATACTGCTGTCGGATCTTGGCTTTCTCATCGTTGGGTAGGCCAGATGTCATCGGGCCTGCAGGCACGAATACAGTGGGCAGGTGGCCAAATTGAACCGCACCCATGAAGAGACCCGGGACAATTTTGTCGCACACGCCTAGGCACAAGGTCGCATCAAACACATTGTGCGAGAGGCCCACGGCCGTTGCCATTGCGATGACATCACGGGAAAACAGCGACAAGTCCATGCTGTCTGTTCCCTGCGTGACCCCGTCGCACATCGCGGGTGTGCCGCCCGCAACTTGTGCGGTAGCGCCAAACTGCCGCGCTGCCTCACGAATGATGTCGGGCGCTCGCTCGTAGGGCTGATGGGCCGACAGCATGTCGTTGTACGCCGTGATGATGCCGACGTTCGGTGCCACTTCCTGATGGAGCTTGAGCTTGTCATTGACCGGCATGGCCGCAAAGGCGTGGGCCATATTGGCGCAGCCCATACCCTTGCGTTGGGTGCCTGCTTGCATGGCGGCGGCCACGGTTTTTTCGTAGCGATCACGGCTATCTCGACTGCGCGTGGTGATGCGTTGGGTAACGGCATCAACCGTCGCATTGAGCGCGGGGATGTCGATGTGTGGGGTGTTGAGTGCGGTGGGATTCATTGCGCAAGTGCCTCGAGCAGGTGATTAGTCATGCAGCCAAACAGAAATTTTTGGCTGATCGCCACGGTGTCTAAGGACATGGGAAACGGGGTAGTTGTTGGTGGTGGCTTCCTTGGCGCCACGATAGACCGCGTGTTTATCAGCGCCTCCACCGATGGCGACACACACGGTGTCAGCGCCGAGGATGGCGGATAAATTGAGACTGATGCGCTCGTAAGGCGCTGTTTTAGGCGATACGTGCAAGCAGCCGGGGGGCGCCGTCAAATCAAGCCCTGCCTTGAGTTGCGGTGCAAAGGGAAATAAAGATGCGGTGTGGCCATCGGGGCCCATCCCCAAGATCACGACATCGATGCCGCCCAGACCCTTGATGTCTGCCGTGGCACGAGCGGCTACCGCTTCGAGGTCAGGTGCGTCGTCCGCGTCATTCCAATCAATGAGGGGATAGAAGGTCGCCGATTTCGCGTAGTTGCAAAGCAGATACTTCCGAACCAACGCCGCATTACTGTCGGCGTGGTTGTTGGGGACGCAGCGGTCATCCACCAATGTGACTTGAACAGCATGCCAAGGGAGGTCCTGCATGCTCAGCGCTTGAAACAGCGCGATCGGTGACTTCCCGCCGGAAACAGCCAAAACGGCCGATGTCTGGACGCTTAGCAGGCGGCGTAACGCCGCGCTGATATGGACCGCCAGTTCGGCGGCCATCGAAGCGGCGGAGGGTAAACGGTGTTCGGTTACAGCGCTCAACTCAGGACTCCTCGTACCACGTGAGGTTGGCGCGCGCCATCAAGGCGGATGAAGCGGCAGGACCCCATGTCCCTGAGTTGTAAGGGCGGGGTGCTTCGCCGGAGTTGGCCCACTCATTCAAGATCGGCTCGACCCAAACCCAGGCTGCCTCCAGCTCATCGCGTCGCATGAAGTGCGTGAGGCGTCCCTTGATGACGTCGATCAGCAGACGCTCATAGGCCTCTGCGCGGCGCTCACTGAAGGCGGATTGCAGGTCGAGGTTGAGGTTCACTTGGCGCATGTTCATGCCTGAACCGGGTTCCTTAGCCATCATCTGCAATTGGATGGATTCCTCCGGTTGCAGGGTGATGACCAAGCGGTTGGGCTTGCTGTTGGCAGCACCCGAGAAGATAGAGAACGGCATGTCATCAAACTCGATGATGATTTCCGAACGGCGCTCCTGCATGCGCTTACCCGTACGCAAATAGAAGGGCACGTTGGCCCAACGGGCGTTATTGATATTGGCCTTGAGCGATACAAACGTCTCGGTGCGACTGCCTTTGGGTACGTTTTCTTCGGCCAAGTAGCCGGGTACCGGTTGGCCAGCCGATGAGCCCGCTTGGTACTGGCCCCGCACAGTGTCACGTTTGACGTCCGCTGCCGTCATGGGGCGAAGCGAACGCAATACCTTTAATTTCTCGTCACGAACGTCGTTCGGATCCAGCGATATCGGCGGCTCCATGGCCACGATGCACAGCAATTGCAACAGGTGGTTTTGCACCATGTCGCGCATGGCGCCGGTTTGGTCGTAGAAGCCTGCGCGGCTGCCCACACCCACCGTCTCGGCCACAGTGATTTGTACGCTGCGAATATTGGGGCCACGCCACAAAGGCTCCAGAATGGCGTTGCCAAAGCGCAGCACCATGAGGTTTTGCACCGTCTCTTTGCCGAGGTAATGATCGATCCGGTAGATCTGGCTTTCCTTGAAGTACTGTGCCACTTCATTGTTGATCGCCTGTGCAGAGGCCAAGTCGTGACCGAGCGGCTTTTCGAGGACGACACGGGTGCGGTCGTCAACCAGGTTGACGGCTGTTAAGTTGGCGCAGATTTGCGTGAAGAGGCTGGGCGCTGTGGCCAAATAGAACACGCGTTGCGCACCCGCTTGGCTGATGGCCGCCAGGTTGCTGTAGGCAGCCGCGTTGGTGACATCCACATTGGCGAAGTCCAGACGGCTGAGAAAGCTGTTCCACAAACCATCCGGGTTACTGGACTCGGTTAGCGCTTTTTCGATGAAGGGCTTTGCCTTTTCGTTGATAAAGGCGAGGTAGCCTTCACGCCCCCAGTCTTGACGTCCCACACCAATGATGCGTGTATCGGCATCAAGCTTGTCGTGTTGGTGCGCACTGAACAGCGCAGGGATGAGCTTTCTAAACGCCAGATCGCCCGCGCCTCCGAAGATGACAATGTCTAGGGGGCCATCGCTGGGGGTAACTGCTTGTTTGCTGTCAGGGCGCACGGTCAAACCTCGAATAAAGGGGTTGATTGGTTAACAAATCGTGGCTGACAGTGTAATTCAGTTACATGGTTTTTGGTTGTTTTGGTTACCAGTTGGTTACAAGTTTCCAGACGCCTAGGTGGCGTTACCCGCCCGCTTTCTAGCTGGGTATCAGGCCAGTGCCGCTTGGACTTCGGCTTGTGATGGGGGCTGGCAACCGGCCCGCGTGCAATTGATGGCTGCAGCCTGCATGGCCCAAGCCAAGGTCTTATCGACCCGCGTGTGCGCATCCGCTGGGTGCTTGGACCAGTCGGCCAGTGTGTTACCCCAGAATGTATCGCCGGCGCCAACCGTGTCCGCGACCGTAACTTGTGGCACGGGTGCCTGCGCTGCTTGTCCATCGACTTGCAGGTAAGCACCGTTGCCGCCGAAGGTTAAAGCGATGCGTGAGGCATTTGGAAAATGCGTTGCCAAAGTCGCTGCATTGGCGAGACTGGCATCCGCGTAACCCAACAACTCGAGGTCCTCATCGCTGGCTTTGAGCCAGTCCGCGAGTTGCGCAATGGTGGCGACTGCGGCAACGTAGGCTGACAAATCCGCCGCCAGTTTGGGGCGCAAATTGACGTCGACGCTGATGGTCCAACCCAGTCGTTTAGCCATCTTGATCACTGCCAATGTTTTTTCGTGTTCAGGGGGCACCAACAGTAACGAGCCCGTGTGCAGGATCGCTGGTGGTTGTCCTTCCAGCCATTCAACGACGCTGTCAACGGTGTAACTGCGATCAGCGATGCCCTCCCGGTAGAAGCCGTAATTCGGCTGCCCATTGATGACTTGGACCACCGCCAATGATGTCGGTAAAGGGGTATCCGCTAAAACTGTTTTGACCCCATCACGCGCCAAAGTTGCCTTCAAGCCTTGCCCAAACGCATCGGTCGAGAAGGGGTTAATGAAGTGCGTCGGCGCGCCTTGCAGAGCGGCGGCACGTGCCAAGTTGTAAGGGCTTCCGCCTTGCAGTGGACGCAGGGTGCCATCCGCTTGCGAAATGCAGTCCATTAAGGCTTCACCGAGTACAAAAATGGCTGTGGTCATGTTTTTGAAGGGGTATCGGTTTGATGTGCTTGATTCGTCGGACGTTTAAGACTTATCGCGTGTATTTGCAATGAGTAACTAATCGCGAATTTCCGCCTGCGAACACTGATTCCAGTCAAAAATGCACCTTGCTAAGGTCCATTTTTGACCGGGCGGAGTCCAAGGTGTGGGCTTTTGGTAGGCCCACATTAATTGCTCCCATCGCTGTATTACAGGGTCTTCCTGTCCTGCTCTGTCGAAGGCATCAGCGTTAAAAATGCAGTCGTCGGTTTCCATGACCATCACCAAGCGTGTTCCCAAGCGATGAATTTTCATGGCTTTTATACCGTGGTGCTTCAGGTGGGCGCTTACCTCTGCCCAAACTTTCCTGTGAGCTTCCTCATAGGCATTTATTTTTTTTGAATCATCTTGAAGGTCGAGCATCAAGACATGTTGTGTCGTCGTAAGCAAATTCTTCATCCGAAAAAGAACGAGCTAAACGTGATCAAGAGCCCTGTCCAGGTGGGTATATCCACCGTCAACAACAATCCATTGTCCGGTGGTGTGACTTGACACAGGCGATAGGAGAAATACGACCATCGAAGCGATCTCCTCCGGGGTTGTCATACGACTACCCAGTGGAATTAAGCGTTCAATCGCTGCCTTGGAAGCGGCGGGATCCGCTCGTTTCGCTAATTCTGACTCGTACATGGGGGTAAAAACCTCTGCTGGCAGAACTGCGTTGACTCGAACGCCATCGTGACGGAAGGCTGCTGCCCATTCCCGAGTGAGGGAAAGGATCGCACCTTTGGCAGACACGTAGCCACTGGTGTCACCCTGACCAGTAAGTGCCGTCTTTGAGCTTATGTTGACGATTGCGCCTCGGCTGGCTTTCAAGTGTGGTTCGCACAAGTGGGCGAGCAGAAAAACATGGCTGAGGTTGCGATGAACCGAGGCCGCGAATGAGTCGGGTCCAGCCTGCAAACCAACGTGGTCGTTTACCCCAGCGTTATTAACTAACCCGTAGAGTCCCCCGCCAGCAGTTTGCTCAATGGCGTGCTGGACAGCCGATCTGACTGTCACCTCATCAGTCAGCTCGAGTTTATAAAACTTAAATTTAGGCTGGAGTTTTTGTAAGCGGGCTTCAAAGTCAGATGCAAGAGGGTCGCGCCCAAAAATGATCGGGATAGCGCCCTCTTGCGCCAAAGTTAGGCTGATAGCAGCTCCGATCCCAGAGCCGCCACCAGTGACGAGAACATAACGATCTCTAAGTTCAAGATTCATGGATCGATCCCGTCAGGCCCATTGTTCAATCGTAAAGAACAGCAGCGATCTTGGGGTCGTTCATGTTGTTCTTGTCGTAATAGTAGAAGCCCGTATCGATGATCTTGGGTAATTTCTCACCCTTGAGCGCTTTAACGGCTGCCTCAACTGTTTTATAGCCAATACCAACGGGGTTTTGGGTAATTGCGCCAGCCATTTCGCCGCTCGCTACCGCAGCCTTTTGCTGTTTACCTGAGTCGTAGCCAATGATAACGATCTTGCGCTTCATTTCTTTGGCTCCGTTCAAAACGCCGATGGCTGAGCCTTCGTTAGCACCAAACATGCCCTTAAGCTTTGGGTTGGCAAGCAGAATACTCTTCGTAATTTCTGTGCTCTTCAAATGGTCGCCGCCGCCATACTGCACACTGACCACTTTAATTTTAGGGTACTTCGCTTTAATGCGGTTTACAAATCCATCGCGACGGTCAATGCCCGTGCGACTCGTTTGGTCGTGAACGACAACCGCGACCTCACCTTCATTACCGATCAGCGCGGCCATCTTGTCTGCAGCGAGGCCGGCTGCAGCAATGTTATCAGTGGTGGCTGTGGTCACTGGAATATCGCTGTCTACTCCTGAGTCGAAAGCGACTACTGGTATCTTGGCAGCTTGCGCTCTTTTAAGTAAGGGTGTGGCTGCCTTGCTGTCGAGTGCCGCAAAACCTAAAGCTTGAGGTTTCTTGGCGAGCGCTGCATTCAGCATATCGATTTGTTTGTCCACCATGGCCTCAGTTTCAGGACCTTCAAAGGTCACTTTAACCTTCAGGTCCTTAGCTGCTTGGTCGGCACCACTTTTGACAGCTTGCCAAAATTGGTGTTGAAAGCCTTTGCTCACTAAAGGTATGTATACCTCCTGAGCGTTAGACGCACCAATTAACGCCATAGCCGCTGTTGCAACAGCTAAGCTGCGAATGGAATGAGAAATTTTCATGACTGAGCTCCTCGTAAATTGCCTATTTTTAGGCGGGTTAAAAAACTAAGCTTTTCGTCTGCGGAGAATATCGGCATAAACCGCGAGGATGATGATGGCACCAGTTAGCACGGTCTGCCATTCTTGCGCGACATTAAGAATACGAAGACCATTCGTTAGTACGCTCATGATGAATGCGCCGATTATTGTTCCCAAGATTGTGCCTCTGCCGCCGGCTAGCGATGTCCCACCGATCACAACTGCCGCGATGGCGTCCAGTTCATAGCCCTGCCCCAACGCTGGTTGTGCAGAATTTAGTCTTGAAGCAATCACAAGGCCTGCGATTCCGCAGATGGCACCAGCTAAGGTGTAAATGGAAACCTTCCAGAAGTCCACATTTACGCCAGACAGTCGAAGCGCTTCCTCGTTACTGCCTAAAGCAAAGGTGTAACGACCGAGCACCGTTCGATTTAGAATCCCGCTAGCAGCAAGCGCAAGTAAAAAGAGGATCAGTACGCTATTGGGAATCGGCACTGAGGGCGCAAAATAGCCTATCAAAGAACCCTGTGCAATGAGATCAAAACCCGGTGTGTCGCTAAAGTAGATCGGCTTGGTGCCGCTGATGACTAAGGACAGACCTTTCAGCAGCATCATCATTCCCAGGGTGGCAATGAACGGTGGCACTTTGAGTTTAGCTGTCACCATGCCTGAAACCCAACCCATAAATGCACCAGAGATCAGCGCGGCTAGTATGCCGACGTAAACGGGCATCCCTAACATTGTGCAAACGACACCAGTCATCACCGCACAAAACGTCATCAGTGTACCAACTGACAAATCGATGCCACTGGTAATGATCACGAAGGTGCAAGCGATCGCCAATATGCCGTTAACGGCGGTCGCCTGCAGGATAGCCACCATATTGTCGGTCTGCATGAAATTTGGTGACGCCAGGCTGAAGAAAATCATCAAGGCCATCAGGCTAGCAAAAGCCAGCAACTTCTGGCGAGTCGCTGAGTTGAACAGCCGAGCGTACAGGGTATCAAACACTAATCTTCTCCACAGGACATTTAAGTGGCTACTGCAGTTTCGCGTAGGGTGGCGAAATGCATGATCTTCTCTTGGGTGGCTTCAGCAGCTGTCAGCTCCCCAGTAATCGCGCCTTCACACATCACCAGCACGCGGTGAGATAGTCGCAGTATTTCTGGTAATTCAGAGCTAATCACGACGACTGCCCGACCCTCGGCAGCTAATGATTCCAGTAATTTGTAAATTTCACTTTTGGCACCAACGTCGATCCCACGCGTCGGTTCGTCGAAAAAGAGTATGTTGCAGTCGCGCAATAGCCACTTGGCAATAACGATCTTTTGCTGGTTTCCTCCTGACAAAAGACCAACTAGCTGCGAGAGTGTGGGAGTTTTGATGGCCAGGCGCTCAACATAATCATGACTAACCTTGGCGGTTTGCTTTTCGTTCACCAGCCCCATCCAGTTGATAAACCGATCCAAGCTTGATAGCGCGATATTGGTTTCAACATCCAAGCCGAGTGCCAGGCCGAAATGCTTGCGGTCCTCGCTGAGATACCCAATTCCAAGCTTCACCGCATCACGGGGTGTTTTGATTTCCACGTTATGACCGTGTACCTCAATTTGACCTTCGTCAATCGGATCGGCGCCGAACACCGCACGTGCAACTTCTGTACGGCCAGCACCCATGAGCCCAGCGAAGCCTAGTATCTCGCCACGCCTTAATTCAAAATTAACGTTTTGAATGGCTCGGTCACGGCAAAGGCCGCGAACTCGGAGTACCACCTCGTTTGCTGCCGTCGCTTTGTTTGCCGTCGTGTGGTCGTCTACCTCGCGACCGACCATCATGGAAATGATTTGAGCGATTGGGGTTTCCGTTGCAGGCAAAGTCCCAATGACCCGACCATCGCGCATCACTGTGACGCGATCTGCGATGCGTTTGAGTTCGTCCATTTTGTGGGAGATATAAATGATGCCGACCCCCTGAGCCCTGAGCTGTTGCAAAATTCTGAATAGCTCGTTGATCTCTGCGTCGTTCAGTGCGGCTGTTGGCTCGTCCATAATCAGCACTCGAGACTCAAAGCTGAGAGCTTTTGCGATTTCCACCATCTGTTGGCGCGCTACCGTCAAGTCACCGACAGGTGTTTGAGGATCCAGGCGAAGATTGAGTCGCGCGAAGAGCGCCAAAGCTTGCTTGTTTAGAGCGTTTTCGTCCAACAATCCAAAACGTCCCCGAGGCTCTCGCCCGATGAATAAATTCTGAGCCGCGGTCAGATGATTCATCAAATTGAGTTCTTGGTGAACAATCCCAATGCCCAGGTGTTGAGCCGCTCGTGGCGACGACACAGTAACGCGCTCACCATTTAATAGAATTTCGCCGCTATCTTCTGCATACACGCCAGCGAGAATTTTCATCAAGGTGCTCTTACCTGCACCGTTTTCACCCATCAACGCATGAACTTCTCCCGCTTGAAGATCAAAACTCACGTCACTCAACGCTTGAACACCAGGAAAAGCCTTGCTCAACATGCGCACTTGCAGCAAGGGCTTTCCACGCGTTTCATGATGTTTGGGTTGGGTAGTCACTTCGCAAGCAATCAGCGTGTTAGTTGGTAAAAGGTAGACGCATTGTCATACCAAATTTTTGTTTGCTCCACTTGGGATAAACCCTTCAGCAAACGCTCTGTCATCGCAATCCACTTTGTGTAGTCAGCCGCTAATTCCAGAACAGGCCAGTCGCTTCCCCAAAGAATCCGATCAGTCCCGAACCACGTTAGCAGATCTTCCCAAGCTGGTTCAATGCGATGGGTGGATTCTTGGAAATCCCCTTGTGAATGCGCACCAACCCCAGTCTCAGTCAGCAATCCAGAGAGTTTGCAGTAGATATTTGGCATTTGGCTGAGCTCCTGCATTCCAGCGCGCCATGCGTGAGCCCATTCCGCCGCCCAGCCTTTAGCCATTTGGGGTTTGGCTGCATGGTCGATGACTACTGACAGTTCTGGCCATCTTTCTACAAAACGAAGCAACGGCGCGAGGTGCTGTGGTAGCACAAGCGCCTCAAAACAGAGCCCCAAGCGCACCAGCGTGCGCACCACGTCATCGTGAGGTGCGCGCGCTATCCAGTCAATTTCCGCAATGTCTTGCAGCATCGGGCGGATGCCTTTGAATTTCGGGTGCCTCGCCCATACCTCTAGCTGTGTGCAGCTGTTCGGGTTTTGCATGTCCACCCAACCAACTACCCCAGCGATCCAGTCATGTTGACTCGCCAAATTTAATAAAAAATTTGTCTCCGCAACCGTGTCGGTCGCTTGAATCAAAATCGTCTTTTCCACACCATGCTGGCTTAGCTGGTCAAAGAGGTCTTCCGGCATAAAGTCACGCCGGATAGGGGCCAGTCTATCCGGCTCCTCTGCATTGGCCAACCAGCTGTAATCACCGCGACTCAGCTGCCAGAAGTGTTGGTGTGTATCGATGCGTTTCATAAAAACCAATGCTGAACCCGCTGGCATCGCATTTTGGATATCAAGTGGATGTCAGCTTGTGAATGAGACATATTTATAGCCTGCCCACTGTCAT
>Ga0181595_10004225_pt1 | contig 13338 bp, 5 predicted proteins | sample 041ome_7_FD_145604 | JGI IMG/M metagenome (GOLD analysis project Ga0181595, IMG submission 145604) | Coastal salt marsh microbial communities from the Groves Creek Marsh, Skidaway Island, Georgia - 041401AS metaG (spades assembly) | ecosystem: Environmental > Aquatic > Marine > Intertidal zone >...
CTCTCGCTCTCTTCAGCAGCAAAAGTAACGTCTCTTTTTCCTCTCTCTTCTCTTTTTTCTGTCTATCGATTGTGTGTTTTCGTGTATTTTTTTGCCTCTTTTTTTGCTTTTTTTCTTTTTTTTTTTGTTTTTTTCAAATTTTTTTGACTTGTGACGATTGGGCCGCTCCTCTTCGACTTCACTTTTTGCTCACAAAGTCTCGCGCGGCAGAACAAACACACGCACGAAGAGAAGAACAGAGAGAGAAGAACAGAGACTCTCTCAATCTCGCATCTTCACATCTTCTCTCGTTTCTTTGTAGTAGTAGCACCGAGGAGAGCGTTTCTCTCTTCTCTCCCCGCGTTCTCGTCGTTTTCATCATCGGTCGCGCGGCGTTTTCGTTGTTTCGGGATTTTGTTTGGAGCGCACCGCGGCTCGCTCAAAAACCTGTGCGCTCTAAAATCGCAAAAACAAAGAGCGCGGCTTCGCTTTTTGTTGGACGTCTGCTGAACGCGCCAAAGTGACTGACTGACTGACTGACGAAGGGGAGGGGTGTTTTTAATCCTCCAGAGAGAGATAGAGAGAGAGAGAGCGTTTTTATTTAGAAAAATGCCTTCGAACAACGGACGAGGAGCGTCGTCGCATCATCGCAAAGATGACGAAGTCGCCCACGCGTCGAACGCGTCGACTCGGGAGCAGCGACAAAGAAGACGAACAACTTTGTCCTCCTCCTCTCTGCGACGGACGCGCTCGTCCTCGGCAAAGCTCCACAGCGGCATCGTCGATGTCGCCAAGAAACTGTTAGATACGGTGCATAAATCAGAAAAAACGGCAGCGGCTGCCGCGCAGTTTTTCCAACAAGCCGCGGACAAAAAAGAGGAAGAAGTAGAATTAGAAGAAGACCAAGACGTGCACATGGAAGGGCAGACGCCGACGCACGACGACAACGATAACAACAACAAGAAGAAGATGATGTTAAAAACAAACCGAACGGTGGAAGGCACGCCGAAAGATGAGAAGCAAGTCGAACGCGTGGTGTCTTTGATGCGATTGATATTGACGGCGAAGAAGGTGAAGGAGGACAAAGTGCCGGCGCTGATTGCGCCGAATCTGTACCTCGGGTCGATCGGCGCGGCGCAAAGCGAGGAACAGATTAAAGAGAAGGGCATCACGCACGTGTTGACGGTGGCGAGAGGGTTTGATATTAAATGCGTGGATGGGGTGAAGTATATGACCGTGGAAGTAGCGGATAGTCCAGATGCGGATATTCGGAGTCACTTTCCGCAGTGTTTTGAATTTATCAGCGGCGCGGTGAGGAGCGGCGGGAACGTGCTCGTGCACTGTTTCGCGGGCCGGTCGAGAAGCGCGTCCGTGTGCGCCGCGTACGTCATGTGTCACGAAAACATTAGGTTAGAGGAAGCTTTGATGCGAATGCGGTTGGCGAGACCGCAGATTAATCCAAACGCCGGTTTTATGGCCCAATTGAATCAGTTGGACGAAGATTTGGTCAAGTGGCGGTGTAAAACCGGCCAAGAGAAGACGAAGGACGGCGAGCAAGAGGTGACTTCGGCGCAATCGCAAAACAAAAACAGCGAAGAATCCAAGAGTTCAACCAGCGAGAGTTACAGCATGAGCCACGACCATCACAACAACAACGATAACAACGATAACAACGATAACGCGACTCCTCGTCGCCGCGGCGTCACAGAAACCGCCAGCGAAAAGAACGAAAACAAGAACAAGAGAAAAACAACTCCGAGCAGCAAATCCTCCGACAACAATTCCTCCGACCAGGACAACTCCACCCCGTACCACGGTAACAATACTTACGGCAGAAAGAACGCGCAGCAGCAGCAGAAGCTACGGGAGCAAGCGGCCGCGGGAAAGACGAGGGCAAACTCCAGCTCGGGCTCGGGCGGCTCCGGCCAAGACTCCGCCTTCGCCAAAAAGAACAACGCGCGAGCAGGAGAAGAGGTCGTCGATATGGACGAGGGTTGAAAGAGAGAGATATGTATGTAGCAGCACTTAATATCATTAGCGCATTGGATTGGACAATATATAATTTTTGTATTTTCTGTGTACGACGTACGAGTAAAAATTTAAAAATTTCTTCACACGCATCGAGTCGAGGGAGCTCTTTGATAATATACACTAAAATAATGACGAAAAGTTCATCGACGACGACGACGCCGACGATGGACCACCCGAGCGTTTTGAGTCCGATGACGCGCTCGTCTTCAAAATCTTTGTTCAGCAGCACGAAACGAAGAGCGAGCCCGAGGCCTTCGCCGAGTAAAAGAAACGCGACGACGACGACGACGACGATGCATTTGAATTTTTCCAACGATGGTGATGCGAACGCATCTTCACCGCGCGCGTGGACGCCAAAAACGAGAAAGAAGGAGGGTGGTGGTGGGTCGCTGCCGCCCTCGCCGGTGGACGAGAACATTGCTATCGACGATGATTCAGAAGACGGAGAAATGGAAGTGTACGAAGACGCCGGGACGCCGTTTTTCGCGGAAGAAGAAGAAGAAGAAAAGGACAAAAACGACGAAAATCTCGCGCCTTTTTTGAACACCGAGCAAAGAGTGGAAAAAGGCGCTTTAAATCGAGCGCTGAGACGAGAGTTGTATCAGCTGACGAAATCGAGAGACGAAGTTTCCGTGGAGTTATCCCGTTTGCGGAACGAATACGAGCGGGTTCAAGCGATGCGTAAGAGCGAGTTGGAGGCTTTGAACATGCACAAGAGTCGAATCGCGGACGCGGCGCAAGCGACGGCGAAGGAGGCGAATCGAGTGGAAGAGGTGAAGAAAGACGTGATCGAGAGGGAGAGGAAGATGAAGGAGGAGTTAGAAGAGGCGAAGCGGCTGAGGAAAGAAGCGGAGGAGATGCGGGTAGACGCGGAAGAATTTTTAGAGAGGCAAAGAAGGGCGGAAAAAGCGGAAGCGCAGATGGAAGAGAAAGGACGAGAGATTGAGAAAATGAAAAAGTGGTCGAACGAACGCATGGAAGAATTGGAGAGAAAGCAAGAGCAAGTGGCGGTGGCGAACGCAGCGTGCGAACGCGAAGCGAGTTTATTGAAGAGAGACCACGAGCGGTTTGAAAAGAACAGACGGGATATTTCGAGAGCGTTTGCGAAAAGAGAGATGGATGCGTTCAAACGAGAGGAAGCGTGCGAAGATCGCGAGAGGAGAGCACAAAGAGCGACAAAAATGCGCGAAGAGGAAGAACGCTTATTAGTAGAAGCGCAGGAGAAGAGATTTTTAGCCGAAAAACAATTGAGAGAGTTTCTCGAGGAGATGAAAGAGGCTGAGTCGAACGCGAAGAAGATTGAACAGGCGAAGGAGGAAGCGAGGTTGAAAATGCGAGAGTTGGATCAACTCTTCTCCGAGAAGAAAGCAGCGATCGAACAAGCCGAACACGCTCTGAAGAAAGCGAGAGTCGAAAGAGAACAGATCAAAGAAGAGCTTGACGCTCGCGAACGTCACACCGCCGCGGCTGCAGAAGCCGCCGCGAAAGAGTGCGATGCAGTTGCAAACGCTTGGGCAAAAGTCGCGGAAGGTCGCAAAGAGCTCGAAAAGCGCGAGCAAGATTTGAAAATCGCCTCGACAACGATCGCTGAGCGCTTAGATTTCATGAAAGCTGGGGACGAGGAGTTGGAAGAGAAAGGGAAAGCGTTGGAACAGTTAGCCGCGGGAATTGAAAAAATCGAGTTGGAATTAAAGAAAGATCGGGACCGGTTAGAACAGGAAAAACAAACGATGCAGAAGAAGCGAGAGATGATGGAAGAAGCGGAACGAATCGCAAAGTTTCGCGTGAACGAAATCGAAAACAGGGAGTTGCAATTAGACGCGCGAGAAAACGATGTTACCTCGCAACTCTCTCGCGCTGCGATGGTTGAAGAGAACTTGAAGAAAAGAGAGAGCGATTTGAGAGCGTTGATGCGTAGCAGCGAAGGCCAACGAGCGGTGACTGTTCGCGAGTTGGAATCTGAAGTCGAAGAGAAAACGAAAGAGATTGAACGCTTAAAAGCGGAAATGAGAGAGTCTTCGTTTGATTCGGAATCAACGTTGAAAAAGCTCACGAACGAGATGGATGTTCTGCGCGAATCGTTTCGCACGAAAGAGATTGATATCGAAGCGCACAGGAAAGCGTTGGAGAATCAATTGAACGAAGCGCGAAAGGAGAACAGAGATTTAGTTTCCGAAGCCGCCGAGGCAAGAAAAGAGCGAGAAACGGCGTTATTGCGCATGAGAGATGGTTCCGTGCAGACGACGACGACATCATTAACGACAATGCAGAAGAAAAATACCGGAACGCAAAGCGACGACTTCACCTTTCCCATCGTCGACGCTACTCAAAACGAACGACAAATCGACGCGTTGCAGAGTGAAATCGCGTTACTCAAGCGCGAAATCGCCTCGCATCAAACGCACAGGAGCCATTTGGAGACGCAACTCGCAGAGGCGCGACATTTGGCGAGCGCAAACTCGCCGAGCGGTAAAACGAAGAAAGAAACCGAACGTCGCAAAGCGTGGGAGAAAAGCGCCATGGAAGCGGTCAGAGAGGCGAGAGATGCATTGGACGCGCGCGCGGAAACGGTGAAAAAAGCCGCTTTGGACGTGAAAAAACGCGAAGAAAGCGCGAAACGAAGAGAAAACGAGCTTTTAGACGGTTTAGAGCGCGTTGAAAAAGAGTACGCGAAAGCTCGCCAAGCCGTCGCCGCCGCCGAATCCGAACGAATTGATATCGAAGCTCGTCGCGAATACGTCCGCCGAGAACAACTCGAGTTGGAAAAGCACAAAGCCATCAACGACGCGTTCAGAACAGACGAAGACGCGCTAAAAAAGAAACTCAAAGCCGTCTCTCGTGATCTCGAAGACGCCGAGCGTAAGCTCGAAAACGTCACGCACATGGTTTCCATTCGCAAACAAGAGCTCAGCGGTTTAGATTTGGCGAATATCAACGCCACTCGAATCGAAGATTTAGAACAGCGTGAAATGAAAATCCGTGAATTTACGGATAAAGTCCACCCCGCGCTTCTTCGCGAAGCGGAGACGTTGAAAGAAGCCGGCGATGTTCTTCAAAAAGAAAAGACGGAGCTGCAAAATTCATGGCTCGCGTTGCAAAATCGAGAGAAGATGATGAACGAACACGCGGAGACGAACAACGCACGCATTCGCGATTTGAAAGAGTTTGAGAAATCCTTGATGCAAGAACGCGATGAGCTGCTCGCGTTTCGCGACCAACTCATGGAAAAGCAACGAGAGCTCATCCATGCGGAAGATGTGATCGAGCGCGCGGCGAGAGAAAAGAAAGCTTTAGAGAAGAAACGCAGACACGAGACTCGAGAGCACACGCTCGACGAAACGAAATCCAAATTGAAACGACTGTTGACGCAAACCAAAACCCGCGAAGAAGAAGCGCACCGTAAACTTAAGCGATGCGAAACGCTTTTAGACCGCGAAAACATCCACAACTTGCGCAAAAGTTTACTGAAAGTCACCGAAACTCGCGAAGCGCTCGAACGCGACCTGGTCGCGGTATCGTCGTCGTCTTCTTCTCGTCGAGACGTGGACGAGGAAGACTTGGACGACGAAGACGAAGACGACGACAAAAACGTCCGCGCGTTTAAAGCGTTGCACAAACGCGCCGAACGCCAGTTAGTTCGAGCGAACGATTGGTTCCAAGACTTGCAAAACGAGTTGGAAAGTTACCAGGCTTTAAGATAGATAGATACATAGATAGATAGATGGAGAGATTAGAGCAGATAGCTTTAGATTGTATTTATAGAGCGGTAGAATGTGATAGAAAAGGCCTTCACACGACGACAACAACAACAGTTTTTTTGAAAATTTCTTCACTCCAATTCACACGCAAAGAGAGAGAGAGAAAGAGAGAGATTTTGCCGCCAACTCTCTCTCTCTCTCTCACACACACCTCGGGCACACTCGGGTGAAAGGATACGCGAAGAAGAAGAAGAAGATGACGACGAGCGCAGTAGAAGAGGACGAAGAAGAAGAAAAAAATGCGTTCCAAAAGGACACCGGCATCATCAAAATCGAACGAAAAAAAGAACAGATGCTGAACAAACTAAACGCGATGCACGACGAGCGCGCGCAAAAGCGCGCGATGGTTCGAGGACAAAAAGAGAGAGACTCAGACCCGAACGAAAGTTTGGAGCGTTTCGCGCGCGAGTTTAAGCGGATGGTAGAGGACATCGAGAGGGATTTAGTTTTGGTAGGAGTAGGGGAAGACGACGACGAGGACGACGAAAAGAAGACAAAAACGTTGACCAAAATCGCGGATTTGCGAGAGAAGGTTGCGAAGAGCGCGTATTTTCTACCAAAGTTTGACGCGGAGAAGTCGATGAAAACGTGCGACGGGTTGGAGAAGAAAGCGCGAGCGGATGATGATGATGCGAGAGGTGGTGGTGGTGGTAGTAAAGGAGATGCGGTGAGGACGACGATGACGAAGAAGAAGTTTAGCTTCTCGGCGAAGATGAAGGCGACGAAGACACGCGACGGCGTCGCCGCGGCGGGGAAAGGTGTCGAGGAGGCTTCTTCTTCCGCCGCGGTGATTGAAAGGTTGCAGAAGAAACACAGAGAGACGAATAGTTTGCTACTCGTGCGGGAAAATAAAGAAGGAGAGACGATTATTTTGACGAGCGAGGAGTGCGAAGGTAGAGACGTGACTCTCGAGCGGCTGACGAGATGCGAAGTGACCATCGAAAGTTGCGCAAATCGCAAGCCGAGATCGGTTCGAATGCGGAACTTGGTCGAGTGCGAAATCAAAGCCACGGATATCGACGGGAGCGCGTACGTGGAAAATATGAGCGATACGATTGCGTTCATAGGATCGAGACAACTCCGAGTGCACGACGCTACGAAGTGTCAGTTTTATTGCCGAGTGGCGAGCGGTCCGATCATAGAGAGATGCAAAGCTGTCGAGTTTGCGCCTTTGTCGTCGTCGAGTGAAAACGGAGGAGTTGAAAAACAAGAAGAAAACTTATGGAACAAGGTTGAAGATTTCGGATGGATTAAGCAAGAACAATCGCCAAACTGGAGCGTGATAGAAGAAAAGAATAGAGTAGCATTTAAAGTTAGATAGTTTTAGGATTAAAGGCATGTACCGTACTAGTCCGCACTGTAAAATTTATTATTACCTGTATGTTTTGTGTGATATTAAAATTGTGTCTTTTCCTTTGTGAATTCTGCCCGTCTCTTTCTTCTCTCTTCCATCTTCTTCATATTTACGTATGTAACAAAATTGAGCGCCTCTTTTCTATCCAGTAAGTTTGATAAGAACGCCTAAAAGCTTGCTTATCGTGTGTGTCGTGTTATTATATTAATCCTCGTCCTCGCCAAAGCCGGCCCACTCTTCTTCGTCGGTGTCGGTGACGACTTCCCCTCTCGCTCTTCTCGCCTTGCGCAATTTTTCCTTCTTCTTTTGGTCCTTCTTGGAAAGCGTCGCCTTCTTCTCGACTTTGACTTCATTCCCTAACGCGTCGACGAACTCGGTTTGATCCACCGCCGCGGTGACTTCCTTCTTGGACATTTTTGTCATCCACTCGGCGTCGCCTTTGCAGTTACATCGCGCGATGCCGTCGTTTTCGTCCTTCGCCATGAGCCAAGTCTCCGGGCACAACGCCGAGCAAAACTCGTTGTTGTGGGTAATCATAACCACACCGCCCTCGTAGTCTTCGATGGCTCCAGCTAAAGCGCCCAAGGAGTCTCTGTCCAAGTAGTTGGTCGGTTCGTCCAAAATGACAATGTGCGGGCAGTTCCACATGCAAGCGGCGATGACAACCTTGACTTTTTGGCCTCCGGACAACGCCGCCATTCTCGTGTGCGTACCAAACTCCTTGTCCAAACCGACATTTTCCAAGTGTTTCTCCACGTTCGCAGTGGTCAACGGAGTAGACAACGCGCCAGCTCTGGCGGCGACTTTTTCGTCCACAATCTTCATGTGCTTCGCGAAACCAGCCTTTTCGAGCTTGTCGGCTCTGATGTACCTGTTTGCGTCGTGAGATTGGCCGACGAATTGAACTTCGTATTCCACCTCCTTCTTGACCGTCTTACGACCGCCGGTGAGCCTTTCAATGACCCATTTCAATTTGCGAACGTTACCTTTCTCGTCCGCCGGCAAAGCAATTTCGATCGGCTTCTTGCACTTTTCGATTTCCTCTTCCGTCAAGGTCATGGAATCCTTTTGCAACGCCTCTTTGTCGTCGCCGTGTTGGTATCTCCAGCGGATGTACTCGTTCGGCGTCTTGTCCAAGTGTTGCTCGATGTGGTGGAAGGCGTGCTGCGCGACGTACGCGACTCTCGCATTCGGATGCTTCCATACCGTGCCTTCTTGCGGTTCAACCTCACCGGTTAACAGCTTGATCATGGTAGATTTACCGACGCCGTTCGGGCCGACGCACGCGACGCGAGAGGCCAAGGAAACTTGAACGGTGACGTCCTTCACCGTCGGAACTTGGTTCACCGGGTACGTGTACGTGCAATTCGCCATCTTCATCAACGGTTTACCTTTCGACTTGACGCCATCGATAAACCCAGGTTGCGGGAACTGCATCTTCCATCCAGTGGAGGATTTCAACTCAAAAAATTGTTTCGCTTTCGGGTTCTTGGCGACGTATTCCGTCAAGTTACCCTTGAACTGTTTCAATTTCAAGTTGTCGATGGCGATGATATTGTTACACACGCGGTCGAGCAAACCGGTATCGTGCGACACGATGATGCACGTGACGTTCTTCAACGACAAGAGGTAAGTTTCGACCCACTTGACGTTCATGACGTCCAAGTGGTTCGTCGGTTCGTCCATCAACAAGATGTCCGCGTTCAAACACATCGCTCTCGCCAACGCCAACTTCATTCTCCAACCGCCGGATAAGAAGGTGACCAAGTTTCTCGCACCGTTTTGCATTTCGCCAAAACCGACGGTCAACAACATCTTCTCGACGGTTTCCTCGGAGATACCCGCGGCTTTAATTCTTTCATCCGCCAAAATGTAATCGACGCACGGTAAATCGGATAATTCGCCGACGATATCAGCCTCGACAAAAACCGTTCTTAACTCCGACGCCGGAGGAAAACCTTCGACTTGCTCGTTGGCGATTGCTCTCATCAATGTCGTCTTACCGGAATCGTTTCCGCCCAACAAACCGTACTTGTAGCCTCTCTTGATCTTCAACTTGGTGTTGTGCAACAAAACTTTAGAGCCGTACGCCAAGGTAAATCGGCAGTTGGCCAACTCCTCGGCGTCTCCGTCGTCGTCGTCTTCCTCGTCGTCTTCGAAGTAAAACTTCTCCAACTTTTCAAAGTACTGCTTCCCTTTGCCTTTCAACGCCTCTTCAAAGTCGTAATCTTCCAACTTGTTCAAGATCAAGGAACTCAAAACGATGACTTCGTATTGAGAAATTCCGTTTCCTAACAACTCCTTCAACTTCGCCTCCGTCGGTCTCTTGGAAACAAACTTCGGATCGGCCAATCGTTCGCCGATTGACTTCAACTGCTCGGTGCACTTCCCGCACACCGCTCGCGCTTCCGGATCGGAGATCTCGTTGGACGCTTTCTCGACAGAGGTCAACAACTTGTCCAAAAACGGCTCGGCGTCTTCCGGATCTTCAACCAACTTACTCATGTTGTTCAAAATCACAGCGCACATGCGTTTAGTTGATGTCGTTCTCGCTCTGAAACCCAACAAGAGGATCGGCGAGATCAACGCCAACGGCGCCGCGGTAACGGTCTGCACGAACGTCGTCGACGCCAACTTTTGAACGCACTCGTCCGTCTTGTCGTGGTCGATGGTCGCAGCCACCATATCGTCGATGAACGGTTCGATGTCCCGGTTATCGATCGTGTGACACACTTTCTCCACCGTAGTTCTCGCGGCTTCAGAAACCACGCTGGAGGCGTCGTTCACCAACCCGGTAATCACCGGCATCAACCTCACCAAGTTACAGCTCACGCCGTGCGGGCTCGTCTCCGCCAATCGAGAGATGAAATCGCACGCACCCGCGATCGTCCCGGCTCTGTTCGACGAGTCCATCGCTTGAATCAACGCATCCACGTAGTTAAGGACCACGTGTTCGTTCACCGTCTTCGCCGCCGTTTCCAGTAACTCTTTCGACGCCGCGCACAAATCTTGCGAATTCTTATCCCCACAGTTGACCAAAATCGCAGCCACGGCTTCCGGGGTGGTCGCGAATGCTTCTTGCGCGTCAAAGTTTTTCAAACTCTCCGCGAACTTCTTCGTCGCGGCGAGTCGCGCGTCGCAGGACGCTTTGTCCGTTTGCGCTAGGACGGATGTTTGGCAATCAAATCCCATTCTTTTTATCTTCTTCTCGAGAGTAGTAGTAGTAGTAGTAACGTATTATATTATTTAAAGTAGTTACGCTCGGAGTTTTTGGAAAAAAGCGGATCGGAAAAAAATCGAATCGGCTTTCCTTTTGATTACGTATAAAGTCGCGTTTTTTTAAAACCAGAGATCAAAAATCGATCCCGATCTTCTCCCAATCGCGAGTGTGAACCTATCGAAACGTGTTCTCGCGTTCCGATCAGAAAGTTATCGGCGCGAAACTGTCGAGTTTTGTTGATGTGCGCGCGCGTGTAAATTTTTATTTGTGGCGCTTTTCGATGAAAATCTGACTCACGGGAAAATCTTTCGTCAGATTTGCCTTTTTTCTCAGATCAAAAAAGTTTAGGGTTTGGGAGTCGAACAGAGAGAAAAGCGACGCACCTCTTTTGCTGCTTTTTTTCACCGTGTCAGCTGATCGGTTTCCTTCATCTCTGCTGCAGGAATAATACCATAATGCATTTTTCTCTCTTTTTCTTTGCGGGGGGGGAGTACTCGTCTCGTGCAGTCTTTGTGCTTGTTGTTACAAAAAAAATATTATGCTATGGCGCGCCGCCGCCGCCGCTGCTCGTGCCGTTACTAGAATTCATCAAGTGACCATCGATGGTCAAGGGCAAGCCGTGTAACTTGACGCTGTTCGCGACGAAGTATTTTCGGACGTGGTTGTTCAACGCGTTTCTGACCGCCAGCGAACGCAACACGGGTAAACCGTTGAATTTCAAGTACAAAAAGACGGTGATGCGGATTTTACCGGTGTGATCGCCGCACGGGACGACTTTGATGAAGCACTCGTCCACGTCGGCGGAGTTTAAGGCGGTGAAGTTGTGCAGGGAACTGTTCAAGCCGTCGAATATTTTGTCCGGCGTTTCCACGTCGACGATCCAATCGAAAGATTCCGTTCGCGTTTTCGATCGGGACATGTTGATCACCGTCGAGCGCATCATCGTTTGGTTGTGATAATACGTAACTTCGCCGTTCCAATTTTCCGTTTCCGTTTGTAGAATATTGATGTTTTTGATCACGTAACGATTACCGTTGATGAGGATGTTATCTCCGACGTCGTACGGGTGGGTGATGAAGATGAAGATGACGCCTTCGAAGCACTCTCTTATGGAGTTTCCAAACATGAACGCAAACGCTAGGATGAAGGAAGAAAGTGTCAGCCACATTTCCAGAACATTTTGATCGAAAATCGCTAGGACGATGAAGATGAGGACGGTGTATAACGCGGTCAACATCATTCGTTCTAACGTGGCCAAGACCGATCGCGAACCGCCCAAAGTCAATTGCATGTTTTTCCTACTCTCGTAAATTTCAATCACGCGGTCGATGATCATGTCTCTGTCGGCAAAGCCTTGTTTGTCCACGTCGAAAATGTCCATGATGATTTGCGCGATTTCTTTGCTCACACCCAAAGATTTCAAAAACTCGTAGTTGATTCGTAAACGTTTCGTTTTCTGGATCTTGCGCAACGTGATGGCCAATCTCGTGCCACACGTCGACGCGACGGATTCGTCCAAGATGATGTCGTCGATGATTAACGGTTCGTCTTTGATGAACGTTTGATTGGCTCTGTCCGCGAACATTCGTGGGATGCGCAAGTTGTATCTTTTGATGTATCTGGCCAGTCGCGCGGCTCTCGTCAGCGTCATTTGATGGTGAACGGTTTCTTGCACCGTCGTGCCTCCCATGAGTTGCCCTCCTCTCTCTCTCATTGGCTCAAACGTTCGCACTTTCTTCTTCACGCCGCCGTACATGATCCCGTGCTGTTGAATGATGTACTCTTCACCTACTGGAAACGTGGCGTGGCCGAAACCGGCATATTGTTGCAATAAAGTCGAAGTCGATCCGACGCGTTTCAGATTCGAAAGGTTCGTGGACGAGAGCAACTTTTTGTGCGCCACGTTGTAAATTTCTCGTTGCGGCACGATTGCTTTGAACAATTTCATCAGCGCGAATTCCTCGATTAAAATGGTCAACATTTGGTCGGAATACACGCGCCGCTGCAAATCAACCAACATGTAGTTGAATATCGCTCTGGAGACTAAATGCATGCAACATCGAGCGACCCAAGAAGCTATAATTCGGTACGTCATCAAATACCAATACTCTTTCAAATCGCTCTTGTTGACCATATCTTCCGCTCGAACGTAATACGTCCAGCAACACAAACACAACACGCCGTGAAGCAAGTTCACGAACTCTTTTTGCACGCCGTTTAGAATGAAGTATAAGCGCTTGCCGACGACGTGCGTCGACGGTTCCAAAAATATCGCCTGCAAACCCGTCACGACAAAGTTGATCACGGTCGTACCGCCCAACGTGATCGATATGAACCCAAACAATCGAGAGTTCCAAACGACCGCTAAAACTAACGTGACGATCACCGCCGCGTGGAGTAGAAAGTACGCGAGCTGCAACATCTTTCTGATCTGTCTCTGCTCATTTGTCAACGTCCTCCCGTCGTCTTTGCTGAAGAGAAAATTTTTGCGCTTCCCGTGATAGGACGTGTCGTCGTCCGAGTTATCGGAGCTATTTGGCGGCGAGGGAGCAGTAGTAGTAAAAGTAGTGGTAGCGGTCGCAGAAGCATGTTGTTGCTCGTCTTTTTTCTCCGTAGTCATTGATGCGTTCGTTAGAAACTCCTCCATCAACTCTGCTTTCAAAATCGTCTCCGGTGGCGCAATCGCCGCTTCCATCGGAGAATTCAACGCAAATTGCGGCTGCATCGTCATCTGCTGCTGCTGCTGTAAAGAAGAAGACGCTTTCTTTTGTTTCGCGTTTTCATCTTCGGCGACGTCGTCGTTTTCTTCGCTGATTTTCGGAAGCAAATTTTGTTGTTGTTGTTGTTTCGTTGGAGACTTGGGCGGCGAAGAGAATTCTACATCTCCTCGAGAAGACGGTGGTGGCGGCATCGTCGCGAAATATTATTATTATTATTATTATTATGAGCGGAGAGATGGAGAGAGAATGAGAGAGAGAGAAGGTTTTCGGACGACG
>Ga0181595_10004252_pt1 | contig 13276 bp, 11 predicted proteins | sample 041ome_7_FD_145604 | JGI IMG/M metagenome (GOLD analysis project Ga0181595, IMG submission 145604) | Coastal salt marsh microbial communities from the Groves Creek Marsh, Skidaway Island, Georgia - 041401AS metaG (spades assembly) | ecosystem: Environmental > Aquatic > Marine > Intertidal zone...
GGCGGGGGCGCCGCCTGCGGTGCTAAATTGCCCCCCCACAAGCAACTTACCGTCAAATACCGTGAGCGCAATAACGGTACTATTCATGCCTGAGTCTAGCGCAGTCCAGCCAGTTCCGTCCCAACTGGCAATACGATTGGCGGGGGCGCCGCCTGCGGCGCTAAAGCGCCCCCCCGCAAGCAACTTACCGTCAAATACCGTGAGCGCACTAACGGTACTATTCATACCTGAGCCTAGCGCAGTCCAGCCAGTTCCGTCCCAACTGGCAATATATGAGGCGGGGGCGCCGCCTGCATTGGTAAAGGCGCCCCCCGCAAGCAACTTACCGTCAAATACCGTGAGCGCAATAACGGTACTATTCATACCTGAGCCTAGCGCAGTCCAGCCAGTTCCGTCCCAACTGGCAATATATGAGGCGGGGGCGCCGCCTGCGGTGGTAAATTGGCCCCCCGCAATCAACTTACCGTCAAATACCGTGAGCGCATTAACGGTACCATTCATGCCTGAGCCTAGCGCAGTCCAGCCAGTTCCGTCCCAACTGGCAATATATGAGGCGGGGGCGCCGCCTGCGGTGGTAAATTGGCCCCCCGCAATCAACTTACCGTCAAATACCGTGAGCGCACTAACGGTACCATTCATGCCTGAGCCTAGCGCAGTCCAGTCAGTTCCGTCCCAACTGGCAATATATGAGGCGGGGGCGCCGCCTGCGGTGCTAAATTGCCCCCCCACAAGCAACTTACCGTCAAATACCGTGAGCGCAATAACGGTACTATTCATGCCTGAGTCTAGCGCAGTCCAGCCAGTTCCGTCCCAACTGGCAATACGATTGGCGGGGGCGCCGCCTGCGGCGCTAAAGCGCCCCCCCGCAAGCAACTTACCGTCAAATACCGTGAGCGCACTAACGGTACTATTCATACCTGAGCCTAGCGCAGTCCAGCCAGTTCCGTCCCAACTGGCAATATATGAGGCGGGGGCGCCGCCTGCATTGGTAAAGGCGCCCCCCGCAAGCAACTTACCGTCAAATACCGTGAGCGCAATAACGGTACTATTCATACCTGAGCCTAGCGCAGTCCAGCCAGTTCCGTCCCAACTGGCAATATATGAGGCGGGGGCGCCGCCTGCGGTGGTAAATTGGCCCCCCGCAATCAACTTACCGTCAAATACCGTGAGCGCATTAACGGTACCATTCATGCCTGAGCCTAGCGCAGTCCAGCCAGTTCCGTCCCAACTGGCAATATATGAGGCGGGGGCGCCGCCTGCGGTGGTAAATTGGCCCCCCGCAATCAACTTACCGTCAAATACCGTGAGCGCACTAACGGTACCATTCATGCCTGAGCCTAGCGCAGTCCAGTCAGTTCCGTCCCAACTGGCAATATATGAGGCGGGGGCGCCGCCTGCGGTGCTAAAGCTCCCCCCCGCAAGCAACTTACCGTCAAATACCGTGAGCGCACTAACGGGAGCAGTCATGCCTGAGCCTAGCGCAGCCCAGTCAGTTCCGTCCCAACGGGCGATATAAGTGGCTTCCACTGTGCCTATGGCAGTAAAAGACCCGCCAATATACAAGGTGTTATTCCAGACAGCGAAAGCACTTACTTGGCTGTTAGCACCCTGCAACCCTTCGTTTAGTTTCTGCCAGTCGGCATCGGTATAGGTTGGGTCAATAAGCAGCGGATAATGGGCATCGCTGTCATCTACGGTGATATGCAGTGTGCGGTTATTTACCGCCAGCATCTGGCCGGTTAATACCTTGCCATTGGCATCGGTAATATGCAGCTTGCTATACACTAACTCGCGCCCGGCAGCGGTAACCAGCTTTACCTGCTGGCCCAGCCCCGACACTTCTGCGCCCTCTACGGCAAGCTCGACACGCAGATTTTCTTGCCCTACAGGCCTTTGATGCACTAAAAAGTCTTGCCGGATCCCATCCATTGAACTACTAAATACTTCACTTAAGCCATTGCGCCGTAAGTGGATTTTATCGCCGACAATAGCCACAGTGCCTGGTACGACTTCAACCCGCTGTGCTTTACCAAATGCAACCGGCTTTATTTGAAATTGCCCTTCTTCTTCGGCAGCTAAAGAATGCAGTGACAAACCGTTCGACGTGACTTGCGCTTCCATTGCCTGAAAAGGGGCCTTTAAAAAAGCACTGCCGTTTTGATAATACGGCACTGCCGCTTCTGTTTGCTTGGCAGCATCGTCTTTTAATTGCTGCAAGGTTTTGGTATCAGCAGCTTCTGCCGCCGCGGCGCCTGTTGATACCAGCACGGCTGCTAGCAAGATATAAAGTAGTGTGGAACATGATGTTTTAATCATTACATCTCCCTATGTCTAAAATCTAAATCAGGCAAATATTATATTTGATAAAAATGCTAAAAAATCGCTTTAGAGCAAGTCGAATGTAACACAGTGTAACATTTAGCAGGGTTTATAGGCACTAATCAACAGATTACGGGGAGTGAGTTGATAGTCGCAGAATTGTTTAACATTCACCTGATAGCCTTGTTGTTGCAAAAATAAGGCTCTGTCCAGCACAAGCCACTGCTCCAGCAAAGGCCGGAACAAGGATCGCACCAGCTGCATTTTTTGTACTAATACATGCCGCTGTTGCCCCAGTTGCAGATAATGCTGCCAGTTGGTATCCGCAGGAATTTGCCATTGGTGCTGCTCGGCGGCCGAATGCGCAAAAGCACTGAACTCGCCACTAAACCAATGCTTGGACACAGAGGATAAAGACCGGTACTGCGTTGTTCTTTGCAGTGATTGATACAATTCCTGATAAGCCAAACGCCATAGCACTTCGGTGTGGCGTAAGCGGGCTACCCGTTCCCCCGCAGTCACCTGAGCCTGTACCGCCAATTTCAGTTCATCTCTGTGCAGTTTGCCTAGCTGGCTAAGCTGAGCTTCTGTGGATAAGGCCTGGTACTGCTCAGTGGCTATTAAATGATAACAACAAGGCACTATGTCCAGTTGCTTTGTACCAGTGCGGCTTGCCAGTTGCAGTAAGCGAATATGCAAATCTCCACAGGCGTGTAAGGCTATAGCCTGTTGCTCAACCTTCACGTAGTTTTCACTGTCTGCGGCTAATGCATCGGCCTGAATAAAGCCTTGAGGCAGTTTGAGTTTTTCCGCCTGTTGTTGACCGTCCTGACATAGTAGTGGCTGCCACTCCAGACTCTTCACTTCACGTTGCTGACTAAAACTCAGCCAGCGCCCAAGATGGCCTTTACCGGCACACCATTCCAGCACTGGTAATTTGCTTTGTTGCATCTGAGCGGAAAAATACTGAATTTGCTCCAGTTTTCGTCCTTTAATATCACGACTAAACCAGAAAGGCAGCTCAGTGGGCGCAGCTGCTACACTTTGAGCTGTAGGAGGATCAAAAGCTTTGCGTTGACTTAACTCAGGGAAAAACTCAAAAAAGAAGCTTCGACAGCTGGCTTCATTCTGCTCCAGGCGCACTATTTCGTCAGCGTCAAGCTGCTGTAAAACCTGGTTTAATCTGGTCTGAGACCAGGGCAATTCAGAGAAATGGAAAGGACTAAAACGCCAGAATTGCTGATATCTGGTTAATAACAGATCCAACTGCAAAAACTGTTCAGACAAAAGCTGGGACATAAGAGAGGCAACACCAGAACAAAAAGACTGCCGCTACTATAGCATCCTGCACCATAAAAACTCCGATAAGATGCAGCGGAAATTTTTGCTAAGCAGTCAGCCTCTGCATCTGGCACAGGCGCGAAAAATAATGCACACTCAAATCCATAAGTATGGTCCGGACAAAGAGATATTCAGGTGACAGAGCTTAAACGTATTATGCATGTGGAAGATGACCCATCCATTCAGGCCGTGGCCAAAGTGGCTTTGGAAGTAGTGGGTGGTTTTACCGTCGAAACCTGCAGTGGCGGCGAAGAAGCTTTAAACAGCTTCCATGCTTTTCAGCCTCAGCTGATTCTGCTGGATGTGATGATGCCCGGCATGGATGGCCCCAGCACTCTCAAAAGGATGCAGACAGATTTTGATTTAAGCGCCATACCTGTGGTCTTTATGACAGCCAAAGTGCAGGCCAATGAAATTGAGTCCTACAAAGCCCTGGGTGCTGCTGACGTGGTTGTGAAACCTTTTGATCCCATGACTTTGTCTGATCAAATCCGTGAAATCTGGCAAAAGCTTCGCGGTGCATGATTCGGCTTTACCCCCAGAGCCAGTCGCTGGAACTATTCCCTGTAAAGGTCAGAGCCTGAGCTCTGACCTTTTATGTTTTATCAGGCTCCTGCCGTTTCTGCTCCACCTGTTCAAACAACTGCTGCAATTCCTGCTCGTACTGCTGCATATCTTTGCCCTTGCCCAAATAAAAGGACAGAGGCAACAAACGTGAATCGTAATGCAGGCTGCGATCAAAAGGTGATACAGGCGTCAATAAACCAGCCCACTGACCAGAAGTCGCCAACAAGGCCAGCGCCAGCGCTACTGAAGTTTGCGCTTTCACAGACCAGTGAGTAGCCAACCATAAGTTGCCACAAAACAAGGCGGTCAGGATCAGAATATAACCCAGTACTTCAAACACCTGAGCTGCGGCTGAACCGTCCAGATTAAAACCAAGCCAATAGCAAAATGCTCCCCAGACCGCACTGGATGCCAAAGCAGCATAAGTCAGGCTGAGCTGAGGTAAAAAATGACTTTCCTGCTGGTTGAAGCGACTCCAGAGCGCCAGGATGGCAGGCCAGATACAAAACATCAGCAAAGTTCTTGGCAGGTCCAGCAACCGCACTGTCCACAAATGTTCCAGCTGTTTTGGCAAAGTCAGCCAGATTTCCACCACCAGATCTACAGCCAGGATTAGGGCGAATAACAGGATAAAAGCCCAATGCCCCATGGCCTGTAACTTCTGCCCCACAGCACTGAAAGGCAAAGTAGCAGCAACAGGATGGCTGTCATCATACAAGCGTAGCGCCTGTTCGCCCAGCCAGCAGACTTCCCCTGAACGCAAGGGTTCTTTTGCCTGTACAGCCTTACGACCTGCGACAAAACTGCCATTCACCGAACTTAAATCCTCCAGCCACCACTGCCCAGCTTCGTCTTGCTGCAATGTAGCGTGATAGGGACAAACATGCTGGTTAAACAGAATCACGTCATTATCAAAAGCCCGGCCTAAACGCACCTGATGCTGAGCAAATTTGTGCCGTTCCGTCACTTTTTGCTGTTTATTCAGTACTTCCACTATTACTGCCATACCACAGCTCCGATAAACTTATGGCTGAACTGAAGCGCCATCTTTTGATCAACACCAGCTAAAGTAAAATGACTGATCACCCCTTGCTGCTGGTGGTCTAAAGATGCAGAAATGTAAGCCACATCAAATAGCTGCGGGTAGTTGCGGTAGGCTCTTAAACAAAACACAGCTTTGGCATGCTGCCCTTCAACCGGACTCAGCAGCTGATTCTGACAGGAATAGGCTGTCACATCGTCTTCGCCTGCACTATTGTCCGCGTTCATTTGGTTAATACTTTGCTGATAACGACGGAAAAACTGTAAAGGGTGCAGATCTTTGGCCTGCAGCCATTCAAACTGCATTTCAATGCGGCCTGTGCTGAATTCAGAGGATAAAAAGATTTCTTCCGGCTGATTACAAAAGGCATTCACTCTTTTGACATCGTCTTTGTCTTTTTCCACATTGGACGTGCCCCAGCAGCGGATAAAAGGCACTATTTCATCTGGCACTGTGGCAGGACCAAAACTTTTTAGCTGCCAGTCGGCTTTTAATATTTGCTCAAACATCGCTTGCTGGTTGCTGATTAGTTGCTGATGAATATCCTGTTTTATATCCGCAACTGGCGCTTTGCTCAGTAACTGCTGTAAGGCTGCAGCAGGCACCAAAAAACCAAGATCATTGCCCGCTGAAGCGACATTGACCCCTATCACTTCCCCAGCTTCATTGACCGCAGGGCCACCACTCATGCCACTGTTAATAGCGCCGGTAAAATGAATTCGAGGGTAAAAGCTGTGTTTTTGCAGACCGTTGTAAGTGCCAGGCACCACTATTAAGCCTAAGTCATGGGGATTACCCAAGGAATAGACTGCAGCCCCCTGCACTGGATTTTGCTGCTGCAACTGAAAACTTTTGGCGGCCTTGTAGTCGGTTTTTAGCAAAGCTAAATCGTTAACGACATCAACAGCTACTATTTCGAGTTTGCCCTTTTGCTGGTTTTGCGCCAGAAACTCCAGCTGATATTTTTGCGGGAATAACACGGCTTCCGATACTACATGGTAGTTCGTCACCACCAGCTGAGGGTCGGCCAGTAAAAAACCACTGCCTATAGCTGACTTAGCGCCTGAGGCATGCTCCAGCACTTTAATTTGCAGTAAAGCATCGGCGTAATCGGCAAATACTTTTTCAGCTACAGCGGCACTGTAACCTGGGGCTGAGCAACAGCACAGAACCAGCAGTAACAGACTGGTCCATGTTTTTTGCAGCATAGGGAGTCCTTTCAAATCAGGAGTTAATACAACAGGCTATAGAGTTTACGTCTGTAGCTGGATGCCAGAGGCTCACCTTTTGGTAAAGTGGCCAGAATATCCAGATAGAGTTTTTTCGCCTCACCAAAGTTCAGATCCTGCTTCAGTATTTCATACAACAAAGCCAGAGCTTCAGCCGATCTTTGTACCTGATGGTACTGCACAGCCAGCTGTTGCTGCAGCTCTTTACTGTCAGGATTTGTTGCTAATGCCTGCTCCAGCGCTTTGACTTCCGGGCTATCAGCCGCCTGTTGTGCCAGCTCCAACCGCGCTTTAACACTCTGGTACACCGCATCCTGATCAGCCATTAATACGGTAGCCAGGGCTTTTTCTGCCGCTTCCAGTTGACCGAGTTCTACTTGTACTAAAGCCAGATGCAAGCGAATATCCACTCGCTCAACTGCCAGTTCATTGGCTTGTTTCAGCAATGGATAAGCTTCAGTCCAGTTTTGTTGTTCCAGTAAAGGCATAGCCTGCTGTAACAGCATATCTTCAGGCTTAGGTAAGAACGCACTTAAACGCTGCAAAATAGCCTGTTCTGGTTCTTCACCAGCAAATCCATCCACTGGCTGGCCTTCTTTAATAAAGAGCACAGTGGGCACTGAACGCACACCAAAATGAGCCGCCAGTTGTTGCTCCTGATCACAATCCACAACAGCTAATGTCAGCGCATCCGGATAACTTTGCGCGATGCGTTGTAATACCGGACCTAAATTTAAACAGGCCGGGCTGCGCTCCGAGTAAAAATAAAACAGCACAGGCTGGGTAAAAGACTGCTCTAACAGGTCGCGGACATTTTCAATGGAAACGGGTTTGATATTAGCGGACACAACTCACCTATTTTTTATTCAAACCGGACAGCTCCGGTTTTCTGGAATGCTTTGCATCACTATGTGGCCGGGGCCTTAGATTTGCAAGTCGGGGGTTGTGAGTGTGGCGGTTAAACTGCACCAAAGCGCCAAACAGTTCAAAAAAAGACAAGCTTCAACTTTATTACTTTGAGCGATATCACGTAATAAATGTCTATTACATACTCCACTATGCCTGGAAGCAGACAGCCGAAAATCTACCCACCTGCAGCGAAAACGGCCAGCAATATTGCTCACAGGGCTGTAGCACAATATCCGGACCTATCAGCCAACAACGCTCAGGTCAGCCAGTGCTCGAACGCTATTCGCACCAGAGTATTAACCGCTATAGTAAAAGCCAGTAACCCTCACCTGGAGCGCCCTGGCGAGTGCCCCCTAAACGATAACTACAACAGGCATAAAGGGCCTTGTCCCATCAAGCAACAAAACCCTCGAAAACATTTTAGGCTGGGTATAACTGTGAACAACATATTCGCTCTGCTTCAATGTTTCAGTCTGAGGGCTACGCGGCTTGTGGGCAAAAAATGCTGCAGCTATTGGTTACGCGGCTGTAGTAGCGCCAGCACTACCGTCATGACAGCAAGGATCGCAGTAAGAGTTAAGGGGCCCAGCAGCACCATAGGTGTCCAGAACGTAACCACCTGCTACAGCTCCGATAGTGACGGCGACCAGGAAGGAGGTGATCATCAGACTGCCCGCCGCTTCTAGTGCATCAGGTGCAGCTGCAGACAGATTGATAGGGAGCACCACAGGCGCCATGCCGTAAGCGAAGCCCCACATTGCAGCGAAGCCAAAGGCAATACCAATATGAGCGCCCCCAAGTACTAAAGCGAAGTTCGCAACAGCCATCAACGCAGCGGTAACCAAGATCGCCATGCGGATATTAGCGTCTGCCATGCGGCCCCCGGCAACATTCCCGATAACAGCGGCGACACCAAACCCAAGCAAGGCCAAAGCAATAGGTGTAGTAGTAAGCTGCGTAACTTGTTCGAGAAAGGGGCGCAAATAGACAGATCCGGCGAAATGGCCCGTCATCAGCAAAAGGATTGCAAGCATACCAAGTTGAATACCACGCCTCCGGGTCAGTCTAAGGACATCGCCCAGACTATTGCCTGTGGTTGCAGGCAAGGTCGGCAGGCTTAGCAACTGCAGTAGCATGGCAAGCGCAGCCAACCCGGCCGTTATGGCCATGGCGCTGCGCCAACCTAGCCAGTCGCTGATTAATGCCCCCCATAGACGGTGCGGCAATGGTAGCGAGCGAGACGCCGAGCATGACAATAGCCATCCCCCGACCAGCCGCATTGGCTCCCACCAGCCTGGCCACCACAGCAAATGAAAGCGCCCAAAAGCCACTTAGGGCGACACCCAGACCGGCCCGCCCCACCAACAAAAGCCAAAAATCGGTCGCTACCGCCGCAAGAATATTGGACAAGATCGCCAATGCGCTGAGGCCAACCAGTACCGTCTTGCGGTTCAAGCGGCCTATGAGAACGTTGCTAAAAATAGCCGTAACGGCGCCCACCGAGGCAGTTGCGGTAACAACCTGTCCGGCCGTCCCCTCGCTTATGCCGAGATCGCGTGCCATTGGAGTCAGCAGGCCTGCAGGCAAAAACTCGGCAGAAACCAATGCAAAACTGGTAGCAGCCATCGAAAGAAGCGCAAACCAGGTAGCCGCGTTCCAAGCGACTTGCGTATCGGCATCAAGCTCTTTCACCTCGCCATCAAGCAGTAATGTTTTGTCCGTCAATGCAATATTTCCAAAGTTTCCACGCCGTCTGATGAGCAGCGAGGCCGAGACATTCTCGGCTAACGCAATGGTAGACATTCTCATAATGGAGAACTAGACTGCCATTTTAAGAGTCAGCATCTCGGATAATGAGAATATGGATCGCATAGAAGCCATGGCTGTTTTTGTTGCTGCTGTAGATGAAGGAAGCCTTTCGGCCGCTGGGAGGCGGCTGCAGATGCCACTCCCCTCGGTCAGCCGAAAGCTTGCAGATCTGGAGGCTCATCTTGGTGTGAGGCTGATGAATCGAACAACCAGGCAAATGACGTTGACTGATGCGGGTCGTGACTATCTGATCGCGTCTAGTGAGATTCTGGATCGTGTGGCCGAAGCCGAACTATCAGCGCTCGGCGGCAACACCAGTCCCCGGGGTGAGCTTGTTATCACTGCGCCTTTAATATTTGGTCGTTATCATGTGCTGCCGATTGTCACGGAGCTCTTGCAACAGTTCGACGATGTTAACGTTCGTTTGGTGCTCAGCGACACCAACGTGAACCTGATTGAAGAGAAGATCGATGTGGCCGTGCGCATTGGGGAGCTTCCCGACAGTGGCTTGACGGCCAGGCGGGTGGGCGAGCTCACCAGAGTCGTGTGTGCCAGCCCCGCCTACCTTCAGAAGCACGGGGAGCCGCAGACTCCGTCCGATCTTCGCAATCACGACTGCGTGACCTTCGCAGGACTCCCGTCATCGCTCGCGTGGTCATTTTTGGGTTCGAAGGGTACGGTGCGGGTGCCTGTTCGCTCACGCTTAACAGTCAACTCCGCCGATGCAGCAGTGACTGCCGCTATGAACGGCCTTGGCATTACGCGAGTGCTTTGCTACCAGGCGGCTTCCCAGTTCGCCCAAAAGTCTCTGGTCCGACTGTTAAGAGAGTACGAGCCCGCGCCATCCCCAGTGAACTTGCTCTACGCACGCCAGGGAAGACTACCTGCAAAAACAAGTTGTTTCCTGGCACTTGCGGCTGATCGCCTTACACAAGTGCTGGCAGAAAACTAGAATCTGTTCAATTTAATTCAGCTTGAAGCGCTACCAGTCAGTTGGTAGGTCCTCGCCCGGAACCAAGTGTCTAGTTACCCGGCTTTATGTGCAGTGTTCTCAAGCAAACCGTTACTCTCCAATGCCACTAACATATGGCCTATAGCTGGCAGTGCGGCTTGTGAGTGCAAATCTTTCCCGAAGATTTTGTATTCGTGCCATCCCTGGCACTCACCCTGCGGGCCATCGTCGCTACGCTCCAATGTTCACAAAACGGCAGGACGGCCGTTTTGCACAGCTTCAGCTGCCGAAGGCGAACATCAGGGATGATGTGAGTGCAAATCTTTCCCGAAGATTTTGTATTCGTGCCGTCCCTGGCACTCACCCTGCGGGCCATCGTCGCTGCGCTCCGATGTTTAAAAACATTCCTGATGTTTTTTATCGACTTTCTTTGTTGATTCCCTTAAATTAGCCGTCAAGCCTGCTAAAAAATAAAAGACCAATGAGTCACTAACCAGGCCTTATTAGTTTGTTTGACAGACCCCTTACTCTGTCCGTCCACGTAAAAGAAAAATTAATGCTGTTCTGCGTAAGCAGAGCGGTGATTTTTGCTTTAAGCCTTATTGCGCCCGCAACAGGGTTTAAAGTTCGCACGTGCAAACTATGAGACCTGAACAATGACAAGCCAAAACACCCAACCAGAACTGCTGTCTGGTGGAGCCATGCTGATCCGCGCCTTAGCTGACGAAGGCGTAGAGTATGTCTATGGTTACCCCGGCGGTGCTGTGTTACACATTTACGATGCGATGTTTCAACAGCATCAGGTGAAACACGTGCTGGTCCGCCATGAGCAAGCCGCGACCCATATGGCGGACGCCTACGCAAGAGCAAGCGGCAAAGCTGGTGTAGTGCTCGTCACATCCGGCCCTGGTGCTACTAACGCCGTGACCGGCATAGCCACTGCTTATATGGATTCTATTCCTATGGTGGTGATCTGTGGTCAGGTGATGAGTCACCTGATTGGCGATGATGCCTTTCAGGAAACCGATATGCTGGGTATTTCCCGCCCTATTGTGAAACACAATATGTCGGTGCGCCGCCCGGAAGATATTCCGTATTTAGTTAAAAAAGCTTTTTATATAGCGCAAAGTGGCCGCCCTGGTCCTGTGGTACTGGATATTCCAAAGGATATGACAATTCCAAGTCAAAAATTCCCTTACGAGTATCCAAAAGATATCAAACTGCGCTCGTATAACCCGAACGCGAAAGGCCATCCGGGCCAGATTAAAAAAGCGCTGACTACTTTGTTAGCCGCCAAACGCCCTGTGCTCTATTCAGGCGGTGGGGTGATTTTAGGTCAAGCCTCGGAAGAATTGACGGTATTAGCCCGCAAGTTGAATTTACCTGTCACTAATACCTTAATGGGCTTAGGCGCTTATCCTGCGTCCGATCCACAGTTTATTGGCATGTTGGGCATGCACGGTAGTTATGAAGCCAACCAGGTGATGCATAACGCCGATGTAATTTTTGCGGTAGGCGCGCGTTTTGACGATCGTGTCACTAACGCCACCAAAAAATTCTGCCCTAACGCCACTATTATTCATATCGATATTGACCCGGCCAGTATTTCCAAAACCATCAATGCGCATATTCCTATTGTCGGTTTAGTCAAACCTGTATTGCAGGAAATGCTGCAGCAGTTGGAGAAAAATAAAGGCGAATTGGATAAAGACGCTTTAGGCCAATGGTGGCAACAAATCCAGCAATGGCGTGAAGTGCATGGTGGCCGGTACGACACAAGCCCCTCACATTTAAAACCTCAGGCCGTGATTGAAGCTGTACACCGTCATACTAAAGGCGATGCTTATGTCACCTCCGACGTAGGTCAGCACCAGATGTTTGCCGCTCAATATTATAAGTTTGATAAACCCAACCGCTGGATCAACTCAGGTGGCCTCGGCACCATGGGTTTTGGTTTACCGGCCGCTATGGGCGTTAAGCTGCATTACCCTGACGCTGAAGTGGTTTGTGTCACAGGCGAAGGCTCTATTCAGATGAATATTCAGGAGCTGTCGACCTGCAAACAGTATGGCCTTGGCGTCAAAATTATTAACCTGAATAACGGTTATTTGGGCATGGTAAAACAGTGGCAGGATATGAATTACGACAGTCGCTACTCCAGCTCTTATATGGATTCCTTGCCTGACTTTGTGAAACTCGCCGAAGCTTATGGCCATGTTGGTATTCGTGTCACCAAAGCCGAAGAATTAGAGCCTGCGTTAGAGCGCGCTTTTGCCCTCAAAGACAAGCTGGTGTTTTTAGATATTCATGTCGATCCAACAGAGCATGTTTATCCAATGCAAATACCAGGTGGTGCTATGAATGAAATGTTTTTAAGCAAAACGGAGCGGACTTAAGATGCGGCATATTTTATCTGTATTGCTGGAAAACGAGTCCGGCGCTTTAGCCCGCGTAGTAGGTTTATTTGCCCAGCGTGGTTACAACATTGACTCCTTAACAGTAGCGGCTACAGAAGATCCGACTATCTCGCGTCTGACGCTGGTGACCCGGGGTGATGATCAGGTGATAGAACAAATCACCAAGCAGCTGCATAAACTGATTGAAGTCGTCAAACTGGCTGATTTAAGTGAGTCGGCTCATATCGAACGTGAACTGATGATGGTCAAAGTCAAAACCACGGCAGACCAACGCGAAGAAGTAAAACGCTGCGCAGATATCTTCCGTGGCCAGATCATTGATATCACAGCCAACACTTATACCATTCAGGTAGTAGGCACCTCGGATAAACTGGAAGCTTTTATTCAGGCGTTAAACGGCACGCAAATACTGGAAACAGTGCGCAGTGGTGTGTCTGGCATATCCCGCGGTGAACGGACTTTGAGTTTGTAATAGATCTGGTTTTTATTTGATGAATAAAGCGGACGCCAGTCCGCTTTATTCTTTTTATGTGCTAGCTCTGACTTTCACTGACAACCTGCGCTGATACAGGGCTTTTATCCAGTACTTGCTTTTTCATATGCCGGCCATACACCAGCTCAAACAGTGGTGTGGCCATCAGTGTGGTCACTATCGCCATCAGCACCATTATGGAGAACAACGCAGGTTCTA
>Ga0181595_10004265_pt1 | contig 13244 bp, 14 predicted proteins | sample 041ome_7_FD_145604 | JGI IMG/M metagenome (GOLD analysis project Ga0181595, IMG submission 145604) | Coastal salt marsh microbial communities from the Groves Creek Marsh, Skidaway Island, Georgia - 041401AS metaG (spades assembly) | ecosystem: Environmental > Aquatic > Marine > Intertidal zone...
GTCGATGCTGTTTTTGAATGTTTTGTTGTTCGACCTTGTCCGCTTTCACTTGTGGAGTGACTGGCAGGCCAGTGTTTACATTAATCGCCATTTATCTATCCTCTTCATCCGGTTTCGGATCCCTTACTTTGTATAACGGCATCGACTGCTAAAACTTTAGGCATTAATTAAAATTTTATAGCAACTTTTTTTACTGCCACCACTTCGGCAACAACGATACGATTGGATTGTTTGTTGCTGACCCGGATCTGGTCACCCAAAATACCATCCATTTGTGCTATGCCTGCAGTTCTGACTTCAAGGCCATTATTCAAACCACTAATTGTAACTATATCGCCTTTACATACAAGACAAAGATCCTGCAATGTCACAACTTGTCCGGCTGACAAGCTTCTTTTCACTCTGGCCCCTAGTATCGAATTTGGGCTTTTAATCAGGGAGCCGCGGGCCAGACGTAAATCTGCTTGCCCCATAGTTAACATATCGGCACTGATCAGCGAACCTAAAGTGATATTTCGCAAACTAAGAACAGCCTCGGTTTGCTGTGAAAAACGCGCAGAGACAAACAGCTGCCAGGGCTGTGGGCTTTGGCAGCGAATTTGTATGGTCGCCTGATTGTTGACCGGTCCGGCAAAACTAAATTGTAAAGCTTGATCACATTCTTTGTTGGCTAATCTGGAATCTAACGCGGAAATCTGGCTTTGGGTTCCTGCAGGTATTTCTTTTTGTTGTTGTAACCAGTCTGAGGTTGCGCCAGTTAACTGAGCGGGGCTAAAACTTGCAGCCTGCAGCGCAAAAACAGTGCAAAAAGCGCTGGCAATAAAAGTGCAGAGCAGTGGGTACTTCAAAAATTTATCGTACATTTTCATAAGGTTTCAGCTATGCTTTATCGGCAAAGGGTTATAACATACTTAAGTATGTCAATTTTCAGTCATTTTTCATCCTAGAGTGACCTAAGCAAGAATCGTTCCCGATCTCTCAGGTTCACCAGTTCGTTTATGTAGGGGAGTCTTCTATGGCGGGTATTCTGGATTCAGTTAATCAGCGCACTCAGTTAGTGGGGCAGAACAGACTGGAGCTTTTATTATTCCGCTTACAGGGGCGTCAACGTTTTGGCATCAATGTATTCAAAGTACGAGAAGTGCTGCAATGTCCGCCGTTAACGGCCATTCCTAAACGTAACAAGTACGTCAGAGGTATAGCCCATATTCGCGGCCAGACCATTTCTGTTATTGATTTAAGTCTGGCAACAGGCGGCAGGGCTATAGAGAATACCAAAGACTGTTTTATTATCATCGCTGAGTACAACCGTTCAGTTCAGGGCTTTTTAGTGCAGTCTGTAGAACGCATTATCAATATTAACTGGGCTTCTATTATGCCGCCGCCTAAAGGCACAGGCGGTAAACAGAGTTATTTGACGGCTATTACTGAAATAGATAAAGAGCTGGTTGAAATTATTGACGTTGAAAAAATTCTTGAAGAAATTTCACCTTCGCCAACCACGATCAGCAACGCTATAGCGACCTCTACCATAAGCGAAGATTTAGGGGACAGACTCATTTTGATCGCTGACGATTCTGCCGTTGCCCGTAATCAGGTAAAACGCGCTCTGGAAGGTTTGGGGGTGAAGATGCATCTGGTGAATAATGGCCGCGAAGCCTTAAATTACTTGCAGGAAATTGCCGCTGCTTGTGAAACGTCGGTCACTGACAAAGTAGGTTTACTGATTTCAGATATTGAAATGCCAGAGATGGATGGTTATACCCTGACGGCTGAAATTCGGCTGGATCCTAAACTGAAACCATTGCATGTTATTTTGCATACCTCATTAAGCGGTGTCTTTAACCAGCAGATGGTGCAGAAAGTGGGCGCAGATGATTTTATTGCTAAATTTAACCCGGATGAATTAGCCGAATCCGTGCGGAAATGGTTGCATACTGATTAGAGGTTTTATGTTAGTGGCAAACAAAGAGCTGCAGGAAAGTGAATATCGACTGTTTCGGGATTTCCTCGAGCAACAGTGCGGTATTGTGCTGGGTGACAACAAACAATATCTGGTGAAAAGTCGATTGGCGCCATTGATGCAGCGCTTTGGCTTGTCTTCACTGTCTGAGTTATTAAATAAAACTTTAAGCCCATTCGAGCGGCAGTTGCGTTCAGCTGTCATTGATGCCATGACCACCAACGAAACTCTGTGGTTTCGTGACAATTACCCCTACGAGCTGTTAAAAAAACAAATTCTGCCCGAATTTGAAAAAGATCATAAAACCGTCAAGATTTGGTCGGCTGCCAGTTCTTCTGGTCAGGAGCCTTATTCTATTGCAATGACAGGGCTGGAATACCAGCAGAGCCGCCCTACGGCTTTCCCATTGGGGCTGTCTATTCTGGGGACGGATATATCCAATGCAATGCTGGAACATTGCCAGCGTGCAGAATATGATGGCTTGGCTTTATCACGTGGTTTGTCTCCGGAGCGGAGGAGTAAATTTTTTGACGATTCTGGAAACGGCATGATGCGGCTAAAAGATGCCGTGCGCAAAAACGTTTCTTTCCGTCATTTGAATCTATTGGATAGTTATACCTTGCTTGGAAAATTCGACATTATTTTCTGCCGTAATGTGCTGATTTATTTTTCCCCTGAAGTGAAAATGAAGATTATCAAACAGTTCTCTCAAGCGCTGAACCCTCGTGGTTACTTGTTTCTTGGTGCTTCTGAGTCCCTCTCCAGCCTGAACAACGACTTTGATATGGTGCGTTGTAATCCGGGCATAGTTTATCGTAAAAAAGTCTGACATAAAATTTTGGCCTGAGTTTTGCTTAATATTTGCCATCTCTGAAAAACAGGATGGCAATAATGGCAATCAGCTTTGATAAAGCATTTGGTCTTCACCCAGACGCACTACTGATCCGTGATAAACGCTCTCAAGTCCTGGCCGAGAATATCGCAAATGCAGATACTCCAGGCTACAAAGCTAAAGACATGGATTTTCAAACCGCATTAGCTGGCGCCCAGTCGCGTCAATCGGGTTCGCTTGGCCGAACCGACCCTAAGCATTTTGAAATCTCTACTGCCCGCCATGCTGATTCTCAATACCGTATTCCTAATCAACCTGATACTGGGGACGGTAACACAGTGGATATCCATGAAGAGCGCAATGCGTTTACCCGCAACAGCATGGAGTATCAAACCACGCTGAATTTCCTGAATAGTCGTATAAGCGGCCTGAAAAAGGCCATTGGCGGAGGTACTCAATAATGAGCCTGTATAACGTTTTTGATATAGCTGGTAGTGGTATGTCCGCACAGCAAGTACGATTAAATACCACCGCCAGTAATATGGCGAATGCGAATAGCATCAGCAGCAGCATAGATCAGACCTACAGAGCCCGCCATCCTGTGTTTGCCACTGCGTTGGAACAAGCTCAGCAGGGTCAGGAAGGGGCTAAGGTCCAGGTGTTAGGTATAGTCGAATCCGATGCGCCACTGAATGTCGAATACGCGCCACATCACCCGTTATCTGATGAAAATGGTTATATCTACAAACCCAATGTCAATATTATGGAAGAAATGGCCAATATGATTTCAGCTTCGCGATCGTACGAGACCAATGTGCAAGTGGCTGACGCTGCTAAGCAAATGGTCAGTCGCACGCTGATGTTAGGTCAACGTTAAGGAGTAGGGTATGAGTAAAGTAGATAATACAACGAATCCTCTGGATGGTATGTATTGGGGAGATAAATCCACCACCACAGAAAACAACAATGGTGCTTTAACTCAATCTGATTTCTTTGCGTTGTTGACTCAACAGCTCGCTTATCAGGATCCGACCAAGCCGGTTGAAAATGATCAGATGATAGCTCAGATGACCAACTTTACTATGGCTGACGGTATATCTTCACTCAATAGCAACTTTAAAGATTTTGCTACCACCATGAACTCCAGTCAGGCACTTCAGGCGTCATCTCTGGTTGGGCAGTATGTGCTGGTGAAGTCAGACGATATGGTATTCGACGGTGAGAATGCTGTGGTTGCCAGCGCGAACTTCCCCGAAGACGCTACTAATGTCAAAGTGCAGATTAAAAACGCTGATGGTGTCGTAGTGCGTTCTGTGACTATAGAACAAGCTGATGCAGGGCGTTTACAACTGCCATGGGACGGCACTACGGATACTCAGGCGCTGAATGAAGATGGCTCGCCAAAAGTGGACAAAGATGGCAATCCTGTGATGGAGCTTGCTCCTAAGGGCATTTATACCATTTCTGTAGAAGGCTCTATCGCAGGTAAAAACGAAGCCATAGTGACTTCTGTCTATGCTCCTGTCACCAGTATTACTTTAGGCAACGGTACCACACAGGGCCTGTTGTTAAACGTCTATGGCCAAGGTCAGAAAAAATTATCTGATATTGAAGAAATTGCAACCTAATCAAAGAATTGAGGTGATCTATGAGTTTTAATATAGCATTAAGCGGCCTGGCTGCGGCTCAAAAGGATATTGATACAACTGCGAATAACATCGCCAACGTCAATACTACAGGTTTTAAAGAATCTCGTGCTGAATTTGCTGATGTGTACGCCGCTTCCGTATTCAGTTCAAACAAAACTAAAGTGGGCGATGGCGTCACAACGTCTAAAGTTGCGCAACAGTTCTCACAGGGCTCGTTGAAATTCACCAACAACTCACTGGATTTGGCGATCACAGGCGATGGCTTTTTTGCGATAGCGCCTGAAATAGGCAATCGCGATTACTCTTACACCAGAGCCGGTGCTTTTAAGCTGGATAAAAACAACTTTATTTCTGACAACAACGGTGGCTTTTTACAAGGTTTCCCGGTGAACCCTGCCACAGGTGAAACCACTTCTGTCAGTTTAAGTACGACATCTCCTATTCAGATCCCAAATACGGCTGGTGCACCGCGTGCGACACAAAATGTATTTTTGACAATGAATCTGGATTCACGTCAACAACCAAAAGCAGTGCCACTGCCAGCTTTTGATGCGACAAATTCTGCAACCTATAACAATCAGACTTCAACCACCGTCTATGACAGTTTAGGTGAACCGCATATTTTATCTATGTACTTCCGTCGCACAGACCCGGTCACAGATAACGATTGGGAAGTGTACGCTGTTCTGGATGATAACACAGGCACACCTTTTACTTTGCCTGCGGCCACTCCAGTACTGGATTTCGATTTAAACGGTAACCCGACAACAACGCCTATGCCTTCGTTGATCATGCCTAAAGCTACATTAGACGGTTTATTGGCCAACGGTGCGCAGTTTACTACAGACGTTTCAATCAATTTTACTGATCCGGCAGGCACAAAAAATCCAACTCAGTACTCCTCAAAGTTCGAGTTAGGAAGTTTAGATGGTGACGGTACTACTGTGGGGCGTTTAACCAGCGTGGATATTGATGCTGCCGGTAAGGTTATGGCGTCGTATTCGAACGGTGACCAAACCTATTTGGCTCAGGTGGCTATGGTGAAGTTTGCCAATCCACAAGGTTTGACTCAGGCGGGTAACACCTCATGGAGACAAAGTTTAATGTCAGGTGAAGCTTTAGCCGGTGAAGCGAATTCTGGTACATTTGGTGCTATTAACTCTTCCGCACTGGAAAGTTCCAACGTCAATCTGACCAACGAGCTGGTGGATTTGATAGCAGCTCAACGTAACTTCCAGGCGAACTCCAGGGCTCTTGAGGTGAATAGCACCTTACAAAATACTGTGCTGCAGATCCGATAAGCAGATTGTAAGAAAAGCCCAAAGCTTATGTTTTGGGCTTTTTTTTAGCTTCTGTTTGCATATATTCAGGCTAACAGGTTTTATCGCGCAAGTAGGAAACTATGGTGAAGTTGAGAACCATTCTGGCCTTTGGCCTACTGATGACATTCTCTGGTGTGGCTGCGGAACAGGACGTGCTGATCACGACTGATTTTGTGCTCAAAGCCGGAGCTTCTCAACGTCGCACCTTCAAAGTATATAAACCGCAGCTGGTCGATCAATTGGTCATGGTTGGATTTAATCCGGTTAAAGCCCTGTCTGTGGATTGCACACTGCGATTATTTGGGCCGTCCAACAAAGTGTTGGGAACGTATAGCTGTAATCAACATCACAATCATTTTTTTAGTGCACCTCTACCAGCTTTCCCAAGCTACAGCGCTCAGATTGAAGTGACTAATTTAAACTTCACTACAGCTCGTATGTCATTTTCTGTAATAAACCGATTCAAGTTTTCATCCGCTGCTGAATAAGTTACTTCCGTTTCATCTACTGTTTGTAAAAACTGAATTTGCCTTTAAATCCAACCACATAAGTCACAAGGTTTCGCATAGCCTGCTTGGTGTTCTCCTTCTTGGCATCAGTCTTGCTTTAGTACAGATATCTCAAGTGGAGGCCAGACTATGGACCATTTACTTTATATCGCAATGAGCGGTGCCAAAGAAAACATGAATGGCATCAGTATCAAAGCGAACAACCTTGCAAACAGCACTACGACGGGGTTTAAAGCGGATCTAGAGCAAGCCCGTGCTATGCAAGCCTTTGGTGAAGGTTTACCTACCAGGGTGTTTTCACTGACTGAGCGACCTGGTCAAAATTTTGACGATGGCGCATTTATTATCACTGAACGTGAGCTGGATGTGGCAGTGCAGGGTAAAGGCTGGCTGTCAGTACAGGATGCAGAAGGGAACGAAGCCTACACCAGAGCGGGCAATTTACAGCTTAGTCCGACCGGAGTACTGCAAACAGCTTCAGGTTTAGATGTGATAGGTGAACAAGGACCTATTCAGCTGCCTTTGCCTTTAGAAAAAATGGAAATTGGAGTAGATGGCACTATCAGCATCAGGCCTCAGGGCGCGCCAGCTAATGTCATGCAGGAAGTTGCCAGGCTGAAATTGGTAAAGCCAGAGTTCCAGGATATTGAAAAAGGTGCAGACGGTTTGTTCCGCCGTAAAGATGGCGAAGTTGCGGAAGCCGATGCCACAGTCAAAGTTCTGAGCGGGGCAGTAGAAGGCAGTAATGTCAATGCAGTGGGTGAAATGACCCAGATGATCAGTTTACAACGTCAGTTTGAAGTTCAGGTCAAAATGATGAAAACCGCCGAAGAAATTGATCGGCAACACAACCAAATTATGAGAATAATCTAAGGCTTAAGCCTGGGAGGTTAGCATGCATCCAGCTTTATGGATCAGTAAAACCGGTTTGGACGCGAAGCAGCGTGATATTTCGGTGATTTCAAATAACCTGGCCAACGCCAGTACCATTGGCTTTAAGAAAAGCCGAGCTATTTTTGAAGACTTGTTGTATCAAAATATCAACCAGCCTGGTGGTCGTTCCTCTCAGAACTCAGAATTGCCAAATGGTTTAATGTTAGGCGCTGGTACCAAAGTGGTCGCGACTCAGAAAAGCTTTACCCAGGGCAATATGATCACTACTGAAGGCAGTCTGGATGTGATGATCCAGGGCCATGGTTTTTTTGAAGTGTTGATGCCGGATGGCACCACCTCCTATAGCCGCAACGGTCAGTTCACCACAGACAGTGAAGGTAACCTGGTCACTTCAGGTGCTGGCTATCAAATTCAACCCAACATTGTTATTCCTGAAGATGCACAAAGTATCACCATCTCTCAGGATGGCGAGGTTTCTGTGCGTTTGCCTGGTCAGGTGGATCAGGCTGTAGTAGGGCAGTTGACCGTGACTAACTTTGTCAATCCCGCTGGTTTAGAGCCGGTAGGTCAGAACTTGTTTACAGCCACAGCAGCCAGCGGTGACCCTGTGCAAGGGATCCCTGGGCTGGAAGGCCGGGGCATTTTAGTGCAGGGCGCTTTGGAAACCTCAAACGTCAATGTGACGGAAGAGTTGGTCAGCCTGATAGAAAGTCAGCGTGTCTATGAAATGAACTCCAAAGTGATCTCAACCGTTGATCAGATGCTGGGGACAGCCATTCAGCAGCTGTAGGAGTAAGTGGATGAACAAGTTAATACTGTTAGTGCTGACACTGCAACTTTGTGTGGGTTGTGCTGGAGGCTTTAATGAACCTGTACCAGATGATCCAAACTTCGCCCCTTTGCCGCCTGAACCACAGGCTGTTCCGCTTTCCAATAACGGTTCTTTGTTCGCTCAGGGACTGTCGAATGGCTTGTACTCGGACAACAAAGCGCGTCGGCCAGGTGACATCATTACTGTGGTGCTGAAGGAAAATACACAAGCCACCAAAAAAGCTAAAACTGAATTTGGTAAAGATAGCTCAGCCAGTTTTGACCCTATGATTGGATTAGGTGGCCGTGACGTCAGTGTGCTTGGTAATACGCTGCAATTTGGCGCTAACTCAGCTTCGGATTTTAAAGGTGATTCCAAAGCAGATCAAAGCAACAGTTTAACGGGTGACATTTCTGTAAACGTTTTGCGCGTGATGGCGAATGGTAATTTGGTGATCCGTGGCGAGAAATGGTTAACGCTTAATACAGGTAAAGAATATATCCGCTTAACAGGGGTGATTCGAGCTGAGGATATTGATTCAAGAAACACAGTGGAGTCGACCAAAATTGCCAATGCCCGTATTGAATACAGCGGAACTGGAGCGACTCATGGTGGTCAGGGGCCTGGCTGGTTAACCCGATTCTTTAATGGCGTATTGTGGCCATTTTAATACAGGTGAAATAATGAAACTTATCCAAAGCCTTTTTGTAGTGCTGTTGTCCGGTGCTTTGTGTTTACCGGTTTCTGCCGCCCGTATTAAGGATTTAACCAGCGTACAGGGGGTTAGAAGCAACCAATTGGTTGGCTATGGCCTGGTGGTTGGTTTACCAGGTACAGGGGAACAAAGCCCTTTTACCGAGCAGAGTTTCAGAACCATGCTGAGTAACTTTGGCATTAATATGCCCGCAGGCATGAAAGCGCAGATTAAAAACGTTGCTGCCGTTGCAGTGCATGCTGAGTTACCTGCTTTTAGTAAACCGGGTCAGACTATTGATATTACGGTTTCCTCTATGGGCAGCGCGAAAGGCTTACGTGGTGGCACCTTATTACAAACTTTTCTTAAAGGTTTAGATGGCAATGTTTATGCGGTCGCTCAAGGATCGTTGATTGTCAGTGGTTTAGGCGCTGAAGGTGCTGATGGTTCAAAAATTTTGGTGAATACCCCTACTGTAGGTCGTATTCCCAATGGCGCTATTGTTGAACGTGAAGTACCGTCGCCTTTTGCTGATGGTGATTTTATTACCTTTAATTTGAACAGCGCAGATTTTACTACTGCCAAAACTTTGGCTGAAACGATCAATAATTTTATTGGTCCAGGTACTGCGCAATCGCTGGATGCATCTTCTGTTCAGGTCAGAGCGCCACGGGATATGGATCAGCGTGTATCTTATTTATCTACCCTGGAAAATTTAACGCTGGAGCCGGCCAGTCAATCGGCCAAAATTATTATCAACTCCAGAACCGGCACTATAGTGATAGGCAAAGACGTACGGCTGTTTCCTGCCGCTGTGACTCATGGGGGATTAACTGTCACCATTGCAGAGAATCCAACTGTTGTGCAGCCTAATGTTTTAGCCGGTGGTGAGACTGCGGTAGAACAAAACAGTATTATCGATGTTCGGCCTGATCAGTCCCGTATGTTTAAGTTTGACCCAGGTACAACGCTGGATGATTTAGTCAGCACCATCAATGCCGTTGGCGCAGCGCCAGGTGATTTGATGGCCATTTTAGAAGCCTTAAAAGAAGCGGGTGCCATTCATGGTGAGCTAGTGGTGATCTAAATGAGTAAAGTTGAGAACAAAGTCAATTACCATGATTTAACAGGCCTGGCGCAGCTAAAGCATAGCTCTGGTGGTGATGACGATGCTGCACTGAAACAAGCGGCTAAACAATTCGAATCAATTTTTATGGGTATGCTGCTCAGCAGCATGCGCAAAGCCAATGAAGTATTCGAAGATGACGGCGTTCTCAACAGCAATGCAACCAAGTTTTATCAGGATATGTACGACAAACAACTATCGACCGAGCTGTCTGAAAAAGGCAGCTTAGGTTTAGCGGATTTGCTGGTGCAACAACTAAAACCCACCAAAGGCAAGACAACTCCCGCTTCTATGTTGAAAGTACCCACCGAAGCTGCACCTGTGTCAGATAAGAAAGCCAGTGCAGCACAGCTGGTTTCTGCATTGAATTCAGCCGCATCATCGCCAACCATTACAGTGAAACCTGAAGCTACAGCAGTCATCGCAGAGCCTGCGTCACAGGTGATTACCGAGACTTTGGCTTCTGAGCCAGATCCTTCCAATGAAGACTGGACTTTTGAGAGCCCGGGTGAGTTTATTCAGAAACTCATGCCAGCCGCCAAACAAGCTGCGCAGAAACTGGGTTTAGAGCCTCTGGCTTTATTAGCTCAGGCTGCACTTGAAACAGGCTGGGGACAACGAACTTTCAAAACAGCAGAAGGCAATAACAGCTTTAACTTTTTTGGCATTAAAGCGCACAACAGCTGGCAAGGGGATGTGGCTGTAGTTGATACGCTGGAGTATCGTCAGGGCGTGGCACAAAAAGAAAAAGCTAAATTCCGTGCTTATGAGTCACCAGAACAGAGTTTGGGTGATTATGTCGACTTCATTAAATCCAACCCAAGGTATCAGCAGGCTGTCGCTATGGCTGATAATCCTAAAGCATATTTCCAGCAGCTGCAGGCAGCAGGATATGCAACGGATCCGAACTACGCTCAGAAAATTTTGTCTGTCTTTAACAGCGAAACGTTCAAACAGGCACGAAACCTGCTTGGCAACAAAGAGTAAAAATAAATATTAAAGTTTTGGCCGGAGCTGCCGGCTAACGAAGCGAAGATGCGTAATGCGTCACTGGAGATGTAGATGTCGGATAATTTACTTCGGATTGGAACCTCAGCCATACTGGCCAGTACAGCTTTGCTTTCAACTACAAGTAATAACATTGCCAACCTGAACACTCCGGGTTACACCAGACAACGTACTGAATTTGAGTCTAATATACTGGGCTTAGGTGTTGGACGTGGCACGACGGAACGTCTGGTGAATGATTTTGCGCTGAAACAAATGTGGCGCGATACCTCGTCCGTCAGCTATGCCAATCAATATCTCTCTGAGGCCAGCCGGGTTGATACCTTAATGTCCGATCAATCCAATAGTATTTCAACTGGTATATCGTCTTTTTTCAGTCAGTTACAAACTGCTATTAACGATCCAACAAATGCCTCTTCACGCCAGTTAGTGATGGGCGGTGCTCAAACGTTGCTAAATAAATTTAACACTTTATCCAGTCAGATGACGGAGCAGAATAAGTATTTAAGTCAGCAGTTGGAGACTGATGCGGCCGATGCCAACGAGCAAATTGGAGTCATTGCCCGGCTGAATCAGGAAATTCTGGCCTATGGAAATAACCCTGCTAAACCACCTCCGCTGGATCTGCTGGATAAAAGAGATCAAGCCATTAAAGAATTGTCAGCTTTAGTGGATATTAATGTACTTGATGCAGACAATGGCGATAAACAGGTATTTCTTAGCAGTGGCCAGTCTTTGGTGCTTGAAAATGGCAAATTTAATTTATTTACCGTGGCAGGTGAACCCGATCCAAATCGTAAAACGTTACAACTTAAAGCCGGTACCAATCAGAATGTGGTGATTAACATCTCTGAAACTGATTTGGGTGGGAAAATAGGCGCATCGCTTGAGTTTCGCACTAAAGTGCTGGACCCTGCGCAACGTGAGCTTGGCCAACTGGCGTTAGCTTTTGCCGATGCGATGAATACGCAAAATCGGCTGGGGATGAATGCAGACGGCAATTTAGGTGGAGATTTATTTACCTTACCGAATTTTAGTGCTTTGCCTTTTAGCAGTAACACTGGTAGTGGGGCAATTACTGCCTCTGTAGCGCCAGGACAAGGCAAAAATATTCCGGCCAATGACGTGCGTATCACTTTTACAGCGGCAGACGCGTTTACGGTGGAAGCCGTTGATGCATCCGGCAATGTAATTCCAGGAACAGCAATAAGCCGCACTGGTGTGACTTTTCCTGTGACAGTGACTTCTGATGATACCAACGATTTTTTTGGTTTGAGCATTACACTGACCAACGGTGCTCCCGCTTTTGCTGCAGGCGATAAGTTTGATTTAAAGCCTATGAGTATTGCTGCGCAAAATATCAGTCTGGCGACGAACAGACCTGAAGCTATTGCTTTGGCATCGCCCCTTAAAGGTGAAAAAACACTGACGAATCTGGGGAATGCTGAAATTGATAAGCTGACGATCACTAGTGTTGGTCAGGCAGGTAACAGATTATCCCAGCCGGCAAACTTCACAGACGGCCCAATTTCTATCACTTATTTAGGTAATAATGAGTTCCGGATTGAAGACTCTGGGGCGCCGGTCATCAGTGAGACAGTCACCTTCGCAGGCACTGATTATCAGAACCTGCTAGGCGCTTCAGTGAACTTTACCAATGCCGGATTCGATTTTTCTGTTAAAGGTGTGCCGCAAGTGGGCGATACATTCAGTATCAGTTACAACACTGGTGGTTTTGAGGATAACAGAAACGGTTTGAAACTGGGTGATTTACAAAATGCAGATATGGTGCGCATTAATGCGGCAACCACGGTCAATGCCGATAAATACCAGACTTTTAATCAAGCCTATTCTGAATTGATAGGGACAGTAGGTACTCAAACCAGTCAGGCCCGTGTTGCTGCCGCTTCTTCTAAATCACTGTTAGAGCAAACAACAGCATGGCATGAGTCTTTGTCTGGTGTGAGTCTGGATGAAGAAGCCGCTGATTTGGTCAGGTTTCAACAAACTTATGCGGCAGCAGCTAAAATTTTGTCCACATCACAAACCATTTTTGACACGCTGTTGCAGGCGGCGAGGTAATAATGCGTACCACTTTTAATATGAAGTATAGCCAGAGCCTGGATTCTATCATCAGCACCCAGGATAAATTACAGACTGCAAGTTTAATGATAAATAAGCAGACTAAGATTTTAACCGCTGCGGATGATCCGTCTGGTGCAGCCCGAGCTGTTGGTCTTGAGGCGAATATTCAGCAAACCACTCAATATCAGAATAACAACGCTGCGGCTCGTAATAGTCTTGAATTGCAGGAAACGGTCCATAAAAGTATTCGTGGAGCTATGGACAGAGCGCGTGTTCTTACTTTGTCTTTGGGCAACGGTACTTATGATGAAGATGATCGTAAAGCAATAGGTGCGCAGTTAGGCAACATCC
>Ga0181595_10004274_pt1 | contig 13224 bp, 7 predicted proteins | sample 041ome_7_FD_145604 | JGI IMG/M metagenome (GOLD analysis project Ga0181595, IMG submission 145604) | Coastal salt marsh microbial communities from the Groves Creek Marsh, Skidaway Island, Georgia - 041401AS metaG (spades assembly) | ecosystem: Environmental > Aquatic > Marine > Intertidal zone >...
AGGTACTTTTAACTCTTCTCAGAGCGAGGAAGAGGACAGGCTTTTTGCGCGCGTCGTCGTCGTCGTCTGAACGCGCGTTCGTTCTCTCCGTTCTCTCGTCGTCGTCGTCGCGTTCGTTGTGCGCGCTTTGTCGCTTTTTTTTTTGTGTGTTTCCCCCTTAAGATTTTCTATAAACCCTAAACCCTAGACCCTAAACTACACGAAAGCGCATTTCTTCTTCTTAGGACGACGACGACGCGTAAGAATATGCTCCATTGTACTAATGACGGCAACGCGTCGTCGTCCTCCTCCTTTCCTTCTCCTTCCGAAAGATTTCGACCCGAACCACCCACCGGCGTGGTTACTTCCACCGCCGCCGAGGGAGATTCTCTTTCGCGGTCCACCGTCTTTATCACCGGCATCATCATCGCGCGAAGACGAAGAAGATGTGGCAGAGAAGAGGCAAAGTTGGGAAACGTTCGTCTCTTGGCCGCCACCGACGCGGCAACGGCGGAGACGAAAGAAGAAGGTAAAAGAAGAAGAGGAGTGGATGAGTTCGGTCGTGTTTTTTAACGACGAGGAGGAGGAGGAGGAAGGAGAAGAAGAAGATGACGACGACGACGAGGCGGAGTTATTACAGTTTGAATTGAATGAAAAATGGGCGAAACGGTTCGCGGCGACTGAGTTGAAAAGACGAGAACGAAGACGAGAACGCGCGCGAGAGAATAGAAAAGAACAACCAGTCAGCGGGAGAGTAGAGCGGGCGAGAGCGAGAGCGGAGGAGACCATGCGCGAGTGGGAAGAGTTGGAATGAAGTCGTAATAGTAGTAGTAGTAGTAGTGGTAGTAGTAGTAGAACTGTATTTTAACGTCAAAATAAATAAAGTGTAAAAGTACGTGAAAGCCGCGCACGGCTCCTTTATTCGTAAAGGTCAAACTTTTCTTCTTCTTCTTGTTCTTCTTCCTTCTTCTCTTCCACCGGTTTAGCGGCGACTGGCTTCGGTTTTGGAGGATTTTTCTTCGCCTCTTCCAAGCGTTTCTTTTCCGCCTCTTCCGCTTCCTGTCTGAATTTAATCGCGTCCAACTGCTCTTGCGTCAACGACTTTTCCTTCTTCACCTCTTTCTTTTCTTCGGCGAGTTTTTCCGCCGGAACTGCATCTGGCGCGACTTTCTCAACCTTCTTGACTGATTTTGCCCCGATGCCAAAGAAGCCTTTCCCGTCGCCAGATTTGTTGGTTCGTTTGTAAGCGCGCCATCTCTTCAAGACGACGGACGCGGCGCTTCTTTCCGACGCCAGCGGCAAAACGTTCGACGGCATGTACCCTCGCCACGCTCCGGAATCCAAAAGTTCCTCGACAGTTTTGTGCTTTTCCAAACCCAAATCACCTTCGTGCGCTTCTTTGACTTGTTGCGCGCGAATGACACCGAATCGTGCTTTTTTGATATCCTCCTCGGTTTCGCCGACGTTGTCGACGTACATCGGTCTTTTCAAGGCGATTTGTAACAACTCTCTCGAACGCATCGTTTGCAAGATGGTAATCACTGGGATCGGTACCAACCAGATTCGATATTCCTCCGATCCGTAACCCAACGTGGGCATGCCCAAAATCAACACGATTTGCGCGAAGAACAACGTGAAGATCATTTGACGCACGAGCCAGGCCCACATGGCGATATCGCCCATGTACTTTTGCAAATACGCGTACACATACATGTGCTTACCGAAGATGTACATGACGTAGAAAAAGATGAACGCAAATGGTAGGATGATTGGAGCGATAACGCAGTAAATCATTGCGATGAAGAAAATCATCATCGCTTGCGGCGGGACAAGCATCATCGGAGTCGCTTTCGGCGTCGCCCATTCGACTTTCTTCTTTTGTGGCGGCCATTGTAACGAACGAACGCGATACATAAACGACTTCATGCAATAACCACCAATAGAACCGATGTTCAGTAATTCCATGATTGTAGACGTAGCCGTTCTCATGATTATAAACTTGATGAAGTAGGTGGAGGTTGCAATCATTTGTCTCGTAAACGTGTACGCGAACAAGTGCGGTTGCTGCAACCAGTCTTCCAAATCGAGCCATAACTCTCTTTCAGACATGTTCCCGACGACCAAGTTAACAATAACGATGTAGAAATACGTCGAAGCGCCGAAAGAGTCCATCAAAGAATACGAAGTTAGACCTGTCATGCGACTGGTGATTGATGCAATCATACCGGCGATAGCAATCAAGATAGAAAGCAACACCGCGATCATGATGGAATACAAGGTTTCCCCGTACTGTTCTCCGACGTATTTCACGATTTCACCTTTGTATTCGTTGAACAGTTTCGTCGCGTAAGAGACCGGGAACATGAAAAAGATGGTGATGAAAATGGTGAAGAAACGAATTTGGTTCGTCTTCCAATCTCTCACCGGCTTCGAGCTTGCGACGTTGTGCCATACCAAATCGGACGGCCCGGGCGCTTGCATCGTTTGCCATTGGCCAAACTGATCATCAATTTGTACGGAACCCATCACCAAAGCATCTTTTTGCTCTTTAAAAACAACCACAGCACCGGCGGCGGGTTCGATGGAATTGATTTCCTTCTCGCGAACGGCGTTGAACTTCTTGAAGAACTTTGCCTCTTTCTTGACGTACTTCGTGTAACCTTTCGTAGCTTGCTTCAACTCGAAACGCAAAATACGTGCACTTCGGGAAGAGCCTTCAAAAGCTTGCGGATCGGTCTGTTTTCGTTGCGTTAATTCGTTGTACGCTTTCGTATACTGAATCATGTAGTCTTGCACCGCTTTCCAGCGGCGCGCAACGGTGTCCAACTTTCGCGTGTCTGAGGCAAGCATTTTAAACGCAATCTTGTCGGGACCGACGATGCGTTCGACTTTTGAAGTCAAGATGGAATCTGTCTCCCAACGCATCAAAGCACGAACGCGGCCGTCTTGGGCGAAAACGACATCCGCGGCGGATTCAGCGCCTTCATCCTGGCCTTGCTCCATGGTTCCCAATCTGCCATTCGTGTCTCTCTCTTCCTTCGCGAGCTCATCGCCCATCTTCTTTTGCACCGTAGCGAGTTGCACCATACCTTTTAATCGTCCGGAAATCGACGTCGACTGTTCCTCTCTCTTCAATTCCTTCCCGAGTTTGTCTTGCATCGCAGCGATCTTTTTCATTTGTTTTTCGCTCATTTCCGTCGTCGGGAACGGCGAGGTGGTGTATTTCGGAATATCCGTGATTACTACGGCGTGCGATTTGATGCCAATCTCTTCCGGTTTCAAGTTCCACATCATGCGAGCAAATGTGACACACTCACGTTCAATAAGCTTTACCAAAACTACCGATAATAAAACCATCTCGGCAACGACTAATTGCCACGTCAAGTGACTCTTCGCCGACGACATTGAGATTTGACGCACGTTTCCATTCAAATAGGTGTCGATGGTCGCTTCTGTGCCACTCACCGCGTTGTCGCTGTCCGTGTAATAAAAGTATACCAAAACCGGCGTGCAAAACACAGAAGCGAACAAAAAGAAAATAGAGCACATGCGAAACCATCTCAAAACCATGTATTCGTCCAAAGTCATGTGCGAACGTAAATACGGCATGTCCGTTCGTATCGCATTCCACAACCACGCCAGACCTAACATTCCCGTCGGCGCTGGCGGTAACTCCGGATACATGGAATAATCCGGATTCGTTCGATCCAAATGTGCACATGGATCGACCACGGACTTCAGCCACGGTCTGCCGCGCAAAATCAAGAAGATTATAAACGCGAACACAAAAATGATGAACAACGCGCCGACGTACTTTGCCGCGTCTAACCCGCTCAAACTCTCTTGGCAATTCCCGCCGTCCGCGCACTTGTATTGATACACGCACGCGACGCCGGTACCAACAGTCCCGATGCCTTCTTGCGAATACGCGCCGGCATAGCCAGTCGCGTAATAGCCTTGCGCGTTATTGCAGGTAAAACAGACCATTAAACTCACATCCGGACATCCTTGCAAAGTCATTCTTTCCGCGGTTCCCGTGGTGTTCGTATACCCGGCGAAGGTAGCCGAGCCGCCCGTGCTAATGGCCACCGTCGGCATCGTGCTCGTGGAATACAAGGTTTTTACCGTGTTATCGGCACCAAACATGGACGCATCTTGAAACGCGCAGTTCGAGCATCCTTCTGGGCACGGACACGACGTCTCCACGCCGTTCACGTTCTCCGCCAGCTGGACGGTGGCCCAAGCTCCCGTCGTGAGGAACTCTTGTTGCGCTTCAACTGCCACGAACGTGCCAAACCCAAACGCGCACGAGAAGACGAGCGCACAAACGAAAAGCGCGGCGCTCGAGACGAACGTCTTCGCCCCTCTCCTCGCGCTCTTCTTCGCTCGATTCTTAGCAGAGGCGGTCGAAAACATCTTTCAAAGGTTTCTCTCTCTCTCTCTCTCGATGAATTCGTTGAATTCACGCTATTAACAACCGTTTCAAATTCAATTTTCGATCACTTTTATCCAAGCACGCGCGCGTTAACACCGTAGTAATACAGTAGCAGCGTCAATAAATATTCTCAAACGAAGACAGCTCTCGATTTTCTCGTTTTCGTCGGGTCGTTTTCTTAAAGTAATAAATATGTGTGTGCGCGCTAAAAAGTATGACGCGCGCGGTGTGATGAACAGAGGTTTTCCCGGGCGAGGAGCAGAGGCGAGGATCGCGAAGATTTTTTTTTAGATTTTAATTGGATGACATCACAGACAAAGACGCGCGTCTCTATTTGTAGCGGTACTCTCTCTATCTAAAATCGCGACATATATATAAAAACAAAGGCAAAATCTAACTAACCTCTCCGTTTACTCAATCGCCAGGCGTCTTTCTCGTTGAACCTATCGAAGAGCGGTTCTAACTTTTCCATGCGCTTGCGTTTACTCATTATTCGAGCGTCGGCTTGCTTGAAAAATCTCGGCGCGAGCTCGACGAGCCATTTCGGATCGATGGCGATGCATTCGCGCATGTATTCTTTGGACGTCAGGACGAGTTCGTGGTAAACGACCCAATCTGGTTGGCGCTGGAATAAAGAGGAGGAAGGGTGGATGTATGTTGGGGTGTTTTCGACCAACGTTTTGAAGCCTTCTTGCGGATCTTTTTTGGCGGCGTGGAAGAAGAAACCGGAGGTGATGGCGCGGCGGATTCGGTTGAAGTTGCGACCGGCCGAGGTGACTTCTAAGCGATAGCGGTCCATGATGGTCAACAGCTGTTTCCGAACGTCTTGCGCGCGACGCAACGAGCGCGCTTGGAGGTAGTTTTCAAAACACCACGGCGCGGAGAAGTTGTTCGCTTTCCACGCTTCGTAGACGGTGAGCAGCGTCAGATGGTCACCTTCTGGTTGAAAGAATTTCGCTTTTTTCTGATCGGCTGGTCCCTGCTTTTCTTTTGGACGATAGAAGATGTTTTGCGCGGAGAGCATGGCGACGATGGTGAGAATTTCCTCGGCGCATCCGAGATCGACCGAGGCGATGAGCATTTTGGACATCGGCGGTTCAAGAGGAAACTCTGCCATCTTACGACCTAAACGGGTGAGTAATCCTTCCTCGTCTAACGCGTTCAAGTTGTATAACTGCTCGAGCGCTGTGACTAAGGTTTGTGCTGGTGGAGGATCCATAAAATCAAACCCACCAGGTCCTAAATCGTTGATACCCATCGCTTTCAAAGTTAAACACGTCATCCCCAAGTTTGTTCTTTGAATTTCCGGAACCGAAGTTGGTAACATCTCGTTCTTGAACGCAGCTTCCGTGTATAGTCTGAAACATTTACCCGGACCGGTACGACCGGCTCGACCCGCGCGCTGTCTCGCGGACGCTTGTGAGATCGGCGCGACGACTAGAGAGTCCATACCAACTTTCGGGTTGTACACTTTTTGCTTCGCGAAACCTGGATCGACGACGTAGTAAATGCCGTCGATGGTTAACGACGCTTCGGCGATGTTCGTCGCAACGACGCATTTACGACTACCCGGTGGTGCCGGTTCAAAGATTTTCGTTTGCATCTCAGACGGTAAGGAGGAGTATACTGGTAAGATGTGCAAATCTGGAACGGACGGGCCTAAAGCTTTGACGCGCTCGTAGAGGATGCCGCATCCCGTATCGATTTCCTCCTGACCTGTCAAGAAGAGCAAAATGTCGCCCTCTGGTTCGGTCAAATGGATTTGCATGACAGTGATCAATGCCGCATCCAAATAATCGCTTTCTGGAGCTTTCGTATACATGACTTCGACGGGAAAGGTTCTCCCCGGGATGGTGAAAATTGGGCACTCGAAGAAATAGGTGGAAAATTTTTCCGCATCCAAGGTTGCAGAGGTGACGATGATGCGTAAGTCTTTCCTCTTGGCGCAACATTTCTTCAACAAACCGAACAACACGTCGGTATGGATCGTTCTTTCGTGCGCTTCATCGAGCATGATGACGGAATATTGCGACATCATGTCGTCCAATAACGCTTCTCTTAAAAGCATACCATCGGTCATGTATTTAATAACCGTATCTTCGCTCGTGCAATCTTCGAAACGAATGGCGTAACCAACTTCTTCCCCGATTAAACAGCCAACTTCTTCGGCAACTCTCTTGGCAACAGACATGGCCGCGACTCGTCTCGGCTGCGTGCAACCGATTCGGCCTTTGGTCGTGTAACCGCTCTCGGCTAAATACTGCGTCATTTGCGTCGTTTTCCCGGACCCGGTTTCACCAATAACGACCAAGATTTGGTTGTCATCCACGGCCTTAATCAGTTCTTCACGCAATTTAAAGATAGGCAACGATTGTCGCTGTTCGAGAATGGACCCTTTTTGTGCGAAGCCAAACTGCGGAGCTTTCCCGACGGATTGTTTCTTCCACTCCGGCATGTCCTCCGGAGCCACGTTTTGTCCTCGAACATCCGCGACGAGTTTCCGATCGTCCTGAGCCGCCATTGGATCTAACCACGCCTGGTTTAGATTTTCCGGAACGTCTTCATCCATCGCAGCTCTTTTTTGCGTCTCTTTCATCTCTCTTCGTTCTTTCGCCAAAGCGCCTTGCGTCATCGCCGCTCTTTGCATGGACCCGTCCGGGTTTTTCACGATCTTGATCGGAGATATTTCACCTAAAGCCGCATCGGTTTGACCGGCAAGAAACGGGGCTTCTTCGTCGTTGATTTCGATATCGAATTCTTCCTCTGCCTCTTCTTCGTACGCCAACACCCCGTCGTTTTCTGGATCAAAGTTTGGGTAATCCTCAACTTTCAAAACGCCGCTCGCAATCAATTGTCTCGCCTCCCACAGTTCAGGAGAAGACATGCGCTTAATTGGTCGTCGTCGATTTAATCCGCTCTTATCGTCCACCATGCGTCCGTCGGCAGCATAATCTTCCTCGGTTTGTTTAATTCCAGATAAACCTTTCACAGTAGTCATATTTGAGCCTTTCGCGCCGGCGCCAAATCTCGGCACGATAGGGTTGCTATTACTATCGTCAATACTACTTCCAGGGCCGCCGCGCGGCGCCGCTGGATTCGATCTCGGTGGTGGCGGTGGTGGAAGATTGTTCGCGTAACTCACTTCTTCCTCTCCCGTATCTTGATTCACGTCCGACATGGACAAGGCTATCCTATTGTTCGTCAGAGACAACACTTTCACGTACACCGGGTTACCTTTCTGCACGACATCTCTCGCGGAATTACCGTTCGATACTCTCGGTAATTTTGAAACGTGCGCCAAACCTTCTGTTTTATCCATAAATTCGACTAATTCCACGAATGCACCAAAGTCCATAACGTTCGTCACTTTACCTCTGTATACCTTCCCGACTTCGGGTTTGCCTCTAATCGTTCGTTTTGCCGGTTCTAATGCTGCCTTCTTCTTCTTCTGTCCGTACGCGGAGTCATCGATACCTCTTCCTGAACTTGATGCGTGTTTGTTCTCGTCTAATCGTCCAGGATTCATCTTATCTAACCTTGGATCGTCGCACGCGTTTTCAATCGGGTTCCTATCACCGTACAACTCGCGCGACAACATCTTCGCGTGTTCCTCTGCATCCGGTCGGTGCAAACCCGGAAACGGGTTCTCTTTCGTCGGTTTTTCTACGATAACTTTCTTTTTCTCTCCCGTCCCGGCGCTTGCCCCGCCTCCTCCGCCGCCACCTTTATTCGCTAGCCGTGCAATTGTCCCGACTAACTCGTTCGCGAACGGTTCTGGCAACTCGGCTCCGTTCTTTTGCAATTCGTTAAAAAACGTCTTCGGATCAAACTTCGCCGCCTTGGCAATGTCCACGATAAACTCTGCCAACGTCTTATCATTCACGCCTAAGTTCTTATCGAGTTCTTTGGTGACTTTGTTGATCAGCGAGAGATGTTGGAGCTTTTGCATCGCCGTTTGGACGTTGTTTTTTGGCTCCATCGACGGCGGCATGATTGTCTTCCCAGTCTTCGATTCGATTCTTTCTCTCTCTCTCTTTCCTTTGCGTTTGTGTTTGTGCGTGCGTCTCTTTACGAGCGCGCGTAGAAAGCAAAGAAAACGCGAGACGAGTGCTGTCCTGCGCGTGCGACTGCAAAGCAAAATTCGACTACTCGCGCGCGTGTGCGTTTTAAAGACCGGCAGAGAGAGAGTGTGCGCGCTTTTAAAATGAATACATTTTTCTTCCAAAACTCAGGTTTCTTTTTACAAACTTCTCTCTCTCTCTCTTCCTCAGTACTCGTACTCGTCGAACACGTCCGCGAGATCTACGTACGCGTCCTCGCCGTACTCTTCGTACCACCGTCGAAGCAGCCTCTCCCCTTTCTCGTCTTCTTCTTCTCGGTCGATATCGACGTCGTGTCGCGGGAAGACGCCTTGTTTTTTTCCTCGTCCTCTTTTCGGCACGTCTTTGCGAGAGAAGAGTCTGACTTTGTATTTTTTGGTCTCGTTTGAGACGTTGCGCGTTTTTCTCGGGGTGGCTAAATAGAGAAGATCAAAGTAAACGCTCGCTTTTTCTGGTATTGTTTTTCTCGGTGCTATTTTTGCTTCTTCTTCTTGTGTATTGACGTCCCTGTGGATTAATCGTGCAAGATGTGATCGCTAGAAATCGGTCATTAGTTTTATTTATACGCCCGAGAGAAAATACGAACGGATTTGGTATCGGGTAAAACGAAGGCCAGAACGCGTTGGCTTTACGCACCGTCTCTTTTGAAATTCTTCGTCCAATAAAAGGGAATTTTGAATCAACGGTTCCCAAATGTCGCTTCTCGTGATGATTCCGATTAACTTCCCCGGGTGCGCGTAATCTTCGCCTTCCTCGACAACCGGTAAACGGTGAATCTTGTGTTTTAACATCAGTCCCGCAGCCGCCGAAATATAAGCCTTCGGCCCTACGGTCAATGGCATCGACGTCATCGCATCTGCGATCGTGCGAATGTGCCTCTGTTCTTCACCGAAGGAAATGTAAGACAATCGTTTGATATCGTTTCTCGATATCACGCCGACGAGGTCCCCGCGATTGTTCACGACTGGCCCGCCATGGTATGTCTTGATGAAGTTTTGCACTTTCACGTCTGTTAGCTTTAAATCCTCCTGCAAAGTCTCCGGGTCTTTCGTCATGAACTCCTCGACGCGCGAATACGGCCAAGAAATCGATGCTTCGTCGCTCATGTCTGGATCTTTAGAAGTCGATCGACCGCCATCGAGGTGGAGTTTGCCGCTCTCTTCTTCCTTCTCCGAAAACGAAGACGAAGAAGAAGAAGAAGACGCTCTCGGAGAGAGATACGAACCCCGCGCCGATGCTGCGGCGCTCTTCTTCGTCCGACGAAAGGAACAAAGACGACGACGAGGACAATCGTTGGCGGCGCCATCGCGCGAGGAGAGGAGGAGAGGTGAAAGTGAAAGCGAGGAGAGAAGAATGGATGTCGACGACATGATGCGATTGCGAGTAGTGATATCGCGTCTTTCTTCTTGTCGAGTATTTTTTGTTTTTACGACGCGAAGAGAGAAGATACGAAACGCGCGTCGTCGTTTCTCTCGGATTCTCCAAAATTCTCTATTTTATAATACATATTACAAATCGAGCAAGCTGCCGATGACTTTCGGACCGGCGCTATTATTCGAGGCATCGCTAATACCACTAGTGCTAAATAAATCGTTCAATTGTTGGTGGTGTCGAGACTGCGTCGCGGTGTTGTTGTTAATGTTGTTGTTGTTGTTGTTTCCGGTGGTGGAAGAAGAGAGTAAACATTTCACGATTTCCGCGCGACGCACGAGCGAAAAGGTCGAGGCGTCGTTTTTCGCGAACCAGGCGTTTGCAAAGGCGCGACAGACGCTTTCGAGTCGAATTGAAGACGACGGAGAGTTTTTTCCAACATAGGTGGTCAAGAAAGCGAGAGTGTACGTCGCCGAGGCGTGCGCAGTTTTCTCCAACGACTGCCTCAAGACGTTTTCGAGGCGTTGTTTTCTCTCCGCTTCGTTTACGTGCTCTTCGTCTCGGAAGCATCCTGTAAATAGAGAACCGTCACCAAAGAGCGGTTCGGGTAAGGCGTGAAAGAATTCCAATAGCGCGAGCGCGAGGTCAACCACAGAAGCGAATGTTTTCGATGAGGACGTCACCGATAAAGCGTTAAAATCGTCCAACAACGAAGAGGAAGAAGAGGAATGCATGTCGTTGAAAAACGCATTTTGGGAGACTCCGCACAGACGCAAACAGTTCCTCACGGCATTCTTCCGTTCGTTTTCGCTGCTTTGCTGCGTGAACAAATCATTCTTGGATATTGAACCAAATGCAAAGAGCGCATCGACCAATGTGGAGACGACTGAAGGAACATCCGGTGGAAATACGCTCGGAGGTAAAGAGCGCAAAGGCGCGCCAAAAATCGGATTTTGCGCATAGACGCCCGTGAGTGCAACGTACGCGTCTTGACAATGTTCAGCGCGAATAACTAGAACGGCGTCAAGCGAAGACGAAGGACCTATAGAACGAAGGGTTTCCGCTCCAGAAACAAACGCTGAGATGTCGACAAACACGGACGTTTCAGCATCAACGGTGGCTTTCGCTGGCGTAATATCGCGCACCCATTTTGGCGCGTCGTCTTCGGTATCGTTGATGAGGTCGTCGTAACTCCCCCCGCGGCCATGAAAACCGACTGAAAAGGACACCATATTCCCGTGATTATTTCGTGGGAATTTGAACTGTATCCTCCTCGTCACTCGTTCGCAATACTGCACCTCGCCGAAATCACACGTGGTGCCGCTTTCTAACACTACTTTCGTCGCGTGCGCTCTGTTCGTCTCTTCGGCATCTAGTTTCCGCTGTAAATCCGTCAGCATTCGCTTTAATCGACCGGTGTAATCAACCGTTCGACATTTCAAATCAAACGTCGCCGATACTGGTTTATGGTCGGAATGGTAAATCTCATCGTGGTCTCTGTATCCCAACAGCTGTAAATCCTCGCCTTTCCATAAAACTCGATCGCACCAAGCCGGTGCGCGTTTCTTCTTCTCTTCCTTATCGTCTGCTTTGGAGCTACTATTTTCACCCTCGTCAAAGTCGTCGTTGAAATCGTTCTCGTACTCAGAATCATTGTTGTTGTTGTTGTCTTTTAATGATGAAACAGCAGCCCGTCCGATGCCGGAATACCGCGACGTTCCGGGCTTAAATTTATACGTCATGGGAAACTCAATAGAACCTTCTCTGTAGCCTGGAAGCACGTTCCCGCTTTGCATTTCGTTCAACAACTGATCGTGTCTCAACAAGGGAATGTAGTTGTTCGTGTTCGCACGAAACGAGGACGCGTTCAATTCGGCCTCGTTTGATTTTAATCTAACGTGTTCTAAAACGTCATCCTTTGGAGCATTTAAACGATAGTTCAAATCGCCAAAGAATATCGACACCGTCGCGTCGTGTACAGTTCTCGCACGCGAAGGTTTCTCCCATCGAATGCTATTCGGCAAAGTGCGGAAATCTCTCTCATCTTCTCCCTCTTCATCTTCCGAAGAAACGTCCGGAGCGAATACGCACTTTTGCAAAATCTCTGCCGCGTCCGCGTTTCTTCTCTTCGCGTCTTCCTCTTTAGAACCAGCCGCTAAATGTGCGCACACAAACGCAATCGACGTGTCCCGTATCTTTATCAACGCGCAACATCCACCTTTATTCCCTAACTTTACATTCATAGCGCCCGTCCCGAATCCCAAAGAAAATCCAGTCGCCACTTTCGTCGAGATTGGTCTCTCTCGTATAGAACCGTTTCTAATCAACTCCTCGCGGACGAATATCGTTATATACACCCCGACTAATTGCATCGACGTTATCTTCACGTACTTTTCCACCGTCCCGTCGCTATTATTTCTACTATTAGCCTTACTATTCAAACATCTCAAAATCTTCTCGTCCCACATCCGCGCGTCTCGCTCCACGTCTTGCACTTTCAAAACTTTCTGCACTTGTAACGGTACAATCTCTTGAAACCCTACGGCGTACACATCCACTACCGCCGCACCATCTCCGCTATCCTCCATCAACCAACTCGTGATATCCAACTCTGCTTTTGGTTTCTTCCCGTTCGCGTTGAACGTGTTCGTTCGCACTCGCACTCTTTCCTCGGTAGTGTACGCCGAAACGTCTTGAGAAAAGAACAAATTCCGCAACCGATAATCGTTCGGTTTGATGCATCTGAGCGCGACATCTTTCGATATCGGATGAATATTCTTCTTCTCGCCGATGATGTCATCGGAGGTGTGAGTGGTCGCGGCAGCGATCGGTTGCGCGCCGGCTAAACTCGTTCGTTGACAAACCTCAGCGGTGGGAAGAAAACGCTCCTCCCCGAACGTTTCCCAACTTCGAGACGAGGACGAGGACAAAGAGGCAACTGATTGTTCTTCTTCTCTGGATGGAAATTCCACCCACGATTCCATCTTCTTCTTTTCTCTCTCTCTCTCTCTCGCCTTATCGTCGTCGACGTCGCGCGCTCTTCTTCATCGGAAGTCTCGGGAGAGCGCGCGTATCGTGTGCGCGCGAATCCGAGGTGAAGTTTTTTTTTGACTTTTTCCCCGTCTTGTGTCTCGTCACTCAACGCACACGCTCGAGAATATACTAAACAACGATGAGCAGCGCGGTGAGTGCAGCGACCGCTTTCTCTTTCTTTCTCTCTCTCTCTCTCTCTCTCTCTCTTACTGACCGGTGGAAAATTTGTTTTCTTCCTCTCTCTCTCTACGCATGAATCGCGCGTAAACGACAGATATTCGACAACTACTCGCACGAGTTCCAATC
>Ga0181595_10004280_pt1 | contig 13205 bp, 12 predicted proteins | sample 041ome_7_FD_145604 | JGI IMG/M metagenome (GOLD analysis project Ga0181595, IMG submission 145604) | Coastal salt marsh microbial communities from the Groves Creek Marsh, Skidaway Island, Georgia - 041401AS metaG (spades assembly) | ecosystem: Environmental > Aquatic > Marine > Intertidal zone...
TAACAATATCTATTCCCTTGGCTTTAGCTGACTGCATCGCATCAAAAATAACCGCACTTGGATCTCCAGTGTCTTGAGATATTACGGTGACGTTGTTTCGATCGCCCCAAACTTGAAGTTGTTCTTTTGCTGCGGCACGGAAAGTATCACCAGCCGCAATTAAAACACTCTTACCTTCATCTAATAGTAGTTTAGTTAATTTACCAATGGTGGTCGTTTTACCAGCACCATTAACCCCTACAACCAGAATCACGAAAGGAGTGGTTTCAATATGAATTAATGGTTTTTCTATTTGCTGCAGAAGCTCCGATAGGATTTTTTTAAGCAAATTTTTTAATTGTGCACCATCCTCTAACTTTTCCTTTTTAACTCTGTCTTTTAATTCAGTAATAATTTGTTGAGTGGCTGCGTAACCAACATCCGCTGCAATCAAAGTCATTTCAAGTTCGTCATAAAATTCTTGATCAATTTTTTTTGTAAATGATAAAGCAGACAAATTTTCACTGATGGCATCTCTTGTTTTTTTTAGACCTTGCTTAATTTTTTCAGCAAATGAAAGTTTTTCCTCTTTCTTTGGCGTTTCTTCTTGCTCTTTTAAAGGCTTTGTTTCAATTTTTTTAGCTGGTTTTAATTGTGCTGCTTCATTTTTTGGCTTGGTTTTTTTGTTTGGCTCTTTTTTTACTGTTTTTGGTTTTGTAACAGTAGTTTTTTTAGGCTCTGTTTTTGGCTTGGTTGTTTTTTTGACAGGTTTGGAATCAGTTTTCTTTGATTCATCACCTTTAAAAAGTTTTTTTAGGAAATCAAACATAATTTCTTTTTGATGTGTGCGAACTTACTTTATGTTTAACGGTCATTGATAATGATTATAGCAAACATTAACCTCTATCATTTCAATATTATGCGAATTTTATTAAGTCTTTTTTCATTATTATTTTGTTTTTCACTGTCAGCCGCTGTTCAAGAATTAAAGCTTGAGAATGGCATGAGAATTATTGTTAATGAAGATCATAGAGCTCCTGTTGTCGTTTCACAAGTCTGGTATCAAGCCGGCAGTATTGATGAAGTTAATGGCAAAACAGGTGTGGCTCATGTATTAGAGCACATGATGTTTAAGGGTACCAAGTCAACCAAGCCAGGCGAATTTTCAGAAATTATTGCTCGTGCGGGCGGTAGAGAAAATGCTTTTACTGGAACTGACTACACATGCTACTTTCAAACAATGGAGAAATCTCAGCTAGAACTGTCATTTAAAATGGAATCGGATCGAATGCAAAATCTTGTGATCTCAGCTGAAGAGTTTGACAAAGAAATTAAGGTTGTCATGGAAGAACGTCGCTGGAGAACTGAAGACAAACCTGAAGGAAAATTAAATGAAACATTTAATGCGCTAGCGTTTAAGGCACATCCTTATGGAAGACCAATTGTTGGGTGGATGAATGATTTGGAATCCATGACCTATGAAGATGCATTGGAGTGGTATAACAATTGGTATGCACCGAACAATGCTATATTGGTTGTGTCTGGTGATGTAAATCCGACTGAAGTTTTTGATTTAGCAAAGAAATATTTTGCTAAGTTGCCGTCCAAAGAAACACCTTCTAGAAAACCACAGGTAGAGCCAGTTCAAAAAGGAATGGTGCGCGCTGAACTGAAAGCAGCAAGCAAATTACCCATGCTTCAAATGGGTTACAAAGTCCCATTACTTAGCAAACAAGATGTAAATAACGATACAACGGCATTTGCTTTGGAGGTTCTCGCTGGTATTTTATCTGGAACTTCAACAGCCAGAATACAAAAAGAATTAGTGCAGTCTGGTAAATCACTCAGTGCTTATGCAAGTTATCCAATGTTGTCGAGAGGAGATGTTGGAACTTTTGAGTTTGTTGTGACCTTAAACAACGGTATTCAGGTTAATGATGTTGAAAACATTATCAAGGCGGAATTAAAAAAAATAGTTAACGAAGGTGTTACCGATGAAGAATTAGCTCGTGTAAAAGCTAACGTGATTGCTGGTGATGTTTATGAAAAAGATTCAATGTTTTATCAAGCAATGATTATTGGTCAGCTTGAAACAATGGGTTACTCATACAAGATTAAAGATGATTACATTGAAAATATCAAAAAGATTACATCTGATGACGTCAAAAAAGTTGTTCAGGAATTTTTTAAAGACGATGTTTTAACAGTGGTACACCTGAAGCCAGAGTCGGTTTAAATCAAACTTAGGAGTTTTATGAGAGTTTTATTATCAATTTTTTGTTTATTTTTTTCATCGATTCTTTACGCAAATATCAATATCGATTTTTGGAAGACAGAAAATGGAGTCAGAGTGTATTTTGTCGAATCTCATGAGCTACCAATTGTTGATATCAAAATTAACTTTGATGCTGGTTCCGCAAGAGATCCCAAGGGGCAATATGGCGTTGCTAACCTTACAAATTACTTAATGTTACTTGGTGCAGGAGATTTGGATGAAAATCAGATAAGTAACCGTTTTTCTGACATCGGAGCTACCCTTGGAGGTGGCATCGATCCTGATCATGCACAGCTGTCAATTAGAACATTATCTGATAAAAAAATATTCTCTCAGGCAGTAGATACTTTTAAGCTTGTGCTGACAAAACCATCTTTTACCAATGATGTTTTTGAGCGCGAGAAAAAAAGTACATTATCCTTAATTGATCAATCAAAAACTCAACCTGATTCATTGGGTAAAAATGCATTTTCTAAAGCACTCTATGGTGACCATCCTTACAGCTATCCTGAAGAGGGGCTGACTGAATCAGTATCAAAATTATCTCGAAAAAATATTATTGATTTTTACAATCAGTTCTATTCCTCTCAAAACGCATCTATTGTGATTGTCGGAGATTTAAGTAAATCTGAAGCACAAAAAGTTGTCAGTGATCTAACATCACATCTAAAAGACTATGGACATGCCCCAATTTCTGAGGTGACAGAAAATGAGCCCCAAAATGTTTCGATAGAGCACCCGGCACAACAGGCCCATTTGTTTTATGGAATGCCTTCAATGGTGAGATTAGATAAAGACTTCTACCCTTTATATGTTGGCAATTACATTGTTGGAGGTGGCGGTTTTGTTTCTCGTCTGACTGGTGAGGTCAGAGAGAAAAATGGGTTAGTTTACAGTGTGTATTCTTACTTTATGCCCTTAACTCAAAAGGGGCCTTTTCAAATTGGCCTGCAGACTAAAAAATCTCAAATGAATGATGCCTTGAAATTAGTGAATCAGGTAATGAAAGATTTTATTGAAAAAGGACCAACCAAGGAAGAATTAAAAGATGCGAAGATGAATTTAATTGGTGGATTCCCTTTAAGGCTCGATAGTAATAAAAAAATCGCTGAGTATGTTTCCATGATGGCCATCTATAATTACCCCATTGATTATCTTGAAAGCTTTGCTAAAAATATTGACAAGGTGACCATCGAAGATATCAAAGATGCTTTTCAAAGAAGAATAGATATGTCAAGATTCTCAACAGTTATTGTTGGGAATTCTTAAATCACAAGCTCAGTTAAAATTATTGCAGGGTCATTAAAAGGGAGAAATATTACTTTTCATGACAATGAAAATACAAGGCCTACCTTAGGAAGGGTCAAAGAAACCTTATTTAATTGGTTATCCCCCTACATTGATGGAGCTTCTTGCCTTGATTTATTTGCAGGCTCTGGAAGTCTGGGTTTTGAAGCCATATCAAGAGGCGCGCAGGCCTGCCAATTTATAGATCAGTCAAAAGCAAACATTGAGCAAATAAATTTAAACATCAAATCACTCCAGCTTGCAAATTGTACATCTGAGATTTCTGAGTCACATAAATATGTAACCCGCACTGATCAAAGATATGACATCGTTTTCTTTGATCCCCCATACAAATCAAGTTGCTATGATTGGCTAGAGCTGGCATTGGAAAAATTATTAAAACCTGACGGTATAATATATATAGAATCAGCAACTAAAATTGAATTAGAGAGTTTATGTATGATTCGTGAAAAAAAGACCAAAACTTTGTTTTATGGAATTTATAAATATGATCGATAAAATTATTTATCCTGGCTCTTTTGACCCAATCACAAAAGGGCATGAAGATATCATCAATCAATTACAGAACCTTGCATCGGTCGTTATTGTTGCTATTGCTGAAGATAATGATAAAAATTCTTTGTATAGCATTGATCAACGACTAAATCTTCTTAATGAGTTGTACCAAAATCATCAAAATATAGAAGTAATCTCCTACTCAGGATTGACTGTTGATTTGGCTAAAAAAAATAATGTCAGTGTTATTGCAAGGGGTTTAAGAAATGAAATTGATTTTGCTTATGAGAGAGATTTAAGTGATATGAATCAAAAAATTGATGGGAGTATAAGAACAATATTTCTTCAATCTGACCCAGATTTAAGATCTATTTCATCAACTTTGGTGAGACAACTTATTCATCTAAATAAAGACCTAACCCCATTTTTGTCAAAAAAAATTACGAATTTAATTAATACATGGCGCTGAAAATTACCGAAGAGTGCATTAATTGCGATGTTTGTGAACCGGTTTGTCCGAATCAGGCAATTTATATGGGCGAACAAATATACGAGATTAATCCTGATCTATGTACGGAGTGTGTTGGGCATTTTGAAATACCGCAATGTGTTGATATTTGCCCCATTGATTGCATTCCAAAAGACGATAGTTATAATGAAACTCGTACTGATTTGTATCTTAAATTAGTAGAAATAAAAAAAAATACATAATGAAATGCTTGATTTAGAAAACATTCAAAATTCTTTTAAACAATATTTTCAAAATGAACCATTTGATCATTGCGTGATAAAAAATTTTTTCCCAACAGATCTCGCTAAAGAGCTTGAAAATGAATTTTTAGAATACGATCATCCTGATTGGTATGAATATAATAATCCGTTGGAATTTAAAAAGACTACCAATAATTGGAATCATTTTAAGAGTAAAACGTATGAAGTTTTTCGATATCTAAACTCTGCGCCTTTTGTAAATTTTTTATCTTTACAAACGAAAGAGGAGCTTTTTGTTGATCCAGGTTTACATGGAGGAGGTCTTCATATACATGGCGATGGTGGTAATTTAAATCCTCACCTTGATTATTCAATTCATCCGAAAACTGGACTTCAAAGAAAATTAAATATCATTATTTATTTATCAAGCAAATTGGATACTAATATTTATGGTGGTCATTTAGGTTTATGGGCTGGCGATAACAAAAAGCCTCAAAAATTAATAAAAGAAATTTCTCCTGACTTCAACAGCGCAATAATTTTTGATACAACTCAAAACTCATGGCACGGTCTATCAAGGCCGCTTGAGCTACCCAAAGATATTTTTAGGAAAAGTTTTGCAGTGTATTATTTAAAAGACCCATCAAATTCAGCATCAACAAGACATAAAGCTTTATACTATCCTCGTGAAAATCAATTAAATAATAGAGAAATTGAGGATATTATAAAAAAAAGAGCGAGTGATAATGATTTTGCAAAAGTATATAAAACAGGAAATTAAACAATGAGATTGCTACATACAATGCTAAGAGTCAATGACTTACAGGAGTCAATAAATTTTTATAAAACTTTTTTTGGGATGGAGTTATTAAGGAAACATGACTTTCCAGAAGGTAAATTTTCATTAGCATTTATTGGGTATGGTAATGAGCAAGATCATACCGTTATAGAATTAACTCATAACTGGGATACGAGCTCTTATGATCTTGGCAATGGATATGGACATATTGCCATTGAAGTGGATGACGCCTATCAAGTGTGTGAAGAAATTAAATCAAAAGGTGGCAAAGTTGTGAGAGAGGCTGGTCCAATGATGCATGGCACGACGGTGATTGCTTTTATAGAAGACCCCAATGGTTACAAGGTTGAACTAATCCAAAAAGGAACATATTAATCAAAGAAGTCTCTTACTTTATCAACCCAACTTTTTGATCTTGGGCTGTGTTTTCCGCTATCAGCCTGATTCAGGTCTTCAAGTTCTCTTAAAATTTCTTTTTGTCTTTCGGTCAGTTTTACCGGAGTTTCAACGACCACATGACATAAAAGGTCACCTGTGTAATTTTCCCGAACAGGCTTAACACCTTTACCTTTTAGTCTAAAAGTTGCCCCTGTTTGGGTTTCTTGTGGAATTTTCATCTTTGCATTACCACCTAGTGTAGGAATCTCAACATCTCCACCCAAAGCTGCTACTGAAAAACTTATCGGTAATTCGCAGTGTAAGTCAGCTCCATCTCTTTCAAAGATAGCATGCTTTTTTAATGCAACAACCACATACAGGTCACCAGATGGCCCGCCATTAACTCCAGCCTCACCTTCATTACTGAGACGAATTCTATCTCCCTCATCGACACCAGCTGGTATTTTTACAGTTAGTGTTTTAGATTCTTTAACCCTTCCTGAACCAGAACAATCATTGCATGGATCATTGATTACCTTTCCAGAGCCCTGACATTTTGGACATGTTTGTTGTACTGAAAAAAATCCTTGTTGCATTCTGACTTGTCCATGACCACCGCAAGTTCCGCATGTGGATGGTTGCGTACCTTTTTTTGCACCACTTCCTGAACATGTTTTACATTGTGACAACACAGGAATTCTAATTTTCTTCTCAGCCCCTTGTGCTGCTTCTTCGAGGGTTATTTCTAGGTTGTATCTTAAATCTGCACCTCGATAGACATTGGATTTTCCTGATCCTGATCGACCACCACCAAATATATCGCCAAAAATATCTCCGAAAGCATCTCCAAAATCTGAAAATCCTCCTTGAAAACCTCCTGGTCCTCCACCCATTGATTGATCGACACCGGCATGACCAAATTGATCATAGGCAGATTTTTTTTGAGGGTCGCTTAAAATTTCATAGGCTTCCTTGACCTCTTTAAAGCTTTCTTCCGCTTTTGGATTATCTGGATTTCTATCTGGATGAAATTTCATTGCAAGCTTTTTAAAAGCTTTTTTTATTTCATCTCCAGATGCATCTCGGTTAAGTCCAAGAATTTCGTAATAATCTCTTTTTGAAGCCATATTTACCTAAATGTTGATGGCCTGGAGTTTCCAGGCCAGATTAAGCCTATAAGGATATTACTTATCCTCTTCTTTTTTTTCTTCGCTTACTTCTTCAAATTCAGCATCAACTACATCACCATCAACAGTCTTTTCTGAACTTGCGTCAGCAGAGTCTGTCTGTTGATTTTGACCAGTTTGATTTTGCTGAGAGGCATAAACTTTTTCACCAAATTTTTGTGCTGACTCGGCCAATGCTTTTGATTTTTCTTCAATTTTGGCTTTGTCGTCTGATGAAATTGCTTCTTCTAAATCTTTAACAGCAGCCTCAATTTTTTCTTTTTCACCATCTTCTAATTTATCAGCATGATCAGTCATTGATTTTTTAGTACCGTGGATCAGCGCTTCTGCAGAATTTTTTGCATCAACAAGCTCTTTGAGCTTTTTATCCTCTTCTGCATATTTCGCAGCATCTTCTTCCATTTTTTTAATTTCTTCTTCACTTAAACCACTATTGGCCTTAATGGTAATTTTATTTTCCTTACCTGTCGCCTTATCCTTTGCTGATACATTTAATATTCCGTTAGCATCAATATCAAATGTAACTTCAATTTGTGGAGTTCCTCTAGCAGCAGGTGGAATGTCTGTTAAATTAAATTGCCCAAGACTCTTGTTACCACTCGCCATTTCTCTCTCACCCTGAAGGACATGGATAGTTACAGCACTTTGGTTATCTTCAGCAGTGGAGAAGACTTGCGAGGCTTTAGTTGGAATAGTGGTATTTTTCTTGATTAGCTTGGTACAAACACCACCTAATGTTTCAATACCAAGACTTAATGGCGTTACATCCAGCAATAGAACATCTTTAACATCCCCCTGGAGGACGCCGCCCTGAACTGCAGCACCCACTGCAACAGCTTCATCAGGGTTAACGTCTTTTCTTGGGTCAACATTAAAGATCGACTTAACTTTTTCTTGCACTTTTGGCATACGAGTTTGACCACCAACAAGAATGACATCTGAAATATCTGAACTGGATAAGCCAGCATCTTGCATCGCTTGCTCACACGGCGCAGCAGTTCTTTCAATTAAATCTTCAACTAATGATTCAAATTTTGAACGTGTAATTTTTACAACCAAGTGTTTTGGACCGGATGCGTCTGCAGTGATGTATGGTAAGTTCACTTCAGTCTGTGTGCTGCTTGATAGTTCAATTTTTGCTTTTTCGGCAGCCTCCTTAAGACGCTGTTTTGCAAGCATATCTTGGGTTAAATCTACACCGTTTTCTTTTTTAAATTCTTCAGCGAGGAAGTCAATAATTCTATTGTCAAAATCTTCACCACCTAAGAAAGTATCTCCGTTCGTTGATAGAACTTCAAACTGATGCTCACCGTCTACACTTGATATTTCAATGATAGACACGTCAAATGTTCCGCCACCAAGGTCATAAACAGCAATTTTTCTATCACCTTCTTGTTTGTCAAGACCAAAAGCTAGCGCAGCAGCAGTTGGTTCGTTAATAATTCTTTTGACCTCAAGACCAGCAATTCGTCCTGCATCTTTAGTTGCTTGTCTTTGGCTGTCATTAAAATATGCAGGAACTGTGATAACAGCTTCTGTCACCTCTTCGCCCAGATATTCTTCTGCTGTTCTTTTCATTTTCTTTAAGATTTCAGCTGAGACTTGTGGTGGAGCTACTTTTTCTCCATTAACCTCAACCCAGGCATCACCGTTATCTGCTTTGGCAATGGTGTATGGCATTAATTTGATATCTTTTTGAACCTCATCTTCTTCAAAACGTCTTCCGATAAGTCGCTTTACAGCATAAAGGGTATTTTTAGGGTTTGTCACCGCTTGACGTTTAGCAGGAGCGCCGGTCAGAATTTCTCCACCATCTTGATATGCGATAATAGAAGGGGTTGTTCTATTTCCTTCTGAGTTCTCGATTACCTTTGGCTTTCCACTCTCCATGACTGCTACGCAAGAGTTGGTTGTTCCTAAATCAATTCCAATAATTTTTGCCATTATATTTTTTCCTTCAAATATTTATTACTTATTAATGTTGAGATGATTAATAAATTTTTCAAGTGTTAATCATTATTTTTAACTACCGAGACCATTGCAGGCCTAATTACTCTGTCATTAAGCTTGTAACCCTTTTGTAACACGCTTAATACCGTGTTAGATTCTTGCTCTTTTGATTCAATCATTGACATAGCTTGATGTTCGTTTGGATCAAATTTTTCACCTATCGGATTGATTTCAACGATATTAAATTTTTCAAAAACAGCATTGAGCTGTTTAAGTGTTAATTCAACACCGTCGATTAAGATTTTGTTATCCACATTATCAGATCCTAGTGAGGCCTCTAAACTATCTTTTACTGATAGTAATTCTTGACTAAAACCTTCGATTGCAAACTTTCTTGTTTTATCAGCCTCTTCGTAGCTTCTTCTTCGAATATTTTCCGCTTCAGCTTTCGCATATAAAACTTGATTCTTAAGGTCCTCAATTTGCTCTAATAAGTCATTAGATTGAGAGTCAATCTCCTGATTTTCCTCATTATCATTCTCCTTTGATAAATCTTGGTCTTCATTTTGATCAAGTTCTTCAGTGAGATTTTTATCTTTTTTGTCGTCTGCCATATACCTAACCGAGTTTAAAAATTAATTACAATTCAAATATAGGTATGGAAAGGTAAATTTCAAGCTAAATCATTAAATTTTTTGAAAATATCTTCAGGAAGGGGGATGTTATTTAATGAGCCCATATTAAATGCAGGAGTTTTTGTACTTTTTACGCCAGTAAGGCTCGAATTACTAAATGTATAGATTCCAATTGTTGGTATATCTAGTGATGAGGCAAGGTGTGTTAAACCCGTATCAACCCCAATTGCAAAACATGTGGATGCAATTTTTTTTGCCAGTTGATCGATATTCGCTTTCTCTAGAATTTCACAATTAGTTGTTTGATCATAGATTGTCAAGCATTCCTCATATTCTTTAACATTTCCCCAGGGAAGAAAAATTTTATAATTATCCCGCTCAAATAAGTGTGCCAATTTAATCCAGTTTTCAAGAGGCCATTTCTTTTGAACATTGCTTGTCCCTGTAATAAACACAATGCTGTGAGGGTCTGTATGATCTTTTTTTAAATTATAAGAAAAAGAAATATCATTCTGGTCTATTTCATAATTCATTGATTTGGCTACAAGCAATCTATTTCTATTAATGGCATGTATTTTTTTTTCAATTTGAATGGGATTTTTATAGAAATAACTGGCAAAGCTCTCTTTAATTGAATTCTTATTGAAACCAAATGAATTTAGAGATCTGCACATTATTCCAGTTCTTATTAAACCTTGAAGGTCAATGACATAATCATAATTTCCTTTTTTAATTAAATGCCTCAATTGAAAGAATTCACTGTATGAAATTTTTTTAAATAAGTTTTTTTTCCAACTTCTAAACTTACTTACTAAAGTTTTCTGAATTGGAAATAAATTTAACAAACTAGAAAATGATTCTTCAACAAGCCAATGTATCTCTGCATCAACATGATTTCTTCTTAAATCACTTATAATAGAGTTAGCGTGGATAATGTCACCTAATGATGATGTTTTGATAATCAAGACTTTCATAAATAAAATTATAAACTAAATGAAAAAAATTCTTATACTCACTAAAGGATTACAAGCTTCATCTTCTAGAGATAGGGCGTTAATTTATGAGAATTGTTTAAAAGAAGATAATATTTTTTTTAAACACATTGGTTTGTCAAAGAGGCCATTAAACTATTTTAGAGCTTTGATTAATGCCCCTTTTTATGATGTAGTTTTCTTACAAAGAAAACTTTTGTCGAAAACATATTTTAAATTATTAAGATTTTTAGCTAAAAAAATTATCTATGATTTTGATGATGCAATTTTTCTTGATTCAAAAGGTAAAATTTCAAAAAATAAATTTAATAGATTTTCAATAATATGTAGTAGAGCAGATTTGATATTTGCTGGTAATGAATTCTTAAATAGTTATTCCGCAAGGTTTAGTAAAAAAACGTTCACAATCCCTACATGCCTTGATACAAAGAAATATAAAATTAAAGCTATTGGTTCAAACAAATTTTTTGATCTTGTTTGGGTTGGTCAAAAAACCACATCTAAATATTTAATTGAAATTATCCCTTTTTTAGAAAAAGCAAACAAAAGATTCAAGGATTTAAGATTGATCAATATCTCTAATATTAAATTAGAAAGTAGCTCAATAGAGATTAAAAATGTTACATGGACTGAATCAGGTCAGTATAGAGAAATCAAATCAGCTAAGGTTGGATTAGCTCCTTTAGACAATTCGAATTGGAGTAAAGGAAAATGTGCTTTTAAACTACTTCAATATGCATCAGCTGGTTTACCCATAGTATCTTCTAATGTTGGTTATAACAGCATATTGATTAAAGAATATGAGTCTGGGATGCTTGTAAGTAAAGGATCTGACTGGGTAAATAATATTGCAAAATTAAGATCTGATGTGGCAATTAGAAAAAAATATGCAAAAAATGCTCTTAACATGTCAAAAAATTTTGACATCAATATCAACTATGAAAAAATGAAAAAGATCATTAAAGATGTCTTGTAATTTTTATCAAATTGCCTATTCAGAAGAATCACTAAAGCCTATTCATCCTGGTTTTAAAATTTTTAATCAAATTGGTAAACCATATTTAGATGAAAGAGAAACATCTCATATGATTGATTTTTTTGATGCAGGATATGTAAAAGATGATGGAAATTTTTATTCATTAGTTTCCCCAAAATTTATAAATAAATTAAAGGTTAGTATTACTGACCTCAATTTATTTATTAATCAGAACGATGAGCGTGACTTAATTTTATTTAATACTGATCCTAAATGGGCTTATTTTTTCTTTAATGCATGGGACCAGGGAGAAAGTTTTCATACAGGCTTGAAGAAAATAGCAGGACTACTTAATACAGACAGTAATTTTATTAGATTTGATTCAAGGCATGAGTCAAAAAATCTTGTTTATTCAAACTACTGGGCAGCCAAGTATTCTTTTTGGAAAAAATATGTTTTGGAGCTTAAAAAAACAAGAAATAAAATTTTAAGCATGAAAGCTGATAAAAAAGAGTACTTCTACAGAAAAGCTGAAAACCATTTTGCTCCAATCTACCCTTTTGTTATGGAGAGAATGTTATCTAATTATTTAATAAAAAACCCAAAAATAAATTATTCAAATTACTCTTATAGTAAATTACAGGTTATAAAAATGGCCACGAACATTACTGATAAGGTTATATTGTGGAAATACATCGATATAATTAACACGCTTGATAATAATAAAGATTACAAAAGCTTAAAATCAGTTATAAAGAAATTAAATTTCTTAAGATCAAAAGTAAAGCATCAAAATTTTTTAGGAAGACTGTTAACAAATGTTAACCTTTTATTCAAATAAAAAAGACTTCAAAGATTCTAGTTTTTCAGATCTATTCAATGTGAATGGAAAGACCATTCGCTCTGGTGCTAATAGAGAAACATTGGAATTCTTATTTAAAAATAAAAGATATTTTATTAAAAGGTTTTCTAACGGCTCTTTTTTGCAAAATTTTTTAAATAAGCTAGGTGTTGTAAAAGATATAAGTGATGCTAGGAATGAATATAACGCTTATCATTTTTTAAAAGAGATTCGAGTGGAAACACCTAATTTAGTCTGTTATGGAAATGAAAAAAAACTTTTTTCTAATCGTTCTTTTGTTATAAGTGAGAAAATAGAGAATTTTGAACAATTAGATTTTTTCTTTAGTAAAGCAAAATACCTTAAATATCAAAAGAATTATCAAGATCAGATTTATAAAAAAATAGTTCAAATCATCAATAAGCTTCATCAGAATGGCATTGTTCATCATGACCTGTATCTATGCCATTTTTTACTAGATCTTGATTCATTGAAAAATAAAAAGAATATTAAAATTTATTTAATTGATTTCCATAGACTTCAAAAAAATAAGAGGATTTCTTCAAGACGACAGATTAAAGAATTAGGTGATTTATTTTTTTCTATAAAGTATTTTGGTAATGAAGAAATCTTTCAAAAAATTCTTTTTACTTCTTACTACAATAAAAATTTCATTGAT
>Ga0181595_10004286_pt1 | contig 13176 bp, 9 predicted proteins | sample 041ome_7_FD_145604 | JGI IMG/M metagenome (GOLD analysis project Ga0181595, IMG submission 145604) | Coastal salt marsh microbial communities from the Groves Creek Marsh, Skidaway Island, Georgia - 041401AS metaG (spades assembly) | ecosystem: Environmental > Aquatic > Marine > Intertidal zone >...
TGCGAAAGAAAACAAACGAAAGAAAAAGTTCGTCATTTTTGATTGCGAAACAACAACAACAACAACAACAACAACAACATCATGCCACCGAAGAAGAAGACGACAAAGACGACGAAGGCACGAACACCACCACCAGAAAAGGTAGCACCACCACCACCAGAAACGAAGAAACGCAAAACGCGATCGAAGACGCCTCCTCCTGAAACGACGACGACGAAAACAGAAGAAGAAGAAGATGGTAATGTTGCAATTGTTGAGACGAAGAAACAAAAGACTTTGACAAAAACGGAAGGCGGCCGAAGGCGGACGACGTCGTCTCTTGAAGCGCCGATTGTTTTACTCGAAGGACACGCGGGTGCGGTGAACGACGTGAAGTTTAGCGCGGACGGGAAGTTCATCGCGACGGCAGGGAGCGATGCGTGCGTTCAGTTGTGGTCGTATGATTTTGATGATGAGGATGAAGACGAAGAAGAAGAAGAGAAAAAATCAAAGAAGAAGAAGAACAACATCGAAAACCGATTCATTTTAAGAGGACATAAAAACGCGGTTCTTTCGCTGGCATTCCTCTCCGATCAATTTTCGATCGCTTCTGCGAGCGCGGATAAATCGATACGCGTCTGGGACGTGGAATACGCAGAGCAGGTGAAGAAGTACGATAAGAGTCACTCGAGAGCGATAAACTGCGTGAGCGCGAACGAACGAGGGACGAGTTTAATCGTCTCCGCCTCGGACGACGGGTTTTCGAAAGTTTTCGACGCGAGAGTGGCGAAGAAAGAGGTGATGCAGTTGAAGCACAAGTATCCAGTCGTGTCGTGCGCGTTCAGGCAAGATGGGTTAGAATGCGCCACGTCCGGGGCGGACGGGATCGTGAGAACCTGGGATTTACGATACGCGACGAGTTTTCAAGAAACCACGAACGAGGAAGTTCGAGCGCGAGTGAAGAATGATGTGTTGTGTTTAGATACGAAAATGACGGCGTTGACGATGAAAGAGGGACACGAGGATATCGTCACTGGTCTCGCGTACTCGTATCCAGACGGATTCGAACTCGCCTCGGTTGGGATGGACGGCAAGTGTAACTTGTTCGATTTAAAACCTTTCCGAGAAAACGCCGACGCGAGAGTCGAAATGACGTACAAAGGCGTCCAAACCGATTTCGAAAAGCGCGTGATCAAGTGTTGCGCGAGTTCTCCTTCAATTTCAGCGAACGTGTCCTCGAAACCAACGTACGTCTCGTCCGGTTCAGCGTGCGGCAACGTCTTCGTCTGGGACCAAAAAACCGGCAAGATTAAATACAAACTTCCCGGTCACAAAGGCAGTTGTTTATCCGTCGCGTTTCATCCGTTTGAACCCGTATTAGCCAGCGCGGGTGCGGATGGGAAGGTGTTCTTAGGTGAGTTAGCTTTGTAACGTTTGCATTCATTGATATGATGAATCATTATTATTATTATCGTTAGTATCGTTATTATTTAGTATATTATGAACCGAGTGGAAACTTCACAACACCGAGCGCATCAGAACACAGAACAACAACAACAACAACAACAACGAATGCCACAAACAACAACAAAAGCATTCGCCGGTGAAGCCGCGTCTTTCCCTTCCTCCCCTCCTGCATCTTTCGACAAATCGAACCCGTACGAAGACCCAGTCGCGTTCGTCCAACAGAGAGAACACGACACTCGAGAGCGCATGATCGACGTCGAAAAAGCGAAACTGATCCGAGAACGTCTGCGAGAGTGCTACCGAAACGAAGGCGTGAACCATTTCGAAAACTGTAAAGACTTAGTCGAGAAGTACACCGAGGCGTTCGAGGGGAAGAGTTTCGCGCGGATTAACATCATGAGAGATTCTAAATAATAATTCAGAGAGAGCGATTGAAGTGAGAGAGCGAGCGAAGTCGTCTCGCCGCTCCGTGTAGTAATTAGGTAGGGAAAGAGAGAGAAAAAGATTGAGAGAAGAGGTTGGAGTTCTCTCCCGACGACGACCGTCCACAAAAGCGACTCTTCTCAAAGAAGAAGAGAGAAAGCGCTGAGTAGGTCGTCTCGAGAGTCCATTGTTTTGTAGTTGTACTAGTTTTGTAATTGATATGCTCCATACGTTATATGTTTAATAGTCTACTTTACGAAAGAGAGAGAAAGAGACACGAAAGGTCCTTCGAGAACTTCATTTCGTGCGAACACTTTTGCCGCTTAATTATTTATTTATTTATTCGCGAGGAGAGAGAGCTTCTTCGAAAAGGAGGAAGAGGAAGCGGAGGAGGAGTTGTCTCTCGTTTCCGTTCTTCTCGCAGGCGCGCGAGAGAGAGCGCGTTTTTGACCTCTCTCTCGTCTCGTCGCATCTCGGGAAAGATTCTGTTGTTGTTGTTTCGCTCGTGTGTGTTGTGAAAGGACGCGAAGATACGAATCACCATCCGAGAGTATTGAAAGAGCGAGACAGAACAGAGAGACACCGCGCTGGTGAGTAACACGTGATGCCGAAAATGCTCTCGCGACACGTGGGTGCCGCCATCGTCGCGAAAATGAACGAACGCGCAAAAAGGGACGATGAAAGGAAAAAGGAGGACAAGGAGGAAAGAAACGAAGAAGAAGAAGAAGAGAGCGAAGAGGGGGAGTTTTTTAAGCGAAGAAGAAGACAATCGTCGATGCATGCGGCGTCGTCGAGAGAGGATGAAAAAGATACAGCAGCGCAGACGATGATTCGAGTGAAAGATCACAAACGACCCGGGATGATGCGGACGGTGACGTTCTTTAGCGGGAAGAGCGGCGGAGCGAAGACGGCAAATCCGGCGGCGAAAGCAGACGGAGAAGAAGAACTAGAGGGAGAAGAGGAAGAAGACGAGTATCAAGTGGCTTTAGATCGAAAGGAGGAGCTGGACGTGTTGATGGAGGATTCGTTCGACGTTTTGTTAGGCGAAACCAACGACGATGGTGCGAAGGAAAGTCAAACGTACCTGAGAAGAACGAGAACGCACGCCGCCGCGACGACGACGACGACGAGGAATGTCACGAAGACTTCCTCCGAAGATAAATACAGGAAGGAATTTCAACGAAGTAAAAGTCTTGTGCATCGACGAACGCCACTTGATATCGTGGACTCGTTTGTCGATGACGGCTACGAATACGGAAAGAAATCGATGATGAAACGAACGCAAACGAGGGGAGCGAGTCGGTACGAGTTACCGAACCCAGAGAACACGTGGTATCCAACCTTAGATATCGTCAACAAAGCGTTTAAGAACATTTTAAACGCAGTCGCAAAGAAGTTGACAAAACAGGACACGAAATTAGGGAAATACGCGAGCGGTGTGAGGAAGAAACAGGTCAAATGGACGATGGAGGTTGCGAAAATTGAGCCCAAAAGAAGGCACGACGACGCGGACATAAGAATGGACGATCGGAACTGGGTGCGAGGCTCGAGATTTTTTGAGTTTTCGCAGACGAGATTCTTTACGACTTGGATCGCGACGATGGTTTTTCTCTACGTCATCTCGGAAGGTATCGATAATTGGGTCGGGGTTGCGACGGTGAACCAGATTGGCGGGTGGCGCTTGGCGTTTTTCAACGCGGTACAGCTCATCATCAACATAACGTTTCTGATTGAAACGATCGTGAAAATCGGTGGTGCCGGGCCGGTGGTTCGTATTACGCACAAAGAAATAGTTTACAACCACGAGTTCGAAGAGGAGACGGAGAAAATAGAGGAGACGTACCGATTAGCAAAATGGGAACCGTGGTCGTATTTCTTAAACTTGAGCAACATCTACGATTTCTTGGTTAACGTTTTAATCATTTACGGTTATTGCGTAGACGCTTTGCCGGGCGTTGACGACGGATGGTTGAGTCCCGGGAGAATCACCGCGTTTCGATTGTTGCGAATGATTCGCGTGTTGAAGTTTTTCTACTCGTTTCGAACATTTTCGGTGATTCTATCCGGTATCGCCGCCGGGATCAAAGGTATGGGGTGGGTGGTTATTTTACTTCTCGTCGTCATGTACGTGTACGCTGTGTTAGGCGCCACCTTATTTTCAGAGACCGACCCGATGCACTTTCGAGATTTAGGGATTTCGTTTCTGACTGCCGCAAACGTAGCCACAATGAACGATTGGCGGACATATTTGATGACGACCATGTACGGATGCGAACACTTCGGATACACCGAGGATGATTACATGGAGTACTGCCCGTATGTGTTAGATGACGACGGGGAAACGAAAATCTACGCCGAGGGGCAACCAATCGTTGCTGGCATGTATTTTCTGTCCATGATCTTAATCATTGGTAACATCATGATGTCCTTAGTTATTGGTATCATTACCGCGAAAATGGACGAAGCGAACGAACGCGTCGATCAGTTGAGAAACGAAGAGAAGAAAGAATTCACCTCGAGAACGATCGGGGCTGTCTGGAAATCGCGCAAATCGTTAGACGATAGTTTATCACTCGTACAGTACAACAAAATCATGTCCATTTTGCACTTGTTTTCGGGCATCATGGATGACAAGGAGAAAGATCAATTTGGTACTCCGGATTCGCGAATGGAACAAATACAAAGCTGGATGGCGAGAAATATAGTCTCCACGAAATGGTTCGAATCTCTCATCATGCTCGCGATCATCGCCTCGGCCGTTATTAGCGGATATGCCACGCAATTTTCGCGCTATAGCGATGATCACACGATGGTAGACAACTCCCCCAACTGGATTAGAGACGTCGAGTCGACTTTCATATATCTCTTCTTGTTTGAAATCGTAATCAAGTTCACCGTATACTGGGATCCGCCAGTGATGACTTTTTTTACCGGGAGAAACAAGAGTTGGAACATATTCGATTTAGTCACCGTTCTGGTAGGTTTAGGCGGTGAGATTGCTGAGCGTGCGTTCTACGAGGCGCAATCGTTAGCGTCGTTTTCAAGAGTCGTCAGAGCGTTGCGTTTGGCGCGTTTGGTGAAAGTCATGCGTATGGTCCCGCAATTGAACATCATCATTCAATCGTTAGTGCTCGGAATGCTTTCTCTGATTTACGTGATGATTTTGATGGTGTTTGTATTTTACGCCTATTCCATTATTGGTGTAGTGTTATTTTCCGAGAACGATCCGTTCAATTTCCGAACCGTTCCGGTTTCCTCTTTGACGTTGTTTCAAGTATCCATGTTGGAAGACTGGACGGCCGTGTTATGGGTGAACATGTTCGGCTGCGACGTCGATAAATTTGGCATCAAAGACGACGGCGTTTACTATCACAACCTACAAGAAATGGAAGAGGATCCTCCGTATCCGTGCGAACACCCGAGAAGCAATCGAACAACCGCGTTTGTGTATTTCTTCTCGTTTGTGATTATCAACGCGTTGGTGTTCGTTTCCGTGTTCATCGGGGTCATCGTCAATGGGATGCAAGAAGCTACGGCTTCGATGATTATTCAAATCAACTTGAAACGAAGAACTGATGCCATCAAAGAACACTTCGAGGTCGGGATACAAAAGTTTAAAGATTTAGAAAATACGTTTCACTTGATGAATTGGAAAGGTCACCAGAAGATGAAACTTTCGCACGTTGAGGAGCTTTTGACAAAGGTCCAAGTCGAGCACAAACCGGGATATTTGCGACGCGTGATTCAACTGTGGAGCGCTCAGAATAGGAACTTAGTGGCGAACAAAATAGTCATAAGATGCCACAACGCTAAGAAAGCCGCGACGTATAGCATGAAAGAAGGCAAGCTCGAGAGGATTAGATCCATTCCAGGTGGAGAAAATTCGAAAGCAAAAAAATCGATACCGATGAGCCCGAGAAAGACGGATGCCAACACCGTCCGCAGTCGAGATCACATCTCCTTCTCCGAAGGTCTGGAGCAACAAATTCAAAACGACGACGCGAGCAAAACATCGAAAATAGCCATCGATTTCCCAGATTTCATCTTGCTCGTTTGCTTGTTAGAACAAGCTGAGTTTCTGGAAAAGTCGTACGCGCTCCACCCGAACTCGGGCAAAGAAGGCTGGGAAAGCGAGTCCTCCGTCGTTTCGGACACCAGCAGCGAAAGCGAATCCGACAACAACGAGGACGAGGACGAAGAGGAAGCCGAGCGCAAACTCCAAATCCAAAAAGAGGAATCCATCCGAATGCGACTCCAAGCCTACCGATTAGGAGGACACGAACGCGCGCCGTACTCCTCCAAGTTCCGCAAACCGCCGCCTCCCCCCTCCTTCTCCGGCCATGGCCATCCGTCGAAGCGCGTCTTTCGTAAACTCAAATTATTGGCGAAACAGTTTCGCGTGCGAGCGGAAAATAAGTTAGTCAACGTCCAAGAGAAGTTGTTCGAGGGGAGTAACCGAGTCATCGGAGAAATAAAAGTTTAATACTGCAGATGAAATATTTTATACTCGCGTAGTTTCGATTTTTTCTTGCATCGTGCGTGTGAAAGAATTTTGCCGCCAAATTTCTCTTCTGTCTGCCCCACAATTTCTCCTCTTTTGCTCAACAATAACAACAACAACAACAACGAGACAAAAATAACAAAGAGAAAACGAGAGAGGGAGAGAGAGAGAGAGTGCGCGAAGAAAAAGAAACAATAATAATGGTCAAGCCAAAGGTACGACGCTCCTCGCGTGATGCTACTACTACTAATAATAATAATAACATAATGTTTTTGTGATGATGATGATGCATCATCTTTGCCCCCAAAATTAGGGAGGAAAAACCGATCGAATTCTCTGATCTCTCTTTCTTTAAGCTGACATTTCATTACTTTCTTCTTCTCTTAAATGAATAACAGGACAACACCTCTGAGAACAAAAAACGCCCGAAATCGAACGACGAAGTAATCGTCCCTCGAGACGTCTCGTTACCTCTGGATGTGAATTCTCGCCTCATGTGCCGATTTCGCTCGGGGGATGAATTTTACATGGTAAAAATCATCGAAAAACGAGACGATCCGGACAAACCCGAGAATGCAAAACACGTGGAGTACTACGTGCACTACGAAGCGTTCAACAGACGCTTGGACACGTGGGTGAGCTTGATGGATTTTGATTTAGGGACGCTGGAGAAACCGAGGACGAAGGAAGTCGCGGACGCGCAACCGAGCAAAGAGGACGGGGAGAAGGATCCGAAAAAGAAGAAACAGAAGAGAGAGAACAACGAGAAGAACGATGTGAAAGTAGAAAACGACGGCGTCGCGGCGGAGAATAAGATGAAAGGCCACGGGGGCGGGCACGGGAACGCGCATCCCGACCCGGAGCACGCGGAGTTTGATCCGAGGGCGTTGCAAGAGCACGAGGAGTTCACAAAAGTCCGGAATATTTTGAGCATCGAGCTTGGAAATCACGAGATGGACACGTGGTATTTCTCGCCGTTTCCTCCGGAGTATAACGGGACCAAGAAGTTGTACTTTTGCGAGTATACGTTGGCGTTTTTCAAAAGGAAAGAGCAATTGCAAAGACATTTGAAGAAGTGCACGGTGCAACATCCGCCGGGAGAGGAAATCTACCGAAACGGAAAGATTTCCTTCTTTGAAATCGACGGGAAGAAGCACAAAATGTTTTGTCAAAATTTATGTTATTTGGCCAAGTTGTTTTTGGATCACAAGACGTTGTATTACGACGTCGATCTGTTTTTGTTTTACGTCTTGTGCGAATGGGACGAGAGAGGATACCACGTCGTCGGGTACTTTTCCAAGGAGAAGTGTTCGGAGGAAGGGTATAACTTGGCGTGTATTTTGACGTTACCGCCGTACCAACGGAAAGGCTACGGGAAATTACTGATTGCGTTTTCGTACGAGTTATCGAAGAAAGAAGGAAAAGTCGGGACGCCGGAGCGGCCTTTGTCCGATCTCGGGTTGGTGTCCTACCGAGGGTATTGGACGAGAGAGTTGCTGGCGTTGTTGGCGGATCCAAACAGACAGTTCGTGTCGATTAAAGACTTGTCGGATTTGACGATGATTAAAACGGAAGATATCATCACGACGTTGCAACACTTGAACTTATTGGCGTATCAGAAAGGCGCGTACGTGATTTGCGCGGCGCCGGATTTGATTCAGAAACATTTGAAAAACGCCGGGGGACCGGGCGTGCGAGTGGACGCGAAGAAAATTATCTGGACGCCGTATAACGCGGATAAAGAATACGAAAAGTATCGCGGGTAATAATTTTGACAACAACAAAACAAAATGTAAACTACTACAAACTACTTCACTTACTACTAGTATTATACACCCCCTAACGCTACGTATTTCGTTTCTAAAAAAGCCTCCATGCCTTCTACGGCGCCTTCGCGTCCGTAGCCGGAATCGTTCATACCGCCAAACGGCGCCTCGGGCGCAGATATAGCCCCGGTGTTTATGCCGATGATGCCGAAATTCAAACTTTCGGAAGCTCTGGTCGCTTTTGATATATCTCGCGTATACGCGTACGCGCATAAACCGGACTTGGTATCGTTGGCTAAATCATACGCTTCTTTCTCCGTTTGAAAATCGGTCACAACGGCGATCGGTCCAAAAATTTCTTCTCGCCATACCAGAGCCTTCTTTTCGTCCTCTCTCCCCGCCGCGACGATGCGTTCGCGTTTGATTTCCTTATCCATGCGTAGAATTTGCGGGTACACGAAATTTGAATCGACGTCATCTGTCGACCACCACGGCGTGGAAACTTTATCCTTCCCTCCGTAAAAATCTTCGCACGCTCGCGCGACTTTCTCCTTCGCTTTCGCGTTGATCAAAGGTCCCATGGAAAACTGGCCTTTCGGGTACGTTTTCGAGTTATCCCCGACGGATAATTTTCCCGCGCGTTCTCTAAACTTCTCGTAAAATTCCTCAAACACGCTCTCGTGGACGATGAACCGTTGCGGACTGACGCACGTCTGCCCGGCGTTTCTAAACTTTGCCATCATCGCGCCGGAAACCGCGCTGTCGATATCAGCGTCCTCGAATACGATAAAAGGCGCGTTCCCGCCGAGTTCAAGAGACAGTTTCTTCAACCCCGCTCGCTTGGCTAACCACTTTCCAACTCTCGTCGACCCGGTAAAACTAATCTTCTTCAAAGCGTCGGATTCCGTCATCGCTTCCCCAACCTGTTCGCTTTCGTTCGTCACGATCACTTCTAAAGCTTCTCTCGGCACGCCCGCCTCGTACGCCAATTCTACCAATTTCAACGCGCACAAAGGCGTCACTTCACTCGGTTTTAACAACACGGAACATCCGCTCGCCAACGCCGCGGCGACTTTCCTCGTCACCATCGCCGCCGGAAAATTCCACGGGCATATTAACCCAACCACCCCCACGGGTTGCTTAATCACCGAACACCGACTCGACGTCGACGTCGACGACGGCATGTTCCTTCCGTACGCTCTCGTCGCTTCCTCGGAAAACCATTCGACGAATGAATTCGCGTACGCCACTTCCCCCAACGCTTCGCTCCTCGGTTTCCCGTTTTCATAGGTCATCAGTTTCGCGATGATTTCTTTCTCTCGATCGATTAAGTCGTGCCATTTCTGTAGTATCGAAGCTCGGGTTCGGCTCGTGCGTGCGTTCCATTTGCCTCCTTTATTGCCTCCTCCTCGATGAAAATTTTCCTCTAAAAAATTCAGCTTTTCCAAGCACTTCGCTTTAATTGTCGTCGTCGTCTGCTGCACATCGTTCGTTTTTACGAGAGAGACCACGGTGGCGATGGGTTGTCTCGTCGCCGCGTTCCTCACGACGACGATATCCTCGTTTTCCACCGCGCCTCTTTCTTTATCTGTATCTTCTTCGTCTTCTTCTTCGTCTTCTTCGAGAGGGAAAGACGTTCTCACGTAGACACCGGATTCGTTGTCTCGTCTCGAGAAATATCGAAAGAATGCGTGCTCCTTTCCGGTCCTCTTCTCGAGAGAAGAAGACGAAGAGGAAGAAGAAAAGAAACGAGGACGCAAAAGATGACGTTGAAAAGAAAATCGAGGAGAGCGACCGAATGAGAGTTTTGACGACGCGCGGAGGAAGGAAAGCGCTCGCTTCTTCATGTGTGATGTGTTTGCTCGAAAAGTGATGCACATTTTCCCCCATAAGAAGTCTCACCTAAAGCCGCACACATAGAACTTTGAGAGAGAGAGAGAAAGAGAGAAAGAGAGAGAAGAATTAAACGCACACGCACACACGTGCGCTTTAAGAGCGTGCAAACATTCAGAGCACCGCGCGTTACGGAGAGATACGCATGAACACCAACGAAGATGATCTTTTCGCGACGACGATACCGTTGGCGGTCTGTCTCCCCGCCGCTCGAACAACACGAACAAGAACAACGTTTGAGAAGTCTAACGATACGAAAAAGAGTGCGAAAGACGAAGAAAACGACGACGAAACAGCATTCAGCAGCGCTTCTTCTGCGAATGAGACGATTTTATGCGCGTTAGAACAGGTCTCAAAAATCTCGGACAAAATGTGCGAAGACTTGGAACGAGAGATGGATGGTGTGCTCCTAAAACTGCTCGAGATGGACGAGCGAGTGCAAAAATGCGAGAAGAAAGTCAAGAACGCACAAAGGATAAAAGAGGATTCACTTTTGTTAGTGGTGGAGTCTTCGAGGGAGTACCCTTTTGGAGTGGTGGAGAAGAGTGGGAGGAAAAGCGGCGGCGGGATGTCTTGGTGTCGGTACGACGATACGGTGCGGGAAGCGCTCCGCAAAGCGAATGAAAAGAGACCGAAGAGGAGGGCGTTTAAAGATTTGGAGAGGATGGCACAGGAGGCGAGACGGTACGGGGACAGAGCGAGGGCGTTGGCGAGGTCTTTGATGAAAGGTGGTGATGGGGGAGGGAGAAATGAATTCGTTGTCGACGCGAAGCGCATCCTCCGTCGCAGAGGGTCCTTGGCGGACGTGGTTCCGGCAAAGACGGCGTTCTACGATTGCGAAGCGTTGCGTTTTGGAGGTAAAGGGAAAGGCGGCGAAGGAGACGCTTTAGAAGAAGAAAAAGAAAAAGAAGAAGAAGAAGTCTGGAAGGACGGTAACGAGGCGGAAGAATTGAGCGATGGTTTTGCGAAAAAACTTTTTCTCTCTTCGCCGCCGCCGAAATCAATCGCAATTCCGGAGGAATTCGTTCGAAGCGCACGCACGCGGGATGCCGATGTAAACAACGCGAGAACTTCTGCCGCCGGTGACGAAGAGAGCGTCAGCGCGAAGAAGTCGTTGGAAAGCGTGTTCAGTTTTCGTCCGAAGGCTTCAGATGCGCCCGTTGTGGTCTTTCCTGGAACGTTACCGTCGCCCGGACCATCCGCGTCAAAGAAGGATACCGGGGAGAAAAGTAAAGAAGGCGACGGCGGAACTGATTTGTACGAGTTTACGCTCACGTCCGAGAATCCGTACAGTCCGAGCGCGTTTTTACGAAATCCACCGACGAGGACGACGAGGAATGCGCAACCGCCGAAAAAAAAGAAAGGAGGAGGGAGTGCCTCTGCATTGACGAGTCAAAAACGTAGCGTTGGAACGAGTAGCAATAGCAGTAACGACAACGTCAACAGGCCGGCGCCGGCGTCCGTGCCTGCGCCTCCGCCGCCACCGCCACCCTCGAATACCTCGAGGCAAAAAATGCCTTCGCTTGCCGCAGGCGACGATGGACGCGGCGCGCTCATGGAAGCTATACGAAGAGGTGCGAATTTAAGAAAAGTTAGTGTTTCCACGGATCAGGATAAAAAGCCTCGAAAGTCGAACGCGACGAGTGATACCGACGACAAAACCAAAACAGGCGCAGGGGAGAGGACAAAAAAAACTGCCGCGGACGCATCGAGAGGCGGCGCTCAAATGAGCATGATGGAAGAACTGGCGAGTCAGTTGCAACGACGACGGTCGACCGTGGTTTCGTCGCAAAAAGACAGCACTTCTAGAAACGCAGCGCAATAATTGATTCGCGCGCAAAAATTATTGCGCGATGATGATGCGCTTCTCCTCATTCTTCTTTTAATCTCTCTACAAATCTACGCTTCTATTATCTAAACTGCTCTATTCTATTATTATTCTTTTATTAAAGTTTTGACCGCATTTTTCCTCTTCCAGAAATTCGAGGCGTTTTAAACATTTCATCCAGCGGTAGCGTTTTGTATTGCGCAAACGCCTTTTCGCGCTCGATTTTTCGCGCCTCTCCGTAGGATTTCTCCCACCCTTTATCGATGATGTCCAAAGCGACTCGAGCTCTCTCTGTACTCCTGCTCTTCTCCATCATCTGTTTCGCTAAACGAATCGCCTCTGTCATCGCCTCACTCTTACTCTCAAATACCTTCACTTGTGCCAATCCGAAACGAACCGCGTCTTCCCCGCTCAACGCTTCACCGAAAACGCTCGCCAACTTCGCGTTGGAGGCGCCAACCGCTCGCGGAAGTTTCGTCGATAACCCCCAAGACGGGAGTAAGCCTAAATCCATATGCGTGTCAATAAAAACCGCATTTTTGGTTACCAACACGATATCCGCCGCTAATGCGATTTCAAACCCCGCGTTTATCGCGATTCCGTTCACCACGCAAACGATAGGAATTTCGCACTTTTCCATCGCGTGCACTACGTCTGCGTCGTAATCAAATTCAGACATTTGGAACACATCTTTCGCCGCGTGTAAGTTTATCCCGGACGAAAACGCCTCGTCTCCGTCGCCGGTTACTATAATGCATCTCGCTTTTGTGTTCTTCTCGTTCTCTTCCTCCTCATTCGCGAGGATAAACGCCGACGCCAACAGTTTCAAACTGTTCTTATCTAAACTGTTTCTCGTTTCCTTTCCCGAGATGGTGACGATTTGGATTCGTTCGTCCTCCTTTAACGCTCGCACGTCGACGCGACTCATTCAAAAATGGTACGTACCACTACTGCTCCGTTGCTCCTGCGCACAAAATCGCTCTCGTCGCGTCTCTCTTTTCTCCTCTGAAGTCTCTTTGACGGGCTGACTTTAAGTTATAAGAGTAGTTGTGAGGTGAAAATGTGTCAAATTCTCCATTATATCTGCGCGCAGAGAAACACAGAAACACACACACATAAACGCGCAAATCATCATCCTCGTCGTCATGTTTTCTGTAGCGACGTCATCATCAACAACACCAACGAGAATAGCGTCTTCTTCTTCTTCTTTGAAGAATACTCATACGAAATGTACTACGAAAAGGCAGCCGCAGCAACCTGGACGTCTTTGTTGCGTTATGGTCGCGAAGAACAACACCAACGACAACAAGAACAACAAT
>Ga0181595_10004288_pt1 | contig 13173 bp, 11 predicted proteins | sample 041ome_7_FD_145604 | JGI IMG/M metagenome (GOLD analysis project Ga0181595, IMG submission 145604) | Coastal salt marsh microbial communities from the Groves Creek Marsh, Skidaway Island, Georgia - 041401AS metaG (spades assembly) | ecosystem: Environmental > Aquatic > Marine > Intertidal zone...
CAGGATGTCGAACGCATCAGCCACCACGACACGGCCGAAGACCTTGTCCGCAAGGGCCGCGACATCGAACGCCGCGTGCTGGCGCGCGCCGTTGCCTCTCATCTTGATGGCCGTGCGCTGCTGAACGGCAGCAAGACAGTCGTTTTCGGGCACTGAGATGGCACACCTTATCGACGGTCGCGCGATCGCGGCGGAGCTCCGCGCCGAAATCGCGCGTGAAACAAGCGACCTGGTTGCGCGCGGGATCACGCCGGGGTTGGCCGTCGTCATCGTCGGGGACGATCCTGCGAGCCACGTCTATGTCCGCTCGAAGGCGACCCAGACCGTTGCGGTCGGAATGCGGTCGTTCAAGCATGTTCTTCCTGTCGAAACAGAGCAGGCGGAATTGCTCGCGCTCATCGCCACGCTGAACGCCGACGATGCCGTCGATGGCATATTGGTCCAGTTGCCGCTCCCGCCGCAGATCGATGCCGAAACGGTGCTGCAGGCGATCGACCCCGACAAGGACGTCGATGGCTTTCACCCGATCAATGTCGGGCGCGTGGCAACGAGCAGCGGCGGCATCGCGCCGTGCACACCCTATGGTGCCATGCTGCTCGTCAAATCGTACAGATCGGATTTGTCCGGCCTGCATGCCGTCGTGATCGGACGGTCCAACATTGTCGGCAAGCCCATGATCCAGCTGCTGTTGGCGGAAAACTGCTCCGTCACGGTAGTGCATTCCCGATCGCAGGACATCGAGGCTACCGTCCGTTCAGCCGACATCGTCGTTGCCGCAGTGGGTCGGCCGCAGATGGTGCGTGGCGCGTGGATCAAACAGGGTGCCATCGTGATCGATGTCGGCATCAACCGCGTAGCGGGCGAAGATGGCAAATCCCGTCTGGTCGGCGACGTTGCATATGACGAGGCTCTGGACGTCGCGGCTGCCATCACCCCGGTGCCGGGCGGTGTCGGTCCGATGACGATTGCGTGCCTTTTGCGGAACACCCTCGTCACGGCGAAAGCTCGTCGCGGATGACCGATGTCCGGCTGCGAACAGAGCTATTCATCGAAAATCTCGAAATCGATGCCTGGATCGGCGTCCACCACCACGAACATGGCCGAACACAGCGGGTGCGGCTGGATATCACTGTCGTGATCGACCAGCCGTCGATGGACATGCTTGCCGACACCGTTGACTATGATGCGATCCGGCACATGATCCTCGATATCGCATCGGCAGGCCATTATGAGCTTGTTGAGACGTTTGCGAAACGCATCTTGGAGAGCGTTCTGAACGATCAACGCGTGGCGTCGATCGATGTTCGCATTGCCAAGCTTGAAGCAATGACGGGCGCCGCGCAATCGGCGGGCGCACGTATGACGGGGACCCGTCTCTAGGCTCTGGCCGGCTGTCGATCCCGGAGAATCAAGGGGCCGGTCGCCCGGCCCCCATTATCCTTATCCCTTGGCAGTGCGCTTCTTTTTGTCCGGATCATCGAAGGGCAGTGGTTGCGCCGTCGCTTTCGCGTTGAGGGTCGCACCTGCCAATGTCAGCGGCGTTCCCGGCACCGCCTTGTCGACGTCAAGACGGGCAATCGCGAGCGATCTATTGGTCAGCGTCGAGTACATGCCCTGGGTGATAATCCCGACCTGGCGATCGCCATCGAACAGCGGATCGCCATTGGCGGCCGGTTCCTTGGCATCGATCTCCACGCCGTAGATCTTGAACCGTTCCTTGCCCTTGGCGCGATAATGCGCCTCTGCGCCGCGGAAACCGACCTTATTCGGACTGACAGTGAAATCCAGCCCAAGTTCCCACAGCGTATCGCCCTGCGGCCCGGTGGGGAATGGATGCACCTGGGAATTGTCGAACGGGAAAAAGAGCAGGTAGCTTTCGACGCGCAGCGCATCCAGCGCGTTGAATGCCGCCGGCACCACGCCCATGCTCGCTCCATCGGCGAGGATGGCATCCCAGATATCGCCAACGTCCTGCGCGCGCGCGAATATCTCATACCCGCGCTCACCGGTGTAGCCGGTGCGCGAAATCAGGACGGGGCGCTTGAAGAGCGTGGTCTGAAGATGCCCGAAATAGGCCAGGTTGCGGATGCCCGGCACATGCTTTTCGAGGAAATCGACCGCCAGCGGCCCCTGCAGCGAAATGTCGTGCAGATCGTCGTCGAACAGGAGCGCCACGTTGCGGCCATAGGCCGCCGCTGCCAGCGTTTCATGGGCGCTGCCGCCGCCATGGACCACGAACCAGGAATTGGGGCCCGTGCGGTACAGGATGCCGTCGTCGATGAACGTGCCTTCGTCGTTCAGGAACGTGCAATAGGCAGAGCGTCCCGGCTGGATCTTCTCAACATTGCGCGTCGTCGCATAGTCGAGAATCGCCGACGCATGGGGTCCGGTGACATGAAGCTTCTTGAGCCCCGATACATCCATGAGACCAGCCGCCGTGCGGATCGCTACGTGATCCTTGGCCGGGTCATGGTCATAAAACCAGGGCGTGCCCATGCCGTTCCAATCCTCGAGCGCCGAGCCGAGCGCCCGATGCCGACTTGCTAGCGCAGAAATCCGCCAAGAATTTACCATCGATGATCCTTTCTGTTGGGGGATGGTTCGGGCCAGTCGGCCCAAAACCATCAAATCACGTAAGTTTCTGAATTGTTTGGAGCCATGTTGAGATCAGCATGGCGGCTATGTCACGGAGTCCACGCGACATTCGCCGAACAACGGCAGAACAAGCATGTACTTGAAACGGCCCAGTTGCGGTCATGCCCAATGCTCCTCATTAGCGTTCGCGCCGACCTGCGGGTCGGAAAATCGCCCAGCGAAACCGGATGAACAACAAGGATCATTTCCGTCGTGGCCGTCACTTATACCGCTATCGCGCATCTTATTCCTTGACAACTTTTATTCCTGCAAGGAACAATGTTTGTTATCGGCGCGGCCAACCATGGCCACGGTCTGTATCTCCAAAGTGGGAAAATCCGATGGATCAGGGTATCAAAAGTCGACCCAAATACGAGAAGCTGCGGCGAGATGCTGCGGGGCGTTTCCACCTGCTTTTGGCAGACCAGGCGGTCATCCCGCCAGACACGCTCGATCACGATTCGCCGGTCGGCGCGTTCGATGAATGTTGGACGATCGAGAGGCACAGCAAGGCCATACCCGAAGCGGATCCCAACGCGCGCACCCACGGCTTTCGTTCGCAGGAGCATATGCTCATCGCGTTACGGCACCGGCTGGCGCGCGAGCACATGGGTTTGAGACTGTATGCCGTTGGTACCGAACCGTTTGTCTGGGCTGTCCATGGGGTTGGTGACGAGCAAGGACTTGGCCACAGTGAGATGAGGCTGAACGCGACAGGAAGCACCGCACGCCGGGTCTATTGCAACCACTGCCGGACCATCAGCGCGGGTGTGACGACATCCATCTTTCAATGCACGGGTTGCAACGCCAGCCTGTTTGTCCGCGACCATTTCTCACGACGATTGAACGCCTTCGCGGGCATTCAGATTGATGCGGAGGTTCCTGGTGACGTGCCGCCAGCAGAGGAACTCTATTTGTGACATTGGGTAGAGATATTCCACTTCGCATCCGTGCCATCGAGGCGCTGTCGCCTTCTCTCAAGCGTATCGCTTTCGTGGCTGCAGATGGTAATCCGCTCCCGGGTTCGCGACCGGGTGCCCATATCGCTTTGACCGTTCCTGGAATCGATGGCGCTCACCGCAATTCTTATTCGCTTGTCGGTGCGCACCAGGACCGAACTACCTATGAAGTGATCGTTCGCCGAGTCGCCCAATCGAGAGGTGGATCAGCCCAGGTCCACGAAGCCCTGCGGGTCGGCGACGTGCTGAGCGCGTCGCCGCCGACCAGCCAGTTCAATCTGCAGAATAAGGCCAAAAAGCACCTGCTGATCGGCGGCGGCATCGGCATCACACCGTTTCTGTCGTTCCTGCCGGTGCTCCGCGAACGCAATCTTGCGGTTGAGATGCACCATTTCGTGCGGCCCGACGAAGTCACGGTGTTCGAGCGACTTCTGTTGCCGCATCGCATGCCAACCATGCGCATTCATGCCGGACGTGCCGTAGGGATCGAAGACATCCTGAAGGGCCAACCGCTTGGAACGCACCTTTACATCTGCGGCCCTGTCGGCCTCATGCAGGATGTGGAAGCTGCGGCCTACCGTCTGGGTTGGCCGACATCCAACATCCATCAGGAAAGCTTCGGTGCCAGTGGCGGTCGGCCGTTCATCGTCGAACTGGCAAGATCGGGCAGAAAGCTTCAGGTCGGCGAAAACCAGTCGCTGCTGGAGGCGCTCGAAGCCGCCGGCCTGCCTGTCCGTTCGATGTGCCGCGGTGGTGCCTGTGGCGAGTGCCTCACGCAGGTGCTGGCTGGCGAACCGGAGCATCGCGATCATTTCCTGACCGCGGCAGAAAAGAGCAATGGCGATCGGATCATGCCTTGCGTTTCGCGATCGATATCTCCCCTTTTGACGATCGACATTTGAAGGATCTATCGATGCCTGCGACGTTCAAGACCGACGAGACCTTCAGGGGCGCGTTCAATTATCGGAATTCCGATGAGGCTATTCTGAGGTTTCCGTTTCCATTCACCGAAGACAGTTACATGTATTCGGTGAATATCGAGCCTCATGTTCGTGGCGGCCCCACGGGTGCTTTTCAGGCCGTTTTCGATGTCGACGAGCATTACGTTTCCGAGTGTCGCGAACGTGCGCTGGTCCTATCCCAGGACCCTAATCGCTGCATCGTCCTGCCGCATATGTTGGCCGCCGAGTGGGACACGCTTGAACTGATCATGGAAAGTCTCGCAGCGGATTATCCTGATCATTTTTCGCTGACCCGTGACGGATTGCAGTGGCGCTGGATCAATCGGCCGCTCGGGATCGACGATACATTCGTGTTTGGCGATCCGTCATCGCTGCCTTTCCCTCCGTTCGAATACATCACCCGGCAGGCGCAGGGAGACTTCACGCTCCAGGATCAGCGCGAAGACAACCTATTTGTCGATGGCGGAATGGTCACCACCCAGGCGGATTGGTCGCTCGAATTCGATGTGGGCATGTCGTTCCACGAATGGCACGGCCCCGTGCCCGTCGCGCATGACCTTGGGGTGTTCGACCGCGCGCTGCAGTTTTTGCTCCGCATCCAGCATGATCATCCGGTACGTCGCCTCAACTGGACGATGACCGTAAATCCGCGCCTGGACACGTCGCCTGAAAATTATCCGATCTGGGGTCCGGATCGCACGACCATCACTCCGGAAAACGTCGGAGAGAAGCTCCATCTGCGCGTCGAACTTCAAACACTCTTTCGTCTTCCCAGATCCAATGCCATCTTGTTTGGGGTTCGTGCCTATCTGGCCAGCCTGAACGAACTCGTGCGTGTGCCGAAATGGGGTAGGCGGCTGCATCGTGTCTTGCGCGATATCCACCCCTCGCTGGCAGAGTATAAAGGGTTGCCCCGCTATCATCAGTGCGCCGTCAATTTTCTTTCTGAGTATGATGATGGTGCCGTTACCTCGATGGGAATAGCGCCCGATACCAACACGCTTTCGTGACAGCAGGGCGCCAATCGCCTAGCGTGTCTCAATTGTGAACTGTGGGACGTGTGATGGCGAAGAAGAAGAGTGGTAGCGAGGATTTGGCGATAGCGCAGACAGTGGAAGCAGACACCGGGTCCGCAGCACCGACCCAGCAGAAGCGGAGCCTTGAGCGCGCGCTGGGAAATCAGGTGCGATCCATCCGTCGGCAGCAGGACCTTTCGATTGCTGATCTCGCCAATGCGGCGGGCTTGTCGTCAGGCATGATGTCAAAGATAGAAAATGGTGCCATTTCGCCATCGCTATCGACCTTACAGGCTCTAGCCAATGCACTGAATGTTACAATATCGTCGCTTTTTTCGTCTTTCGAGGAGCGTCAGGACTGCTCGCATGTTCGTAGCGGGCAGGGCGTGATCATCGAGCGGCGGGGAACAAAGGCCGGACATGTATATCAGTTGCTGGGTCATGTCCTGCGGGGCGACATGGCTGTTGAGCCTTACCTGATCACCTTGAAAAGCGGTGCCAACCCTCACACGAGTTTCAGTCATAGCGGCATCGAGTTCATCTACATGTTGAGAGGAACTGTCGAATACCGACATGGTTCTGATATCTATCATTTGATACCCGGTGATTCTTTGTTGTTCGACAGTGGGGCGCTTCACGGCCCGGAGTCGCTGACGGATGAAGAAACCCAGTATCTGTCGGTGATCATCTATCCGCGTGCGTGACGCACCTGCCTCAAAAAAATTCCCTGCAGGAATAATTTATTCCCAGTCCATTGACGCCCCTCTGCTTTGCTCATATGAAGCTGGGAACCTGACCAGAGAAGGTTCCCCCGGAATATGTGCGGAATTGTAGGATTGTTTTTGAAGGACAAGGCGCTGGAGCCTCAGCTTGGCACCCTCCTTGCCGGTATGCTCAACGTCATGACCGATCGTGGTCCCGACAGCGCGGGATTTGCGGTTTATGGCAGCGGCGATGCCGAGCATGTCAAGCTCACCGTCAGGGGGCGCGACCTTGAAGGCGTTGCAGCCGCGATCGGCGGCGAGGTCGATTCCGTCGTTCGGGACAGCCATCTCGTCCTTTCATTCCCCAAGGACAAAGAAGATCACGTGCGAGAATGGCTCGCCACCCATCGACCTGATCTGGTGGTCATTGGATCGGGTCATCGGATCGAACTCTACAAGGAGGTCGGCCTCCCAGCGGATGTGGCAAGGCGCTTCGATCTAGAAGGCATGAGTGGAACGCACGGCATCGGCCATACGCGCATGGCTACCGAAAGCGCGGTCACGACGGACGGCGCCCATCCTTTCTCCACGGGTGCCGATCAGTGCCTAGTCCACAATGGCTCCTTGTCCAACCACCGTTCGCTTCGCCGCTGGCTGGAACCGCAGGGCATCACTTTCGCGACCGACAATGACAGCGAGGTTGCTGCTGGATATCTGAGCTGGAAACTCCGCGAAGGTGCGACGCTTGCTGAAGCGCTCGAGGCAAGCCTGGAAGACCTGGACGGGTTCTTCACCTTCGTCGTGGGCACCGAAAGCGGTTTTGCCGTGGTCCGCGATCCCATCTCGTGCAAGCCCGCCGTGATGGCCGAAACCGATCAATATGTCGCCTTCGGTTCGGAGTACCGCGCCCTGGTCGGTCTGCCCGGAATCGAGAATGCACGGGTTTTTGAACCCGAGCCCGCACGCGTCTATGCCTGGGAGCGCAACTGATGCCCGTAATTGATCTTGCCACGGCCAGCAGGCGCTCGCTGAATGCAGAGCTTCATGCGCTTCCGGCAAACACCAACGAGACGCTGTGGCGTGTCGAGAACCCACAGGGCCAGCACGCGCTGGCCGTCGGGCTCGATGCTCCCATCAAGGTCGAGATCGCAGGCCATGCCGGCTATTATTGTGCGGGCATGAACAAGCAGGCGACCGTTATCGTCGAAGGCAATGCCGGCGTCGGCGTCGCCGAAAACATGATGTCGGGCATGGTCCATGTGAAGGGCGATGCCAGCCAGTCGGCGGGCGCGACGGCCCATGGCGGTTTGCTCGTGATCGACGGCGATGCGTCCGCGCGTTGCGGCATATCGATGAAGGGCATCGATATCGTGGTCAAAGGCTCGATCGGCCCGATGAGCGCCTTCATGGGCCAGTCGGGCACCCTGGTCGTGCTGGGGGACGCAGGCGACGCGCTGGGCGACTCCATCTACGAAGCGCGCCTTTTCGTGCGCGGCACCGTGAAGAGCCTGGGGGCCGATTGCGTGCAGAAGGAAATGCGCGAAGAGCATCGGGTCGAGCTTCGCAGGCTGTTGGACGCTGCGGGGCTGCCCGACGTTCAGGCCGATGAGTTCACCCGTTATGGCTCGGCCCGCACGCTCTACAATTTCCACGTCGACAACGCCGCAGCTTACTGAGGACCCATTCATGGATTTGGCGAATATTCCACAGACCTTGCCGCGGCAATCGGCAACGTTCGACCCCTATACGATATCCGAGATACGTCGGGCAGCCGCGACCGGCATCTATGATATCCGTGGTGCCGGAACGAAACGTGCGCTGCCTCATTTCGACGACCTGCTGTTTCTTGGTGCATCCATCTCGCGATATCCGCTGGAAGGCTATCGCGAGAAATGCGCCACAGACGTCTGGCTTGGTACGCGGTTCGCCAAGAAGCCGATCCACCTCCAAATTCCCGTGACCATCGCGGGCATGAGTTTCGGCTCGCTCTCCGCGCAGGCGAAAGAGGCTTTGGGGCGTGGGGCGGGGGCGGCCGGAACGTCGACCACGACGGGTGACGGCGGAATGACGCCTGAAGAGCGCGGCCAGTCCAAGACGTTGGTCTATCAATATCTTCCATCGCGCTACGGCATGAACCCCGACGATCTACGAAGGGCAGATGCGATCGAGATTGTGATTGGCCAGGGCGCAAAGCCGGGCGGCGGCGGCATGCTGCTGGGCCAGAAGATTTCGGATCGGGTCGCCGCGATGCGCAATCTGCCCAAGGGAATCGATCAGCGCTCCGCCTGCCGCCACCCGGACTGGACCGGCCCCGACGATCTTGAAATCAAGATCGAAGAACTGCGCGAGATCACCGACTGGGAAAAGCCGATCTACGTCAAGGTCGGCGCGACCCGCCCCTATTATGATGTAGCCCTTGCTGTGAAGTCAGGTGCCGATGTTGTCGTGCTGGACGGCATGCAGGGGGGCACAGCAGCGACGCAGGACGTTTTTATCGAGCATGTCGGCATCCCGATCCTTGCCGCTATCCGCCCAGCGGTCCAGGCGCTTCAGGATCTGGGGATGCATCGCAAGGTGCAGTTGATCGTCTCGGGCGGCATCCGCAATGGAGCTGATGTCGCCAAGGCGCTCGCTCTTGGTGCCGATGCGGTTGCGATCGGAACCGCAGCGCTGATTGCGCTGGGTGACAATGACCCGGCGCTCGAGGAAGACTATCGCAAGCTAGGCACGACCGCTGGTGCGTATGACGATTGGCAGGATGGTCGTGATCCCGCAGGCATCACCACTCAGGACCCGCTGCTTGCTGCGCGGCTCGATCCGGTGGCCGCAGGCCGCAGGCTCGCCAATTACCTCGCGGTGCTCACACTGGAGGCGCAGACGATCGCGCGGGCCTGCGGCAAGAGCCACCTCCACAACCTTGAGCCCGAGGATCTCGTCGCGCTCACTATCGAGGCCGCTGCAATGGCGCGCGTGCCACTCGCGGGGACAAACTGGATTCCGGGGCAGACAGGCTTGTAAGCGCGCTTCAAATCGGGCGGCTCCGTTCGCCCGAACGCTCTTCTTCGCAGGCAGGACATGATTATCGGCGCAGCAGATCAAAAAGGTCGCGGCAGCAAAAGGGCTAGGATATTGACCATGACCACCAATCTCGCGGATATCGCCCAGAAAAAGGGCATCAAGTACTTCCTGATCTCCTTTACTGACCTGTTCGGGGCGCAAAGGGCAAAGCTCGTTCCCGCGTCCGCTATCCATGGAATGCAGAAGAATGGGGCCGGTTTTGCAGGCTTTGCAACATGGCTCGACATGTCACCTGCCGATCCGGATCTCTTTGCCAGACCGGATCCAGAGAGCCTAATCCAACTACCCTGGAAGCCGGAGGTGGGCTGGCTCGCGGCTGATCTATGGATGAATAATGCGCCGGTAGCCGCAAGCCCACGCAACGCGCTGAAGGCCCAGCTTGCACGGGCTTCGGAAAAAGGTCTTCAGATGAAGACCGGGGTGGAATGCGAATTCTTTCTGACGACCCCTGATGGCGCCGCGATCGCCGACGTCGCAGATACGCAGGTCAAGCCTTGCTATGACCAGCAAGCCCTGATGCGGCGCTACGACGTAATCACGGAAATTTGCGATTCCATGCTGGAGCTCGGGTGGAAGCCCTATCAAAACGACCATGAAGACGCGAACGGCCAGTTCGAAATGAACTGGGAGTTTGATGACGCGCTGCTGACGGCCGATCGTCAGGTCTTCTTTAAATATATGGCAAAGAGCATCGCAGAGAAGCATGGTCTTCGTGCGACGTTCATGCCCAAGCCGTTCGTGCATCTGACGGGCAATGGCTGCCATATGCATGTCTCGATGTGGCGCGGCAGCGAAAACGCATTCGTCGGCGAAAACGGCAACCTGTCCCCGCTTGGCCTAAATTTCATTGGCGGCGTGATCAATTCGGCCGACGCCATGGCAGCGTTCACGAACCCTACCGTCAACAGCTACAAGCGCATCAATGCGCCGCGCACGACGTCCGGTGCGACCTGGTCGCCCAATTCGGTGACCTGGACCGGCAATAACCGCACCCACATGATCCGCGTTCCGGAAGGCGACCGGTTCGAGCTCCGCCTCGCGGACGGCGCGGCGAATGCCTATCTGATGCCGGCGGTAACGCTCGCTGCTGGTCTGGACGGGATCGATAATACCCGCGATCCGGGACCCCGTCTGGAAATCAATATGTATACCGAAGGCCACACAGTGGGCGCGGTCAAGAAACTCCCTCTCAACCTGCTCGACGCGCTGAGGGCGCTTGAAGAATCGACCGTCTTCAAGGGCGCACTGGGGCCGTTGACCGAAGCCTATCTAAAGTTGAAGCATCGAGAGTGGAACGATTATGCACGCCACCTTACGCAGTGGGAGCGGGACACGACTCTCGACTGTTAAAGATAGTGAATTGCTCGCTGCGCCGGATGCTAACAAAGCCGAAGGCCAGCGTCGCTAACATTAGTTCGGCCAGCTCTAACGTTTGGATCGAGTTTGACGTCGGGTGGCCAGTAACCCGGAAAACTCGGATCGAAGCGATGTCCCATCCAGTACGATGCTTCGTCCTTGACAGAACATCAGGCCCCGGCATCACGCTGGACGGATCATCTCGAAAAGGTTGCTTTGACGCGAATACCAGCCAGCGCCATGCATCCTCGCGATCATATCCATTGCTTCGATGTCGAAATGAATCCGATCCGGGTCTGTTACAAATTGGTCCGCTACATGAGGGCATAGCGTGGATGGTACCCTAAACAACGCTAAGAGCGAACAATCAGCGAACGCTTAGGCGACGCGGCTATCGGGTGGCAGATTAAGAGCCTTGCGGCCAGCGGAGGCGGCTGCGCGATCCCAGAGGAAATCGCCGGAAAAAGCAATATGCTCCCAGCCTACCGGGGACGTGTGGGCGAGGAGATCGTCAGGCACCGGGACCGATGTTGATAGTAGGTGCTGGGCGGCGGCATCCATGTAGATCGTGTTCCAGTAGACGATTGCGGCGATGACGAGATTGAGGCCGGATGCCCGATATTGCTGCGCTTCATGACTGCGGTCGATGATGCGGCCCTGACGAAATGTGTAGATCGCCTGCGTCAGGGCATGGCGCTGCTCGCTGTTATTAAGACCGGCATGGCATCGTCGGCGCAGGTTGGGATTTTCCAGCCAGTCCAGCATGAACAGGGTCCGCTCGATCTTGCCGATTTCCTGTAGCGCGACGTCGAGCTGGTTTTGCCGCTCATAGGCGGCGAGCTTTCGCAGCATGACCGATGGCGCGACATGGCCGGCCTTGATCGACCCAACGAGGCGCAGCACATCGTCCCATTGTTCACCGATGATGTCGGTGCGGATACGCTTGCCCAACAGCGGGGCAACGGAAGGATAGGCCGTGACCGGCGCAATCGGCGCGAGCCGCCTGTCCGGAAAGTCGCGCAGGCGCGGGCAGAAGCGGAATCCCAGCATCGCGCACAGGGCGAAGACATGATCGGTCGCTCCGCCGGTGTCTGTGTAGTGCTCGACGATTTTCAGATCGGTGCCGTGGCTGGTGAGGCCGTCGAGGACATAGGGCGCCTCATGCGTCGCCGCTGAGATCACGTTGATGTGATAGGGCGCGCGTTGATCGGAAACATGCGTGTAAAAGCTGAAGCCATGATCGACCCCATAGCGGGCGTTGATGTCGCCCCCCGATGCGCCGCGCTTCGCGCCCCTGAAGAACTGGCCATCGGAACTGGACGTGGTGCCGTCGCCCCATACTCGTGAGAATGGCAGGCGGTGATGCGCGTTGATGAGGACGGCCAGCGCCGCGCCGTAGCTGTCGTCGCGGATATAGGCGTCATGGGTCCACAGGAGCTGATCGCGCGTAACGCCCTGGCTCGCAGCGGCCATGCGCGACAGGCCGAGATTGGTGGCGTCGGCCAGGATGGTGGCGAGCAGCGCGTTTTCATTGGGACACGGCTCGCCGGTGCGCAGGTTGGTGAACGCCGCGAGAAAGCCGGTTTCCTGCGCCACCTCATGCAGCAGCTCGGTGATACGGATGCGCGGCATCATCGCGTCGAGCCGATCGGCCAGCGCTTCGGCGTCGGGCGTCACTATCGTGCGAACGGGGGATATCTGGAGGCGGTCGTCGCGGTATCGCACACCCTCCAGAGCGTCACGCTTCAGGCGCTGGGCAAATTTCTTCAGCCGCCAGTCCAGTTCGCGGCCCCGTTGTTCGAGCCATTCGCCGGCTGTGGGTGGCAGGCCGAGAGTCGACACGATCGGCTTCGCCTTCGGTTCGCTGAGCAGGTAGCTGTCGAACCGGCGGTATCCCGCCGATCGCTCTACCCAGACATCGCCGGAACGCAGCTTGTTGCGCAGATGCGCGATCGTCGCGATTTCCCAGAGGCGCCGGTTGATCTTGCCGTCATCGCCCACGACGATCTTCCGCCATTCCTTGCGGAAGGGCATCGGAGCGTCGGCAGGCAGATCGCGTTTGCCCGACCTGTTGAGGTCGCGCAGCATCTCGATGGCGGCGATCGTTTTCGCACTGCCCTTTCCCGCCCTGAACTGGAGCGCCTCAAGCAGATCGGGGGCGAACTTGCGTAACGTCGCATAGCGATCGGCCGCGACCGTCAGCGGATCAAGACTGGCGGTTGCCGCGATCGTCGCCACTTCCGGCCTGGCCTTCAGGAGGGTGTTCCACCCGACAGATGCGTCCAGGGCCTCTATCGGATTTTCGCCGGTATCGACCGCATCGGTCAGCGCGTCGATCGTCCTGCAAAAGATCAGCATCAGTCGCGCCACATTCTTCGACGTGGTGGCATAGCTGCGCGCCTGAGCGTTCTTCGCGCGGGTGAAGATGCTGCCGATCAGCTTGTCCGCCATCTCCAGGGCGTGG
>Ga0181595_10004290_pt1 | contig 13167 bp, 9 predicted proteins | sample 041ome_7_FD_145604 | JGI IMG/M metagenome (GOLD analysis project Ga0181595, IMG submission 145604) | Coastal salt marsh microbial communities from the Groves Creek Marsh, Skidaway Island, Georgia - 041401AS metaG (spades assembly) | ecosystem: Environmental > Aquatic > Marine > Intertidal zone >...
CTCCTTCTCCGATCCTCCGGCGCCTTCTTCTCGACGGTTCTCGTCGAGTTTTGGCAACTTTTCTTTCAACCGAATCTCCACCAAATCTTTCGAGAGTAAACGCGTCAAGTGCGTCGCCAACTCTTCGTTTTCAATTTTCCACTCGCGCTCGTAGTTTTCCTCGCTCAGCGACATCGACAGACGAGGCGACGACGAGGAACCGTCGCGAAGTGGTTTTCGTTGATTCTTCTCTTCTTCTTCATCTTCTCTCCTCTTTGACGAATCGCGCAAAACTAAAACTTTCACGCGAAACTCTCCTCTGACTCGCATGTTTTTCTTCTTCTTCTTCTTCTTCAGAACGCCGCTACTTTTTTACGCTTCTTGCATTTATGTTACACAGTTTATGCGACGGATTTCTCTCAACGCGAAGACGAGAAGACGAGAGAGAGAGAGAGAGAGACGGAGAGGAGGCGAGCAATGAGAGGGTCGTAAAAATAGAAGAAAACGGAAGAAGAAGAAAATCCCCTAAACCCTAAAAAATGAAACCCTAAACAAAAAATCTGTCTGCTGGTGAACTCACTCGCACAGAGAGATACGCTCGCGCTATTAATACGCTCTTAAAAGTTTCGCCGACGAAGAGCGCACACATAAAGCACACGCATATATATATATATATATATATATACACACACACACACACAGAGAGAGAGAGATAATATGTTCTCGACGAAACTGATCCACCCGAATCAGGAAATCGAGTACGAAATCGCGCACTCTCCCGTGAGAGCGTTGAAACATTCCTACGATTCCAACTTGAGAAGAGCGAGGAGTTTAGATTTACCGAGAGACGCGTTCGAGAGACGGGTGTCGGAGGAGAAGTTTAGGAGTTTGAAGGAACATTTGAAACGGTTCGAGGAAGATTCGATCGCGTCTTCGTCTTCTTCGTCGGATGATGATGATTTAGAAGAAGACGATGATGATGACGAGAGAATAGAGGAGGATGAAGACGAGATATCGCTGAGCAAAAACGGCGCGAGAAGACGAAGAAGACGAAGCAGCAGGAAGAGCAGCAACACTAATAATAATAATACTACTAATAATAAACGCGCGCCGAGCACTGAAACTAGTAGTAAAAGTAGCAACAGAAGAAGAAATAGAAGCGGGAGATATCGCTTCCCTCTCTCGTCTTTGATTGATTTTCGCAAGCTAGGGAGACACAAGCGGTACGCGGACTTGACCATGTCTCGACCGCTCATGCGAGGGTGGTTGCACTGTTTGTTAGCTTCGGTTGGATACCCAATATTAATATACAACAACAAGTCGGAATGGTTTCGAATGCACCCGAGAACCTTTTGGTTGATGATGTGCACGCTGGTGCCGTATACGTGTTCGACGTTTTTACACTTCATTCCGTGGAAATCGAGGTTCGCGCACGACGTCGCGTTGAGCGCGGATTTTCTCGGGATATCCTTCGGATTCACCTCTCACACGGTGTTATTCTCCGAGAAATTGTTTCGAGGCACGGAAGCGCGCATCGCCATCTGCGCGACGACGATTCTTTTTCTCATGCAAATACTAGCGTTTCGCCAAAAGCAAACGTGCGTGATGAAATATATGCGAAGAGAACGATTCCTCATTTTCGCATTAAACATCGTCTTGCTCATGATCACGGAGACGAAATACATACACGGCGTGAGCTGGAAAACAAACGTTGCCATCCAGTTTACGAGCAAATTCCTCTCGCCGTTTTATTTCGTCTATTGCACTCGCATGGATTGTAAACGACGAAGCCCATTGACGATTCCCGGGATTTGGTGCGCGCACGAAAATTGGCATCTCATGATTTTCGCCAATCATTTGATGCAAATATACGCCATGATTCGCTTAGTCGGGGATTACTGTCCCGAAAATAGAGCGTGTAGCGACGTGTTGAGTAGCTGGGGGTAGTTCATGTGTGTGTTTTGTTTAGATAGATGCTGGTACTTAGATAGAGAGATTTTCGATATATATTTATTACTGTTAGTCATGTAAGTCGCAAAAGCTCACACAAACAACGTTCTTCATTTTTTAACACGAATAAAAAAATGGCAGACGAGAACAAAAAGGAAAGGAGTGTACCAGGCGCTGCTGCTGGTGCTGCTGCTTTGACATCCGCAAACACCTCTGCGACGACGGCCAAGGATGAATTCCAGCGCGTGGTGTCTCAGCACGATAAACACGCCGGACGTTTAGCGCGGGATCTAGGTAAATAAATTTCGATTCTCAATTTTTTCCCCTAAGAACGCAAACAAATCACAACTGACTCTTTGTGTCATCTCTCATTCATTCATGCGCATATAAAATATAAAGGCGAAAATAGAAAAGACGCGGCTGAAAAAGTCGCCAATCTCACCTCCACGCTCGTCTCTGGCATCAATCGAGGCGTTTTGGAGGTGTTTGAAAACCAAAAGCAAGTGGAAAAAGAGGCGAAAATTTTGCAAAAAAAAGTCGAAGAGTTTAAAGAGGAGAGCGGGAAGTGGGTGAAAAGTTTGGAAGATTTCGACGAGTCGTTGAAAGCCATCGGGGATTTTGAGAATTACGTGATGACTTTAGAGAAAGAGTTAGTTGGGATTAGCGAGGAGTTGAAAAAGAGGAGAGGATGGTGATTGTTTCTGTTGTACTTTTTGTGTTGATATCGATTGATTAGTTTGTAATTTTGCTTTCGCGCGTGTTCATGTGTTTTTACATTTTAACTTTCTTCTCTGTCTCTCTTCATCACTGCTACGATCTATCCTTGCATTTGCGCGTCGCCGCCACTGGAAACCGCCGTCGCTCTGCAAAAGAGTCTCTCGTTCAGCGCCCTCGCGATGGACTGCTTCGCGTGTTCGGCGGCGATACTTTCCGCTTCACGAGCGGCGGCGCGCAACTTTTCACTCTCCGGGCCACCGCAGAGAGCTTTTAACGTTTTCGCGTCGAGATGGCGCGTAGTCGCCGCGGCTTCCGAAGTTTTTGGCGTCGTTCCTCTTTCTTTTCTTTCTTTACCGCTGCCACCATCATCGTGATCACCATCACCGCCGCCAGCGGCGACGTTGGCGTCATCGTCCAAAAGTAAGGCGCGCATGCCACCTTCCTCGTCTTCCATCTCACCTCGTCCTCCTCCTTTCTTACTCACCCCGTAAAATTCGTGCTGTTGCGAAGATATTCCACCCGTACCATCTTCGTCCGCTAAAAACCCTCTTGTGATAATCGTCTGCATCTTTTGCCCCACGTCCTTCACCGAAGCGTCCACGAATTTCTTCGCCCCGGAACTCTTACTCAAAGGCATCGATGTAAAACTCGATGCCCAGTACTCGTCCCATAATCGTTTTAAAATCTGTCCATCCAACGTCGATTTGAAAATCGAAATCGGCAACTCGTAATACTTATCCTTGTGCACGCCGTAATCTTCAATCTTGGCCGACGGGACGAAATCGCCAACCCCGGAACCTCCTCCTCCGCCGATCCTTTTCCCTCCTCTGCTATTAGTTTCGGCATATCCTTCCGGATACGTTCTAAATGCGCCAATTTCCACTCTTCCACTAGCTTGACTTCTAACCGGATCGACCACGATTGCTAAATACGGATCGGTAAACATTTGATTCTGCGACTGCGTATCCACGTCGATGCCGCTCAACCAACACCCGTACCCGGGATGCGAGTGGTACCACCCAACCACGTGTTCCTCTCGTCCGTTTCTCTTCGCGCAATCGTTGTATTCAATCATGTATTCGTTAGCCTCCGATTGCGCGGACACTCGCGTCTCTGTCCCTTCCACCGGTAACGGAAACGCGTCCACGACTATAAACTTCCCGTCTTTGGTCACTTTCCCTTGGAGCAAGCCCATGACTTCTAACTCCCCGCCTCGTTTCGCGTGCGTGCTGATTTTAATCAACGCCAGCGCGGATAACTTTACCTCGGTAAAAAACTTCGCGTCTTTCTTCCACGGTTTGTCTCTGTCCAACGTTTTGTATTCCTTCTCGTCGTACTCGAAGAGTTGATCGTCCGCGCTGAGTTCGACTATTTCGTTTGCCAATTCGAACCGAAATCGTTCGCGCAATTTGCTTCTTTCTTCCTCTTCTTGTTCTTCTTTCGAAGTGAAAGAAGAATCGATGGATGTCTTCTTGTTCGTCATGACGACGAGGATGGTGATTTTCGTTCTTCCTCTTTATTGCGCGTCTCCTCGTGTATTACCACGGAGAAAGAGAAAGCGTTGTTCTTCTGACGAGATCTGTAACTGTAAAAAAAGTGTCTTGACGCTTGACTTTTTTCTTCAGGCGCGGAGAGATTTTTAAGACGCGAATGTATATGTTATGTACATGTAGTTGTATGTGACAAGAATAATAAAGATACAAAAAGCTAAGGTTGTTATATTCTACTTATATATATATGTGTGTATGTTTGTGTGTGGACGTGAAGTATAGACGCGGGGGTCTTTTTTCAATCAATCCGAGTAGCGATACTGTTCGTCCTCTTCCGAGGAGGAGTAGGTATCGTCGTCCGATGATAAGTCATCTCCATCGTCCTCGCACGCTTGAGTTTCGCACAAACCCATTCTCGGCGCTTCGGTTTCTTCGCCCTCTTCTTCTTCGTTCCAACCGCCGTATTTGGCTAAAAACGCCAACGCGACGCCGTTGGTCCAACCGAATCCGGTTTGAGGCGCGTATTCGCCTCCGCGGCCGATGGCGCCGAAAAATCGGCAATCGTATTTTTCGTGCATAGCGTGCGTGAGACGCAAACCTTTAGATACGGATTTCAAATACTTGTGCGCTTCAGTTTTCGCGAAATTGGCGTAGACTTCGTTTTGTTCGCCGCCATATTCGGAGACGCCTTCGACGAGCATGTGCGTGAGCGGCGCCCAGACGTTCGGGAAGTCCCACTGTTCTCCAGATTTAACCGTGGAGCACGCGATGCCGGCCGCGTCCACGATCGGAGATTGTCGCAAACTTTCGCACGCGTCCAAAGCCTCTTTAGAGTTCTTCTCAAAAACGCCGCACCAAAGAGGAACCCAATCTGAAGCGTACGGGCCTGGCGCAAACGAGTATTCGTACACCGCGTCCGGGTCGTCGAAGCGGTTGTTCTTATGTAAAGAAGGATCTCCGATCGTCCCGTCGATGTTGTACGTGTCGAATTTCGATCGTCTCAAGACAAGATCGCGCCATCGTTTCTCCGAATCGTCCCAAATGACCTCGTATATGGCATTTCTTCGAGTTTCCGCCATGATTTCAAATTGCGTCGCGAGTTCTTGCGCGTATTCAACTTCTTCCACCGATTCGACGTTTTGTTCCAACTGTCTCGCCAACCAAGCGATGTCCCGTTCCATTTTGTACATAAATCCGTTTAAATCCGCGGGAACAATTTTAGTAGTGCGGATAGTACGAATCGATTGTCGATCTTCGAACCATCGAGAGGAGAAATCGTGACCGGACTCCGCCGCGGAAGCAATGTCGCGAAACAAATCGGCGCGCAATCGATCCGTCTTTTCCTTGGAATCCTTGGAATCGCAGAACTTATTGCAAAACTCCTTCGCGGTGTCTAAATCTTCGCGGTACGATTCCGGTCTCGGCTTTTCTGTATACGCCCAGTATCTAGATAACGTGTGCAAATTCCCAGTAGATTGCGAGACGACGTTTATGCACTTTTCAGGCCTCGTCATGTATTTGTGCTCGCGTTGTAGCAGCGGAACCGCATATTTTAACAATTCTATATCTCGCGTCGCTTCGTAAATCGCGCGAACCGCGGTGGCTAATACCGGTGGCTGAGAACGATTTAAATAGTACACGCGACTTCCATTCGGAACGTACCCGAACCGTTCAACCATAGAGAGCAAGTTTCGAATGACTCCAGTCGCCGTCGAGTACATGTCGCTCTCGAGTAAACCGAGCGCGACCCAATACGTGTCCCAGTAATACGTTTCGCGAAATCGTTCTCCAGGAACGATGGCTACGTGTGGTAGTGGAATTAATGATGACTTCTGTTGTTGCGGCTGCATGTATGGTGGTTGATTCTGAGGAAACGCGGGGTTTATTTGAAGCTGCGATTTTATCGCCCCGGTCAGAGCGCTCACTCTGTTGTTCATCAAAGAAGAACCATCACTTTGGACTTGCTGATTCACCGCGATCGTCCTAGTCATTTTCGGCGACGCTAACGGGGAATTTGGAATCACTCCTCTCGGCGTGTTCGATCCCGTCGCGTATTCCAACGGCGTCGACTGTCGCTGGTTCGCCGACGGCGCTACGCTTCGCGCCAATAACGGCCACGTGTTGTTACAGTGTCGAGCGAGTTGAATAGCCTTGGCGTGATGCTTATACGCCTCCTCCTCGTCTGCATCTCCTAAACCTCCACCTTCTTTTTTCGCACTGTTCGAAGTTCCTCCCATCATCGTCACTTCTTCGTCTTCTTGGATGCTATTTAACCTTCCCATGCTCGTGGATAACTTCACCGTCCCTCCTCCGTTTTCCGCTAATATTTCTGGATGCAATAACTTTGCAATCACCGACGGCATTTCCGTCCAATCGTTCAACAAATTCACCAGCTCGTTCGCCACCGTCCCTTCCTCGCCGCCACCTCTGTTACCACTGCCACCGATATCGTTTAATCCGCTTGGCCCTTCAAAGAAATGCCCTTCGAAAAATTGCTTCATCACGTCCTCGTCCGTTTTGCTCTCTCTCTCCATAATCTGACCCATCCCAGACGTCCCAGCAGCAGCAGCCGACCCAGCGCCCACGGACGTGCTCTCCTCGCCTCTCCCGCTACCAATAGTCCCTTCTCGATTATTCCCAATGTTTAAGAAATTCGAAATCGTCACGCTCGCGCTCGATCGAATCTCCGTATCCACGAAATCTTTCGAGTCGAGAAAGTTCATCGATTGGTGCGCAGCGTCTAAAATAGCCAAGTTCGTGTACACCTCTTGCACCGACGTCAACGAATGATGCGAATCGAAACCGTGCGCGAACGATATATCAATCGCCGGTGAATCCGATCGTGGCGGCATCAAGTCATCCTGAGAGAGAAGTGGATTTTTAAACGCCTTCGCTTCCGCCTCCTCCGAACTCAAGTCTTCTGGTTCTTCTTCTCTCTTGCTTCTCATCTCGCTCGAGGTCGTTTCGATGTTCATCTTCCTCTCGTTTTCCACCGTTTGGCGCAAACGCTCCAAGTCTTCCTCGTAAAAACTGTCGTTATTGTAACTGTCGTTGTCGTTCGCGGAAGACGACGCGACGACAGCGGCGGCGCTTCTTCCTCCTCTTCTTCTTCTTTCACTAAAACCGGTTGTTGTTGTTGTTGTTGTTGTCTTGTGATAAAATGTCAAGCCCCCGGCTGACCACTTACACCGCGCTGCGCGGCGTGGGGGACGCGCCGCGTGACACCAACAAAGCTTCGTAAACGCGCTCAAAACAACGACAACGCCGCCGCGCGCGCCGCCTCTCCTCGCAAAAACAGTTGGAGAGGAAGAAGCGGAGATGATGGTGTGAAATGCGCGCGCGCGCAAAAGAAAAAATGAGGAAAAAAAGTGTCTCGGAAAAGTCGCCACGAAACAAAGGCGAACGTCACGCGCGAATAACAATAATATATATATATATAATGATATGCCTGGGCGGGGAGTAAAGTGTGTGATATTAAAATCAATCTCCGCTCTCTGTTCTCTTCAAATCTCCGCGCTCGCGCGCAGAAGAAAGAAGAGGAGAATGAATATATTCGTATTAGTTGCCGACGTCTTTCATCAACTCTCCGATTAAATAACTTTGCACTCTCGGCCCGAACGCTTTGGCGTACGAGTCTCGGCTGCAGCATCTGCCCATAAACTTGGCGACGTGCGGCCACCGTTTAAAGCTAACGCCTTGAAAGAATTGCGGCACGTAGAGTAAATACGCGGCAACCGCGACGTCGGCGACGCCGAACTCGTCGCCGGAGAGCCACTCGCGTTTGCTCAAAACGTCGTCCAATCTTCGCATGCCTTTGGTTTCGTTTTTAATCCCGGTGTCGATGACTCGCCCGTTGGCGTCTTCTTTAAAACAGATGGGATCTAACGACGCGTTCGCCCATAAAACCCACGAATACGCGTTCGATTTAGCCTTGTCGTCCTTCAATTCGCCGCACTTATCCGCCAGGTATAAGAGAATAGCTCCAGACTCGAACAGTTCGACGTCGCCTTTGTGCCGCAACGCCGGCACCTGCCCGAACGGGTGCGGGTTGGACACATCTCTCGGTTCTTTCAACTCGAACGGAATCCCTTTCTCGTGCAAATACCAGTTGATGAGAGGAGACCGCGAACCTTGCGAGCCGTACAAGATGAAATCGCTGCTGCTGCTATCGTTGCTACTGCTACTATCCGCTACGTCAGAAGACGACGACGATGACGAGGCTTTCGCGGTCGCGTGTCGTCTTCTTCGCTCCGCGCGCATCGTCGTCGTCGACGACGACGAGTCCCCACCGCCGATGAAGAAGGAGCAAAAGTCGTCGTCGTTTTCATCGTCGTCGTCTTCGCGACGTTTAAAAAAGCAACCACCACCAAAACCGGCTTGTTGTCGTCCTCGTCGTCGTCTCGTCGTCGCCGCCGCGTCGAAAGAAGATGAAAAACGACCACCACTACCACCACAGCGACGACCACGACGAGCGCCGCCGATAAATAAAGCGCTTCGAGTGGGGGAGGCGCCGCTGCTCGCGGTGGAGAAAGCGGCAAAAGCCATGGCTCGCGTTCTCGTTTATCTTCTGTTTGTGGATGATTTCTTTTCCCGTGGCCGGGGCTTCAAAAAGTGAAGATTTTGGAAAACGAACATCGCACTCTTCACACTCATCAAAAACACGAACGCGCATACATAAAAGACGAGAGAGAAAGAGAGAGAGAGAGAGAATACGATTTTAAAATACCAGAGAACAACAATGTCGTCTGCTACTTTTCCCTCCGTGGCGACGACGGTTTCGCAGCTCGCGTGCCAGCAAAGAGCGAGCGCGGCGAAGAAATCAACCTCATCATCTCGTTGTTGTTGTTTATCCAATCCATCGACGTCGTCGCCATCGTCGTCGTCGTTCGCGCAACGACAACGACAGAGAAGAACGAGAAGAGGCGAAGGTTTGATAACGAGCATGGGTAAAAAAGGCGGCGCGTTTCTCAAAGAGTTCGCTCCGGAACCGACGCCGGAAGAGAAAGCGAAACAGGAGGAAAGAAAAAAAGCGGAAGAGTTGGCCCGTACCGGTGGGTTCCCGGAGTTGTTGAAAAACAGCAACGACGAGGTGTTCAACTGCAACGTCATGGTCAAGAATAAAGGGTTCGGGGTCCTTTGGAACGGGATCGGAACGCTGACGATTCCAGATACCGGCGTGAAAGAAAATTCAGTGAATCTCGCGCGAGTCGTTTGCGCGCAACGGAAAGAGCTGTTGAGATCCAACTGCGCGCGCTTATATCCGAAGATGCAAAAGTTCCCGATGGAGTGGGCCGTGCAGCCGTTCGACGACCCGTACGCGGACCCGCTTGATTTAGATATGATTTTGGACGGTGAATACGTCACCGAAATGGTTCCCGGGAACTTTCAGTTCTTGAAGAAAGGCAGAACTGTCGGGCCCGGCGCTTAAGAGAGATGAGAGAGATAAGAGAGAGAGAGAGAAGAAGTTTTAAACAAAGCGAACGTGTATTTACATCTGTATACCGAGTGTGTGTGGTTTCGCACGACTTGAAAGCTAAAAACACCATCGTCATCCATCGTCCATCCATTAAGAATAATGTGAGCATCCCCCACCAACACAAAAAAAGAGTAAAAAATAGTTCATATTATCCACTTTTCACTCTCTCCTCTCTCTCCTCTCGCCTCTTTCGCTTGCTCTACGAGTAGTGAGAGCAAAAAGTGCACCTTTTTACCCTCATAAAATACACAAAATGTCATCTCTCGCTTTTGCTCCTGCGAACACCACCAGGGGGGCGCAAAGCTTCGTCGTTTTCTCCTCCACTCGTCGTCGTCGCGTGAAGAGAAGCGGTAACGCTGCCGCAGTTTTCCGACGAGACGGTCTCTGTTTTTTTGAGTCGACGAGTTCGAGGAGAAGAAGTACTAAAACGAAAGCGTCGTCGTCGGAATCCTCCTCGGAAATGCGACTCTCCGCCGCCGAGAGGAAACAATTGGAGGAGCAAAGAAAACTGTTCGAAGCGGAGTTGGCGCGGCGGGAGCGCGCGAAGCAGCGAAAATCGGACGAGCCGGATTATAAAGCCATGTTTCGAGAGGAGGAGAAAAAACTGAACGAGTCGTTGATGTCTGGAGAATCCGAGAGCGTGAACGAAGCGGACGTGGAGTTTCGCAGGAGACAGCTGATGCTGATGAAAGTGGAAAAAGAGCTGAAGCCGATGGCGAGAGGATACGGAGTTTCACCGTCTGGAACGAAAGCAAAATTAGTGGAGAAGATTCTCGAGCACGAGATGAAAACGCTGGCGATGACGAGCGATTTTAACGAGCAAGATGTGGTCGATGGCGCGAGTTCGTGGAGGAAAGCGAGAAGCGTGGACGAGAAAGTCGCGAAGGAGAAGGAAGGAGAGAACTGGGCGCAAACGGAACGGAGTCGAATGCTGAAAGATACGTACGGGTTTGGGCGAGGAAATATCGACGACGACGACGACGACGACGATGAAGAAGAAGACACGTGGAGTCGAGGTGAGGACGACGAGGAAAACGATGGATTTACTTCGTACTCCGACAATCGGTTCGGAAGAGAAGTGGACGACTCGATTTACGAAATCGAAAGCGAGAATCCACACTTGGTTTTATCAAAAGACGTCAAGAAAAGAGCGACGGAACAGGATTTGGAACGACGATACGCGATGATTAATGGGTTGCGAGAGGTGGCGAAATCAAAAGTTGGTTTAGAGAGAGATTCGACGTTGATTTTAAGCGCCATCGCTTCCTCCATCGAGGAGTTTTATAAGAAAAACGCCAGAAGGTCGGCGTTTACGACCTTGGACAGAGCGAGAAAAGGTTTGCTCTTTGGACGCGGGATTGATGTCGTGGCAGATATCGACGTCGATAAAGGGAATTTTCGACTACTCGTTCGCGTTTTAGGAAGGAATGGAACGATTGAAAGAGAGTACGACGACGCCGCGTTTTTCGATAAATGGATTCGTTCGGGAGGACGACGACGCATCACAGATTTAGGCAAAATGTTGAACGAACACATGAAACGAGAAGTTTCCTACAAAGCGACAGAATATTACGACGAATACATGATTGGTGAAGTTGTCACAGGAACAGCTCGAATGAGAGGGTACGACGACGAGTGGCTTTTGGATTTACCGAACGGCGCGACGGCGACGTTACCGGCGTCTGAACAGATTCCAGGTTCAGCGAGTGATTTCGTCCAAGGCGACGAGGTTGTCGTTTTGGTTTTAGGCGTGGACGACAATCAATACGCGGCTGGACAAAGAGCGCCCGTTTTAGTTTCCTCGGCAGTCGCTGGTGTCGTTGCTGGGGTGATCACCGCGCAAGTCCCGGAATTGAGAGACGGTAAATTGCAAATCGTAAACATCGCGAGAATCCCCGGGAAATCGACAAAGATTATCGTCAAATCAAACGATCCGGGAGTAAACGTGAAAGATGCGTGCTTAGGCGTCAACTTCGAACGCATAGAGCGCGTAAAGCAGTTGATTTGTTCCGGTGACGAGTTGATTCAAATCATCGACTTCAAGAACGGGCGATTGTCAGGTTTGGTGCGACAAGCGCTCTTCCCTGGATCGTGCAGACGAGCAAAGATGGTCAAAAAGCCCATATTCGAAGACGAATTTGTGCAAGTAGACGAGCGCGGTAGGATTATTCGAAGAAGACGAGACGGGAGTGAGATTGGACCGCAAGCGATTAAGGACAAGGACGAGGACGAGGCGAACGAGTTCGACGATTACGACGACGACGAGGAAGAAGGTTTGCTCTTGAAGAATGCTACGGATGGCGGAGAGGAAGAAGTAAACGAGGAAGAAGAAGAGCTTCTGAGTGATGGTTACGGGTCCGCGGATGTCACCATAGATGACGATTATTACTTCGAGAATGTTAAATATCGAGAATTTGGTAAAATTGAAGCCATAGTACCGAAAGAGGATTTATCCAAAGCAATTGGCGCGAACGGCTTAAACGTTAAACTTGCCGCATCCGTTTGTCGATGCTTCATCGAAATCTTCACAGAAGATGGTGACGATAGCGGATATCGAAGCGACGGATTCGGAGAAGAGCGCCGTGATGGAGGCAACTTCGGCGGCTTCAACTCGTACGATAACGACCGCAGAAGAGATTTCAACCGCAACGCCGCCGACGACAGCGATAATCGCTGGTCGGAAGACTTGAGCTGGAACCGCGACAACTACGATTACGACGACGAGACATCCGCTGACTACAACGACAGCTCGTCGTTTTACGACGATTTAATCGGTAGTCTTGAAGACGAATCCTGGCGCGACGTTCCACCAGGCAAGCCGATGAACTTGACCGAAGATGACATCAGCATGGAAGTAAACGCTTTGAACGAACAAATCCGTAAAAACCGCGAAGAAGGAGATGGAGGAGAAAACCATTCTTCAGATTCCGCGTCGACGAAAGAAGCGGAGGACAAAGACGGTATTTTTGCGAAAATGGAAGCGCTCGAATTCGACGACGAAGAAGGAGAATTCTTCGACGAAGAGGACGAAGACGGGGGTAACTTCAACGACATGGACGACGAGGAAGACGACGACTTCTACGATGATCTCTGGGACGACGAAGACGACGACGAGAGAGAAAGCGATCTCGACTTGAAGTAGTGAATTTTAGTAGCGCGCATTTTGCGTTGTAGTTGCAAACGTTTGAAAGATTAAAAGTACCTCGTAATTTGTAAAAACACAATTTTCAGAGAATTCTCTTCTCTTCTTCTTTAAAAAAAATACGCGCAAGAGAAATGCACACGACAGCCTCCTTGTCTCTGATGCTGAGCGCGCTGAGTTCGCTCTCGCTGAGTTGCTTCGATATGCAGCGCTCGAATGGCTTTTCTTCCTCCGCCGTCGTCAAGAGGAGAAGAAAACGCGCGTCGGCGAGGACGACGAGGAGGAGGAGGACGACGACGCTTTTCTACTTGGAAGAAGAAGAAGAAGAAGAAGCAAACGAAAACGCGATGCGAGAGATCATCAGAGCGCGCGCGTGGACGACGACGCGAGCCGTCAGGGCGCCGAGTGATGTT
>Ga0181595_10004303_pt1 | contig 13139 bp, 14 predicted proteins | sample 041ome_7_FD_145604 | JGI IMG/M metagenome (GOLD analysis project Ga0181595, IMG submission 145604) | Coastal salt marsh microbial communities from the Groves Creek Marsh, Skidaway Island, Georgia - 041401AS metaG (spades assembly) | ecosystem: Environmental > Aquatic > Marine > Intertidal zone...
GGTCAATGAAAAAACGACTGCCTATATTGGCAGCAGGATGAATCTCAATACCAGTAATCCATCGCGCCAATGTAGATAAAAATCTAGCCAACCATTTGAGTTGCCATTTCCATAGTTGATGACTAAGGCGATAAAAGATGAGAGCTTGAACACCTGAGTAGCAGGTAATGATCTCGAAAGCATTTCTCGCTGCAGGATCTCTTGCATATACACTGTTAATATCATCAGAAATTTTCATCTGCAAATTATATCATAAAGTGCTAATAAACTATTCTTTGAGATTAATCTCATCTAGTAAGGGTTTTATTGCACTCAATATATTTTTAAAAAGATTTGGATTTCTTTTTTCTTCGAGACTAAGGAGTTTTTTAAAATGTTCTCTCTTAGTTGGTTTTGAAAAGCACGCAGGACAATTATCATTTATTATTGGGAGTTTTGCATTAAAAGAAAAAGATCTAAGTTGGTTTTCTCGAACGAAGACTAAAGGGCGAATAACTCTTATATCACCCTTATCGTTAAGATAATTTGCTTTCATTGTCTTAATTTTTCCGTTTTGAAAAGCTGACATCATAAAGCTTTCAGCAAGATCATCTAGATGTTGGCCTAAAGCTAGTACATTGTATTTATTCTCTCTTGCAATTTGATACATTAAGCCTCTTTTCATACGAGAACAAAATGCACAGAATGAATCACCAGACATGCTTTTTTTTGCCTGTTCCATTATTGGGTATTCAACATAAAAATATTCAACTCCGAATTGATTAAAGTATTGTTTTAATTTTTTTGGATTAAAACCTTCAATTTCTGGATCTACAGTTATGACGCCTAGATCAAAATTAATTGGTGCTGCTGCTTTGAAATATGAAAGAATATGAAAGAGACTCATGGAGTCTTTGCCTCCAGAGACCGCGATCAAGATTCGATCTGAATTGTTTATGAGCTTAAACTCATTGATCGCTCTCCCAACAGGTCTTGATAGAAGCTTGGGTATTTTTATCCTGTTATCCAATGATTTAAATTTTCTTTCTGTTCTTGGGAAATATCTGTAATTATTTCAAGTTTCGCATGAAATGGTTCAAGAAGATATTTTTTTACTGGTATTTCCATTAATAAAGAGTCTCTAATAATTCCAAATTTAATAATTTCACCATCATTTATTGAATATATTCCACTAACCAATTCTTTTGGTGTCTTCTCTTCATAATTCATCGAGATAATCTTATCGCCAACGTATATGCCATACTCTTGAACGCATGAATCATCATATATAGTTTTAACAAAACCACTATCATCAATACTCATGCCAAAACTCTCTAAATCACTTATTTTATTTTCTAAAGAAAGATTAATTCCTAGATAGTTGAGTGACTCTTTTATTGGCAAATCTTTTTTTCCGAATAAATAGCTATCAAAAAATTCTTTATAGTTTCTTGTGTCTATTTTTTTGATCTCTTCTTGAATACAATCATAATCTGTGCCAATAGAATTATGATGACTCCAAATATTCTTGACAATAGTATCCAAGGACATTCGATTTTTTTTATTTTTTCTGATAAGAATATCCAAACAAAAAGCCAATAAAGCTCCATTGTTGTAGTAGCTCACAATAGCATTTGGAGCATTCTCATCTTGCTGATAAAACTTCGTCCATGCATCAAAACTTGAATCAATTAGTGTTTGTCTATAACGCCCTTTTGATTTAAAGTAGCGAGTGATATTTGTCGAAAATAGTGTTAGATATTCTTCTAAAGATACTAACTTTGATCTTAAAAGGGTCAATTCATCATAATAAGAAGTAAACCCCTCATATATCCACAATTGACTAGTATGAACTTCTCGAGTTAGGTCAGGATTGTGAAATTCTTTCGGCTTGACTCTTTTGACCCACCAAGTGTGGAAATATTCATGCGCGCATAGGGCTAAAAACTTAATATAGTTAGGATTAAGTTTCCCATCTTTAATTTTAACTAGGTCCTCTCTTGATGAAATTAGGGCACAACTGTGATTGTGTTCAAGACCACCATACCCTTTGCTTTTAACGTAATTCAAAAACAGGTAATTTTTAGTCGCTGGCTCTTGAAAAAAATTTTCATGGTGTAGGCATATAGCAGCCAAATCGGCAGTTATAGATTCGATATTCGCCTCATGTTTACCTGATAGAGTCATTTGATAATTAACCTTCTCTGTTGAGAAATTAAAGGCCGTAAAGTCTGCCAATTCAACTGGGTGATCGATTAATTCATGATATCCTTTGGCGAAGAATGTATAAGATTTGTTCTCGACCAGAGGCATTGAGGTTGCAATAGACCAGTTACCTATTACTAAGTCTTTATCAGGTAAATTAATCTTTACTTCAAAATCAGCATTATCATATCCTAACGGTAAGAGAAAGACACTTGAGCCATTAAAAAAACCCCTTTCAGCAGATAAGAATGCACTTCTGACCGATGGATCAAACGCATAGATTGAATAATTTAAAGTTAATTCAGAATCTGTTGGCTCAACTATCCAGTGATTTTTATCAATTTTTTTACTTTTTAGTTCGCCATTATTAGCTTCTAGATCAATAATATGTTTTGAAAAATCTCTAATCAAATAACTTCCAGGTATCCAAGAAGGCAACTGAAATACTTGACCAAGTGGATTTGGATGAGTAACTTTTAATATGACTTCGAAAATATGTCGATTAGGATATTTTGCAGTTATCTCATATTTGACCACGGCTAAATACATTAAATTAATTGGTCTAACAGAGCTTTAATATCAATCACAACCTTTTGATACTGGGTAACAGATTTAGCTAGATTTAGACGGGCATTTTGCTCACTATTTTGAGCGCTAATTACAAACTCCATTTCACCATTACCATTATTATAATTTTCTCGTTGCTCTCGAGCCCTTTCATTGGCTATCTGGATCTGTTTTTTTCCTAAATTAATTATCTCTCTAAGAGAGTCAACTTGTTGTCTATATTTTCTTCCCAAAGTCATTAAATCAATTAATAATTCGTCATACTTTAATTCCAATTGCTGGTTAATTTTTTTGGTCTTTGATAATCTAGATGCCTCTTGAGTTTGTCCAATGGGAAGAGTGTATGTGAGCCCTATATCCCAAGATGAATTTTGATTACTATTAGCATTTGAAATATTATCTTTTTGGCCTTCGCTGGTAATACCGATATCCAAATCTAGTTTAGGCAAAGATTCATTCTCATAAGATGAAATTTTTCTTTCATTGAGTTTTTTCTCAAGTTTAATTGAGTTTAGTTGACGAGAATTAACGACCAAATAATCTCTAATGTTATCAAGGTCGATATTAGCAATTTTATAAAGATCAAAATTTGTTGAATTAACTAAAGATTCTTCTTTATTTATTAGAAGGGCTATTTCTCCCTTTATTATTGCTAATTCTTGTTGCGACTCAATTAACTGTTTTTTGGAATTTTGAAGCGAGTCATCTTGTAAAAGCATATCAGCTCTATCAATCACCGAGGCTTTATACTTCTTGGAACTGAGCTCATGCTCACTCTTAGCTAAATTAAAACGTTCTTGATTAATTTTGAGTTGCTCTTCCGCAAAAACCAAATCAATATACTTTTTCAGAGCAGCTGCTATCGATGTTTCATTTTTTTCAAATTTATCCAGTAAGTGTTTCTCAATTTCTATCTTGGCTAAATCAATATTCAATCTATCGTTTAAGCCAAACTTGTTTTTCATTAGAGGTAGACTAATACCCAATGAAGTCTTTACATTACCTCTATTTGATGAATCAAGAGTTGAGTCAGTGATGGTATTTGCTAAGGTAATATCAACTCCAGAATCAACAAACTTCCGGGTAGCAGATATTTCTAAGGTATTGATTTCCGTATTCTCAGTAGTAACACCGATAAAACCTGTTTTATCGATATCTTGATATTTTGTTAAAATTTTTAGATCCCAATCTTCAATGCCTTTAGCAAACTCAAAATCAAGTTGTTTGATTTCTGATTCTAGTTTTTGGCTCTTAAAAAAGGGGTGTGATGATTTAAATAACTCAAAAAACTCGGATTGTGTCATTGAGTATCCATTAAAAGAAACCAGAATAAAAAGTAGGAAGATATTATTTTTTTTCATTGTTTAGAATGTTTTTAATTTCGTTGATAATGACATAGAGTTTCTTTCCAGAAGAGTCAATCGTCACGTCGGCAGTCTCTTGATACCAAGGCTCTCTTTCGTTAACAATTTTTTTGATTGTCTTTTCTCGATTATTGGACTTTTCCAAAAGCGGTCTATTTTTTGAAAGTAGTGTTCTTTTGACTAATTGATCGATAGAAGATGAAAGATATATGACAAAAGCATTTTTTTTGAGTAAATCTCTATTCTCTTTCTTGATTATAATACCCCCACCAGTAGCAATTACCATGTCAGGAATTACCAAAAGCTCTGAAAGAATATTGGTTTCTCGTTCTCGAAAGCCCTCTTCCCCTTCTACGTCAAATATATGGTCAATACTTACCCCTGTTCGAGCAACAATCTCGTGATCAGAGTCAAAAAAATCTCTTTTTAAAACACAAGCCAATCTCCTGCCTACAGAAGTTTTTCCTGAACCCATAGGGCCTATTAGTGCGATAGATTGATTAGAGGACATTTTAAGAGTTATTTCTTTAAACGATACCTAGCGCCACAATATGGACAAGAGGCCATACCTTCCTCGTCAAAGGGAACAAATACCTTTGGATGCATATTCCAACTTGTAGCATTTTTTGGTGGACAGTGAAAAGGAAGTTCCGATTCATCAACCACGTTATAGCTCACATGCTTTTGATCTGACATTACTTGCAAATCCCTCCATCAGTCCATGCGGCATAATCTGGATTATCCCTATTCACGCAAGCAAAATATAAACTCTGAATTTGTTCAGTGATAGGCCCTCTTGTTCCGCTTCCAATGATTCGATTATCTAATTCTCTAATTGGAGTGACCTCTGCCGCTGTTCCAGTAAAGAAGGCTTCATCAGCGCAGTAAACCTCATCTCGAGTGATTCTCTTCTCAATAATTTGGTACCCTAAATTCTGGGCAAGTGTAAAGATTGAATCTCTTGTAATACCTGCAAGTGCTGATGTTAAGTCAGGGGTATAAATAGTACTATTACGAACAATAAAAATATTTTCACCACTTCCTTCAGCTACAAAACCATCAACATCTAGAAGCAATGCTTCATCATATCCATCTGTAAGCGCCTCTTGAAGAGCAAGCATTGAGTTAATGTAGTTTCCATTTGCTTTTGCTTTAGTCATTGCAATATTTGCATGGTGCCTTGTATAGCTAGATGTGCGGATTCTAATTCCTTTTTTAAGATTGTCTTCCCCTAGATAAGCACCCCACTCCCAAGCAGCAATAATGGTGTGAACATTTAGATTATCAGCACGTAGGCCCATCCCTTCTGAGCCATAAAAACACATAGGTCGGATATAAGCACTATCGAGGTTATTCTTTATTACAGCATCTTTCTGCGCTTGATTAAGCTCTTCCTTGGAATAACCAATATCCATTTTCATAATCTTGGCTGAATTAAATAGTCGATTTGTGTGATCTTCCAACCTAAAAATAGCTGGACCTTCATTTGTGTGATATGCTCTAACACCCTCGAAAACACCCATACCATAGTGAAGGGTATGGGTTAATACATGCGTCTTGGCATCCTTCCAGTCAACCCACTCACCGTCATACCAGATTAAACCCTCTCTATCAGCAAAATTACTCATATTAAATATTCTCCAATTCGAAAGCAGAATGCAGCGATCTTACAGCTAATTCTAGATATTTTTCATTAATGACTACAGAGATTTTAATTTCACTTGTAGATATCATCTCAATATTTATATTTTCGTTATGTAAGACTTCAAACATTTTTGCCGCAATACCTGCATGAGACCTCATCCCGATTCCAACGAGTGAAACTTTAACGACTTTATCATCACTCTGAACACCTATAGCGTCTAATTTTTTACAAATATTTTCTAAAATATTTAACGCCTTATCGTAATCATTTCTATGCACGGTAAAAGCAAAATTTGTCAGACCTTCGCGAGCAGAAACGCTTTGGACAATCATATCTATTTCAATATTTGCATCACTGATTGGTTTAAGAATTTGAAATGCAATACCTGGCTTATCCGGCACTCCTATTAAACTAAGTTTTGCTTCATCTTGATTGTGAGCAATGCCAGAAATAATTGCTTTTTCCATTATATTTTCCTCTGATGTTATGAGCGTACCTTCGGGGTTTTCAATCATTGATGAAAGAACTCTTAAAGGAACGTGATATTTTGATGCAAATTCAACAGATCGAATTTGCAGAACTTTGGAGCCAAGAGATGCCATCTCAAGCATTTCTTCATAACTCATGATATTAATTTTTTTTGCATTAGGCTCAATTCTTGGATCTGTTGTATACACTCCGTCTACATCGGTGTATATTTGGCACTCATCAGCCCTTAAAGAGGCCGCAAGGGCAACTGCAGTAGTATCTGAACCCCCTCTTCCGAGTGTCGTGATATTACCACTCTCATCTACGCCTTGAAAGCCTGCAACTACGACTACTTTATTTTCACTTAAACTATTTCTGATTCTGTGGTCATCAATAGACTGAATCCTTGCTTTTCCATGAACGCTATCAGTAATTATTTTGACTTGTGAACCAGTGTATGAAATAGCATCACAACCTAAATCATGAAGGGCCATGGATAATAATGAGATAGTAACTTGCTCACCAGTAGTCAACAAAACATCCATCTCTCTAGTTGATGGCTGAGAATGAATATCTTTTGCTAGAGAAGTCAAGCGGTTAGTTTCTCCACTCATTGCAGATACAGTGATGACTATATCATTACCAGCATCTTTAAATCTTTTGATTTTTTTAGCAACCTCCTGGATTCTCTCTACCGAGCCAACCGATGTACCGCCATATTTTTGTACTATTAAAGCCACTTTAGTAATAATTATAAAAACACTCAATTATACTTTAGCAACAGCGATTTTCAAAAAAAACTACTATAATGAATGATGATATTTACAGTCAATTTTATTTAAGATAAGTTTATTTTTTAAAATCAAAGAATATGGAATTTTTCACAAGCATTTTTTTACTCTTTCTTTCGATATATATTCTTACCATGTTATGGTTGAATTTCCGACAAAAGAAATCTATTCAGAATTCTTTTAATGTTGTTCCCCCATCTTTCCAAAAAGACATAAGTTTAAAAGACCATCAAAAGGCTGGTTTATATTCACTCGATAAACTCAAAGTTGATAATTTTGAGATTCTCTTCAGTTCTCTCCTTTTGGTTTTATGGACTATTGGCGGTGGTATTGATTTAATAAATAATTTCTGGGCTTCTCATTCACATGAAGGATTATCAGGTGGGGTTTTCGTTATTCTGTCCATCATGATTATCTCTTCACTTCTTGGTCTCCCTGTTAATTATTTCCGAACTTTTAAAATTGAAGAAAAACATGGATTCAATAAATCAACAACCTCTTTATTTTTCTCTGATTATGTTAAGCAAATAATCATTTTTACGTTGATATTCGGTTCTTTTATCAGTTTTGTGGTGCTATGGCTAATGAATTATATGGGTCAATATTGGTGGATCTACACTTGGGCATTTATATCGTTATTTTCATTGATTATGATTTGGGTTTATCCAACTTTCATTGCGCCTCTTTTCAATAAATTTTCACCACTTTCCGATAAAGAGTTAGAAATCAAAATTAAGTCCTTGATAACAAAATCTGGTTTCCAAAGTAATGGAATTTTCGTCATGGATGGATCCAGACGTTCATCTCATGGTAATGCTTACTTCACGGGAATGGGAGAGAGTAAAAGAATTGTTTTTTTTGATACTTTATTAAAAGATATGAGTCACGATGAAATCGAAGCCATATTGGCTCATGAATTGGGTCATTTTCATCATAAACACATTAGAAAAAATATTGTGTCAACTTTCTTAGCGACGCTAATCGGTCTCGCTTTATTAGGTTATCTTATTGATCAGGAGTGGTTCTTTTCAGGGTTAGGTATAACAGAAGTAAATAACCATAATGCATTAATAGTTTTCACAATAGTTGCCCCAGTTTTCACTTTTTTAATCTCACCAATTTCTAATATGCTCTCAAGAAAGCATGAATTTGAAGCAGATAATTTTGCAGCAACTCATACTGATGCCAAAAATCTTATTTCTTCATTGATAAAACTATATAAAGAAAACGCTTCCACTTTAACGCCAGATAAGATATATTCAACATTTCATCATTCTCATCCACCTGCAAGTGAGAGAATAGGAGAATTACTCAAATATGCTAACTAATATGAATAAATCCTTTACATTTACCCTATTGCTTTTTTCATTTTCTGTTTTTGCCAATGAAGGTTATGATCTTCATAAAGAATCTTGCTTAGAATGCCATACAGCTCCTCATAATAAAGACTTCTATACCAGAGATAATCGTAAAGTAAAAGACTTATCTCAACTCCGAGGTCAAGTTTCTAGATGCACTGGCTTTTTCAGTGTTGGCTGGTTTCCTGAAGAGGAAAAAAGTGTGGTTGATTATTTAAATGAAAATTACTATAAGTTTAAAAAATAATTGAGTTTAACTAGACGTCAAGAATGGCGTATAAAAAAAATACAGGACGAGCGCATTTCGCGAGCCAAAAAATTAAGTCAAAAGGCAGATAACCTCTCTGGCACATCCAATAACTTTCGAACTGGAATAGTTATCACCCGCTTTGGGCATCACCTTCTTGTTGAGGACGATGATCATAATCTTTATAAATGTACTGCGAGAAGTAATCTCTCTTCAATCGTTGCTGGAGACCAGGTATTAATTGAGTTAATTAATCTTGATGAAGCGGTCATTTCAGCTCTTTATGATAGAGAAAATTCGTTAAGTAGGGCTAACAAACTAATTGCTTCAAATCTTGATGAAGTCTGGTTAGTTATTGCCAGTGAGCCAAAATATCAGATTGATCTTATAGATAAATATCTGATTGTTGTTCAGAATGCAGGTTTAAAACTTAATCTTATTTTTAATAAAGTTGATTTAATTACAGATAAAAATATAATCTCTAATGATTTATCAGCCTATAGATCACTTGGTATTGATATTATCTTTGTCAGTGCCTATCAAAATGACCTATCTACTTTAAAAGAGAAACTATCTGACAAAAATAATATTTTTGTCGGTCAATCGGGAGTTGGAAAATCGTCCATTATCAATCTTCTAATACCGGATATTAACATCAGAGTAAATGAAATATCAGAAAAGAAAAAATTGGGCAAACATACAACAACTAATACCACTTTGTATCATATCCCATCCGGTGGAAATTTAATCGACTCACCTGGAGTAAGGGAATTCCAGTTAGACCAATTAAGTAAAGAAGAGATTCTATATGGGTTTGTCGAATTTAATGAGTTTTCGAACTCTTGCAAATACAGAAACTGCATACATTTAAACGAACCTCATTGTGCAGTGAAGGATGCAGTTAATAGTAAAAAAATACCAAAAGAAAGGTACCTAAGTTACCAAAAATTAATCTCTGAGTATTCATGAAGATCAAACTCATATCAAGCATGAATATGGTTTCTGCTGACTCCTGGAATGCCTTGGTAGTAGACAACAACCCTTTTTGTCGGCATGAATTTTTAAAAGCTCTAGAGGATAACCAATGCATTGGTGACAAATTTGGATGGATTCCTAAACATCTCGCTGTTTTTCATGAAGAAGATCTTGTTGGAGCATTAATTCTTTTTGAAAAGCATAACAATTATGGTGAATTTGTTTTTGATCATCAATGGCAGAATGCCTTTCATAATCATAATTTAAGTTATTATCCGAAACTTGTCTCGTCCATTCCTTATACACCTGCAAGTGGTCAAAGATTTCTCTTTAAAGAGGAATACAAAGAAGAGGTTTTAGAGATTTTATTTGATGGAGTAAGAAATCTATGCAATGACAGTCAATGTAGCTCTTTCCATTGTTTATTTGCGGAAGGTGATCAATTGAATTGGTTAAAGCAAAAAAAACTTTCTATCAGGCAAGATTGTCAGTTTCATTGGTTTAATCATAATTACACTAACTTTGATGATTTTCTGGATCAACTTAAACCAAAAAAGCGAAAAAATATTCGCCAAGAAAGAAAGAAGATTCAAAATTCTGATGTTGAGATATTTGCGCTTGATGGTTTCACTGCCAAAAATCAGGATTGGGAAGATTTTGCCAAATTTTACGAAAGAATTTTTTTAGAAAAAAGCGGAATTCCCACTTTAAATGCTGATTTCTTTAAACAAATAGCAACTAACCTGCCTGATCAAGTCCTATTATTTCTTGCAAAAGAAAATAATGAAAGCATTGCAGGCTCATTGATGTTTAGAAGTAATACAAAATTGTTTGGTCGTTTGTGGGGCTGTATCGAGCACATTGATTTTCTGCACTTTGAGTTATGCTACTATCAAGGCATAGAGTATTGTATTCAAAATCAAATAAAAGTCTTTGAGCCTGGAGCTCAGGGAGAACACAAAGTAGCTAGAGGATTTATTCCACAGAGGACATTTTCAGCTCACTGGATCAGAGCTTTAGAGTTTAGAAAGCCCATACATCAATTTTGCAATGATGAAATTCCCTATATCGAAAACTACATTAGTGAAGTGAATAAGCACAACCCCTTCAAACAGACTTAACTCTATTGAAATTCCATTTCTCTGAAAATTCGTTCAGCGTTTTGCTTATGAAGTTCATTATAGGTTCCCCAATCTCTATAACGACTCTGATCAATTAAATAAGCCTCGTAAAGACCGCCATCATCTTCAAGAACTTTTTCCACTTCGGATCTCATGTAGATTAAATAATCTTTGGTAAATCTAGTTACAGTTTGTAAATCTGTTGGGTCTCCGTGCCCAGGAATGATAATTTTTGGATTTAATGCAACAATCTTATCAAATGTTTCGATCCAGCTTTTGGTATCAGTATTAAGAAAGATTGGCAACATGCGGACATTAAATGTTGTGTCACCACTAATGAGTATTTTCTGTTGAGGTAACCATAGTTGAATATCATCAGGAGAGTGAGACCCTCCAAGATACAAAAGTTCAGCAACAGTATCGCCTAAAGAGAGAATCATTCTAGAGCTGTAGGTCTGGTCCGGCAAGACAATTTCAGAACCTTCTATTTTGTCTTTGAGGACTCTCGCGGCTCTTTGATATATATCGTTTCCATGACTTACAATTTCATTCAATGCAAGTTCATGTGCAATAATATTAGCCCCTTGCTCCTTCCAGTATTTCGAGCCTAGAATTGCATGAGATTGCGCATTTTCTAGAACAACATACTTGACAGGCAAACTGGTGATTTTTTTAATTTCATCATGAATTGCCTTTGCAATGGAATAACTTCCCCCTGCATTAAAAACTAGCACGCTCTCTGAACCAATTACAAATGAAACATTGTTATTATGATTATTATTTTGATAGGTTGGGGGTTGGGTAGCGCCAATAGCAGAATAAACATTTTCACTGACTTTTACTGGCTTTGAATACAACGCAGTTTCTGGATCTTTATCACTAATATAGACTGGAAGTCCAGCCTCTTTCCATTTGAAATAACCATCAGAATAATTCTTTACATTGGTATAGCCCATTCGCTCTAGTGTTTGGGCCGCTAATGGAGAGCGAAGATTAAGACCACAATACACGATTATCGGTGTGTCTTTACTAGGCGCCTCATCTTCAATTCTAAACTCTAGCCAACCTCTAGGAATATTTCGATTCTGTCCTCGTAAAATTGTTCCTAAATTAATGATTTCTGATTGAGTTCTTACATCAATAAGGACAACTTTTGGATTAGAATCTAACTCTTTTAAAAGCTCCTCAGTATTGATATTGGTGACTTGCTTGTTTACTGATAAAAGCATGTCATTACCATTAATAATTTCATTAGCTGAAGAATTTTTAATAAGGCCTAAAAATACAATGAGTAGAAGAATGGATTTGCGCATTTAAAATTTTTGAAAATTTAAAGAAATAAAATTATCTCATATTGCAGTTTTTATTTTTATGATAGACTCTTAATTTTTTAAAAATTGATGAGTAGATTATGAATAAAGCAATTAAAAACCTTATTTTTGTCACTGCTGTTTCAGTAAGCACAACTTCTGCCCTTGCAAACAACCACTGGAATCCGTTCAACAACTCAGGTAACTGGGGTCCTTTTGGAAATAATAACAATAATTGGGGTGGATCAAACTGGGGTCCTTTTGGAAATAATAATAACTGGGGTCCATTTAACACCAATGGAAATGGTGGAAACTTCAACCCTTTTGGAAATACTAATTTTGCCCCTTTTAATACCAATGGTAATCCATTTGGTTTTGGCACGAGCACTTCACCTTTTAGCTTTGGTACAAGCACTGCACCATTTGGTTTTGATACCAGAACAAATGAATTCGGCAAAATGAATCAACCTAACAACATGCAACCTTTTAATGGCGGTTATGGTTGGAATGCAAATCAGGTTCCAAGAAGCAATTTGAGAAGTGCTCCGAAAGCTCCTGTAAAAAAAAATTAAATAACTCGTCTAACATCTCACCAGAAGCATTTATGTCGATGGTTCTGGTGACAGAGGTCGATGAAGGAATAACAGGACCTGAAGTCGATGAATCTATCAAATCAATGGCCACTAATGAAAACATCCTTCATGTGGCAATGTTTCCTTTAAGTAAACAAATTGAGTCGGTAACTGGTAAGCCCTACCGTCATCTGAGCATTCATAACATTTGTGATGCCACAACTGCAGCAAAAATTGCTGATATTGATGATCGTTATGCAGTAATACTTCCATGCAGAATTGCTGTTGTAGAGGGCAAAGACAAAAAAATTCGAATGATTTCTATGAATCCAGAAGTCATGCAGGCAATGAGCTTACCTGATGATGCTCTTGGCCCCGCAATGGATGTTGCTAAAAAAATGGATGCGATTATCAAAGGAGCAAAAGAAGGTTCCTTTTAAATAGTTTTTTAAATGCCATTTTTTAAGGATAATATCGACCTTTTTATAACTGATCACTTATGAATCAGATTTTAGGATGGAAAGAGTGGGTTGAATT